>Ga0134122_10002804_pt1 | contig 12850 bp, 12 predicted proteins | sample KB302_FD_96461 | JGI IMG/M metagenome (GOLD analysis project Ga0134122, IMG submission 96461) | Terrestrial soil microbial communities without Nitrogen fertilizer from Kellogg Biological Station, Michigan, USA - KB3-0-2 | ecosystem: Environmental > Terrestrial > Soil > Unclassified ...
CACCCTCAACGTCGAGACCGGCGACGGCATCGCCGTCATCGACTCACTGCGCTTCTTCGGCCTGCCGGGCGGTGGCATCGATACGGTCGTCTTGCGCGACAACGACGTCGTGCTCGATCCCGGCGCGATCGAGGCGGTGGCGGTCATTGGAGACGATGGCCATGTCACGGTCGCGAACAACGACCTGTGGGGGCCGTCAGCTTTCGGCGGAATCTATGTCGACGAGGCTCGCGGCACCCGCGTGCGGAGCAACGTCTTCCACGGCTTCGCGCCGGCCGCGCCGGACGTGACGCTCACACCGGGCACCAGCGAATGCTGGATTTACGAGCCCACCGCCACCGTGCTCGATGATGGCGTCGACAATCACGTGAAAGCGGCGTCCGGCAACTAGTAGAACGCCAAGGCCCGCAGCTCGATGCTCTCGCGCGGAAGCGCATCGCGCGGAGCCGTGGGATCCTCGAAGGCCGCGTGCGGTACGAACCGCGCGCGGCCGTCCTCCGCCGAGTCATAACTGCGGAACAGCAGCACCTCGTCGCGGCTCATCCGCGGCGCGTAGAACCACCGGTGCGCCGGGTTGTGTCGCACGTTGTACGTCTCGCCCGTGCGGTCCGTGTAGAGAAGATCGGTCGCAACGAGATCGTCCGCCGCGACGCTCTGCGCGTCGCAGACTGCGAGCGGGAAATCTTGGAGCGGCCCCCGGATCGGACGCCAGACATTGATGATCGAGAATCGGCGTCGCAAGAGAGCGTCGGCCTCTTCGGCCAGCAGGTCGCGAACGCGCTGCGGACCGGACTTCGCCGTGTAGTCATTGTGGACCCGCGGCACGGGGTCGCGACGCACGCGACCCGCGACGAGCTGCACACCTTCGCGCCGGCTGCGCACGGTGTGATCGAACACGACGACGCACGCTGCGCCCGTCGCCCGCGCAACGAGCTTCTCGACCTCGGGGTAGTGCCTATCGCGCACTTCATCGTCCCGGTAGAAGTCCTGCACTTCGCTCCGGTGACTCAGAAGCCTGAAGCCTTCAGCATCGAGCGAGAGCCGCTGCGCAACGGGCCGGAGGCTTCGGATGAGCGTGCTGTGCCGCTCATAGGTCGCACTGATTTGCGGAACGCCCGGTGGCGGCTCGTACATGTAGCTGCGCGGCTTCTCGTCGCCAGCCGTGATGTACTGCAACGCTGCCGTCACGTGCGGCAGGCGCTCGGCCTGCTGATGAAATCCCTCTATCGCGACGGCCTCTGCAACGCTCATGACTCGCTCCACAGGAAGGTGTGCGTGAAAGCCTACCTTTCTGCCTGCGGGGCGACTTTCGCTTCTGCTGAAGCGGGCTTCAGAGAAACTGAACCCTCCGGTTTGATGTAACGCAGCCCGGTTTGACAGAACGCTCCGCTTGCCGCGCGGCCACCTGAGGCGGCCATCACAACTCGTACAGACCCGCTCACCATTTCGGTTGAAGTTGTGATTCGTCGCCAAATGCGAACACCCACCCTATGGTCAGATGTGTCCCTCGAAGATTTCCTTGGGGTCCCGCTATGCGCTCACTGAAACTCCTGCTTCTGGCGTCTGCCCTGGCCGTCACGGCCAGCCCGATCGCCATGGCCGATGCGCTCGTGAACGTGAAGAGTGAGGTCGTGCGCTACGACGACCTGCGACTCACCAGCAGGGTCGGTGTCGCCGTGCTGTACGGCCGCCTGCGCTCCGCTGCGGAACGCGCCTGCGCGCCGCTCGAAAGCCAGCAGCTCGCCGCGAAGGGTCGCTACCGCGCCTGCTACGACGATGCGATGTCGCGCGCCGTAGCCGGTGTGAATCACGCTGGTCTCACCGAGTACTACGAGCAGAAGAAGGGCACCACCGTGCCGAGTCCGCCGGTGGCGGCTCCCGAGGTCACGGTCGTCGCGAAAGCGCCCTGAAGCCTCGCTCAGAACCTGTTTCGAAGCTGACTTGATTTTTCAGGGCCGCCGCAAGGCGGCCTTCTTTTTTGGGGTGAGCTGTCGATCCGGGGGACCTGCGATCGTTTAGCAATTGGGTACCGCGGCGCCAACGCGTCTGCGGCGCAGCTCTAGTTGCTCATCGACACAGGAGTTTCTCATGAAGAAGTTCGTGGCCGTTTTCACCGGTACGCCCACCTCGCCCCCGCGGCTCAACTGGGACAAGCTCGACGCAGCCACTCGCAAAACGCGCGAGGCCGCAGGCATGAAGGCGTGGGGCGACTGGATGGTCAAGCACAAGTCATCCGTCGTGGAACAAGGCGGTCCGCTCGGCAAGACGACGCGCGTGTCGACGCAAGGCAGCGCTGAGGTTTCCAACAACTTGGCGGCTTACGTCGTCGTTCAGGCAGACTCGAAGGAAGCCGCGGCGCGTCTGTTCGAGAACCATCCCCACTTCACGATCTTCCCGGGCGAGGCGGTGGAGATCATGGAAATCCTCCCGATCCCCAACCAGTAACGGCCCCGCGCGTGCCGCGCCACTTTTCCCGTAGTGGCGCGGCTCGTTCGCTTCAGCGCGGCACCGGGTCCCAGCGCATTTCGTTGGTTGCAGCGAAGCCGAGGGATTCGTAAAGCTTGCGACCTTGGTCGGAAGCGTGGAGAACCACGCGGTCGTGGCCGCTCTGCGTGGCCCATTGCATCACGATGCGCATGAGCGCTCGCGCTACTCCGCGCCCGCGCCATTGCGGCTCGGTGTACACGTTCACGACCAGTGGCACAGAGTCGGTCGCGACGCGCAGACCGTCGGCTGTGATGCGGGGAAGCTGCGGCTTGATGTGGACGCCGGCGCCGCCGATCACCGTACCGTCGGCGCTCGTCGCGAGCCATCCCATGTAGGTCCCCTCATCCAGCGCCGCGTGAATAGCGGCCGTGGATGCGGCAAGCAGCTCGGAGGCGAGCCGCTCGGACGGCACCTGCCCCATGTCGCTGAACATGTTCACGCGATGCCGCGCGATGCAAGGCGCATCGGCGAGCACGGCCCGGCGAATGTCGAAGGTGGTCACAGCAGCAACATTACTGCGCCGGTCGGTCGAGAATCCACTTCGGGTGTCGGCCCTGGGCCGACGCGGCGACGAAACGCTTCGTCAACCCGTTTCGCGACCAGCCGCACGGCGTGTAACCTAACGCGCCCGTTACACTTCGCTCGCACCGTTTTTCCATCGGCTCATGATCGTTTACCACCTCCGCCGTACCTCGGAAGTGCCGGCTTTGCTGGCGAACGGTCTCGCTCGTGCCGATGGGCGGCACTATCTGTTCTCCCGCTGGCAGGACGCATCGCTGGTGCTCGACGCATTGCACCGGCGCTCTGGCAGTGAGGCCGATCCGTTCGTCGCGCTCGTCATCGACGCGGACGAGGACATGCTCGCCGCCTCCGCCATCCCCGAGACCCGTCTCCCGGAGAGCCTGCTGGCTCACGACCTGCGGCAGTTGCAAGCGCATTCGTACTACGCCGAGGTGGACGTGAGCCCCCACCGCATCCGCGACGTGAAGAACGGCTTCGGCGATTCGACTGTTGCGACGTATCGCACCCGTGCGCGCGCTCGCGCGCCGATCTGGCGGTTCCTGAGCTACGTCAAGCCGTATTGGCGTTACGTCGCGCTCGCCACGTGCTGCGGCCTCATCAAGTTCCTGGCGCCGCTCGCCTTCCCGTGGATGTTGAAGGTGCTGCTCGACGACGTCGTGCTCAACACGAATCTCGATGCGGCGACGCGCGAGCACCTGATCCTGAAGCTCGTCGGCGGCGTGCTGGGTGTCAACGCGTTGTGGGTGATCGGCGCGTACTACCGCAGCGTATTCGCGGCCATTGCCGGGCACCGGTTGGTGCGCGATCTGCGAGTCGCGCTCTTCAGTCACGTGCAGCGCCTGTCGCACGACTTCTTCACGCGCCACCAGACCGGTGCCATCTCCTCGCGCGTAGTCAACGACATGAGCCTCGCCCAGAACTTCGTCGGCTCGGCGCTCACGAACGTGTGGATGGATGTCGCGCTGCTCATCGCGCTAGTCGGCATCCTGATCAGCATCCATCCGATGATGACGCTGATCTCGCTAGCGCTCATGCCCCTCTACATCGGCGCCCTGCGCTCGATGGGGCCGCGCATCCGATACAGCACGAAAGAGGTGCAGCAGCGGCTCGAAGTGCTGTCGGGCGAGCTGCACGAGAAAGTCGCGGGTGTTGCGATCGTGAAGGGCTTCGTGCGGGAGTCGGCGGAGACCAAGCGCTTCGCGTCGCACGCCAACAAGCTGCTTCGGCGGGTCATCTACTCCGCGCGATTCACAGCGGCGAACGAGGTCCTCATCGGGTTCGTCGTGAACACCGCGCCGGTGCTGGTGGTGTGGTACGGCGCGCATCAGATCCTGAAGGGCCAGCTCACGGTTGGCGCACTGACGCAATTCCTGCTCTACCTGGGCATGTTCTACTACCCATTGCAGCGGCTTTCGGACCTGAGCGTGGTGTTGAGCAATGCGCTCGCCTCGATCGAACGCATCTTCCAGTACTTCGATACACAGCCGCACGTCGTCGAGTCGCCGCAGGCCGTGCGCCTGCCCGAGTGTCTCGGCCAGCTCGATTTCGAGCAGGTGTCGTTCGGCTATGAAACCGCCATCGACGCGCCGACGCTCACCGGTGTGAATCTCACCATTCAGGCGGGGCAGACCGTGGCCTTCGTCGGGCCGAGCGGCGCAGGCAAAACCACTCTCGCGAGCCTCGTGCCGCGCTTCTACGACCCGACGGGCGGGCGGGTGCGCCTCGATGGGCACGACTTGCGCGACCTCACGCTCGACTCGCTCCGCTCGCACATCGGGATCGTGAATCAGGAGACGATCCTGTTCTCCGGCACGGTGCTGGAGAATCTGCTGCTCGCCGCGCCGAATGCGACGGACGCGCAGGTCTTCGCCGCGCTCGAGGCGGCCGATGCGCTCGAGTTCGTGCAGCAGCTGCCGGACGGGCTCGCCACGGAAGTCGGCGAGCGCGGGTGCGTGCTCTCCGGCGGGCAGAAGCAGCGGCTGGCCATCGCGCGCGCGTTTCTGAAGAATCCGCGCATCCTGATTCTGGATGAGGCCACCTCCGCGCTCGATTCACGAGCCGAGCGTCGCATCCAGGCCGCGATCTCGCGGCTGCTCCAGAACCGCACCTCCATCGTGATCGCGCACCGGCTGTCGACCGTGCTGCGCGCCGATCAAATCGTCGTGCTCGATGCGGGCCGCATCGTGGACGTCGGCCGCCACGCCGAGCTGCTGGCGCGCGGCGGGCTGTACGCCGTGCTCCATCAGGAGCAGTTCGGCCACGCGGATCTATCGAAAGCCGGCTAGTTGCCTCGAGGCGGCATGAGGCCAGAACCGGAACTTCTGACCGAAGGGCTTTAAGTTCTGGAGTCGCGAACTATTATCGGCAGAGCGTCTCCAACCGAACTCTCAGGTCTCCCATGCCGACACTGTTCGATCCGCTGCAACTCGGCGAGCTGCGCCTGCCGAACCGCATTCTCATGGCTCCCCTCACGCGCAGCCGCGCGGTCGAGAGCCGCGTACCCAACGAGCTCATGGCGAAGTATTACGCGCAGCGAGCGTCGGCTGGATTGATCGTTTCCGAGGCGACCGTGGTCACCCCGACGGGTGTGGGCTACGCCGACACGCCGGGCGTCTGGTCGGCCGAGCAGTTGAGTGGGTGGAAACGGATCACCGAGGCCGTTCATCAGGCCGGCGGGCGCATGTTCTTGCAGCTCTGGCATGTCGGTCGCATTTCGCACCCCCTGTTTTTGGATGGCGCGACGCCGGTTGCGCCGAGCGCCGTCACTCCCAAGGGCACCGTGAGCCTGGTGCGGCCGCCGACGCCGTACGTGACGCCGCGTGCGCTCGACTCGAGCGAAATCCCCGGCGTCATCGATGCGTTTCATCGTGGCGCACAGAACGCGCAGGAGGCCGGTTTCGACGGCGTCGAGCTGCATGGCGCCAATGGCTACCTCATCGATCAGTTCCTGCAGGATTCCACCAATCACCGCACAGACGAGTACGGCGGCCCCATCGAGAACCGAGCGCGGCTGCTGCTCGAAGTGGTGGACCGGCTGATCTCCGTGTGGGGTCCGGGCCGCGTGGGCGTGCATCTCGCGCCGCGCGGGGACGCGCACGACATCGGCGATTCGAACCGCCTCGCGACATTCAGCTACGTGGCGCGCGAGTTGGGGCGGCGCAAGATCGCGTTCATCTGCGCGCGCGAAAAGCTGGGCGACGATCGCATCGGTCCGCAGCTGAAGGCGGCCTTCGGCGGTGTCTACATCGCGAACGAGGGCTTCACGCGCGAAACGGCGGAGCAGGTGCTCGCAGCAGGCGAGGCCGATGCGGTGGCGTTCGGCAAGCTCTTCATCGCCAACCCGGACTTGCCGAAGCGCTTTGCGCTCGATGCGGAGCTCAACGCATGGAAATCCGACACCTTCTACCGCGGCGGCGCCGAGGGCTACGTCGACTACCCGCAGCTCGCGCCTGCCTGACATGAACGACCTCGCGCGGAGGAGCGTTCAGTCGCTGATGCCGGTTTCGGCGGGCCGCGCCGCTGCCGCTTCGAGTCTCGCGATTTCGGCCTTGCTCCGGGCGAGACCCGCGATGGCGTTGTCGATCGGCACTTTGTCTTCCGGCGTGAGCGAGAGCCGCGAGGCCACGTTCTGAAAACGCGGCACCGCATCTTCGTACCACTGTTGCGCGAGTCGCCAGCGGCGCAAGCGCTCGCCGCGCGAGGACTCTGAACTCGCGGCTCGCTGGCTCTCGATCCGGCCGAGCAGCTCTTCGCTTCCCGCGAGCAGGTATTGAATCTGCAGTGAGTCGCCCTGCTGCGCCATCGCGCGCAGCCCGTTCACGTTCTGCTCGAACAGGGCCGCGGACTCGCCGAGGCGACCGAGGCCGAGCAGCGCGCCTCCGAGGTGCAACAGCAGCGCCGCGCCATCGAGCTCGATCTGCGCATTCCTCTCGTCCGTGCGGAGCTTTGCGAGCAGCGGCTGCCCGGCCCGGCAGAACTCGATGGCGCGCTTGAAATCCCCCGAATCGTTGTACTGCTGGCAGAGGTTCACCTGATCGCTGAACAGCGATCGCATGTAGGTCGCGTTGCGCCCGCCCGTGATCCGCACGAGACGCTCGTCGACGGCGAGTGCCTTGAGCCGCAGGTCGTTGGAGGTCGCTTTCGCTTCGGGCCTCACGTCCGCCTGCCAGATGTCGGCGCCGGTGCCATATCCCACACCCAGCTCGTGCGCAAGCTCGAGATCGTCCGGATGCTGGCGATGCAGCTCTTCGAGAATCACGACGGCTTTATCGGCATAGGTCGTCGCCAGCCTGGGATCGCCCGCGAGCACGAGGTTGATACCGTGCACGCGGCTTGCTTCCGCCAGTGCGGTGCGCGCCGTGGCGCTCGGCTCCGCTTTGGCGAGTGACTCGAACATCTCCGTGGCCTGCTTCGAGAGCAAGATGCCTTTCGACGGCTCGCCCTGCCACACGAGCAGCCGGCTTTGCTGCAGATAACTCTGCGCGAGCGAGTCGCGCGCGGACGTGTCAGCCGGATTCGCCACGACGAGGGGCTCGAGCAGGGTGATCGCCTTGCTGTAGCTCTTCATCGCCTCGGCCGGCTTCCCCATGTTGGCCCGGTTCACCTTGCCCTGAATGTCCGCGACTCTCATGTAGGCGGTCGCGAGATCGTGGCGGAGGCTGCGATCCTTGCCGGCTTCTTCCTCGAGCGCATGGAGATACTCGAGCGCCGTTTTCACCAGCAGCTCGCGCGCTCCGGTGGCGCCGGGCAGGTCCTTGATCGCATCGTGAAGCTGGAACATCGACACTTCGGCGAGCCGTCGCACGCTCGCGAAGTGCAGTTCCGCACGCGCTCGCTGCCGGTTGGCGAGGCGCGCCTGCTGCGTCAACGTGACGATGCCACCGACGAGTGATGCAGCGAGCAGCGCCGCGGCCGTCACTTCCAGCTTGCGACGTCGCAGGAACTTGCCCGCGCGATACGCAAGCTGCCCACCGCGGGCCGCGACCGGCATCGCGTCGAGATAGCGCCGCACGTCGTCGGAGAATTCATCGACCGAGTGGTATCGCCGCTCCGGCTCCTTGCGCAGCGCTCGAAGGGTGATCGCGTCCAGATCGCCATCGATGCGATCGCTGCCTTTGCGATTCTCGCCTGCGACGCGTGCGCTCGGCTGCACCGGCTCGCCCTCGCACACCTCGCGCATCAACTCGTGCGTCGACTCTTGCGAGCTGCGATACGGCGTGTGTCTCGTGAGCAGCAGATACAGCACGACGCCCAGTGAATACACATCGCTCGCCGTCGTGATCGGCTTGCCGAGCACCTGCTCGGGGCTCGCGAATTCGAGCGTCATCGTGCTCATGCCCGTGATGGTCGGCGCCGCGCCTTCGTTGCCCATCGTCGGTTGCAGCAGTTTGGCGATGCCGAAGTCCAGCAGCTTCACTGTGCCGTCGGCCGTGACGAGGATGTTGTTCGGCTTCAGGTCGCGATGGACGACGAGATGCTGGTGCGCGTAGCTCACTGCCGAGCACACATCGCGGAAGAGCCGCAGTCGCTGCCGGATCGGCAGCTTCCGCTGCTCGCAGTACCGGTCGAGGGGCTCGCCCTCGACGAGGTCCATGATGAGGTAGGGGAGGCCCTCGTCCGTCGCCCCGCCGTCGATCAGGCGGGCGATGTTCGGATGGTCGAGCTTCGCGAGGATCTGCCGCTCGGCGCGCACCCGCTGCAGGATGAATTCCGCGGAGTGCGTCGCGGGTACGAGCTTGATGGCGACTTCTTTTTCGTACTGGGCATCGATGCGCCGCGCGCGATACACCTCGCCCATGCCGCCGGAGCCGATGAGCGCGACGATCTCGTAGGCGCCAATGCGCCTGCCTATCCAGCGTTCGCCGTCATCCGCTATCACGTCGTTGCTTCGATCAGCACGGCGAGCCTCGAGCCCGCGTGCAGCCACCCCCGGGAACTACGCTCGAGATTGTAGCGGCGATTTTTCGCGGGCCCTAGGGCCGGATGGTCAGCTTGCCGTCGACGATCGGGTTGCGGTCATTCTGCAGGCAGTCGTAGTTGCCCATGCGATCGAGGTCGGTCACGCGGCGGTACTTCAGCGTGACGGTCCAGGGGCGCGCGAGCGCGACGGGGTCTTCGATTGTCATCTCATTCTGCAGCTCGTCGGGGCTCACGCGCCGCACGCGCTCGATGAAGTGCGCTCGCTCGCTGAGCTTCGAGAGGGGCGAGGCGACGCCGATCGACTCCGTCGGCAGCCGCGCGATGGTGTCGATGACGAGCGTGTCGCCCTCCCAATGCGCGACCGAGTCGCCCATGCGCGTGGGCCACAGATCTTCGGCCGGCGGGTGTTGGCGGCCGTCGGTGTAGACGTGGCGAACGTCCTGTGTCACGAACACGAACAGCGTTTCTTCGGGCGTGACGGCGACCTGAAAAAGGGACGGTGATTCCATGACCAGGGGGAAACTGAACGAGCACGTCTTGCGCGCGCCATCGGTGGCGCGTAGCGCGGCGAGGTTCTTCAGACCTGTCTGATACTTCGCTTCCCACTCGGCGTTGTACGGCGGGTGACCGGCCAGTACCGACTTCGACTTGACCTCGTTGATGCCGCCGGCGGACCGGCCTGCGGCGGTTCGCTGCGTCCAGGCGACGGTCTCCCAGATTCCGGTCCAGTCCGGCAGTGAGGCGAAAACACGTGCGCGCTCTTGCTGTGTCATCGGCGCTGCCCCGCAGGGCAAGGCGCTGGAGATCATCAGCAGCGAGGCCGCGACGAGTTGCTTGGCCCTCATTTCGCGGCCTTCCCGAAGGGTTTGCCGTCCGGCCCTTCGGCCGAGACGAACAGTCCGCCGTGACTGCCATCGCGCATGGGATGAACGACGATGGTGAGACGGTCCCCGGCCTTCACGGTCGATGGCCGAAGCCCCGTGCGATACACCTCGAATGGCGCGCCCAGCTCGACGCTCCATTCGGTGGCGCCGCTCTTGCCCGGAACGAGCAGCTGGATCCAGCAGTGCGGCTTCGTCCACTGGAATACCTTCACCGTACCGCTCAGCGTGACGGATTTCGTGTCGTCGAACATGGCGCCCGAGTGATGGGCGGCTGCCGGCAACGCCAGCGCAAGCGGAAGGACGCCGCAAAGAACCGCTCGCAGTCGCTTCATGCATGGCCTCCGTGAATTGATCCCCGATGGGAGAGTCATCGTCCCACGAGGTCGTGCCGCCAGACTGCAGACTTTCGTCATGTGCGTCCCCTTCCATACGCCGGCGGTACCTGAAAGTGACACCGAGTGCGACGTCGTGGGCAGATCACGGCGCGACTCCCCGCTCCGCGGCGGATTAGCCGTGGAATTCGCGCGCTCTCCCTTCAAGCTTCGCGGTCACTGACTTTCGTCAGGCTGCCGAGCCCACCTATGGCGCTGCGACTTCGCAGCAACGCCGCATCACACTCGATCAACGGATTTGGCCTCGAGGGCGAGTGAACACCGTGACGCGCAATCTTCCCGACGAAACCCGACGCCAACTGGCTGACGTGGCGCCTGCGCGCCGTGCTTACGTCGATCTCTTCCGTGGGCTGCTCATCGCGCACATGGCGCTCGATCACGCGTCGCTATTCTTCAATTCCGGTCGTGCAGCGGAGGAGCTCGCCGCGACCGGTGCGCCGGTGTTCGGCAACCTCTTTCAGTTCCTCACGCGGTTTCTCGGCGTGCCAGTCGCACCCGGGTTCTGCTTCATGGCCGGATTCATGGTGGCGATGACGAGCACGGCGCGCGAGCAACGCGGTGTGTCGCACGCCGAGGTGACGCGCCGGCTCATCTTTCGGGGGCTGGTGCTGATCGCGGTGGACGCCGTCGTGATGGGACTGCCGCGCGCAGCCATGGGGTTCTATTCGTTCATGGTGCTGAGCTCGATCGGCGTCGCGATCATCGCGCTCGCCTTGCTCCGCGACGTCTCGAGCCGCGTGCTGCTGCCCATCGCGCTCGGCATTCTCGCGTTGCATCCGCTCATCGACGTGTCGTGGATGCCGGTGTGGCTGCAGGCAATCGTGTACGAGCCGGTGCGCACGGGTGCCTTCCGCTCGATGTATCCCGTGCTGCCGTGGATCGGCATCGTGCTGCTCGGCTTCGTCGTCGGACGTGACGCGATGACGCGCGAGCGTCCCGCGCGATTCTGGACGGCTCTGGCGGCGATTGCGTTCCTGCTGTTCTTCACCGTCCGGCTGTCAGCAGGGTACGGAAACGCCTACGAATACAGCAGCCTCGACAGCTTCGCATTCTGGACGTTCTCGAAGTATCCACCCGACCTGCCGTTTCTGTGCTGGTCATTCGGCTGCATCTTTCTCGCGCTCGTCGTCCTCTCGCGCATCGCACGCAACGGTGCGCCGAAGTGGCTGCGACCCTTCGAGGTGTTCGGGCGTGTGCCGTTCTTTTTCTACGTCGTGCACTTCTACGTGCTGGGCATCGCGCAGGCGATCGTGCGAGCGAAGACCGGCCTGCCGCAAACCTACGCCATCTGGGCCGTGCTGCTGCTGGTGATGCTGTGGCCGTGCGCCTGGTACTACCGAAAGAAGCGCGAGCGGCCCAATTTCATCACGCGCTATTTCTGATCGGTCGAGGCCGCGGACCACGCCCGGATGCGCTTCACTTCCGCGGCGTCGAGGCCGAGGGATTCCAGGAAGTCCTGATGGGCTTCGGGCAGGGAGCGCTCGAAATGCGCGTGCCAGCGCCGCATGTCGTCGTCGTTCATACCGATGGAGCGGAACATCCGGGTCCAACCCTCTTTCGACATCGCTCGTGCGCGGCGCTCGGTGGAAGGGCTCTGAAGCAGGGAGAGCACCACGCGCTGCTGTGTGCGGAGCTCGGCGAGCTGCCGGTTCAGTGCCGCGACCTGGCGTTCGAGTGCATCGGCAAGCGGCGTGCTCGTTTCGAGCACGCGCTTGACCGTGGCGAGTGGCAGACCCGCGGCGCGCAGTTCAACGATTCGCCCGAGGCGCGCGACTGCTTCCTCCCCGTATAGGCGGTAGCCGGCCGGCGAATGCCGATCCGGCGGCAGCAATCCCATGCGGTCGTAGTAGAGCAGCGTGCTCCGCGCGAGCCCGAACGTGCCCGCCAGTTTCGAGATCGTGACTGGACGAGCGCCTCGCGCCGGCGTCAGCGTATCGCTGCGGCGACGCGGCCGGGCGGGTGGTTCTCGAACCATGTGTTCATGCTCTCTTGCCAGAAGGCCATGGTCTTGAGCCACGCATCTTCGCGCATGCCGGCGACCACGGCGACTCCGTTCTCATCCACGCCCGTGTAGGTATAGATGATCCCCACCGCTGTGGCGTCTGCGTGCTTGCGCTCCAGGGTGATCTGGATGTGCACCACCACACCGTCGGGTTGCCAACGCGCGAAGGCCACCCGCCGAGGCGGCTCGTACTCAGTGACGATCCACAGCGTGCGACCCGCCTCGTGCTGCGTCTCGAATACAGCACCGTGCTCCGCCACGCCCGAGGCGGAGTGGATCATCCGTGCGTCCCATCCGGGCAACCACTCCTTTTCCCGCTCCGGGCAAAGAAGCGGAAAGACCTGTTCGAGCGGCGCCCGAATGTCCTGAATGAACGACCGCACCAGCCGCGGGGCTGGGGAAGAGGTACTGCGCATGTTTGATACTCCGGTAGTGAATCGGAGCGCGCAGCTTCAACCGTGAAGCCGTAGTCAGGTCAAATCGTCGTTACCGCCGGCCGAAGATCTCGCTTTGGTCCATGCACTGGCAGTGCTTCACATCATCTTCGTCGATCGTGCACATCCGCACGTCGCCGACGGGGCAGACCAGATTGTCCGTCGGCGCGCGGAGAATCCGCGCAACGAGTACGTCGCTCTCCGCGGGCC
>Ga0134122_10002806_pt1 | contig 12849 bp, 12 predicted proteins | sample KB302_FD_96461 | JGI IMG/M metagenome (GOLD analysis project Ga0134122, IMG submission 96461) | Terrestrial soil microbial communities without Nitrogen fertilizer from Kellogg Biological Station, Michigan, USA - KB3-0-2 | ecosystem: Environmental > Terrestrial > Soil > Unclassified ...
ATAGCCGAAGCGGCATTGGATCTAATCGATGTCGAGTACGAAGATCTACCCGTGTTGACCGATCCGCTGCAGGCCGTGCGTCAGGACGCGCCGCTGCTCCATCCCGACGTAGCGCAATACAAAGGCTTACTCCACAAGATCGACGCCCCGAGCAATGTCTTCGTTCACCTGAAATGGAAAAAAGGCGAAGTCGAGGAAGGCTTCCGGCAATCCGACGAGATTCTCCAAAATACATTTACGGTGCCAGCCGTGCATCAGGCGTACATCGAACCGCATGCGTCGCTCGTACAATTGAGATCCGACAGTGGGGCGGATATTTGGTCCGCCAACAAAAGCCCATTTGCCTTGCGCGAGCAGCTCGGTAACGCGCTGCAAGTTCCACCCGCGAGCCTAATCATTCATCCGTGCTACGTCGGCGGAGATTTCGGAGGCAAAGGCGACGGCAACGATGTCGCCGTCTGTTACGCTCTGGCGAAGGCGAGTGGCCGGCCGGTCAAGCTCGTGGTCGACTATACGGAAGAACTTACGGCGGGAAATCCGCGCCACGGCGCTGTGATCAATATAAAAACCGGCGTGAAGAAAAACGGTATCTTGATTGCGCAGCACGTCGAGTTCATCTTCGACAGCGGCGCTTACGGTGCTTACCGACCGCAAGGATTTTTGGTGGGCGCGCACGACGCGCCCGGTCCCTACCGGGTGCCCAATTGCCTGGTAGAAGAAAAGTATGTCTATACGAACAAAATGCCGTGCGGCTATATGCGCGCCCCAGGGCATCTGCAGGCGATGTTTGCCTGCGAGAGCCAAACGGATCTGGTCGCGCGTCATTTGCGCCTGGATCCCGTGGAGTTCCGGCGCATGAATTTAATGCACGACGGCGATACGGCACCGCTCGGCGAAGTGATCGCTCATGTCAAAGCGACTGAAACATTAATGAAGGCGGTGGATGCTTCGGGCTACGGCCGGCCCAAACAAAAGAATCGCGGCCGCGGCTGCGCGATCGCGGACTGGGTTTCCAAAGGTGGCGAGTCCTACGCATTTATCAAAATTGACAGCGATGGCGTGGTGACGCTATCGTCCGCGGTAACCGATACGGGCCCCGGTGTCTTCACGATGATGCGGCAGATCGTCGCCGAAGAACTTAAACTTCCGCTCGAATCCATCCGCGTCCAGATGCTGGATTCATGCGAAGTGATCAAAGACACCGGCGTGCGCGGTAGCAGCAGCACACGGGTGCATGGCAGCTCTGCTCTCGCTGCGGCAGAAAAAGCGCGGGAAGAAATTTTGCGGATTGCAGGACAGGTCATGAACGCCGCCCCAGACGAACTGATCTTGTATGACGGCGGCGTAACTCACGGCCGAGCCGAACGGCGCATGAGCTATGCCGAGATCGCCCGTGCCAATGGCGGACCGCTCGTTGCCGAAGGGCACTACGTCAATATGGCGGACGGTCCGGAAGCTTCGCTCGTCGCTCAGGTCGCCGAGGTGGAAGTCGACAGCGAAACCGGCGAAGTGCGCGTCAGAGAGCTCACTACCGCGCACAATACGGGGAGAATCTTGAATCCTTTGACCCATCAGGGCCAGATCGACGGCGCGGTGGTAATGGGATTAGGCTACGGACTGATCGAAAACCTCGCTTATGACGAGAGCGGTAAGGTACTGGCGGCGAATTTGGGGGAATATAAAATTCCCAACATCAAGGACATTCCGCCGCTAAGAACGACGATCCTAGCATCCGATTTCGGTAGCGGTCCGTATCACAGCATGAGCATCGGCGAGACCGCCTTGATCCCAACGGCGGCGGCGATCGCCAATGCGGTTGAAGACGCCGTGGGAGTGCGGATCAAGTCACTGCCGATCACGGCGGAAAAAATCTTGCACGCGCTCAAGGCACGGTAACGAACATCACTTTTCCGTCCGCTCAAAGCGAGCAGCTGGAGTCTTTTCATCTTCATCCATGCGCAGCGGCATTCCCGGACCGATTACGCGAGTGATCAATGCGACGCGGTATTCATTAAATGGTCTCCGATACGCGTGGCACACGCAAGCGCCTTTTCGCTATGAATGTTATGTGCTGGTCTTGGTGATCCCTCTAGGATGGCGCTGCGGAGAAACCGCAGCGGAGCGGTCGCTGCTCATTGGCAGTTGGCTAGTCGTGCTGATCGTCGAGCTGCTCAATTCGGCGATTGAAACCGTTGTCGACCGCATTGGTGCCGACCGCCACGAGCTTTCGGGAAGCGCCAAGGATTTGGGCTCGGCCGCGGTTTTCTGTTCCATTGTTTTGTTTGCAATGGTTTGGCTGATCGTTGGGCTGAGGTGAAGGTTGCTTTTGACTAATCGGAGTGCCGCTATGCGTCTTTGCACGTGTCGTCAAGCATGCTTCTGTCTCGCGCTGCTATTCTGGTTTTCTTTTGCCGCCCATGCACTGGGCGCTGAGGCTCTCGATACCGTGAAGTCGGCGGCGGAGAAAGCGCTTGAAGTGCTTAAAGATCCAACTCTGAAAACACCTGACAAAAAGGAAGAACGGATCGCCCGCCTGAAGGAGATCATTAACCCGATCTTCGACTACGAAGAGATGGCGCGGCGCTGCCTCGGTCCGTATTGGCGCCGTCGCACACCGGCGGAACAGGAGGAGTTCGCCAAACTGTTTCGCGAGTTTTTGGAAAAAACTTACGCCGATAAAGTTGACCTCTTCGAGGGGGAGAAAATCCTTTTCAACCGAGAAACGACCGATCAGGATTACGCGCAAGTGGATTCCACTGTGATCAATGACAAAGGCAAAGCCAGTTCGGTGGTTTACCGGCTCAAGAGGACGGACGGCCAATGGAAGGTGTATGATGCCGTGATCGAAAACGTCAGCATCGTGAACAATTATCGATCGCAGTTTGAGCGCGTCATTGCCAAGTCCTCATATGAAGAGCTGAAAAGATTGCTCCGAGAAAAGGCACAGTAGGCGCGGGCTCGGCATAACATCATGGTCGTTCTTTGAAATGCGGCATTACTTTCCGACGAAGCTTTCGACGGTTTCATCGTACACGAGGTGCTAAGAACGCCATGGACGCTATGCAGACTGAATCTCATGAGCAGACGGCAGTAGGTCGCAGCACGGTGCGCCCGATCGATTCATTGCTCAAATGCGACCAAGCCACAGCCGGTCGCCCAGGGCACGACTGGCTCATATGCGACCAGTTCCGCTTTCCAACCCTCGACTGTACCAGCGAGCGCAATCCAGGTCCTGATTTCATGTCCGCCTGAACCGGCCTCGCGGTAAATTTCCTCGTGTGAGTACGCAGTCAGCTTCGCATAATCGCACTTGACCAAATTTTCCAGAAATTGCTGATCGAATGGGATATTGATCTTGCCGTGCTTGGCTTCGCCGGGCCAGTGAGATAGACCGCCGGTGGCGATCACGGCGATGCGCTGCGGAGTTTTTTGCAAAAACTTGCCGATGAATTGGCCAAAGGCAAAACAACGGTTGGGCGGAGGCATCGGCGGTGTAAGCGCATTAAAGATTACCGGCACCACCGGAACAGCCATTTCCGGATTTAAAAAATGAAGCGGCAAAAACGTCGCATGGTCGAATAGCAACTCGTCGGAAAACGTGGGGTCGAAGCCACTCTCGAGGGTAGCCTCGAGCAGTTGCGCTGCCAGCATGGCATCGCCCGGGACACGCGCTTTGGGAATTCGCAGCCACTCTTCAATCGGGCCGTCGTAATGGTCGGCGCGGCCGATGCAAAAAGCCGGCATGTGATTGAGAAAAAAATTAGCCCAGTGCTCGACCGTGAGCGCGACGATGACATCGGGCTTGGATCCCGCGAGCCTAAGTCCGAGTTTACGATAATTCTCGAGAAAGTTATCCGCTTGCTTCTTAGGCGCGGCTTCCGTCCAGGCGGTCATTCCCGGAGCATGGCTGGCAGCACAAGCGAAGACAATCGGCATGATTACTCCAAATCTCTCAGCGCTTTTGCGTAATCTTCATTGGAAAGTTTGTGGAGCAATGTGAACGGCCGTAGCAGCAGCGAATGCACACCCATTCTGTAGAGCGTGCGCACGTCGACGTCGAGAGCGGCCCTCGTTTCCGCATCGGTCAATTCGTAATTTTTAATGAAAGCCGCTGGATCCTCGCGATACCGTTCACGTTGAGCCGCATCGCGGTTTACGTGGTAAATGAGTTTTTGCAGCTGGTACAAGCTCATCGATCAATCCAGCTTCTGATGCAGCCAGGCGATTATCGTCTTAAATATGTTAGGAATCGAGCCCATATGACCGCCCGGGAAGAGCCGGATCGCTTTCGGATTCCCGTGTTCCAGCAGCAAATAAAAATCGTCTAGCGGTACCTGCTTGTCTTCTTTGCCATTGACGATCAGTAGCGGTGCGCAGGGTTTATCGAGCCAGCCTTGGTTGAGCAACGATAAGTCCGGCATCACTTGACAGAGCTCCTCAAAGGTTTTTTTGCCAAATAGATTGGCGCGCGCTTCGATTAAATCAAACAGATAAGAATCCGCATGGCGTGAGCGTTCCTGCCACTCGGGTTGAAAAAAATAATGGATCCCGCCGCCCCAGTTTACTGCGGCGCAAAGCTTGTCGGCGGCGATGTGCGCAAGCTTGGTCGACCAGTAGCCGCCGAAGCTGGCGCCGACAACAGCGATTTTGTTCCGGTCGACTTCGGGACGGTTGACCAAGTAGTCCAGAACGGCGACGTGCACTTCATGCGCGTCGGGGCCGGCGCGCATCGGGCATTCTCCGGTGCCGGGCCCGTCGATGATAAAACATCCCCAGCCTTCTTTAACGAAAGCTTCGCCGAAGGAATGGCGCTCCTCTTTCCAATTATCGATGCCGCCCCAGTGCATGATCATCGGCGCCGGTTGTTTTGTCGGTAATCGCAAATGACCGACGATCATTTTGTCGTGGAACGGAATCGACACGGATTCGACTGGAATATCGAAATATTTCGATGCCGCCAAAAACATTTCGCGAGTTTTTTTGTAGCCATGAATTTTGCCGGGCGTGCTCGGAAATGGATGACGCGCGACACCGTAGTAGCCATAGGATTTTAAAAATGCCGTTTTCGCCTGGGCTGAATCGCCCGCCTTTTCGGCCGTGTTTGCCCTTGCTTCCCAACGTGCGCCCAAGTCATTCCAAGCTGCGGCCCAGATCTCGCCTTCAAAAGTTGTCATTTTTGCGAGGGCTTCTTCAATCTCGATTTGGTCCGCATGGAGAAACGGCGCGCGGCGGCCGATTCGGTCACGAATATCTTTTTTTACTTCATCTGAAGTGCGCGCTTTAGCCATGATCGAAGACCTCCGACCGCGAGTCGTTTTTTTCCCGTTTAGCAGTCGCATTAGCAACGTTTAGACCTGATGCTCGCCTTAAAGGATGGAGGCGAGATTGTCAAATGAAACGGCGCCACGGATAGAAACAAATTTTGTTTTTCCGTCGCGACAAAGGTGTTGACGTTTAAACACCACCGTGTCATGCAATGAACGTATCAGTCCTTTACAAGCTGATTTTTTCCGGTATAGATTCTCAATCTTGTCGCGGAGCAAATCATGACCGGGATCATCGACGGCAAAGCCGTCGCGAAAGAAGTCCAAAAACAAATCAAAGAAGAAGTCGAAGGTCTCGAGCGACGCTGGGGATTGGCGCCGGGATTGGCGGTGGTTTTGGTCGGAGATGACCCCGGTTCGCATATCTACGTGCGCAACAAAGAAAAGGCCTGCAAAGAAGTCGGTATAAAATCCTTCGAGCATTTGCTGCCAGCGACGATTTTGGAAAAAGAATTGCTAACGTTAGTCCAGCAGCTGAACAAAGATAAGAACGTCCATGGTATTCTGGTGCAATTGCCGCTGCCACCTCACATCCGCGCCGAAAAAGTTCTCGAAGCGATTTCGCCCTACAAAGACATCGATGGGTTTCATCCGATGAGTCAGGGAATGTTGATGCTCGGCGCTGACGGCTTCCGGCCCTGTACACCCATGGGCATCATGAGGCTTTTGGCGGCGGTGGGTTGCGACCCGAAAGGCAAGAACGCGGTGGTGGTCGGGCGCAGCACGATCGTCGGCAAACCGATCGCGCTCATGCTGCTCGAGAAGCACGCGACGGTGACTATTTGTCACTCGAGAACGGTGAGTCTGCGCGATGAAGTCGGTCGTGCCGACATCCTGGTTGTGGCGATCGGTAAAGCCGGGCTAGTCCGCGGTGATTGGATTAAGCCGGGAGCGGTGGTGATCGACGTGGGCGTGAATCGATTGCCAAGTGGAAAATTATCCGGCGATGTCGAATTCGAGACAGCGAAGACCCGTGCTTCCGCCATTACGCCGGTCCCGGGTGGTGTCGGCCCCATGACGATCTGCATGCTGCTTTACAATACGCTCAAGGCGGCTAAATACTCCCTGCAACGAGATCATTGAACTACTGTTCGTATTGGTATTGTGGCGCCGCGATTAAAAAGAACTCCGCTCTATGCGGCGCATCGCCGAGCGGCGGCAAAGATGGTGGAGTTTGCCGGCTGGGAAATGCCGGTCCAGTATCAAGGCGTCATTCAGGAGCACCTGGCAGTGCGCCGTCACGCGGGGCTTTTCGACGTGAGCCACATGGGCGAAATTGAATTGCATGGCGCCGAGGCGCTCGAATTCAGTCAGCGAATCACCGCCAATGACGTTTCGCGAATGAGCGTCGGTCAAGCGCAGTACAATCTGCTGCTGAACGAGCGCGGCGGCATCGTCGATGACGTGATCTTCTATCGTTTGGCAGCGGAGACGTTTCTGATTTGTGTGAACGCCGCAAACACCAACAAGGATTTTATCTGGATCCAAAGGCATGCAGCCGGAGCAGCCGTCGCCGTTGAAAACGTCAGCACGCGCTATTGTCAGCTCGCGTTGCAGGGACCGCGCGCACAAAGTATTCTCGCGTCACTGACGAGCCTCGATCTAGCGGGTCTAAACTCATTCCATTTTGATTTTGCCGACGTCGCGGCGATGCGCTGCTTGGTGGCGCGGACGGGTTATACGGGGGAAGATGGGTTCGAGCTTTATTGCGACGCGACGGCCGGAGCTCGATTGTGGGACGCGCTACTGTCGGCGGGAGAGTCGGACGAATTGATACCCGCTGGACTGGGTGCGCGCGATACACTTAGGCTGGAGAAGGCCTATCCATTGTATGGGCACGAGCTCGACGATGATACGACGCCACTCGAGGCCGGTCTCGGATGGGTGACAAAGTTTTCCAAGCCGAAATTTTTGGGACGCGAAGCGCTCATTGAGCAAAAAAATCGCGGATTGAGACGCAAGCTGGTCGGTTTGGAATTGCTCGGGCCGGGAATTGCGCGGGCCGATTATGAATTACAAAAGCAGGGCCGAGCCATCGGTCGGATTACCAGTGGCACCAAGTCGCCGTCACTGGGAAAATCCATCTCCCTTGGTTACGTATCATTCGAAGACTCCGAAATCGGCAACCATATCGATGTGAATATCCGTGACCGAAGTGTCGCGGCTAAAATCGTCCCGGTGCCGTTTTACAACCGCTCAGCAAGCAGCAAGGCGCTCTAAGGAGGTCAGCAATGGAGTTTCCCGACGGACTAAAATATTCGAAAGAACACGAGTGGGTCCTGGTCGAGGGTAAAACCGCCACGATTGGTATCACCGAGTATGCTCAGGAAGAGCTCGGCGATATCGTCTACGTCGAGCTGCCGGAGATTGGGGAGAAAATCGTCAAAGACGATCCATTTGGCGCCGTCGAATCGGTGAAAGCAGTTTCCGATGTTTATGCGCCGGTGAGTGGAAGCGTGCTGGAGGTCAATGACGTATTGCCGGACAATCCGGAGACTATCAATGATGATCCTTACGGCGACGGTTGGATGATTCGCGTGGATTTGAGCGATCCCGATGATCTCAAAGATCTCATGGATGCTGAAGAATACGCAGAATACGTGGCGCAACAAAAAGAAGAAGAGGAAGAAGAAGACGACGAAGAAGACTCCGATGAAGAGGAAGAAGAAGACGAGGAGAAATAGCCGGAGCCCATGCGCTATACTCCGCATACCTCCGCCGATCGTGAGCAGATGCTTCGCGCCACCGGCATCGACTCGATCGAGGCTCTTTACCAGCACGTTCCGGCGACTCTTCGGCAGCAGTCCAAGATCAACCTTCCCGAAGGCGTTTCCGAGTTTGCCGTCCGTCAACGGCTAGCTAGCCTGGCGTCGCGCAATGCGACACCCCCCGAGTGGAGCTTGTTTCTCGGCGGCGGCATCTATCATCATTTTATACCGAGCGTGGTGGACGCGACCATTTCACGGGCGGAGTTTTCCACCTCCTACACGCCCTACCAGCCGGAGGTGAGCCAGGGCACGCTGCAAGCGCTGTTCGAATATCAGACATTGATTTGCCAGCTCACCGGAATGGAAGTTTCCAATTCGGCTGTTTACGACGGCGCGTCTGCCGCGGCGGAAGCGGTGTTGATGTCCCGGCGGATTCAACCATCGACACGGCGGCGAGTGCTGATTTCAAGAGCGTTGCATCCGCAATACCGCGCGGTCATCGCGACTTACCTTAGAAATTTGCCAGACGTGGAGCTAGAAGAAATTCCGTTTGCTGCGACCGGCGCAACCGACGCCGAAGAGGTCGCGCGGCGAGTCGATGATCGCTCAATGTGTCTGGTGCTCGGGTATCCCAATTTTTTTGGCGTGATCGAGGATCTCGCGCCGCCCAAGATGGCGTGTTCGAAGGCCGGCGCCCATTTGATTTCAGTGACCACCGAACCCTTATCGCTTGCTATCCTGAAGCCTCCCGGAGAATTCGGCGTCGATATCGCCGTGGGGGAAGGACAAAGCCTGGGTGTGCCGATGAGCCTTGGCGGACCGGCATTTGGGTTTTTCGCCTGCCAAAAGAAGTTCGTCCGCAATATGCCCGGCCGCCTGGTGGGCGAAACGGTCGATTGCGAGGGGCGGCGCGGCTTTGTTCTCACCCTTGCGACGCGCGAGCAGCATATTCGGCGTGAAAAAGCGACTTCCAATATTTGCACCAGCCAAACCCTATGCACACTTGCGGCAACGGTTTTCATGTCTTTGCTTGGTAAAAGCGGCTTACGAACCTTGGCCGAAGTAAATACTTTGCGTGCTCATGACGTTTTTGCGCAGCTGCAAAAGGCGACGAAGCTGGAAGCGGCTTTTAGCGCACCATTTTTCAATGAGTTTGTTTTACGCGCGCCGGACGTGCGGCGCTTGTTCGTTCAGTGCGCGGACCACAAGATCGTGCCTGGCATTCTATTGAACGATGATTATCCGGAATTGGCTAACAGCTTCCTGATATGCGTCACCGAGATGAATCAGCGAGAGGAGATCGAGCGGCTTGTCCGTACCGTCAGCCAATAATCAGCGCTCTCGGGCGCGCGCGCCGAAACTGATCTTCGAGACCGGCTCTCCCGGAAGAAGCGGTTTTTCATGGTCGGCGGAGCCGGGGAAACTCGAAGAGCATCTTCCACCGGCGCTGCTACGGAACGATATTCCCAATTTTCCGGAATTGGGCGAGCTCGAAGTGCTCCGTCATTTCACCCGCTTGTCCCAGAGAAACTTCGCTATTGAGAGCCAATTTTATCCTCTGGGGTCGTGCACGATGAAATACAACCCCAAGATCAACGAAGTTGTCGCGCGCTTGCCGGGATTCGCAGAGGCGCATCCGTTAGCGCCGCCCGAGCTTTTGCAGGGGGCCTTGGCCTTGCTGCACGAGCTTGAGCGGATACTTGCAGAGATCAGCGGCATGGCGCACGTCAGCTTGCAACCCTCTGCCGGGGCTCAAGGTGAACTGACCGGGTTGATGTTGATTCGAGCTTGCCTGGCGGAGCGTGGTGACCCGCGGAAAAAAGTTATCGTTCCCGATACCGCACATGGAACCAATCCGGCGAGCTCCGCATTGTGCGGTTATGATGTGGTCCAGATCTCCTCCAATGAGCGCGGTGTCATCGATGCGGCGACCGTCGAACAAACGATGGACGACAGTGTTGCCGCCGTGATGATTACGAATCCGAATACGCTGGGTTTGTTCGAGACCAATATCGAGGCAATCACTGAAATCGTTCACGCGAAGGGCGGGATGATTTACCTCGACGGCGCCAATCTCAATGCGCTCATGGGCATCGCCAAGCCGGGCCATATGGGTGTCGATGTTCTGCATCTCAATCTGCACAAGACGTTTTCGACACCGCATGGCGGTGGCGGGCCAGGGGCGGGTCCGGTGGCCGTAACGCACGCTCTCAGCGAGTTTCTGCCGGTGCCGCGTATTATCAAGCGCGGCGATGGATTTGAGCTGCAGGAGGATTGTCCCAAGTCGGTGGGCAGGGTCCGTTCGTTTTTCGGCAATTTCGGCATTCTCCTGCGCGCGTACAGCTACATCACGGCGCTCGGCGGCGATGGACTTGAGGATGCAAGCCGGATGGCGCTTTTGAATGCCAACTACATTCGGAAAAAATTGGCAAAGAATTATCAACTCGCCTACAACGAGCCATGCATGCACGAGTGCATTTTTACCGACCGCTTGCAGCAAAAAAGCGGCGTCAGCACCCTCGACATCGCCAAGCGTCTGCTAGACTACGGCCACCATCCACCGACGATTTATTTTCCACTGGTCGTTTCCGGCGCATTGATGATCGAGCCGACGGAAACGGAGAGCCTGGAAACACTCGATGATTTTATCGATGCAATGCTGGCGATCGCGGCCGAAGCCAAGGAGGAGCCGGAACTGGTCAAAGAGGCGCCGTATTCAACGCCCGTTCGGCGGCTCGATGAGGCAAAAGCAGCGCGCAAGCCCGTGCTTCGATGGGAACCACCGTCTCGCGCCGACAAGGGCGAGGATTAGAGCCGGGTGTTTCGCTTCTGACGAGTGCGACCGCGTGGCTCAGACAGGGTTCAACGGGCGAAACGATAGTTGAGCCGATTGTCGTGATATTCCATCGAGGCGGAGATGAACAGCGGATTCGGCTTGATCCAGGGTGGAATCGGCGGGAACGGCGCCGCAGCTGTAATCGCCCGCACCGCTTCCTCGTCGAGCACTTGCGATCCCGAAGACCGAATCAGTCGGAGCTGTTCCAGTTGGCCGTTCGCTCCGATCATGAATTGCAGTGCGAGGCGCCCCTGGAGCCCGTAGCGTAGAGCGACCTCGGGATATTCCCAGTGGGATTCGATCAATTGTTTGATTTTGGTGAAGTAGGTAACATATACGGGATCGGTAGTGTTGAGGCTTATGGGTGTATCGGCGCGCTCGCTCGAAGAGGACCAGGTAGCGCTGGGCAATAGTTCTTTCAGGCTGGGAAGCTGACGCTCTGTGATCACGCTTTCCTCTAGGACTTGCTCGCGCGGTGGTAATGGCCTGGGAGTCTCGGCGGTTTTCTCACTCGTTACGGGAGGCAGCTCCGGACGAGGCGGCGCTATGGGGCGGGACGAGGCGGACTTGGTTGAGGCGAGCCGAGAGTCTTTTTTGGCGACAATGGATGGGACTCTCGACATGCGGGTGGGCGCCGATCGCGCAATCCGGCTCGGTGCGGCCTCGGTTTTTTCCGACGGCGGCAAAAGCGAGACGGAAATCGTCTCCGGCTGAGCTCTGATTGCTCCAGCTCGCAACGGGTACATCATGAGCAGTATCAGCAGATGGGTCGCGAGCGACAGAGCGAAAAACCGCCATACTGTGGTGGAGCCCATCATCATAGTATATTATCGAGTCACAGTGCGCGACGAAAGTCGCGCGAGCTCTCGCGCGCAGCGCGTTCCCGGGAGGTGATCTTCATGTTCGGTTTGGGACTCGGCGAATTATTGCTGCTTCTTGTCATCGTGATGGTCGTGTTCAATCGGCGTCTGCCGGATTTGGGCGAGGGGCTCGGCAAAAGCATCAAGAAATTTCGCCGCGCCATGAATGAGCCGGACGAAATCGACATTACGCCCAACAAGGACTCAGGCAAGTCTTAGATCTGCGCCACACTTAAGCTTCACCAGCAGTGCTTACCTCGCACGTGAATTCCTTCGCGTTTTTCGATGATTTGAGAAAAACAATTGTAAACGGTATGGAGTCTCCCGGCGGCAGCTCAAAACTCTTCAAAGGTTTGAGCTCCTGTAATTGTGGGATATCCTCCAAAGTCATGCCGCGGATGATCTTCGGCGAAAGCGTGTTGCCAGCCCAAATGATCTGCCGTTCAATTTCCTTGCCCGCTTCGTTGTAAACGGTACCCGTGAGCTGAATCCCGCGCACGACGACAGGATTCTGGTTCAAGGCGATACCGCTCACCAAAAAAACCTCGCGGTTGCCCTGAATGGTTTGGTAACTGGTGCTCAGTGATTTGATCAGAATGCCTCGTTTGAGATGATTATTCTTGAGCACGGCCGAGCCGATCAGGGGAATCTTTCGTAAAACCGATTCCGGCGCTTCAGGCCGTGCGTAGCCGATGGCTGCGAGCAGTGCAAACCCGATCACGAGAAAAGTGAAAAGCGTCAGGAAAGGTTTTATCGACGCGCGATGATCGAGGTAAGGAGAGATTGCCGTGATGTTCGTTGCGTTCTGTTCAGGGTCGTCGAACTCTAATTTGTGAAAAAATGGATCGTCGTTTTTTACTTCCGCCGCGGGCACGAATTCTCCCTCGGGACCGTTCGGCTCGGCCAAGACAAATGGTTTCTCTCGGGGTTGCGACGTGTGGCCTATGCCCCACTGCGGGTGCCCTGCGCTTGAACCGGCAACAGCGTTCGTTGGCCTTTCCGTTGAAATATGTCCCTGTTCCAATTCGCTAGAGCCTGCGCTGGTTATCGGTTTTGCGCCAAACGGCAGGCTCAGCTCATCGGCAGGCGAGGGTGGCACGATTTGCTCGTCAGCGGGTTGA
>Ga0134122_10002807_pt1 | contig 12848 bp, 13 predicted proteins | sample KB302_FD_96461 | JGI IMG/M metagenome (GOLD analysis project Ga0134122, IMG submission 96461) | Terrestrial soil microbial communities without Nitrogen fertilizer from Kellogg Biological Station, Michigan, USA - KB3-0-2 | ecosystem: Environmental > Terrestrial > Soil > Unclassified ...
GACGGAGCTGGCGGCGAAATTGACTGCGGACGAGATCGACCAGGCAGCGAAGTATTTCTCCTCGCTCAAGCTCGGTTCCTACGTAAAAGTCGTCGAGACGGACACCGTGCCGAAGACCTTCGTGACGGGCGGCATGCTGGCGAAGTCGCCCGACGGCGGCAGCGAACCGATCGGTCAGCGCATCATCGAAGTCCCCGAAGATTTGCAGCGCGCCGAGAATCGCGATCCGCGCACGCCGTTCATCGCCTATGTGCCGAAGGGCAGCCTCGATAAGGGCAGGGCGCTCGTCACCGGCGGCGCACAGCCCTGCGTCAGCTGTCACGGCGCGGACCTGCACGGCGGCGGCGACATCCCGCACATCGGCGGTCGCTCGCCGTCCTATATCGTGCGCCAGCTCTATGACATCCAGCATGGCAAGCGTTCGGGCAAAGTTGCCCCGATGCAGCAGGTCGTGTCGGGTTTCATGCTGGAAGACATGATCGCCATCGCCTCCTACGTCGCCAGCCGCGAACCGTAAGAAATTTCTTATGCAATATTCCCCTCTCCCCCTTTGGGGGAAGAGGGAAGGGTGAGGGGGGCTACCCCCTGGCTATGCATGGGCATGGCCGAGTTTCACGGAGGCGAATCTTGCCGCCGATATTGGTATAGTCCTCGCCGTTGGCTGACTGTGTCGAAGAGGAGGACCCGATGTCCAGACATGCAGGAAGCTTCACGGCAGGCCTTCTCGGCGCCGTTTGCCTCATCGGCGGCCTGAGCGCATCGGCGCTGGCTGCCGGCGCCTCGCCGCCCGTCTTCACGCCCAATCCGAGCGCCGGCTGGTTCTCCTACACCCGCCAGTGGATTCCGCCTGCGAGCGGTCCCGGGCCCGTGCAAACCGATCCCGCCAATCGCGGCGTTTCCAACGACGAGTATCGGCTCACCGGCCGTCAGCCGACCTTCGGCATGGCCGATCCCAACAGTCCCATCCTTCAGCCTTGGGCGCGCGACGTCGTGCGCAAGCGCAACGAGCTCATCCTTGCAGGCAAGCCCGCCTACTCGCTCCACGCAAGCTGCTATCCGGTCGGTATTCCCTATTTCCTGCTGCTCCCCATGACGCGGCCGATGTTCATCGTTCAGGGGCCGAAGGAAGTGGTGATGATCCTGGAAAGCTTCAACGACGTTCGCCGCATCCATCTCACCGACAAGCATTCCGCCAATTTGAAACCGTCCTGGCACGGCGAATCCATCGGTCATTACGAGGGCGATACGCTCGTCGTCGACACCATCGGTCTGAACGACAAGACGTTCGTCGACGGTTTCGACACGCCGCACACCGAGCAGCTTCACGTCGTCGAACGCTGGCACATGATCGACGGCGGCCGGACGCTCGAAGTGAACGTTCACGTCGAGGATCCGGGCGCCTTCACGACGCCGTGGAACGCCAGCCAGCGTTACCGGCGCTTCGAGCAGACGGTGGCCAGCGCTTCCGTTTCCAACCTTCCAATGCTGGCGACGCCGGAAGTCGGGCCCTTGAACGAGGCGATTTGCGCGGAGAATCCGAACTCGTTGATGGGGCTGGGCACTCTGCCGGTGCCGCAGACCACCAAGCCGGATTTTTGATCGGAGGATCGCCATGAGCACGCTCGCGCACTCGGGCCTTAATCGCCGCGCCTTCATGTTGGCCTCAGGCGCCGCTGCAGGCTCTGCGCTGATTGCCGGGCCGGGCAAGGCCTCGAACTATCGCGGCGTTGTCGGCGACATCAAGCCGAGAGCGACCGACTCCTCGCTCGTCGACATGATCCGGCTTCTGCCCGAGGGCATCGGCGTCATTCCCGTCTATCTCAATCTGACCTCGGGCACCCGCGAGGAATATTCCAACGCCTTCGGTGTCTACGAGAAGCATATCGAGTATCTCGCCTCGCAGAAATGCAACGTCATCGCCGTCGAAGGCGCGCCGCCGTTCATGATCTTAGGCCCCGCCGGCGAGGCCAAGATGGTCGACGGCTGGAAGCAGAAATACAAAACCGACATGTTCACCTCGTCGCAGAACCAGGTGAACGCGATGCGCGCTCTCAAAGTGAAGCGGATCCTGGGCATCACCTCTGGATCGGGCGGGCCGGATCTCGACAAGACCTATGCGAAATATTTCGAGGACAACGGCATCGGCGTTGTCGCCATGGAGGGCATGGGCCTCGAGTTCAAGTCGCTCCCCGAAGTTCCGCAAGCCACCATCGCCGCCTTCATCAAGAAGAAGTTCGCCGAGCACAAAGGCGCCGACGCGGTCTACATCTTGGGCTCGAGCTTGGAAGCGCTGCCCCTGATCGCGCCGCTCGAGCGCGACTTGAAAGTGCCGGTCGTGCAGGCGATTTCGGCGCGCATCTGGGAAATCCAGCGCCGCCTGAAGGTTCATGAGCCGATCAAGGGCTACGGCCGCCTGCTGGAAACTCTGCCCGCCTAAACGAGACCACCAAGCCCGATTTTTGATGGAGGCCGACATGGAGTCGATGATTTCCGATCTGGTATCCCGCTTTGAGAAGGGCTCACTAAGCCGCAGGGAGCTTGTCCGCGGTTTGACGTTGCTGGCTGCGAGCGGAACCGCCGCGCGGGCCGCTCCGCAGGAGATCAACTTCAAGACCGCGACGATCGACCATGTCAGCCTTCAGGTCGCGAACCCGCAAGCATCGGTCGCGTTCTACCAAAAGATGTTCGGCTTCTCGGTGATCAGCCGGGTGGACGAGCTCGGCATCATTCGCCTCGGCACCAACCGGACGTTGGTGTCGTTCAACAGCCAACCTCCCGCCCGGATCGTGGATCACTTCTCGATCGGGGTCCCTGGCTTCACCAAGGAAGCGGCTGCGCGCTACGTGATGCAGCGCGGAGCCTATCCTTACGACGACCCCTATCAAGGCCTGCACATCAAGGATCCCGACGGCATCAACGTGCAGATTTCCGACCAGCGCGCCTGAAGCACGCGGTCGTCGCTTATCCGGCGCTCGGTTTTGCCTGCGCGGTCGCCACGCGCGGTGCGAGCGCGCGATTGATCGCCAGCATGATGCAGCCGCCGATAACGAGGCCGAACGCAAACGCTGTCATGCTGGACGCGTAACTGCCGCTTCTATCCTTGAGCACGCCGATAATCCACGGGCCCAAAAATCCGCCGAGGCTGGAGTTGCAATTGGCGAAGGCGACACTGGTCGCGCCGGCAGGTCCGCGCAAAAACGAGGCCGGAATGCTCCAATAGACGCCCATCGCCGCCGAGACGCTGGCGACAACGACAAAGAGCGCGGCGAGCACGAACAACGGGTTTGTAGCCAGAGCCGCGCCGACGAAGCCGGCCGCAGCAACGAACATCGGCAGCGCCACATGGAAATAGCGTTCGCGTCTGATATCGCTCGAGCGGCCCCAGAGGATCATGGTCAGCATCGCGAAGCCGAAAATGACCGCCACGATGAAGCCGTTCTCGACATTGGAAAATCCCATCGCCTGCACCATCTGCGGCAGCCATAGTCGAATGCCGTAGATCGAGGATGAGATCGCGATCACAACGGCGCCGGCGATGATCACGCGCGGATCCAGGAGCGCCTCCCATGCGGCGCGGCGCCCGCCTGCGTCTTCCTGCGCGAGGCGCGCGGCGATGGTTTCTTTTTCGGCCCTCGTGAGCCAGGAGGCGCGCGCCGGACCGTCAGGCAGCAGCGCGAGCGCCGCAAAGGAGAGCAGGAACGCGGGCATGCCTTCGAGCAGGAACAACCACTGCCAGCCATGAAACCCCGACACGCCGTCGAGGCGGAGGATGAGACTCGAGAGCGGCGCTCCGATCACGAACGCGAGCGCGTTTGCGGAGACGAACATCGCCATGTAGCGCGAGCGATAGGCCTGGGGAAACCAGAGCGTCAGATAGTAAATCATGCCCGGGAAGAATCCGGCCTCGGCAAGACCCAAGCAAAACCGCAAGGCGTAGAAGCTCGTCGGGCCCTGTACCAACGAACACGCCGCCGAGATCAGTCCCCAACTCGCGAGAATGGAGAAAATGCAGCGTCTGACGCCCAAGCGCTCGATAACGATGCTCGCGGGAATCTGCATCAGCATGTAGCCGAGGAAGAACACGCCCGCGCCGAAGCCGAAAACGGTGCCGGAAAAATGCAGATCGTCGTTCATGGTGAGCGCGGCGAAGCCGACATTCACCTGGTCGATGAAGTTGACCAGATAAAGCAGCGTCATGAACGGGATCAGCCGCCATGCGCATTTCGCAAAGACGCGATCCTGCTCGGCCATCTGCCCGCCCTAAGGCCTTGAGATTGCGCGCTAATCCAATGCAGCGGAGAGGTGCTCGCCCTATTGCTTTGCGTATTTCGTCACGCCGCGAAGATTGGCTTCCGCGGTGTAGATGTTGCCGGCCGCGTCGACGGCGATGCCTTCGCCCATGGCGCCGTCGGGCATATCGGTCTTGTGCGGCGGAATGAACGTCGTGACCTTGCCGTCCTTCAGGCTGCCGATGCGAATGCCTCTGAGCCAGCCCGGGTGAACCCGCTCCGTCGATTCCGAATCGGCGACATAGATCGTATCGTTCTTGTCGATCGCGAGACCGCTGCCGCGGCTGAACTCGGGATATTCGGCGACGAACTTCCCGTCTTTGGTCAGGACCTGGACGCGATGGTTGTGGCGGTCGGCGACGACCAGACGGCCTTGAGAATCGAACGCGAGCCCATGCGGCGTGCGGAATTCGCCCGGCGCCGTTCCGGTCTTGCCGATCGTGCGCAGGAACTTACCGCTTTTGTCGAACACCGAGATGCGCCCGACCAGATTTGGGTTCTCCACATTGGTGTGACTCTCAGCCACGTAAACATCGCCGTTGCCGGGATCGGTGAGAACGACGGTCGGCTCGGTCAACGCCTCGGGCGGATTGCCGCGCACACCCGGCTTGCCCAGCGTCATCAGCACGCGTCCCTGCGGACTGAACTTGATGACGGCGCTTCCCTTATTCTGTTCGCCCGGAAATTTCTTCTGATCCTCCGGGCTCGGCGGCGGACCCGAATCCGCCACCCAAACATTGCCGTCTTTGTCGACATGGATGCCGTGCGGCCACGCGAACATGCCGCCGCCGAAGCTCGCGAGCTCCTTGCCGTTTTCGTCGAAGTGGTGAACAGGGTTTGCCTTGGTGCCGAGACAGCCGGGCGATGTCCCCGCCGAGCAGCGGTCGGTCGCCCACACCGTCTTACCGTCTTTGTCGATGGCAACGCCGTTCGAGCCGCCCCACGGCCTTTGCTCGGACGTGATCTTCGCCCAATCGCGAATCACGCGATACGGATTGGCGCCGCTGTTGACCGGCGCAACGCTGCGATTCTGCGGAGTGCCGGACGCGCCTCCGATTTGGGCTGCAACTCCACCCGCGGCCATCGACGCGACAACCGCCGCAGCAAAACCATATCTCGCGAAAGCTGACATCGACATCGGGGCGCTCCTTTGGGATCAAAAGCTCCAGTCAAAATACCACATTTTGACGCGCCCGCTCATTCACGCTCACGGCAAGATTCGGTGCCCGCCTCGGGGTCTCATCCGCCCGCAACCCCGTGGCCGCGTTTCTTTTTTGCGGCCCCAATGTTAGCCTTTGCGCGCTGCACCCAGGTGCGGCGCTGGGACGACCACGATGGCTTTGAGCGAGCAACGCGCCGTAAGCGAGCCGATGATCGCGGCCGCCGTTCATGCTCGTCCGGCGCGCGAAATCATCTACCGCCACAGCATCGTCGTGCGCCTGACGCATTGGCTGAACGCGCTCTTTCTCACGCTGCTGCTGATGAGCGGGCTCGCGCTGTTCAACGTTCACCCCGCGCTTTACTGGGGCAATTACGGTTATCCAGGCGTGCCGACCGTGCTCACCATCACCGGAGCGCTCGATCCGGAGACCGCGCGGCCCGTTGGAACGACGCGCATCGGCGACTACAGCATCGACACCACCGGCATTCTCGGCGTGACCTACGATGCCAATGGCCGCGCGCGGCCCGGCGCGTTCCCGCAATGGGCGACCGGAGGCTTGGGCCTCGCACTCGCGCGCGACTGGCATTTCCTGGCCGCATGGCTCTTCGTCATCAACGGCACGATCTATCTCCTGTTCGGTCTCTTCAGCGGTCATTTTAAGCGCGACCTTGCGCCCGGCAGGGACCAGCTGCGCCCGCGCCACATTCTGCAAGATATCGGCAACCATCTCCGTCTGCGTCGCCCGCGCGGCGAGGCCGCCAAGCGCTACAACGTGCTCCAGAAGCTCAGCTACCTCGTGCTGATTTTCGTGTTGTTGCCGGCGATGTTGCTCAGCGGCTTGACCATGTCACCCGCGGCCACCGCTGCGTTCCCGTTCCTCTTCGACCTCTTCGGCGGACGCCAGTCGGCGCGCACCATCCACTTCATCACCGCCAATCTCCTGCTCATCTTCGTGCTGGTCCACGTCATACAAGTGTTGCTGTTCGGCGTCTTCAATCTGATGCGTTCGATGATCACCGGCCGCTACGTCGTCAAACCGGAGCGCGCGACATGAGCCGCATCATCAGCCGCCGCGGCTTGCTCACCGCCGGCGCGGCGACGCTCGGCAGCACGCTGCTCACCGGCTGCAATCGCCTGTTCGAGGGCGCGTCGATGAGGCCGCTGCTCGACTTCGGCCAGCTGATGTCGTGGAAGGCGCATCGCCTGCTGCTCGCCGGCCAGCCGCTGGTGCGCGAATTCACTCTCGCCGACATCTCGCCGCAGTTCCCCCCCAACGGCACCGAGATGCCGGAGGGTTTCGAATATTTCGAGCTGCTGGTTTCGGAATTCGCCAATTGGCGTCTCAAGGTCGACGGCCTCGTGAACAAGCAACTCGAGCTCTCGCTCGACGAGATTAAGGCGCTGCCCGGGCGCACGCAGATCACCCAGCACAGTTGCGACGAAGGCTGGAGCGCCATCGGCCAATGGACCGGCGTGCCGGTCGCCCAGCTTCTCAAGATGGCCGAGCTCAAACCGGAAGCGCGCTACATTGTCTTCCATTGTCTCGACCAGCTCGAGGGCGAGTCCTATTACGAAAGCATCGATCTCTTCGACGCCTTTCACCCGCAAACCATCCTCGCCTATGGCATGAACGGCAAAGCCCTGCCGGTCCAGCACGGCGCGCCGCTCCGTCTCCGCGTCGAGCGCCAGATCGGCTACAAGAACGCGAAATTCGTCACCCGCGTCGAGGCCGTCGATCGGCTCGGCCCCATTGCCGGCGGCAAAGGCGGCTTCTGGCCCGACCGCGGCTACCAATGGTACGCGGGGTTATGAATAATGGGGTCGGGCGAGGGCGGATGAACATGCGGCGGCTTCTATTCTTTCTGATCGTGCTGGCGGCGTGCGCTCTGCCGGCCTTGAGGCAAACCACCGCGGTCGCAGCTTCATCCATCCCCGATTTCTCCGGCATTTGGTCGCATCCCTTCCTCACGGGCTTCGAGCCGCCGGCATCCGGACCCGGCCCCGTGCGCAACAGGTCGCGCCGTCCCGACGGCGTCGCCAATTTCCAGCAGCTCGTCGGCGACTACACCAATCCGATTCTGAAGCCCGAAGCCGCGCAGGTCGTGAAGCAGCACGGCGACATCACGCTGGCCGGTCAAGGTTATCCCACTCCGAGCAATCAGTGTTGGCCCGGCGGCGTGCCGTACATTTTCTGGGACTTCCTGATGGAGATGTTTCAGGCGCCTGACCACATCACCATGATCTATCGCCAGGGCAACGAAGTCCGCTACGTGCGCATGAACCAGCCTCATCGCGCGCGAGCGAAGCCGTCCTGGTACGGCGATTCCGTCGGCCACTATGAGGGCGACACGCTGGTCATCGACACGATAGGAGTCAAAGTCGGCCCGTTCGCGATGCTCGATATGTACGGCACGCCGCACAGCCCCGCTCTGCATGTGGTCGAGCGCTACCGTCTCGTCGATTACGACGCCGCCAAGGATGCGATCGAACGCAACGCCAAGGAGAATTCCATGGCCGGCAACGGCTCGGAATTCGATCCCGCTTACCGCGGCAAGGTGCTTCAGCTCCACTTCACCGTAGAGGACGAAGGCGTCTTCACCACACCGTGGACGGCGACGATCACCTATCGGCCGAATCTGCTTCCTTGGACGGAACAGATCTGTTCCGAAAACCGCTACCAGCCGTCCGGAAAAGACGCCGCGGTCCCGCAAGACGACACACCGGACTTCTAGAGAGGAAACTCAATGAAAACCGCAATTCGTTTGTCATCGGCCGCCGTTCTTGTCTTGTCGGCCGCTGCGTTGGCGCAAACCGATCCGTCGTCGCCGCTTTACCGCAACACTGAGAACCATTTTGCGGTGATCTTTCCCGCGGCCCCGATGGCACGCGATGTGACCTACATGACAAGGGACGGCGCCTCTCATCCGGGCCGGCAGTTCTACGTCGAGCAGGACGGCAACCGCTATACGGTCACTCTGGTCAAGCTTCCCAACGCAGCCGCGATCGACCGGCCGACGATCGAATACGCGGCGGACCAGATTCTGAAAAAGGGCACGGCCCGTTTCAATCTTTCCTATTGCTACGATCCGGGCGTGCCCGGCCGCCAGCTCAACATCACCGAAAGCAACGGCCACCAATTACGCGCGTCGGTTTATATGTGGGACCATCAGCTCTACATCACCGAAGTGAGTGCGCCCGACGGTGTGCTGTCCGCGCTGCAATTCGAGCAGTCGATCACCATCCTCGACGACAAGGGCAACGACCTCGACGCCGGCCAAGGCAGCCCCCCCTGCTAGACTGGAGTGCTATCTCGATCTCACCAATCGCGCGTGCATCGAGATTATTTACGACCAGGCTGAGCTCCGTTCTGCATGCTCTCGCGCATCTTGCGATTGAGTTCTTGGAACTCGCCCATCATTTCCAAGAACGCCCGGCAATTCGCCGCGGTGTCGGCTTCAGTTCTCATAGAAATACCGCCGCTATCCTGAATGAGGGTGCGAATGACAATACCGGGGTGCGCGGGGTTCGGCGACTTCGTTCGGCAAACGATGGCTTTCGTAGTTTCGATGTCAATACACTGATATTTGACGCCGCCGCCGATGTCACGCGCGCCAGACAATGAGGCGTAATACTGCCACTGACGGTCGATTTCGGAGGCGGCGATCGGATGACAATTTGCGTCCGCCGCCCGAGCGCCAATTCCCACTATCAATAAGGACGAGATACACAGCGCCGTAAGAGGTGCTCGGACCTTCATTGTCTTGCAGAATTATCGCGCCGTCTTCGGAACCAACGACGCCAGCGGCCGATACAGTCCCACCGGCATCAGCAGCAGCTTCAGATAATTCGGCTCGTCCGGCAATCCGCTGGGGTGCCCGATGCGCGCGGGCTGCACCGGCTGTCCTGCTTCTTTCGGCAAATAATAGGTGCCGAACAGAATATCCCAGAAGCAGAATTCGACGCCGTAATTGCACGAATAGCCGTATCCTTCCGGAACGTCCACCGCATGATGCCAGCGGTGCACTTCCGGCGTAACGATCAGATAATTCAGCACGCCGCCTTTGATGTCGGCGCCGCAATGCGAAAACACCGCGCTCAGCGTCGCCGCAGGAACAGCCAGAGCGATCGCCAGCGGATCAAACCCGACCACGCCGAGCATCAGGAAGACCACCACATTGCGCAGCGCGAAATCGATCGGATTGGAAACCTCGGCGTTCGTCGCCGTCAGATCCGTCACCCGGTGATGATAGGAGTGCAGCTCCCACAAGAACGGCACCGTGTGCTGCGCGCGGTGCATCCAGTAGCGGAAGAAACTCACCACCACGAGGATCGCGACGATCTGCAGCCAGAACGGGCCTAGCTGGTCGGGCGAGGCGAAGAGGAATTTGCGGCCGAAGAAATGCTGCGGGACATAGAGCAGCAGCGGCAGTATCAGGAACGACGTCACGGCCGCCGTAATATAAAGATTGACGATGTTGGCGATGATGTCGCGCCCGAGAACGAAGCGCTGCGACACCGCGTAGCGATAAGTATAGATGCGTTCCAAGATGATGATCGTGACAATGATCGCCAGGCGGTCCCACTTCGGCAGCCATTGCTCGAGCGCGTGCCCCTGCGGCGAAATATGCGCCACGTAGTAGAACGTCAGCAGCAGCGGCAGCATCAGTAAGCTGCTGATATAAAACATCTTTTTGGCTGACATTGGTGGGGCTCCGCTATCGCTCGAACCGACCCTTGCGCGTTGACGGCAACGATACCACCCGCCCGCCACCCTCGCAAAGCACAGCCGCCCGCTATCGCTTCAAAGGCGAGCCGTACAAACCCGGTTTCCTCCCCCGCTTGCGGGGGAGGTGTCCTCCGAAGCGCGAAAGCGCGTAGGAGGACGGAGGGGGTTAATTCGCCGGCGGCCAATTCGTCGGCGGATGCGGAACATGCAGCGTCATCAGCACGATCGGCGCGCCGCCGGTCGGGATGACTTGATGCGGCGTGTTCGCCGGGACGATCAGCATGTCGCCCTTGACCACGGCCTGCGAGTTGCCACCCGTGATCGATGAGCCGCCGAGATTGTTCGCATTGTTGCGCTTCTCTTCGACGAGCTTGCCGCCGGTCACGATATTGCCCGTGCCCTCGAGCACGACCATCAGTTCGGCGTCCTTCTCATGCACGGCCGCCGGCGACGTGCCTGGCCGGTACTCGAGCTGCGCGCGATAGGGCGCCATGGAGAGGATCGGCTCGGCCACCAGTGGGGCATTGTCCTTCCGGTCCGCCTTCGCCTTGTCGATCAGGCCCATGATCTCCTTGTTGTTCATGAAGGTCTTCTGGGCGGGAGCCGGAGCAGCCAAAGCGGCCGAAGCGACAAACGTGGCAAGCAACGTCAAAGCGAGATAGGGCGCGCGCATGTGATGGCCTCCTATGGACCGCAAAATTCGCCGTCTACGAGTAAATCCCCCTCATTCCGGTTGCAAGTGGCGGCTGGCCGGATCGCGGCATCGAATCAAAGCCATTGTCGCCGCCGCCAAGTTGTTATCTGTTAGGCTTACCGAGGGGGAGGGGGACCGGGGGGTCCCTCGGCTCAGATGCAGGTTCCCTGCTCTAAAGAACCTTGGCCGGCGAAGGGGTTTGCACGGCCTTAAGAGCAGGCAGTAAACGGGGCAGGAATTACCGCAAAAACACGCCTACAGAACCGGCGAAAGCTCATTTGGGATTAGGGGGGCTTTTTTCATGCATGTCATTCCTCAGTCATGGTCGCATCTGCACATACTGATCGGCGTTTTCCCGTCAATCGGACTGGCCATCCTGCTCGGCTTCTATATCGCCGGACTGCGCACCAATAACGACTTCACAAGGCGGATTTGCCTCGCCCTCATCGCCCTCTTGGCACTGCTTGCGATCCCGATCCTGGTAAGCGGCTTCGGCTCCAGGGCGGCGTTGGCCGGGAACGCCAAATATTCGGCCGACGCCATCGCCACACATTATATGTGGAGCATCGCCGCCCTCGTTGCTCTCGTGCTCAGCGGCGCCGCAGCTGCCTTCCAGCTCTGGCAAGCTTGGCAGGCCAAGCGCCCCACCAAAGATCCCTTCTATCTGGTGCTCGGTCTCGGCGTCGTCGCCTTCGTTCTCGCGGTGGTCGCGGACGAGCTTGGCTTGAAAGTCGATCACACCGAGCTGCAATTGGCCGTCACGATTCCCGACATCTCGACGCCGCAGGCCTGGTCGCACGCCCATCTCATCCTGAACCATATCCCGACGGCAGGATTCGTCTTCGCAATCGCGCTCTTCATCACCGCCCTCGTTGCCGACAACGATCTCATGAAGCGGGGCAGCCTCGTCCTTTTTGTCATCTGCTGCATCATCGGCGTTCCCACCTATGTCGCCGGCACCGCCGCGATGTGGGCTCTGACCCAACCTCCCATTGTCGACAAGGAGATTTCGCTCGCGGTGATCAACTCCCATCGCGACATGGCGCTGTGGACGCTGTTTGGCCTGGCATTTACCGGGGCCGTGGCTTGGATCGAGCTGTGGCGTTCGCGGTCATTGGGCCGCTTTTCCAAGCTGTCACTCAATCTCGTTCTGCTGTTTGCGGTGATTACGCTCGGCATCATGACCGAAACCGGGCACCGCGGCGGGTTGATCAATCACCCCGAAATCCGCCTTGCCAGCGATGTTCTGCCGACCGATGCCAACGTCGGCACATCCGTCGGCATCGAGGAGATGATGAAACAGATGATCTGGTTCGTCCCCTGGCAGACCGTGCACTTCTTCGGCTACTGCCTAATCTTCGGTGCGGTGTTCGCCGTTGTGCTCCGCGTGCTGGGTTTCTGGAAATCCGTCTCGTTCGCCGCCACGCACCGGTTGCTGGTGCTGGGATTTTTGGGCGTGCTGATGAATGTCGTCAGCGGGATGTTGATGATGTTCGGCGACAGCTACCGCTATGTTGTGAGCGACACCACCTTCGCGCCGAAGGTCGCTCTGATCCCGATCGGCGCTATGGCGGTTCTCTATTTCTCGGCGTCCGACCGGGTTTGGAATGTCAAGGCGGGGGAGAGCGCGCCGACCACCGCCAAGTGGGTTGCCGCGGTGATGCTGCTGGCATGGGCCGGCGTCATCATCTGCGGCCGAATGCTGCCCTATCTCTAAAGAAGGAGCGACGGGCCCTATGGAGTTTCAAATCATCCTGATGGTCATCGTGCTCAATGCGGTTGTCTTGGGCGGGGTCTTCCTCGCGGCGTATTGCCTCAACAAGACCGCGAGCGGATCCCGAAAATGAAGAAACAGGCGAAAATGAAGAAACAGGCGACGGAGGATTGAACAGTGTTTCAGTGGCTGGAAAGTTCACAATTGTCCGCTTGGGTGCGAACCGACCTCTTTGGTTGGCCGGTGGCGCTCACCCTCCACGC
>Ga0134122_10002808_pt1 | contig 12841 bp, 10 predicted proteins | sample KB302_FD_96461 | JGI IMG/M metagenome (GOLD analysis project Ga0134122, IMG submission 96461) | Terrestrial soil microbial communities without Nitrogen fertilizer from Kellogg Biological Station, Michigan, USA - KB3-0-2 | ecosystem: Environmental > Terrestrial > Soil > Unclassified ...
CTGCGCTGGTCCTGCCTTTAGCCACTGCGCGGCGGCGAACTTGTCAGGATGCCCGTGCTGCCGCAGTATTCCCGCGACGGTCGGCGCGCACACCTTGGGCCTTCCTCACCTTTGCGGCAACAGCCCCCGCGGTTTTTTGCGCCTGGTCGTAAGCCCGCCCGCTGAGGCGATGGCCAGCGCGCCGGTTAGGGCAGAGCCCAGGAGAAATTTGTCCTGACGGACGAGAAGATAGGGGATGAAAGGCATCGGCGAGATTGCAGCACGGGGTGCGCCTCCATCTCGTCAGCAGGCCAAACCCTGATCGTGGCGGCGTGCCGCCGGCATTGAAGGAGACGTACTTTATGCATCCCCGCACGCAGTTGGCCAAGATTTGGGATGCCCACGCGGTAGCCGATCTTGGCGACAATGCCTACCTGTTGCACGTCGATCGGCATCTGTTACACGACCTTGGCGGCTCCCGCGGCTTGCTCGACTTGAGACAGCGCGGACTGTCCGTTCACAGTCCGCATCTTACCTTCGCGACACCGGACCATGCCATCTCGAGTGCCCCGGGCCGGGTCGGCACCTCCGCCGTCGGCAAGGACCTGCTCCAGGCCTTGCGCCAGGAGACGCGCGCTGCCGGCATCCGCCTGTTCGACATCGACGAGCCCGGACAAGGCATCGTGCACGTGATGGGGCCCGAGCTTGGCTTGAGCCTGCCGGGTTGCCTGATCGTGTGCGGAGACAGTCACACCTGCACACACGGTGGCCTCGGCGCCTTGGCCTTCGGTGTCGGCTCCTCGGAACTTGCGCACGTGCTGGCGACCCAGACCATCGTGCAGCGGCGTCCGCAGGCCATGCGCGTCAGTTTCGAGGGCATGATGCCGCTGGGCGTCACGCCCAAGGACCTGATCCTGCGGCTCATTGGCGAGATCGGCGCGGCCGGTGGCACGGGCTATGCGGTGGAGTATGCCGGCAGCACCGTGCGCGCGCTTGACCTTGAGGGCCGACTGACCATCTGCAATCTTTCGATCGAGCTCGGCGCCAAAATGGGCTTCTGTGCCCCCGACGACACGACCTTCAGCTACCTTGCGGGCCGTCCCTTCGCGCCCAAGGATGCCCTGTGGGAGCGTGCGGTCGCCGACTGGCGCGAGCTGCCGAGCGACCCCGACGCCCGGTTCGACCGCGAGCTCACGATCGATGTGGAGAGCATCGCGCCACAGGTGACGTGGGGCACCAGCCCGGAACACGTGATCGCCGTCGATCAGTCGATCCCCGACCCCTCCGCGATATCCGATCCGAGCCGGCGCGGCGGCCTTGAAGCCGCGCTCGACTACATGGGGCTGCGACCAAACCAGCCGCTCATCGGCACCAAGGTGGACTGGGTCTTTATCGGCTCGTGCACCAACAGCCGCCTGTCCGACCTGCGCGCAGCGGCCGCCGTGGCGCGAGGCCGCAAGGTGGCCGAAGGCGTACGGGCTTGGGTGGTGCCGGGCTCCGAGCAAGTCAAGCGCGACGCCGTCGCCGAAGGCCTGGACCGTATCTTCCTCGCTGCCGGTTTCGAGTGGCGCGAGCCCGGCTGCTCCATGTGCCTCGCCGCCAATGGCGAGACCGTGCCGCGCGGCCAACGCTCCATATCCACCTCCAATCGCAACTTCGTCGGGCGTCAGGGTCCAGGCGCGCGAACGCACTTGGCGAGCCCGGCCATGGCCGCGGCGGCGGCCATTGCCGGCACCATCACCGACGTGCGGCGCATGGAGATTGCATGATGGAAAAGTTCACCACACTCACGTCGGTGGCAGCCCCGCTCCTGCGCGCGAACATCGACACGGATATCGTCATCCCGATCTCGCGCATGGTCGGCAATTCGACGCGCGGCAGTCTCGGGCAATGGTGCTTTAGCGCCCTTCGCTACCGGCCGGACGGCTCGGAAAACCCGGAGTTCATTCTCAACCGCGCACCCTACCGGGGCGCACAAATCCTTATCACCGGCGTAAACTTTGGTTGCGGCTCATCGCGCGAGGCGGCCGTGTGGGCGCTCAAGGAAATAGGGGTGCGTTGTCTGATTGGCTCGAGCTTCGGCGACATCTTCTTCAACAACTGTTTTCAGAACGGCGTGCTGCCGGTCGTGCTCGACCGCGCGACGGTCGAGAGCTTGGCACGCGAGGTGGAAGCGAGCCAAGGCGTCGGCCGCATCAGCGTCGATCTCAACGACCTGACCGTCACGGCGCCATCGGGTACGCGCCACGCCTTCGCGGTCGAGCCGAAGCGGCGCCAGGCGCTGCTCGAAGGGCTTGACGAGATCGCCATCACCCTGCAACGGGGCCCCGAGATCGCCGCCTTTCAAGCCGAAGACCGTCGGCGCCGGCCCTGGGTGTATTCGCTCTGACAGCGCCTCGCCCGTGGGGCTGGCGCCAGCGCGCTGGAACACGCGGCGCGCCCGGGGCGTCGCCGCGGCGATAGCATTTTCCCATCGGCGGGAAATTTGGCGGCCATGGCGGGCACTAGGCCGTCGCGCGCGTGCGGCGGCGCACCGCGGGCAACACCTCACGACCCAAGAGCTCGATGCCTGCGAGGATGTCAGCCTGCGGCATGCCGGGCCAGCTCACGCGCATGCTCAGATGATGCACGCCCGCGCGCGCCTGCGCCAGCAGGGCATCGACCACCTGGGCGGGCGTGCCAACGGCGAAACGGTTGCGGGCCAGATTGACGAACTGCTGTTGCGGCGAGGCATCGGGATCGAGCGTGAGCCCCTCCAACCCCCAAGCGAAGTAGGCTTTGTACTTTTCGATCAGGTACGGTGCGACGCGGCGCATCACCTGAGCTTCGTCGGCGGCGCAGCCGACCTCCAGCAGCCGGCAAATATGAGGGCTCGGCGGCAGCTTGGCTTGCACCCGGGCGCTGGTATAGGTTGTCACCTGGCGCGCCAACTGCTCGGTGGTTGGGATCGGCACGATCAGCCAGCCGTCGCCGATTTTTGCCGCGCGCTCAATCGCTGCCTCGACCTGGGCGCCGATAATGATCGGCGGGCGCGGCGACTGCAGCGGGCGCGGCCGAATGCTGGCCCCGCTGAACTGCCAATAGTGCCCGTTATGACTGACGTTGTCCTCGCTCCACAGCCGCCGAATGATTTCGATGGCTTCCATGAAGCGTCCCACGCGCTGCCGCATGGGGATGCCGTAGATGGCATATTCCTCCGCTCGGTAGCCGAGACCGATGCCGAACAGGAAACGGCCACCCGTTGCCACGTCGAGAAAGGCGCCGAGCTCGGCCAGCTCGACGGGGTTGTGCAGCGGCAGCAAGGTGACGTTGGTGCCGAGCCATAGGCCCTCGGCCTCGGCGGCAACGCGCGTAAGTAAGGACAATTGCGGGAAGAAGTGGAACCCCGGGGTGACGTGGTGCTCACCGGCCCAGATCGAATCAAAACCGAGCGAGCGGATCAGGCGCGCCTGTTCCAGGGTCTCGGCTAGCCGGCGCGCGGGGTTGTCGCCGTCGGGGTGCTGAGAATTGAGATAGATGCCAAGCTGCATTTAATCCGCGTCTCCCCTGCCCTGCTCGCTAGGCCGCCTTGTCGGCGAGCCTTGCCAAGTCCGGCGTCACCGCATCGAGCGCCTTACCGTAGCGTTCCACCGCATCTTCGGCATCGCTGCGCGTCATGTTGAGCGGTGGCGAGAAAGAGTTGACCTCGATGAAGGGCAGCGCCCGCGTCAGCACACCGAACTCGAGCGCCTTGGCGGAAACCAGTCGATGCGCCCCGGCCTTAGCGTCGAAAAAGCGCCGCGCGACCTTGTCGGCGACAAACTCGACCGCCAGCATTTGTCCCATACCCCTCACCTCGCCGACGTAGGGGTTGCCGCCGACGCGTTGGTCGAGAAGCTGTCGCAGGTAGGCGCCGACCTCGGCGGCCTGCTCAATGAGGCCTTCTCGCTCCATAATATCGATGTTGACGAGACCGAGCGCGCCCCCGACCGGGTGGCCCGAGTAGGTGAAGCCGTGCATGACCGGCCCGAATTCGGGCGACGCATCCTTGAGCACGGTCCAGATTTTCTCGGAGATCACCGAGGCGGAGACGGGAAAATAGGCCGAGGTAATGCCCTTGGCCAACGTGACGATGTCGGGCTTTAGCCGCATGCCGCCGGTGGCAAACCAGTGTCCCGTGCGCCCGAAGCCGGTGATGACCTCGTCGGCGATGAATAAGATGTCGTGCCGATCGAACAGCGCCTGCAGCTTCTGGAAGTAGCCTTTGGGTGGCAGCAGAACGCCGCCGGTGCCCATGATCGGCTCGGCAATAAAGGCGGCGATCGTATCGGCGCCTTCTTTGGCGATCAGCGCCTCGACTTCGGCCACCATGCGATCGCCGAAGGCTTCCTCGCTCTCGCCGGCGTTGGCGTAACGGAAGTAGTGCGGACAGGAAGTGTGCAAGACGTCCGGTACTGGCAAATCGAAGGCCTTGTGGTAAACCGGGATGCCCGTGAGACTGCCCGCGGCATAGGTGAGGCCGTGGTAGGCACCCAAGCGCGAGATGATCTTCTTCTTTTTGGCTTTGCCGCGCAGATTGTTGTAGTAGCGGACCAACTTAAAGTTGGTATCGTTGGCATCCGACCCACCCGAACCGAAGAAGACCTTGGAGAGGTGCGCTGCGCCAGCCTTTTCATGGAACAGCCCCAGCACGCGCTCGGCCAGTCGGATGATCGGCTCGTTCGATGCCCCGCCGAAAATGTGGTGGTAGGCTAGGTTGTCGATCGCCTGCTTGGCGGCCTCGCCCATTTCCTGGCGGCCGTAGCCGATGTTGACGCACCAAAGTCCCGCACCGCAGTCGATCAGCTCCCGGCCTTGCCGGTCCCTGACCCGCACGCCGCTGGCCTTGGCCATGATGTGCGGACCCTTCTTGAGGTGGTCGACGATCGAGGTGTTCGGATGGAACATCGTCTCTCGGTCGATATCCTCAAGGGGATAGTTGCGGGCTGATCGGTCCATTGTGCACCTCGGTGGCGGCTCTCGTATGGAAACGCGCGAGCATACGCGCGCGAGCGGCAACGTGCTACCGCCGAAACGGCGCCACACGGGCGACGGGGCACCGACCCTGGTTGGCGACAAATGCGACGAGCAAGGCCGCCGTGGGACGCCCACCGGAACGCCGCGGCAAGCCCAAGCGGTGCCCGGGCTTACCTCTCCAGGCGCTGCCGCAGCGCCCACCTTTACTCCAGCTCGGCCATGAGCCGGGCAAGCAGCGTCGCCCGCGGCACCAGGGACGACACCAAAATGTGCTCCTCCAGCGTATGGGCGCCGCCGCCCATGGCGCCGAGACCATCGAGGGTCGCAACCCCGAGCGCGCCCGTGAAATTTCCATCCGAGCCGCCGCCGTGCTGGCCGTGCGGCAGCACAAAGCCGATCTCGCCGGCGATGCGCTTGGCGCGCTCGTAGAGCGCCACGGTCGGCGCCTGCGCGGTCCAAAGCGGCCGCACGGGTCCACGCTCGATTTCGATGCGCACGTCCGAGCGGGTGCCGACCAGACCGTCCATGACGCGGCCGATTTCGGCAAAGGTCGCAAGATCGCGGGCCACACACAGCGCCTGCGCCGTGCACATCATGGGCACGCAGTTCACCCACTGTCCGCCGTGGAAGACGCTGACGGCGTAGGTCGGTCCCTTGTCGAAATCGGACTTGCTCTCGAGCTCCTCGACCAGCTGCGCCATCACGCGCACCGCCGAACGGCCATCCTTGTTGGTCCAGCCCGAGTGGGCGGGGCGCCCGTGCGTGGTCAGGAAGAAACGCTGGAAGGCGTGGCGGCCGGTGGTCACCTCGCCGCGCGGCCCTTTGGCGGGCTCCGGGATCAGCACATACTTGTGGCGCTGCGCCTCGGCCTCGATCAGCTGGCGCGAGGTTGGACTGCCGATCTCCTCATCGGGATTGATGATGATGGTGGTCGGCAGCTTGAGCGCCCCGGCCTCGATCACGGCCTGCAGGGCGGCGAGCGCAATGACGGTGCCGCCCTTCATGTCGTAGATGGCGGGACCGAAGCACTTGTCCCCCTCGCGCCGGACCGACAGCTTGCCGCCGAGCGTGCCGACGGGGTGGACCGTGTCGGCGTGCGCAATCAACAACAGACCTGCCCCCTCGGTTCGCCCGGGGCGCCGGCAGCGCAGGATGTCACCGAGCCCGTCGCGGCCCGCCAGGCGTTCGATTTGGAAGCCAAGCCCGCCGATCCTGGGTGTGATAAAATCTTCCATCCTATTGACGGCGGCAGGGTCATAGGTGGGGCTCTCGATCTTGACCCACTCGATCAATTCGGCAAGCAGGGCGTCACTGGAAAAGCTGGAGGCTTCAATCATGCAGGGCTTCCCGCGTTGGGCGTCGACCTCCTGGTTTAGGTCTCAAACATGGCGTCGATCGGGACACGGTAGCCGTTCGCCAGGCGATTGGTGGTATTTGCCATGCCGACCACGGCCATCAGCTCACCGAACATGGCCTCGCTCATGCCGGCCTTGCGCGCGGCCGCCGTGTGGCTGGCAATACAGTAGCCGCACCCGTTGGTGACACTGACAGCCACGTAAAGCATCTCCTTGACCAGCGGATCAAGTGCGCCCGGAGCCATGACCTCCTTGACACCCTGCCAGGTGCGTGTAAGCAGGGCCGGATCGCGGGCCAGGTATTTCCAGAAGTTGTTGACGTCGGGCACGTTGCGCGTGCGCTTGATGTCCTCGAATACCGCCAGCACTTCCGGACGCCGCTCGACAGTTTTTTTCGGCTTGGTCTTCTGCATGAATATCTCCTAGGACGGCCGGTGCAGCGCGCATTGTAGGCATTTTCGCCCGGAATTGCGCAAACCTTGTTGACACCCCGACACACCCCTGTGACCATTGCTTTTCCAAAACAGGAAAGCACTTTCTGGGAGTGAAACGAATGCGTGCCATCACTGTGGCCTGGCGTGCCACGGCCCTATCCCTGGTCGCCCTCGCGTGGGTTGGCTTCTCCTCGCAGGCCCAGGCGCAGCGAAAGTTCACCTTCGCCTATGACCAACCGCGCGCCACCGCATACGGCATCGCCGCCGATATTTTCGATGCCAAACTCAAAGAGCTGAGCGGTGGCAAGATGAGCATCGATCAGTTCCCCGGCGCCCAGCTGGGGCAGGAACCCGTGATGCTGCAGAAGATCCGTTCGGGCGACATCGATTTCGTCATCACCTCCACGGCCAACGCCTCGACGGTTGCCCCGCAAGCCGGCGTGCTCTCCTTGCATTTCATTTTCCGGGATCAGAAACATCTGGCAAGCACGATTGGTGATCCCAATGTCTCCAAGGCATTCCGCGAGATGGTGAAGGACTCGGTGCAGGGCGCGCAGGTGCTGGCCCTGATGACCATGGGCATGCGCAATATGTATAGCAAGAAGGAGATCAAAAGCGTCGATGACGTGAAGGGCCAAAAGATTCGCGTGCAGGCGACCAAGACCGAAGACACGCACTTCCCCGCCTACGGGGCCCAGACCGTGCACATGCCGTTCGGCGAGGTCTACACCTCGCTACAGACCGGTGTCGTCAACGTGGCCGAGAACGGCGTCAATGTTTACATGGCCAACAAACACTACGAAGTGGCGCCGATCCTGTCGCTGACGGAACACGAAGCCAACAACAACTGCATCTGGGTCAGCGACAAGACCTGGAACAGTCTCAGCGATCAAGAAAAGCAGTGGGTCCAGGCCGCGGCCGACGAGGTTGCCAAGACCGAGCCCGCCAAGGCACTCCAGCTTGAGGCCGATTCCGCCGAGAAGCTCAAAAAAATGGGTGTGAAGGTGGTCGATGGCGTCGACAAATCCGGCTTCGCCAAAGCAGCTCAGCCGGTTCAGGACGAGCTCGCCAAGGAGCTGGGCCCCCATGCCGTGAAGATCCTCGAACTGGTCCGCAACATAAAGTGACGAGGTTTGTGGTCAGCTGACCGACGGGCGACGGTGCCGAGCTGCACCGTCGCCCATAACTTCCCGCTTGGGGGTAGACCGTGACGCTCTCTTTAGTTATTGCGCGCCATCGCCATCTCAAATGGAGGGCACTGGATCCCCTTGAGCACCTGCTCATGATCTTGTGCGGGATTTCGATCGCCGGTTTCACGCTCTCGGTTTTTTGCGATGTCGTGACGCGTGAGCTTGGCAGACCCTGGCTTTGGCTGCAGCTCGTCACCACCGGTTTTTTCGCCTGGGGCGTCTTTATTGGCATGGCCACCGCCACCAGACGCATCGATCACCTCAACCTTGTCGAGATCACCAAGCGCATGCGCGGACCCAAGCGCAGCTTCATCGAGATCACGAATCGCCTGATCATTCTGATGGTCGGCTTGGCAATGCTCGTGTTTGGCACTCAGAACGGCCTCAACGACATGGGGAGCTTCCGCGCCCCCTCGTTGATCCCGCTAGCGACGTATACGGCGAGCGTGCCGATTGCCGGGGCGTTAATCGTCCTGTTCGCGGTCGAGCAAATTGTCAACGGCTGGCGCCATGGTTTCGAGGGCCCGGAAGACGCCGACGATTTCGCCGGCATCGTCAAATGAGCAACGGCGCGATCTTGCTGCTCATGACTGCCCTGTTCCTTGGTTTCGGCTACATGGGCGTTCCCGTCGCGTTCGCGCTGATGGCCGGCGTTTTGGTCGCCTGCAGCTTCACCCCGATCAGCATGCAGTCGATGGTCGGGCAGATGTTCCATGGCATCGATTCGGAAATCCTGCTGGCGGTGCCCTTCTTTTTGCTGGTCGGGGAGCTGATGACCTCGGCCGACGTCACCAACCGCATGATCCGCTTGGCCCAGACGATGGTCGGGCACTTGCGCGGCGGGCTGGCACAGGTCGTCACCCTGTTCAGCATGTTTTTTGCCGGCATCTCCGGCTCGTCGACGGCCGACGTCGCGGTCCTCAGCCGCACCGTCGCCCCCGAGATGACCAAAGAAGGCTACGACCGGGCTTTCACATCGGCGCTGATCGCCTGCGCTTCGACGATGGCGAACCTGATCCCTCCCAGTATCATGGCGGTCGTTTACGGTGCCACCGGCAACGTCTCCATTGGCGGACTGTTCTTGGCGGGTATCGTCCCCGGCGTACTGATCGGCATCGGCCTCATGATCTACTCGCATTTTTTCGGGCCAGCCGGCCTGCGCAAGCCACGCGCGAGCCTGTGCGAGTTCGCAGACGCCACGCGCGCCTCGGTGCTGCCGCTGATGATCCCGCTGATCATCATGGGTGGCATCCTGACGGGCTGGTTCACTCCCACCGAAGCCGGGATGGTGGCATCGGTCTATATCCTGTTGGTGCTGGTGCCATTGCTTGCCAAAGGCCACATTCGCCACCTGCCGCGCGATTTCGTCTACACGGGCCTGCTTTATTCCATTCCCTTGGCGCTGGTCGCGGCGGCATCCGCGTTCGGCTGGATGCTCGCCTATCTGCGCGGCCCCGATATCGTGTCGGGTTGGATCGAGCTCATCGCTGGCCACGACGGCCGCATCATCATGCTGCTGCTGGTGATCTTATTCATCGTTATCGGCGATTTCATGGACGCCGTGCCCGCCATCATCATCTTCATGCCGATTGTCATCAAGCTCAACGAGCTGGGCGATATCAATTCATTGCATATGGGCGTGGTGCTCATCACAACCCTGGTCTTCGGGCTAATTACACCTCCCTACGGCCTGTCGTTGCTCGTCGCCTCGAAATTTGTTGGCGTGGCTTTCACCAGAGCGATGTTCGCTTCGCTGCCGATCTATGTCGTGTTTCTCGCCACCATCTCCTTCACGGTGTTATTCCCAAGTGTGGTGCTCTATCTGCCGAAGCTGTTTTTGCCGGAGTCGGTGGGCTGCTTCAAAAATCCGAGCGGCACGGGTTACATCTGTCCCAAGTAGAAGGCGCGGCTTGATCGGCCCCGAGTAGAACGCAGAGCCAACGTTCCGCGACAAATTTCTCCACGCGGACCTTGCCACGACCAATACGACGACCTTGGCGCCGACACCCCGTTGTCGCGTTGCACCCGTCCGCGGGTCCGCTCGGCGATCCGACAAGGCGGTGTCCTATCGATGGGCGAAAGCTCGAGCGCCGCTTTTTGTGAAGCCGGCCTCGCTTTGCCCCTCCTTGCGCTCGGAGCCGGGGATTGCCATCTGGTCGGTGGCCACCCACGGGAACCAACCTGCGAGCTGCGTATTCAGGTGGAGTTGAGACCAGCGAATATACCTGTTTGCGGGATCGCCCGCCTCGTACACGCGACACGCCGAATCAGCAATGGTTGGTGCGCCGCCAGGAGATCAGCCCCGATGTCCCATCCCCAAGCGCGCCCAGAAACCACCGTCTTCCTGACCAAGACGTTGCAACACCTGCCCAAGACGGTGCAGCAGGCGATCAGGCTCGCGGTGTTGGCCATGGGCCTCTTGGGCGGCGGCGGCCCAAGCTTGGCACAGGCGGCGGGGCTCGAAGGCTCCTGGTCGGGCGGCGGCACCGTGCGGTTGGCCTCCGGAGCCGAAGAGCACGCGCGCTGCCGCGCCCACTACAGCCGTCGCTCCAATGCCGTTTACGTCTTGCGCGCCACCTGCGCTACGGCGTCGGGCAAGGCCGCGCAAAGTGCCACCCTGCAAAAGGTTGGCGACAATCGCTATTCCGGCACGTTCTACAACAGCGAATACGACATTTCCGGGCGCATCTACGTGATTATCCGCGGCAGCAGCCAAAGCGTGCGTCTCACCAGCAGCAGCGGCTCGGCATCGTTCCGGCTCAGCCGCTAGGTCGACGACGGCGGCGGTGGCGCGCCCTCGCAGTCTCAAAACGTTGACACAACCCGTCGAAACTCCTTTGCTGGCTTGGCTCGACACTGAGCAAGAGCTGAGGGGGGCGGGTTGGGCACGGTCGTCGGCATCATCATCGGAGGGATCGCGGGTCTCCTGATCGCCATTGTGCTCAACCGCCGCCAGGCGAGCCAGCCGCCGGCGCCGCCGAGCGGACCTCAGCCCGCGGCAGCGCCAGCCTCAGAGACGTCCACGCCGGAGCCGGCGACGCTGACGGCGCGCCTGCACCGCTTGGAGGGGACCTTCGCCGCCTATTCGGCCAACTATGCCCATCCCCGCGAACTCGAGGACCAGGCGGGCTTCCAGGAGGCCGCCACCCTGTTGGCCGAGCCGGCGGTGTCGCTCGAGGTCGTCAGCCAATATGCGCTCGGGAGCAATTGGGCGCTCTCCTGCGCCGCCTTGGCCGCGCTCGGGCAACGCGCGGACGGCGCCGAGCTCGCCGAGGCGATCAGCGCCGACTTCGACAAACTGCATCTGTGGGCCATGTTCTTCGCCCTCAAATATCTGGGTGGGCTGGAGACGAGACCGCCGGTCGGTGAGCCTGTGGCCGCCGCCAAGGAATGGTGGGCCGAGAACGTGCTCATCCTTTCCTTCTTTCGCGACTACCTCAACCAGCGGGCGGCCAAGAATGACAGCGCGACGTTCGGTGCCTCCCTGGCGCGGACCGCGTCCGCATCCACGGGAGCCATCCGAGGCTTCCTCGAGCGCGTCAACCATCCGATGGCCGTGGCGCTGATCGGCCAGCTCGATAGCCTGCAAAGGAGCAACGTCGACCGCGGCTTTCTCGGGTCGTTCGGTCGCTTCTGGTCGGAGAGCAAGGAAGATGAGCTCCTGATCGAACTCGACGAGTGGGGCGAGGCGCTGGACGCTGCGCAGGCGGGCGCCCAGTTGACGCCGGTGCGTTCGCTCGTCGTGAGCGGGGAGCCCCGGGTCGGAAAGACCTCGTTTCTGCAGCTGCTGGCGCGCCGGCTGGCGCGGCGCGGCTGGACGATCTTCGAGGCAGGGGGCGCCGACCTGATGGCGGGCCAGCAGTGGTTCGGCCAGCTCGAGGGCCGCATTCAACGCAGCATCGAAGAAGCGGCGGTGAGCAAGAAGCTGATCTGGTACATTCCCGACATCCTGCAGCTGGCGCGCAGCGGCACGCACCAGGGCCAGGCGGCCAGCATTCTCGATCAAATCCTTCCCGCCATCCAGTCCGGGCGGCTCTTGGTGTGGACGGAGGTTTCGCCCAAGAACATGGCGCGGCTCCTGCAATTCCGCCCGGTCCTGCGGGGCCTGTTGGAAGTCGTTCGTCTCGAACCGCAGGACCAAAAGCGCACGGCGGCGCTGGCGCACAGCCTGGTTGAGCGGCTGGCGTCCAAGACGCGCCTCAAGTTCGAGCCAGGCGCGATCGACGCGGCGCTGAGCTCGGCGCGCCAGTACATGGGTTCGGGCAATCTTCCGGGTTCCGCCATCGACCTGATCCGCCTCACGGCGAACCGGGCAAGCAAGGGTGGCAGTGCGCACGTCGAGGCCCGCGATGTAATCGCCACCTTATCGCAATTGACCGGCCTGCCGATCGGCATTCTCGACAATCAGGAGCGCATCGACCTCGGCGAGATCCGGGCCTACTTCTGCGCCCGAGTGATCGGCCAGAACGAGGCCGTCTCGGCCGTCGTCGAGCGTATTGCCATGCTGAAGGCGGGCCTCAACGACCCCGGTAAGCCGATTGGCGTATTGCTGTTTGCGGGCTCGACGGGTACCGGCAAGACGGAGCTCGCCAAGACGACGGCGGAGTATCTGTTCGGTTCGACCGATCGCCTCATTCGCCTCGATATGAGCGAGTTTCAGGCTGCCGAGGCCATCGCCAAGATCATCGGCGACGGTGGCGCCGGCGGCGAAACGGATTCCCTGATCGCCCGTGTGCGCAAGCAGCCCTTTTCGGTGGTCCTACTCGATGAGTTCGAGAAGGCGCATCCCCAGGTGTGGGACCTGTTCCTGCAGGTGTTCGACGACGGGCGGCTGGAGGACCAGCTGGGCCATGTCGCCGATTTCCGCCATTGCCTGATCATTCTCACC
>Ga0134122_10002812_pt1 | contig 12830 bp, 8 predicted proteins | sample KB302_FD_96461 | JGI IMG/M metagenome (GOLD analysis project Ga0134122, IMG submission 96461) | Terrestrial soil microbial communities without Nitrogen fertilizer from Kellogg Biological Station, Michigan, USA - KB3-0-2 | ecosystem: Environmental > Terrestrial > Soil > Unclassified ...
GGCTGACCGCCACCTGCACCTCGTCCAGGGAGCGGAACCGCGCGTCCGGAATCCCCTCCAGGATCGAGATCAGCGTCTTCGGCGCCTCGTTGGCGCGCGCGACCAGGACCACCTCTCGCCGGGTGAGCGGGTAGACGGCGCCTTCCAGCGCGGTCGCCACCTGCTTGGCCAGGGGGAAGGAAGGTTCCGCCGCTCGCTCCACCTCGTCCGAGTCCATCAAGGGCCGCTCCCGCTCCCCGTCAAGGTAGGCACCGCGCCCGACCCGGCAACCTGCCCCGGAGGGCCACCTCAGCGCCGCTCGAAGGCGAACGAGTACGCGACCTCCGCGCCGCCCCCGCGCACGGGCGGGAAGCGGGCGGTGCGGAGGGCGGCCGCGACGCAGCGGTCGAGCAGGTAGTCCTCCGCCTCGTCATCCCGGTCGCTCCGGTTGGCCACCACGTGCGCGTAGTCCACCTGCCCGCCGGCCCCCACCCGGATCCGGAAGGTCCGCCCGCCGAACAGGCCGGACCGCCGCTGGAGCGCCTCCTCCCAGCACGCCGTCACCTGGCCCGTGCGCTCGGAGAGGACGTCCCGCACCGCCAGGGGCTGGATGGTGCCGGACACCTCCGCCGCGGGCGCGTTGCGGGGCGGGAAGTACGCGGAGACGTCGGCGTCAGGAGCGGCGGGCGGCGCGCCGGAGGTGTCGGAGAACTCCATCTCGAAGTTGCGGGTGCCCGGGAACACGGTGGAGCCGAGCACCGCCTTGATGCAGCGCTCGCTGTCCGTGGTGGCCAGCTCCGCCTCGGTGCGCCACTGCTCCGGGCGCTCCACCTCCGACAGCTCGAAGAACACGCTCACCCGCACTGGATGCGCCCGCACGCGGAAGCGGATGTGCGGCCGCAGCCCGGCGCCGTTCTCGATGCAGGCGCGCACCAGCGGCGCCGCGTCCAGGAGCCCCCGGTCCGGGCTGTAGGCGCCCTCGGCGAGCAGCGAGAGGTAGGCCAGCTCGTTCCAGCCGCTGGGGCGGAACGCGGGCGGCGTGACGTCCATCTTCTCCGGGATGCCCTCGGCCGCCTGCGCCCAGGGGTACTGCCAGGCGATCTGCTGGAGGCAGCGGCCGGTGGCGTTGGAGGCGCCGCCGCCGGTCTCGAAGAGGACGTCCTGGAGCTTGCCGCCCGAGAGGTAGAAGGTGAGCCGCACCCGCTCCGAAGGGTCCGCGGTGCGCGGCCAGCACACGTCCATCAGGGCGCGCACCGGCACGGACGAGAGCGAGCGCGTGCGCTGGACGGGCGCGGGGGCCGGCCCGGACGCGCACGCGCACAGGAGCGCGGCCCACAGGTGAGCTCGGCGTTTCACCTCAGAAGAGCAGCCTCATGGGGTGCTCCAACAGCGCCTTCAGCTCCTTCAGGTACTCCGCCCCCAGCGCGCCGTCGATCACCCGGTGGTCGCCGGAGAGGGTCACCGCCATCATCTTCCGCACCGCGGGCTGCCCGTCGCGCGCCACCGCCCGGTCGGAGACCGTGCCCACCGCCAGGATGGACGCGTGCGGCGGGTTGATCACCGCCACGAAGGAGTCGATGCCGTACATCCCCAGGTTGGAGATGGCGATCGTCCCGCCGGTGTACTCCTGCGGCTTCAGCGCCCGGCGCCGGGCGCGCTCCGCCAGCTCCCGCGCCTCGGCGGAGATCTGCGAGAGCGTCTTCTGGTCCGCGTCGAGGATGACCGGGGTGATCAGCCCGTCCTCGATCGCCACCGCCATCCCCACGTCCACGTTCTTGTGCTGCAGCACGTGGTCGCCCTGGAAGGTGCGGTTCATCTTCGGCGAGCGCCGCAGCGCCACCGCCGCCGCCTTGATCACGATGTCGTTGACGGAGACCTTGGACTCGAGCGCCTTGGCCTCCTCGCGGATCTTCATCGCCGCGTCCATCTCGACGTCGACGGTCAGGTAGAAGTGCGGGACGCCCGGCTTCACCTCCGCCATGCGCTGGGCGATGACCTTGCGCATGGTGGAGAGGGGGATCTTCTCCGGCTCCTGGCGGCCCACGACGGGCACGAAGGCAGGGGCCTTGGCCGCCGGCGCCGGGGCCTTCGTGAGCGCCGCCTCGACGTCGCGCTTGACGATCCGGCCCGCGGGACCGGAGCCGTGCAGCGCCTTGAGATCGAGGCCCTGGTCGTGGGCCATCTTCTTCGCCAGGGGTGAGGCGAAGAGGCGACCACTCTCCGGGGCGGGAGCGGGGGCAGGTGCAGGTGCAGGTGCAGGACGAATGGGAACGACCTGGGCCTCGGCCTTCGGCGCCGCAGGTGCCGGCGGTGCGGACGGCGCCGGCGCGGACACCTCGACCTTCTCCCCCTTCTGCCCGAGGAACGCGATGGGCGCGCCCACCGGCGCGGACTCCCCCTCCTTCACCACCACCTTCACCAGGAACCCGTCGTCGAACGCCTCCACCTCGAGGTTGGACTTGTCCGTCTCCACCTCGGCGATGGCCTGGCCGGAGGAGATCTGCTCTCCCTCCTTCTTCAGCCACTTGGTGATCTTCCCCTCCTTCATGGTGGGGGAGAGCGAGGGCATCTGGATCGCGGTCGCCATCAGTGCCCCTCCACGTAGAGGACCTTCTTCACCGCGGCGGCGATCTTGGCCGCGTCCGGCTGGGTGGCGTTCTCCAGGTTGGCCGCGTACGACATGTTCACGTCCAGGCCGGTGACGCGGATCACCGGCGCGTCGAGGTAGTCGAAGGCGCCGGACTGGATGACGTCCACCACCTGCGCGCCGACGCCGGAGTGGGGCCAGCCCTCCTCCACCACCACCGCGCGGTTGGTCTTCTTCACCGACGCGACGATCGCCTCCTCGTCCAGCGGGCGCAAGGTTCGCAGGTCGAGGATCTCCGCCGAGATCCCCTCCTTCTCCAGTTGCTGCGCGGCCTGCTCGCAGAAGTAGTACATGCGCGACCAGGTGATCAGCGTGACGTCCTTCCCCTCGCGCTTCACGTCCGCCTTGCCCAGCGGCACCAGGTGCTCGCCCTCCGGCACCTCGCCCTTGAGCGCGTAGAGCCGCTCGCCCTCGATCATCACCACCGGGTTCTCGTCGCGGATGGCGGACTTGAGCATCCCCTTGGCGTCCGCCGGCGTGGCGGGGGCGATCACCTTCAGCCCCGGGAAGTGCGCGTAGTTCGACTCCAGCGCCTGGCTGTGCTGGGAGGAGAGCCGCCCGCCCGCGCCGCCCGGCCCGCGGAAGACGATGGGGCAGCGGAGCTGGCCGCCGGACATGTGGCGGAGCTTGGCGGCGTTGTTGACGATCTGGTCCATCGCCAGGATGGCGAAGTTCCAGGTCATCATCTCCACCACGGGCCGCAGGCCGATCATCGCCGCGCCGACGCCCAGGCCCGCGAACCCCAGCTCGGAGATGGGCGAGTCCACCACCCGCGCGCTCCCGAACTTCTCCAAGAGCCCCTGCGAGACCTTGAAGGCGCCCTGGTACTTGCCGACCTCCTCGCCGATCAGGAAGACCCGGCGGTCCCGCTCCATCTCCTCGGCGAGGGCCTGGTTGAGGGCCTCGCGGTACATGATCTCCGGCATGATTCCTCGCTAGACCGTGGTGCTGGCGCGGCCGTTCTGCTGCTTGTTCCGCTCCTCCGCGCGCGATCCGGCCTGGGCCTTCTCGTCCTGCGCGGTGGGCTGCTTCGGCTCGATCTCCCAGCGGACGTCGAAGTCCTTCGGCCCGGGCCAGGAGGGCCACTCCACCTGCGCCCCCAGCACGCGCTGGCGCGGCTTCACGTCCTCCTCGCCCTCGGCGACGGTGGTGTCGCGCCACAGCTCGTCCAGCGACGGCTCCGGCGAGGCGTCCGCGAACTTCACCGCCTGCTCGCAGATCGCCTTCACCTCGGCGTCGACGGCGTCCAGCTCCGCGTCCTCCGCCACCTTCTTCGAGGTGATGTGCGCGCGCAGCCTGGGGATGGGGTCGTTCTTGCGCTCCTCCTCCACCTCCTCCTTGCTGCGGTAGGTGGCGGGGTCCACCACGGAGTGGCCGCGGAAGCGGTAGGTGTGCGCCTCCAGCAGCACCGGGCCCTTCCCGGAGCGGCAGTGCTCCGCGCAGTCGGCGACCGCGTCGTGCATGGCCAGCGCGTCCATCCCGTCCGCCTGCTCGCCGCGCATCGCGTAGCCGGCGGAGCGCTTGTAGATCTCCGCCACCGCGGCGGTGCGGGTGATGGCGGTGCCCATCCCGTAGCGGTTGTTCTCGCAGACGTAGATCACCGGCAGCTTCCACTTGGACGCCATGTTGAGCGACTCGTGGAAGGAGCCCTGGTTCGCCGCCGCCTCGCCGAAGAAGCACACCGTCACCCGGCCGTCGTCCCGGTACCGCGAGGCGAACGCCATCCCGGTGGCGAGCGGGATCTGCCCGCCGACGATGCCGTAGCCGCCGTAGAAGTGGTGCTCGACGTCGAAGATGTGCATCGAGCCCCCCTTCCCCTTGCTGTACCCGCCGGTGCGCCCGAACAGCTCCGCCATCACCATCCCCGGGTCGGCGCCCCGCGCCAGCGCGTGCCCGTGCTCGCGGTAGGCGGCGATCATGTAGTCGTCCGGGTGGATGGCCTCGTTCGCGCCCACCGCCACCGCCTCCTGCCCGATGTAGAGGTGGCAGAACCCGGCGATCTTCCCCAGCGTGTACTGCTGGCCCGTCCTCTCCTCGAAGCGCCGGATCAGGACCATCTTCCGGTACATCGTCAGGAGCTTCTCTTTCGGAAGCGTGCTGGCCACTTGGAATGTCCCTCGCCCAGTAAGAGGTCGGCTCTTATCACACCCTTGGCGGCGCGCGACCGGAACGGCCGTCACGCCACCGAGCGGACCTGGGTGGGGCCGCCCGCCGGCCGGCCACCCTCGAACTGCACCATCCGCTTGATGCCGTTGCGGTCCATCACCAGGCGGACCAGCTGGGTGGACACCTTCCGCCCGTCCGCGTCGTCCACCGTGAAGCGGAACGCCATGTCCACCTGGTAGCTCTTCACGCCCTTCACCCGCCCCACCGAGAAGTCCTCCAGGTCCACGTACTCGATGGAGTACTCCGGGTCGTCCATGTCGTGGAGCAGGTGCCCCACGTTGAAGCGGACGATGTCCGTCACCCCCGCCATCTGCCCCATCACCCGCGGCAGCTGGTCCGCGTGCAGCAGCATCTGCTTCTGGTAGCGGAGCACCGTCTCCGACAGCTCGCCCTGGGAGACGGTGATGAAGTCGTCCTGCTGCCGGAGCTTCATGATCTCCTCCGGCACGGCGGCGTCGATGCCGTAGTCCACCTTCTCCCGGCACAGGCCCACCTCCTGGCCGGTCACCGGGTTCTCCACCACCGTGGTCCGGTCGTAGAGCCGCTCGCGCGCGGCGGAGGCGAGGATCCGCCGCAGCCCCTCCTTGATCCGGTCCTTGAACATGTAGCCCACGACCAGCATGAGGAAGAAGTTGAAGGACGCCTGCGGGAACCGCTGCTGGGCCACGAAGGCCACCGAGGTGGCGAACGCCATCGCCCCGCCGGCCGCGGTGGCGAACAGCACCTCCTCCAGCCCCTGCGCGCCGCGCCGCCGCCGCGCCATCAGGAAGAGGATGTTCATGCAGAACTTCTTCAGGAACGCCAGCCGCTGCATGTACTCCTCGTTGTCGCCGGTGGGCGAGAGCACGGAGCGGAGGCGGTTCTCGCGCCGGTAGGTCTCCTCCTCGATCACCTTGGCCATCAGCTCCTTGCGCAGGTCGATGTACCCGGCCGAACGCGGGAGCCGCTCCATGTCCGCCACCGCCTTGCGGAAGAACTGCTCCACGGCGAGGGACATGTACTCGTCCACCAGGCGCAAGGACGCGCGGGTGCGCTCGGCCAGCTGCGGCGCGCTGGCGGCCAGCCGCTGCGTCCAGCCGCGGAACCGGGAGAGCACCTTGGCCACGCAGAAGTGGCAGTCGTTCACCTCGGAGGCCAGCCCGCTCTCGCCGCCGCCGCCGCCCTGGGCGGCGCCCGCCTTCTGGGCATACTCGCGCACGGAGTTGTCGAACCGGCGCAGCGCCGCGCGGAAGATGCAGGAGAGCATCTTCGCCTCGTGGATCAGCTCCGACTGCGGCTCCATCCGGCCCGACTCCAGCCGCCGCTCCAGCTTCACCAGCGGCGAGTTGGCGTCGGCGAGCATCTCCGGGAAGCTCATCACCGGCGTCTTCAGCCGGATGTAATTGTGGATGTCCGTGTAGAACGACGCCCGCGGATAGGTGTCCTGGTCGATGTTGAGGCTGGCGGGGAGGAAGAAGTAGGTCTCCACCAGGTACCGCGAGCTGTCGGCCTTGGGAGCGGGCTGGTACTCCAGCTTCATCTCGAACTGCTTGCGGTCGTGTATGTCCAGCCGGCTCGACAGCGGCTGGGCTGGTGCTGTGCCCACGAGAGGACTCTAGTCCCCGCGGGCCGGCGGCGCACGTCGGCGACCGGTCACGTTCCGGTACTGGTCTGACGCGTTGCTCCGCCGGCCGGGGCCGGGAGGGCGGAGGCGGGCGCGGCTTGACCCTTGGGCTGCGGCTTGGCGTCCCAGATCCGCGTACAGAGGACCAGGCCGAGGGCGCAGAACGGCACCAGGAACCACGGCCAGTACGCCCAGTCGCGCGTGGTCAGGTAGCCCAGGGAGACCGCCTGGATGGCGGTGCCCAGGTACACGAAGCCGTCGATCATCCCCACCGCGGTGGCGGCGCCCTTGCGCCCGCCGAAGTCCATGGTGGCGGTGCCGCTGAGCACGCCGTGGGTGCCGATCACGCAGACGGAGACGATGAACACCAGCGCGCCCAGCAGGTACGGGTTGCGCGTGGCCTCCGGGGTGGCCTTGAGCGTGCGCCGGTCGCCGGCGCGCATGGTGGGCGCGGGGTCCTTGATCTGCAGCTCCACCCGCTGGCCGGCCCGCTCGATCACCGCGGGAATCATCCCCGTGCTGGGCGAGAGCGACGGGTCGGTGGCCTGCGGATCGGACGAGCACAGGTGCAGCTTCGTGTCCCACTTCGCGCCGCCCTGGCAGGTGGCGGGCACGGCGGCGAACGCCTCCGAGACGGCGACCCAGTCCCTGGGGGCCTTCACGCCGGCGATCTCCACCAGGCGGTCGCCCGGCTGCAGCTCGGCCACCGAGCTCTGCGCCACCACCGGACGGGTGGTGCCCAGGGTGAGCGCCATCACCACCGCGCAGACGCCGAGCAGCCCGTAGAGGAAGCCCGCCACCGGCACGCGCCGCGACCCGAACACCGCGTCGCTCAGGAAGCCGGCCACGTTGGAGCCGATGACGCCGGCCACGAAGAGCAGCCCGCCCCAGCCGCCCCGGAGGAAGGGCGCCAGCGCCACCAGCGCCGCCACCGAGACCAGCGCCGTCCGCGCGCGCCCGGACAGGCGCCGGCCGACGAAGAAGAGGACGGCGCCGGCGGCGAGGAACGGCCCGGCGGTCTGCCAGAACGCGGAGAGGGTCCCGTTGCGCAGGGCGTGGGACCCGGGGAGCGCGAGGGCGGACTCGGCGTAGATGGGGTACCACTGCATCACGCCCTGGCGGATGACCCCGGTGCACAGCTCGATCAGGGCGATGGTGAAGATGATGGGGTGGGTGATGATCCGCGCCATCAGCTTCCGCAGCGGCACGTCCTCCGTCTCGCCGCTGGAGGCGTCCCCGGTGTCGAAGTCCTGGTGCCCCGCCTGCCCCGGCCGGTCCTTGAGCAGGAACAGCTCCAGCGCCGCCATCCCCAGCAGCAGCGCGGACGGCGCGAAGAACACCCACTTGGTGGCGAGCGCGTCGGACGACCCGCCGATCTGCGCCTTGGCGAAGGCCAGCAGCCAGGCGTTGACGGTGAACGCCATGAAGATGCCGGAGGCGATCATCGTCCCGAAGATGCCGCTGAAGCTCCCGCGCTCGCGGACGTGGAACCAGGAGGCGTTCACCTTCACGATCGACACCGCGCCGAAGCTCTGGAAGTACATGTTCGCGGCGTAGAGGATCGAGAACCACAGCCGCAGCGTGACGTTGTTCACCGACCCGGCGGCGACCACCGACTGGATGTACAGCCCCATCGCCAGGTTGCTCAGGCCCGCGCCGGTGGCGGCGATCAGCATCGCGCGCTTGCCGCCGATGCGGTCGGTGAGCGGCCCGTTGAGCAGGAAGGCGAAGGCGTAGATCAGCGTCCCGGCGCCGAAGATGATCCCGAAGTCCTCCTTGGTCATCAGGCTGCCCAGCGCGCTCTTGGAGACGGTCAGGTTGTACCGCCCCATGTAGAGGAACGCGTAGGTCAGCCCCAGCGGGAACCAGTTGAGGAACCGGCGGGTGCGGAACGCGCTGGAGTGGACCGGGGCCTCGCCTGCGCCGGAAGGGATGGCCGTGGAGGACATGGCGCGCACCCTACCGCGACAGCAGCCGGAGCAGCAGCAGCTCCGTCTTGGCGTCCGGCACCTCGCCGGAGCGGCAGGCGTCGAGCAGCGCGCCCGCCCGCCACCAGCGCGTCCGCCCGCCCTCCTCCAGCGGCGACCCGTCCCCGGCCGGCGCCTCCTGCTCGAGCCCGGTGACGTCCACGGCGGCCGGGTAGATCCGCTCGGAGAGGATTCCGGGAACCACGAAGAACCCGGCGCCCAGGAGCTGGATCTGCTCCGGCGTCACCGCGAAGCCCGCCTCCTCCCGCACCTCCGCCGCCGCGCGCGCGCGCAGCCCGGGCTCGCCTTTGTCCTCCGGCTCCAGCAGCCCGGCGACGCACTCGTCGATGAACAGCAGCTCGCGGCCGTCGGGAATGGTGGGCGACTTCCCTCTCCTGAAATAGGCCGCCGGACGGAGGTTCTTCCGCGTCAGCACCTCCCGCTCGCCGCCTTCGCCGCGGCGGTGGACCAGCACCGCCACCGCGTCCAGGCGCGGCCGATCCATCACGTCCACGCGGTACTCGGCCGAGGTGCTGCCGTCCGAGCGCCGGTTGCGGCAGCGCATCCGCCGCACGTGGAGGAAGCCCTCGTCGCAGCGGGCGCGGGGAGTGAAGTCCTCGATCACCTCGATCGCGGTGATCTCCGGTTGTGGCGGAACGTGGTCAGGCATCCGCCGCAGTCTTCATCAACGCCGCTTGTTGCGGGAGGGTCGATCCCGTACCTTGCCGATCGCGACCCAAAACGACGTTCCCTTCCGCCACCCGTCCGCCCTCAGAGCCCGCCACGTGAATCGCCACCCCTCCGCCGGCCTGCGCCGCGCCTGCATCCTGGGTGCGAGCGCGCTCGCGCTGTGCTCCACCTCGTGCATCCCGCTCCTGGACGGGGAGGACTACGACCTGCGCGGCCAGCAGGTCCGCCTCACCTTCCTCCACACGTCCGACATCCACTCGCGGCTGCTGCCCTACGACTTCTCCCCCATCAAGACGGACACCGACCTGGGGATCATCCCGGACGCCGGCCCGTTCGGCGGGGCCACCCGCATCGCCGCCGTGCTCAAGCGCGAGCGCGCCAAGGCGGACCGCGTCCTCCACCTCGACTCCGGCGACGCCTTCCAGGGCGCGCCCATCTTCAACGTCAACTTCGGCGAGGTGGAGTTCAAGTTCCTCTCCCAGGTGGGGCTGGACGCGGCGGCGCTGGGCAACCACGAGTTCGACGCCGGCGCGCTCAACTTCGTCCAGAAGGCGCGCGACTTCGCCACCTTCCCCATCCTGGCCTCCAACCTCATCTGGTACGACCGCAACAACGTCGGCAGCAACCAGGCCTCGCAGGTCACCGCGCCGTACGTGATCAAGAACGTGAAGGGGCTGAAGGTGGCGGTGATCGGGATGGGGAACGTCTCCACCCTCACCTCGCTCACCGAGGGCGGCAACTCCCTCCAGGCCACGCCCTTCGAGCAGAACGAGGCGGCGCGCGCCTACGTGGACCTGCTCCGGCCGCTGGTGGACCTGGTGGTGATCACCAGCCACCTGGGGCTGACCGAGGACCAGAGCATCGTCCAGGGCTACGAGGCCTTCTACCAGTGGGAGCGCGCCAAGGACTTCGTGCAGCGCGAGGCGAACCCCTGGCAGGTGCTGGAGTGGTTCGGGCCGGAGGGCGAGGACAGCTCGGTGGTGCGGGTGCGCATCCCGGGCGTCTCCGGGATCGACGCCATCTTCGGCGGCCACCTCCACGTGGTGCTCAACCCGCCGCAGACGCTCACCGACCCGTCGGGGCGATCGGTGCTGCTCACCCACTCCGGCGCCTTCTCCAAGTACGTGGGCCGGCTGGACGTGGTGGTGCAGGTGCCGCAGGACCGCTCAGGGCCGGAGGGCCTGGACGGTTCGGAGATCGTCTCCCACGACTACCAGCTGTTCCCGCTGGACTCGCTGTGGTGCAACGACGCCATGCGCGACTACTACAAGGTCAACTTCTTCGACCCCGGCCAGTTCCGCGCGCTCCAGGTGGCGCGCGACGCCATGGCCGAATGCGAGGGGCAGGAGGACGTGGTCACCTCCGGCCTGCTCCGGCCCTACGTCACCGGGCTGGACTTCGCGCTCTCGCTCTCCCAGATCTACGCCTACTCCCCCCGCGACATCGAGCGGCGAAACAGCTCCACCGGCGGCGACTCGCCCCTGGGCAACCTCACCGCGGACTCCATGCGGGTGCGCCAGCGCGTGCAGGCGGAGATGTCGCTCACCAACACCCTGGGCATCCGCGACAACCTCTACGCCGGGCCCATCAACCAGGAGTCGATGTTCAACGTGTTCCCCTTCGAGAACACGATCAACGTCATGTACCTCTCCGGCAAGGAGATGCAGGAGATGTTCGACTTCGTCTCCGAGCGCTCCGCCGAGCGCGGCTGCCAGGCCCAGGCGCAGATCTCCGGCGCCCGCTTCCAGATGGACTGCGCCCAGGCGCAGCTCAACTTCCTGCGCATGCCGTGCGCCTGCGCGGACGGCACGCAGCCGCCGTGCGAGGGCCAGAACGACTGCCCCACCGCCAACCGCGAGGGCCGCGCGCCGTGGCAGTGCCTGGAGGACACCGACACCCACGAGCACCGCTGCTGGTCGCACGCCGGCACCAACATCCAGATCAACGGCGCGCCGCTGGACGCCTTCGCCACCTACAAGATCGCGGTGAACGACTACATCGCCAAGGGCGGCTCCGGCTTCCAGGTGCTGAAGCGGAACACCAGCCGGCAGGAGACGTACATCTCGCTGCGCGACTCGCTGATCGGCTACATGCAGCACTTCTGCTCGTGCCAGGACTACGCCAACGGCGGGGTGAAGGTGGTGGACGGCGTCTCCATCCCCTGCACCCAGCAGCTGGGCGGTGACGCGCAGCTGGCGGACCAGCTGGGCCAGTACTGCCGGGAGACGGAGGCGTTCTCCAGCACGCTGACCAAGCCGCTCCCCGGCGGCGGCGACTGCACCTGCGGCGGCGCGCTGCAGCAGAGCGCGGCGTGCGCGTCGGTCTCCCCCGAGGACGTGGCGGCGACCTGCGACTACGGCGGCCACTACGGCCCGTACCTGGGCCGCTGCACTTGCTACCAGGCGCTCTCCGGCGACCCGGTGTGCGGCTTCGTCACCACCCAGGCCCGCAACTTCTGCCTCAACGCCACCGCGATGCCGGTGGCGGTGGGCGTGGAGGACGGCCGGGTCACCCGGAGGGTCAAGTGATGCGCGCCCGCCGCCTCCTGCTCTCCGCGGCGCCGGTCGCGCTCGCCGCCGCCTGCTACTCGGTCCCCGGCGGCCCGGTGACCGGGGTGTCCTCGTTCCTGGTCTCGGTGGACCACGTGCACCAGGCCGGGACGCAGACGCCGGTGGACGTGGTGAAGGCGTGCGCGGACCGCCACGGCGGCTCGCAGGCCGCGGTCCCGGAGTCCGAGCGCGGCACCGAGCTGTGCCCCTACGCCATCGCCAACACGCCGGTGGACTTCGAGGTGAGCGTGGTGGCGCTCGACGCGCGCGGGCGCGAGGTGAGCGACTTCACCGCCCCGGTGGCGTTCCGCTCCATCCCCGGCGACCTGGTGCTGGACTACCAGTACCGGTGGCTGCAGCTCACCCAGGGCCGCGGCCGCGGGCTGATGCGCTCCAACCACCTCTACGCGGAGATGCGGGTCTGGGTGGAGGACGCGCCGGTGGAGCCGCTGTTCGACGGCGGCACCGTCATCGCCGGCGCGCCGGCCGAGCCCGCCTCGCGCACCTACGCCACCGGGGCCAGCCAGGTGATCAAGTTCGCGGACCCCACGCTGCAGTCGCTGCAGAACGTGGTCCCCGCCACCTTCAGCACGCTCAACTCGCCGCTGGAGAAGCAGTTCGTCACCATCGGCCGGATCGCGGTGGCCGACGCGGGCGTGGGCACCGAGCAGGACTCCCTCCGCCAGAACTGCCCCCAGGACTTCCTGCTGCCCCCGAACGCGCCGCACAACGACGGCAAGCCGGTGGAGATGGTGGTGACCGGCCTGGACTGCTGCGGCTTCTTCACCACCGACATCACCTCCTGCGTCCTCCCCGAGGACAACAGCGACTCCAACGCCCAGTTCCGCGTCCCCGAGCCCAGCGGCGTCTACCCGGGCCGGTTCGCCTCCCTCTACGTCTACAACTACTCGCACCCGGACAACCTGGAGCAGGGCGACCTGCTGTGGTCCCTCTCCGGTTCGGTGCAGGAGTTCACCGGGACGACGCAGGTGACGTTCGCCTCCTGGGCGGTGCAGGACCACGTCCGGCTGCGGCCGGCGGACGAGTGGAACCTCTGGCTGTCGCAGGTGGCGCCGTACGACATCACCATGCGCACCTGCAACATGAACCCGGTCCCCTTCATCGAGGACACGCTCTGCGCCAACTCGCGCAACAGCATGAAGATGGAGAGCCTGGAGTCCGGGCTGGTGCGGATCCAGAACGCGCGGCTGCCGGACATCTACCCGAAC
>Ga0134122_10002814_pt1 | contig 12826 bp, 10 predicted proteins | sample KB302_FD_96461 | JGI IMG/M metagenome (GOLD analysis project Ga0134122, IMG submission 96461) | Terrestrial soil microbial communities without Nitrogen fertilizer from Kellogg Biological Station, Michigan, USA - KB3-0-2 | ecosystem: Environmental > Terrestrial > Soil > Unclassified ...
AGGAACGCGACACGCGCGGGTTCATCTCGATGATGACCATGCGCCCGGTGTTGGGATCGATCGCAAACTGCACATTGGAGCCGCCCGTCTCGACTCCGATCTCGCGCAGCACCGCGATCGCCGCGGTGCGCATGCGCTGATACTCCTTGTCGGTGAGCGTTAGCGCGGGCGCCACCGTGATGGAATCACCGGTATGCACGCCCATCGGGTCGATGTTCTCGATCGAGCAGATGATGATCGCGTTGTCGCGCTTATCGCGCACCACTTCGAGCTCGAATTCTTTCCAGCCGAGCACCGATTCCTCGATCAGGATGCCATGGCCGCGCGAGGCTTCCAGTGCGCCCTCGGCGAGGTTGGCGAACTCCTCGCGGTTGTAGGCGATCCCGCCACCGGTGCCGCCCAGCGTAAACGACGGCCGGATGATCGTGGGCAGCCCGATCTTCTCCAGCGCGGCGGTTGCTTCTCTCATGCTGTGCGCGAAGAGCGAGCGCGGGGATTCCAGTCCGATCCGCTCCATTGCTTCGCGGAACAATTGGCGATCCTCGGCCTTGGCTATCGCTTCGGCCTTGGCGCCGATCATTTCGATGTTGTGCTGCGCCAGCACGCCGCTTTCGTCGAGGTCGAGAGCAGTGTTGAGCGCTGTCTGGCCGCCCATGGTCGGCAGCAGCGCAAAGACGCGGCCCGCCGGCACATTGGCCTTTTCGCGGATGATGATCTTCTCGACGAATTCCGGGGTGATCGGCTCGATGTAAGTCGCATCGGCAAGGCCCGGATCCGTCATGATCGTGGCCGGGTTGGAATTCACCAGCACCACCCGGTAGCCCTCGGCCCTCAGCGCCTTGCAGGCCTGCGCGCCCGAATAGTCGAACTCGCACGCCTGGCCAATGACGATCGGCCCGGCGCCGATGATCATGATCGTGTGGATATCTTCCCGTTTGGGCATGCACTCACGCTCTCACTCAAAAAAAAGCCCTCACGAGGAGGGCCGGTTCAACTGCGCCAGCGGAGCGTGCGCTCCTGCACCGGGTTTACGAAAGGCACACCCGTCTCCACCGATTCCGCCCATGCTTTCTTGAGCCGGTGGTACCATATCGCCGGCACATCTGCGTCCTGAATTAGCATCTGCGGTGGCGAGAATTTAAGCCCCTCGTTCTGCAATTCCACAATTCTTCGGTCTTGTCCCAAGAAAGCGCGCGCGAACGGCCGGAAGAACGGCTTGATCGCCGAAAGCCAGGGTGTCGTCCAGTAGAATATCTGCGTCACCAGAGTGCGCTGCTCGTCCTGCGGAGTCACTGCGGTAAAACCGAGCACCTCGCGCTTGCCGGCGCGAATATGCTCAAAACGCAGGCTAGGCAGTTCAAAGCGGATTTCGGTTGTGAGGTCGCCGCCGAGGATCTTGTAGGCGAAGGAGTTCGAGGACGGCTTGTGCCCGACCATGGTGAAGCCGCGTAGGCTCGGCGCGTGATGTTTCTCCTTGGCATGAATGGAGGTTTCGCGCCGCCACCACCAGGCATTGTGCACGAATGGTCCGTGGGCGGGATCCATCAGACCGACCACGGCATGATCCACTTCGCACGGGAACAGCTGGGACTCGACGAAGCGCGGAATTGCACTGCCGCTCGCGGTTCCGATCGGAATGCGCGGAGGGTCGAGTATGGGAGCTGCATCGGATTTCGCATCGGCGGCGAAATAGACCCAGATGAGCCCGTCCTGCTCTTTTGCGGGGTAGGAGCGCACCTTGATGCGCGAAACGTCGATATCGCCTTCCTGAAGAACCGAGGGGATATGCGCGCACACGCCATCGGGTTTGAAGCGCCAGCCGTGATAGGGGCACTCCACGATGCCCTCGCGAATCCTTCCGGCCGAGAGCGGCGCAGCGCGATGCGGACAGATGTCGCGGAGCGCGAAGATATTGCCGTCGCTTCCCCGGCCCAACAGCACCGGATCGCCGCACAACATCTCGCGTCGCATGGCTCCCCGCTTCAGCGACGCCGAAAGCCCGGCCATGTACCAAAGATTGGTGAGAAACAGAGTCTCTTGGCTCAACGGCTCGCCGCCCTCTGACGCTGATCGGACGCACGGGGGATAGTGACGATTCCATCCCCCCGCAAGAGGCGGTCCGACTCAGCGCCCCTGAAGAAGCCCGGGCGGGAGGCCAGGTGGGAGCCCAGCCGGAGGCGCTGCCGCACCGGGCGCGTCCGTGGGCCTGAGCAAGGTTTCGCGCGTGGCGACGATCTGATTGGCCTTGGACTCATCGATCTTGTAGGCCCAGCCATTGTTGCGCGCGTTGATCCTGTCGGCCTCGCCTTGCACCATCGGAGCTGTTGCCGCGGCCGAAATCGTCGCCCAATGCTCCATGCCCTTGGTCGCCACCTTCACCGTCACGTTGAGCCCGTCGAAGGTGTTGAACACGGTCTGTGGCGCGTTGGCGAAATTGATCTGGTCCGCCTTGCCGACGTCCTGAAAGGTGAACCCGAGGATCGCGCTGGCGACGCCGTCGGGCGAGCCCTCGAAGGACAACGCGCGCCCGCGCGGCAGGTCGACCATCTTGAAGTCCATCGCCTCTTTGGCGTCGCGCGACAGGGTATAGGCCGGTCCCATCGCCGGCGTGACCACCGCACCCTTGAGGCGGTCGCGCGCGATGTTGACCACATTCTTGTCGAGCCAATCGGCAATCGACGCCTTGGGCGTCAAGTACCCGCGCGCCAGCCACGCCTGATTCTCATCGGGCTTGCGCACATAGACGAGCGAGCGGCCGCTCTCGTCCGGCGTACCCTGCGCTTGTCCGATCAAGAGACTCGCCAACACCTTGCCGCTCGTATCCGAGAGCTTCAGCTGCGTGGCGTCGCCCATGGGCGGCGCTCCCAGGCCAAGGAAGTTCAGCCAATCGGCTCGTGATGTCTTCGGCTCGATGACTTGCAAACCGGCCAGACTGTCGCCCGCGGAGTTCACGATCATTACGTCGGCTGGAAAGGAATCGCGCTCGGTGACCACCCAGCGCCCGTCCATCTTGCGAATGTGGAGGGTTCCGGTCTTGGACGCCACTTCGACTTCGTTGAGTCCGGTAAGTTGGCCCGTCAATCCCGGAAACAGCGCGCGCGGCGCAAATTTCGGCGCCAGCTGTGCCGCGCGCTGGTACACCGCGATAAGTGCCAGCAGCACGAACAGCAGCGTTACGCCGCCGAGAATGAGAAGGTTCCGTCTGCGTGTATCAACCATGAGCGCTGCGGCCGCCATGTCAGATCCCCTTGGCGCGAGTGCGGCGGCGCTTGCGCAGCACGGCAAGGCCCATCGCCGCCGCCGCGACCAGCAACGGCACCAAGGCGATGTTCACCATCGCGAGCGCGGTGCCGAGATTGTTCACGTCGCGCACCAGATTTGCCTGCACCTGGCGCAAAGTCGTACGGGTCTCGACAAGGTCACGGCGGAACTTGTCGACCTGCGCCTGCTGCTCCTTCGACAGGACGGGCGCGCCACCTGCGGTTTGCTGCTCGCCCGATTGTCCCTGGAGCGCACGCAGGCTCGTCTCGGTTTGAGTCATCTTGTCCTGGAGCGCGCGTTCCTGGGCGAGGAAGCGCCCTTCGGCGTCGCGGCGGATCTGGTCCACCAGGACGAAAGGACGGGACGAGCGCTCGCGCGTGCGCAGAGAGATGAGATCGTTCGAGCCCATCATGTTCTCGACGAAGTTCTGCACCATCGCGCCATTGTCCGCCGTCGGAATGGCGATGCGTTGGCCCAGCACGTTCTGCACATTGACCCAGAAGCGATCGTCCACCAGATCGGTGTCGGCGACGACGATGACGTTGATGTCGTTCGCCTCTTTGATCTGAGCCGGCAGCGGTCCGGTTTCCGGCTTTGCCGCATCGGCACTCTGATCCGGCGGCTTCGGCGCGGCTGCCGGCGCTCCGTTGGGAAACGCGGTTTTGGCCGGCCCCGCAATGCGCGCCGCAATGTTGAAGCGCTCGCCGGTCGGTTCGAAACGGCGGAGCAGATCTTGCGGCTGCCGCGTGACGCGAATCTGGATCGCATCGATCAGCCCGGCATTGGTAGAGGTGGTCAGCAACGGCGTGAACTTGGTCGTTGCGCCTTGCCGCGGCTTCAGCGCCCCCGCGGTGGCGATGTTGAGCTGCTGGAGATTGCCGGTCACGGGATCGTTGGCGTTGAACTCTTCCGGCGTCATGCGCAGCCAGACGATATAGCCGGTGACCTGAGGTGCGCCCCCGGCCCCGCCGACTTGAACCTGCTGCGCCAGCTCGGCATCGCCGACGACCTTGCCCGGGTCGTAGTCCACGCCCCAGGCGGCAAAGAGCGGCCGCAAATCCGATGTTGTGCGCTCACCCTGGTCGATTTGCCCAGGACCCTGGTTGTTCATCATCTCCGAGAACGGATCGACGAACACCACGGCGTGGCCGCCGCGCATCACGAACTGATCGATCGCGTACATCGTCGTGTCGCTGAAGTTCGCCGGATGGACGACGAGCAATGTGCCGATGTCCGCTGGAATGCGATCGGCCATCGTGTCGATGGTCTGCACGTCGTAGACGCCGCGCAATTGCTGATAGATAGCGAAGGGTTGGCTGTTGCCTTGCAGTGCCGCCTGGAGGCCGCCTGCGCCCGCTTCGAGTGGGATCGCCGAGATGATGCCGAGCTTCTGCTTCTGCGGCGTCGACAGCTTGTAGACGATCGAAGTCAGATCGTATTCGAGATATTGCTCGCGGGCCTGATCGAAGAACGGCACGACCTCGTGTCCGTTCAGCGTGTTTGTGCCGACGAGGCCGAAATAAACCGTCTGCATGTCTTGCGTGGGTGCGCCGGTCAGACCTTGCGTGACGGCTTCGTCCTCGGCCGGAGTGAATGGCTCGGGATCGATCTCCTCGAAATTGATCTTGCCGCCCGACAGCGTGGCGTATTCCTGCAAGAGATCGCGAACGCGGCCTGCATAGGCCACGATCGACGCGTAACCGGTTGATGACGCGCGCGTGAAATAGAAGCGCAGCGTCACCGGCTCCTGCAATTTGGCCAGCGTCGCCTTCGTGCCGGGCGACACCGTGTACATCCCGTTCTGGGTGACATCGAGGCGCGCGACACCGAACCACGTGGTGGAGACGATATTGACGGCGACGAACAGCACAACACCGAGTGTGATTGCCGCCAATGCGTACAGTCTTCGGGACAGCGGTTTCATGATCAGCCCGTTTTTTTGAGGTCAATCAGCACGACGTTCACGGCAAGGAACAGCACGATCAAGGAGGTGAAATAGATCACATCGCGCAAATCGATTACGCCGGAGGAAATCGCCTGAAAGCGTGTCAGGAAACTGAAGGAGGAAATCGTATTCACGAGCACGACCGGCGCCCACAACTGAAAGAAGTCCAGCACCAGCGCCGCGCCCGCGATGGTGAACAGGAAGCACACCGTGACGCTGACGACGAAAGCGATGACCTGATTGTCGGTCGTGGCCGAGATCGCCGCCGAGATCGCGAGGTAGCCTCCCGCCATCAGGAAGCTGCCGAGATAGCTCGCGAAGATCACGCCGTTGTCGGGATTTCCAAGGACGTTGACCGTGATCCAAATCGGAAACGTCAACAGCAATGCGACTCCGGTGAACGCCCACGCGGCGAGGAACTTGCCGAGCACCGTTGCCCATATCGGGATGGGCAAGGTGAGAAGCAGCTCCACCGTTCCGGTGCGGCGCTCGTCGGCCCAAAGCCTCATGCCGATGGCGGGCACCAGGAAGAGATAGAGCCAGGGGTGGTAGCCGAAGAAGATGCGAAGATCGGCAATGCCGGTTTCGTAGAAATTACCGACATAGAACGTGAATGCGCCCATCGCCAGCAGGTAGATGACGATGAACACATAGGCGAGCGGTGTCGCGAAATAGGCGGCAAATTCGCGCTTAAAGATCGCCAAGACCTGGTTCATGCGAGCGCTCCCGCGCGGCGATCGCGCGCTTGCTGCGCATCATGCGTGGTGAGCGCGCGGAACACTTCGTCCAACCGGCCGGCCTCGGCGTAAAGCTGCTTCACGTCCCATTTTTCTTGCGAGGCAAGCGCCGCGACGTCTTCGATGATGAGCGTGGTGGCGCGCGGAAATGCGGTGAGGGTTGCGACGCCGTCGCTTTGGCCGACTTCCTGGACGTTAAGCACGCCAGGAAGTGCTTCGAGCTTGGCTTTGGCCGCGGGAACGGTCGCAGCGGGGAGGGTCATCGTCACCGCGTTGTGGTGGCGCGAACGCGACAACAGACTCGACGGCGTGCCATCGGCGACGATACGCCCGCGATCGATGATAACCGCGCGCGTGCAGACGGCCTCAACCTCTTCGAGGAGATGCGTGGAGATGATGATCGCTTTATCGGCGGCCATCGCTTGGATGAGCTTCCGCACGCTGTGCTTCTGATTGGGATCGAGACCGTCGGTCGGCTCGTCCATCACCAGCGTCGGCGGATCGTGCAGTATGGCCTGCGCGAGGCCCACGCGGCGCTTGAAGCCTTTGGACAGCGTGTCGATGGGCTGCTCCAGCACCGGCTCGAGTTCCGTCTTTGCCGCCGCGGCGGCGGCTTTGGCTTTGGCCTCGGCACCGGAGAAGCCGCGCACTTGGGCGATGAAGTTCAAGAATTGGCGCGGTGTCATATCGCCATAAGCGGGCGCGCCTTCGGGCAGATAACCGAGCTTGGCTTGTGCCGCGATGGTGTCGTTCTCGACATCGTGGCCGCAAATGACAACCCGCCCCGAACTGGGCGTGAGATAGCCGGCAATCATTTTCATCGTTGTGGATTTGCCAGCGCCGTTGGGTCCGAGGAAGCCCAACACTTCGCCCTTGAGCACGCGCAGATCGATGCCGGCAACAGCGGCGATGCGGCCGAAACTCTTGGTCAAACCTTCAATTTCGATCATGGCTGAGTGTGACTCGATAGGACGGCAAGACCCGCGAAATCGGCGGTTCCCATAAAAAAATCGCCCGCCGACTTCAAGGGGTGGAGGCCGGCGAGGTCATTACAGATGGTTTACTACGGGAAGGCGTCCCGGCAAAACGAGCCTATGTGAGCCCGATAAAAAGCGGGCCCCGAAAAGGGGCCCGCAAGTTCGAGGAGGGATCCGAAAACATCCGTATGTCAAGTCGGCTGGACCGAGGATCCCGGCCGGCAGGGGCTGGGGGGCTGGGTCAAACTCCCGGTCGAGAACTGATCGACCAACCGACAGTCAGAAGATGCCCCCTCAAATGGGCGTATGCGCGGCCCTAATGGGGCATTTTCATGACTTTTGCTCAAGCGGAAGTGATCTTCCTTGCCGCGGCGGAAAGCCGGAGTGCAAAGCCTCTTGCCGTCCGGCTCATGAAGTTCCATGCTTCCGCCCGATGGCCGACGAGACGATAGTCTTGGGCCGTGCGGAAGCGCCCTCCGCCGCACGGACCCTCTCCTGGGGCGCAAACACCGACAGCGCGGTCGGACGCGCGGCCGAATCCCGAGATGTGCGCATTCGTTTCGACCGGTTCGAGCTCAAGCGCATCCTGAACACGTACGGACGCATGGTGATGGCCGGGGAGTGGCGCGACTATGCGATCGACTTCCGCGAGGATGCCGCGGTCTTTTCCGTATTTCGGAGCGCCGCCGAGATTCCGCTCTACTCGATCGAGAAGCGTCCGAGGCTGAAGGACCGCCAGGGCCAGTATTCCGTCATTGCCACGGGCGGCCAGGTGCTCGGGCGTGGCCACGACCTGACGAGTGTGCTGCGCGTGCTCGAGCGCAAGCTGCTTCGACCCGTTGCCGCAGAGTGAAAACAAAAAAGCCCCGGATCGCTCCGGGGCTTTTTTTGAACGTGCGGAAACCCCTATCTGCGGTCGCCGAGCAGGCGCAGCAGCATCAGGAAGAGGTTGACGAAGTCGAGATAGAGCTTGAGGGCGCCCATAACCGCCTTCTTGCCCATGACCTGACCGTCGTCGCTGACGTAATAGCTCTCTTTGATCTGCTGTGTGTCATAGGCGGTGAGGCCCGTGAACACGAGCACGCCGATGATCGAGATGATCAGCGACATCATGCCTGACTGCAGGAACATGTTCACCAACGAGGCGATGAGGATGCCGATCAGGCCCATGAACAGGAACGAGCCGAAACCGGTCAGATCGCGCTTGGTGGTGTAGCCCCACAGGCTCATCGCGCCGAACGTCGCCGCGGTGACGAAGAACGTCTGCGCCACACTGGCGCCCGTGTAGAGCAACAGAACCGGCGCCAGCGATATGCCCATCAGTCCGGCATAGGCCCAGAACACAGTCTGCGCTGTCGCCAAGCTCATATGGGCGATGCGGAAGCTTAAGAAGAACACGAGACCGAGGGGCGCGAACAACGCGATCCAGCCCAATGCCGACAGCGACACGCCGGCGGCGGTTTGCTGGAAGAAGAGCGTGCCCAGCGGTGTGCTGACGGTCGCCCATGCGGCAACGCCTGTGAGCGCGAGGCCCATCAGCATGTAGTTGTAGACGCGGAGCATGTAGGCGCGGAGGCCTTCATCGATCGCGACGGCGCCTGTGGCTGTCGCGTTCAAACTCCGGACCCGATTGTCGTATTCGGCCATAGTGGCGATTCTCCTTGGAATCTGAAGGTCATTCCGACCCGTGGGTAATATCGGTCTTTGATGTGGCAACATCAAGACATGCTTATGCAAGTCTTCGTCATTACAGGTGCTTAAGGATTCCTTAGCCGGGAAGCCGGTTTTGCAGCGAGTGCCGCGAAGCCGCCGCCCAATCCAAGAACGAGCGTTCCGATCGCTCCGCCAATGATTGTAAACGCCACGGCTTTTGCCGCAAACAGGAGCGGAATATCCAGCACATAATAAGCGACCGCCCACGCCGCGGCGGTTCCCGCACCGAGCGCGGCGAGGCCAGCGAGCGCGCCGAGCAAGCCATACTCGATCGCGTAGACCGCCCCGAGACGCGCACGCGTGGCGCCAAGCACCTTCAGCACCACGGCATCGTAGAGCCTCGCACGATGCCCGGCGGCGATGGCGCCCGCGAGCACCAGAATGCCCGCGAGAATCGTCACAAGACTGGCGATCGAGACTCCGCGCGTCAGTGCCTCCAGCATCCTGCCGATCTCGGCCAGTGCTTCCTTCACTTTGACGACGCTGACATTGGGAAATTCCCGCGCAACCGCGGCGAAGATCGGTTCCTCGTCGGCCGGCGCCGCGCGCACGCTGGCGATGAAACTGTGGGGTGCTGTGTCGATCACGCCGGGAGACAGGACAAAGAGAAAGTTGATCCCGCCGGTTCGGAGATCGACGTCGCGCAAATTATAAATGCGCGCCTCGATGTCTCGTCCAAGGACGTTGAGCGTGATCGTGTCGCCGATTTTCAAGCCCATGCCGGCGGCGATCTCGGCATCGAATGACAGCAGCGTCGGCCCGCGATAATCGGCGGGCCACCAGCTTGGGCCTTGCACGACTTTGGCGTTCTTGGGTGGCGCAGTGGCGTAGGTGACATTGCGGTCGCCGTTGAGGACCCACTCCACATTGGACGCGACGCGCGCGCTTTCCGACGGCACGCCGGAAAGCTTCATGACGCGGCCGCGCAGCATGGGCGTACTGGTGAACTCCTGGGCGCTGGGAAAACCTTCAACGAGTTTCGTGAAGGGGTCGATCTGATCCTTCTGGATGTCGACGAAGAAGAAGCTCGGCACCCGCGAGGGCAATTGATCCTCGATCTGCGCCGCGACGCTCGCATTGAGCAGCGTCACGGTTGCAAGCAATGTCAGCCCCAGGCCGAGTGCAATCATGATGCCGCCGGCCGGCGAACCGGGACGAACCAGGTTCGCGAGCGCGAGTCGCGCGACCTGTGATCGCTGCCGGGGAAACGACGCCACAACGCGGCGAATGACAAACGCGGCGAGCTTGAGAAAGCCAAGCACGACAGCGGTGCCGCCGAGGAAGCCGAGATTGAACTCAGGGTAGGGCGAGAGCGCCACGGAAAGCCCCGCAATAGCGATGAAAATGGCGATCGCAGCCAGGCGATATGTCAGACGCGCGTGCCTGGGCGACGGTGCGATCAAATCGCGAAACAGGCCCGCGGGTGGAATCTCGCGGGCACGCGCGAGCGGGATAATCGCAAACCCCGCCGCGGCAAGCGTGCCGAAGGCGGCGGCGACCGCGAGCGGAGCCCAATACAGCGCATAATGCGCCGGCGCCGGGATATCCTCGCCGAAAAAATATTCCACTGCGAAGGGCAGCACTGCACCGATGGCGAGCCCAAGCACGAGTCCGATCGCCGCCACAGCAATGATCTGAATGAGATAGATCAGGAAAATCTCGTTGCCGCTCGCGCCCATCGCTTTCAGCGTCGCAATCGTCTCCTTTCGTCGCGCGAGGAACGCCTCCACCGCCTGTCCCGCGCCGACACCGCCGACGATCAGCGCGGTCAGCGCGATCAAGGTCAGGAACATGGTTGCCTGCTCGACGAAGCGTGTGACCCGCGGGATTGCGTTGCTGCGGTCGTTGATCTCCCAGCGCGCGTTGGGAAACGCCGTCTCCTCGGCGGCGCGGAACGCCTCAGGCGTCGTCTCGCCCGAAAAAGCGATTTTGTAGGAGTACGAGATGAAGCTGCCTTCGGTGATGAGACCGGCGCGCATGAGGGCCTCGCGCGCAACCATGACGCGCGGGCCAAGTGTGAAGCCGCCCACGACACGATCCGGTTCGGAAACGATCCGTGCACGGATGGTGAAGTCCGCGTCGCCGATGCGAACGACGTCGCCGAGCTTCACGTTGAGGCGGATCAAGAGCGCGTCCTCGACCACGGCGCCGCAGCCATTCTCATCGCACGCAAGCGCGGTACCGAGCGGCATCGCCGGCATCAGCTCCATTTGGCCGACTAGGGGGTACAGCGCGTCGACGGCCTTCAATTCGATCAGCGCGCGGCGTTCCACATTGCGGCCATCGGCGGCCATGCTGCGCAAACCGGCGATCTCGGAAACGCGGCCGAACCCGGACATGAACGCGCGCTCGGCATTGTCCGCGGGTAAATATTGACGCTGCATGCGGACATCGCCGCCGAGGAGTATCTGGCCATGCTCGGAAAGCCCCGTGAGGAAGGCTTGGCCGAGCGAGCCGACACCGGCGATCGCCGCGACCCCCAAAGTGAGGGAGGCGATGAAGATGCGAAAACCCGCCAAACCGCTGCGCAATTCGCGGGTCGCAAAGCGTAGCGCAAGGCGGAATCCGCTCATTTCTTCCGTTCGACGGCCACAATCAGGCCGTCCTTCATGTGCAGAGTCCGGTCGCAGCGTGCGGCAAGCGTTTCCTCATGCGTGACCAGAAACAGCGTGGCCCCGACGCGCTTCTTGAGCGCGAAAAGCAATTCGACGATGGCCGCTCCCGTCATTCCGTCAAGGTTGCCTGTCGGCTCGTCGGCGAACAGCACATCGGGCTCGTGCACGATGGCGCGTGCGAGCGCCACCCGCTGTTGTTCGCCGCCGGAGAGCTGGCCGGGATAGTGGTCGAGGCGGTGCGCCAGCGCGACCCCTCCGAGCGCATCGGCCGCACGTGCAAACGCGTCGGCGCGTCCAAGCAGCTCGAGCGGCACTGCCACGTTCTCGAGAGCCGTCATTGTCGGCACGAGGTGGAACGACTGGAAGACGATCCCGACATGCTTCCTGCGGAAGCGCGCCAACGCGTCCTCGTTCAGCGCGGTGAGCTCTTGGCCGGCGACGGTCACGCGCCCCGCACTGGCCGCTTCCAGACCGGCGGCAACCATCAGCAGCGAGGATTTGCCCGAACCCGATGGCCCGAGAAGCGCCACCGCTTCGCCCTGAGCGACGGCGAGGGAGACGCCGTTCAGGATGTTGACCGGCCCAGCCGCGCTCGCCAATGTCAGGCGCACGCCTTCGAGCATGATCGAAGACGCGCATGTTTCGCCGGACGGAGTCATAATCGGAACGGATTCGTTCATGGGCGAGTCAGGCGATAAGGATGATGCGAGATCTGTTCAAGACACTTCTTATTGCACTCGCTGCGCTGGCTGCAGGAACGACGCTCGCTCCAAATTGGGTTTCCAGTGAGGGGAGAGCGGCGCAGGCCGAGACATCATCGCCCGTGCGCATCCTCGCCCTCGGCGACAGCCTGACGCAAGGCTTCGGCGTGCCGCCGGGGATGGACTTCCCGACGAGGCTCGAGCGCGCATTAAAAGCGCGCAATCTCGCTGTCACCGTGATCAATGCGGGCTTGTCGGGGGACACCAGCACGGGGGGGCTGGCACGGCTTGACTGGTCGCTTGGCGATGCGTCGAACCGTCCCGACGCGGCCATCGTCGAGCTCGGGGCCAATGACGGCTTAAGAGGATTGCCGGTTGCGGCGATGGAGAAGAATCTCGACGCCATCCTGGCCAAGTTGAAGGCACGCAACATCCCTGTGCTGTTCGCCGGAATGAAGGGACCGCGGAATTTCGGCGGGCAATATGCGGCGGACTATGATGCCGTGTTTCCCCGCCTTGCCAAAAAATACGATGTCCTTTTCTATCCGTTTTTCCTCGAAGGCGTTGCGCTCGATCGCGCGCTGGTGCAGCCCGACGGCCTGCACCCCAACCCGAGAGGCGTGGATGCCATCGTAACGCGGATCACGCCGCTTGCGGTACAGCTTGTCCAGCAGGCGCAAAAGCAGCGCGCGGGCTCGCCGGCCCAGCAGGGGAAACAAGCTAAGTGATAGGCCGCCTCATTTCGGTCGGCGGATTCACCGCGCTGTCGCGCGTCGCGGGATTTTTTCGCGATGTGATCATGGCGGCGATCTTGGGCGCAGGCGTGATGTCCGATGCCTTCATGGTCGCCTTCCGGCTGCCCAACAATTTCCGCGCC
>Ga0134122_10002817_pt1 | contig 12819 bp, 9 predicted proteins | sample KB302_FD_96461 | JGI IMG/M metagenome (GOLD analysis project Ga0134122, IMG submission 96461) | Terrestrial soil microbial communities without Nitrogen fertilizer from Kellogg Biological Station, Michigan, USA - KB3-0-2 | ecosystem: Environmental > Terrestrial > Soil > Unclassified ...
CGGCAAGCCATGACCAGACGCTCAAGGCCGCGCGTTCGGACCACGGCCGCAGCCGCCGCTCAAACTGCTGCTCGCGCAGCTGTCGCAGAAGGTCGGGCAGCGGGATCTTGACCGGACACACGACCCCGCATTGATTGCACAAGGTCGACGCCTGCGGCAGATCGAGCGCGTTTTCGAGGCCGATATACGACGGCGTCAGGACCGAGCCTATCGGCCCGGGATAGACCCACCCGTACGAGTGGCCGCCGATGTTCTGATAGACCGGGCAATGGTTCATGCACGCGCCGCAGCGGATGCAGCGCAGGGCGTCGCTGACTTCGCTGCCGAGCACCGCGCTGCGACCGGCGTCGACGAGGATGAAGTACATGTGCCGGGCCCCGTGAAATTCGCCTTCGCCGCGGACACCTGTCAAGAGGTCGACATAGTTGGCGATCGACTGTCCGGTCGCCGAGCGCGGCAGCAGGCGCATCAAGGTCGCCACGTCCTCGAGCGTCGGAACGATCTTCTCGATGCCGGAGATCGCGACATGGACGTCGGGCAAAGTCGTCGTCAACGTTGCGTTGCCCTCGTTGGTCACCAGCACGACAGAGCCGGTCTCGGCGACGAAGAAATTGCCGCCCGAAATTCCCATATCGGCGGCCAGGTAGTGCTTGCGCAGCACCTGGCGCGCCTCGAGACAGAGCTCGTTGATCTCCATCTTTTTCGCGGTGCCGTGCACCTTGGCGAACAGGTCGGACACCTCTTCCTTGCTCTTGTGCAGCGCCGGCCCGATGATGTGCGACGGCGGCTCGTAGTCATTGATCTGCAGGATGTATTCGCCGAGGTCGGTTTCGACGACTTCCTTCCCCGCAGCCTCGATCGCGCGATCGAGCGCCGACTCTTCGCTGACCATCGACTTGGACTTGATGATCCTGGCGGCGCCGTGACGCTCCGCGATCGCCAGGACGTGCCGGTTGACGTCGGCCGGCGTCTCGGCCCAGAGGACCGTTGCGCCGCGCGCAGTCGCGTTGCGCTCGAACATCTCCAGCCAGACGTCAAGGTTGTCGAGCGCACGCTGGCGGATCGCGCGCGCCGCCTCGCGGGTCGCCTCGAAGTCGTCCAGCTCGACCAGCGATTCGCGCCGCTTGGCGACGAATTTACCTTTGATCTTGTGCAGGTTGCCTTGCAGCTGGGCGTTGCCCATGTTGTCGTGCGCGCGTTCCTTGAAGTGCATCGAGGCGATCTGCATGATGAGTCCTGGTGAGGCTAGTCGCCGGCCAGCAATTCGGCGATATGCAGTACGCGAGTGCGGGTGTCACCGCGCCGGCGCAGCCGCCCTTCGATGTTGAGCATGCAGCCCAGATCACCGAGCACGACCGCTTCGGCGCCCGAGGCCGCGATATGCTCGCATTTGTTGTCCGCGAGCCGCGTCGCGATCTCGCCGTACTTGATCGAGAAGGTTCCACCGAATCCGCAGCAGGTCTCGCACTCGGTCATTTCGGCGAGCCTGACGCCCGGCATCCGCGCCAACAGCGCGCGCGGCTGTTGCTTGACGCCCATCTCGCGCAGTCCGGCGCAACTGTCATGATAGGTGATCGTGCCGGCATACGTTCCGGGTACCGCGTCGAGCTTGAGGACGTTCGCCAGGAAGTCGGTCAGCTCGAAAGTTCGTGCCGCCAGCGCGCCGGCACGCGCGAGCATCGCCGGATCGTCGCGAAAGAGGTCGGCATAGTGGGTCTTGATCATGCCGGTGCACGAGCCGGACGGGGCGACCAGGTAGTCGCAGGCTTCAAATTCACCGACCAGCTTTCGCGCCAGCGCGATCGCTCCGGCGCGATCGCCGGAGTTGTAGCCAGGCTGGCCGCAGCAGGTCTGCGTCGGCGGCACGAACACTTCGGCGCCGCCCGCTTCGAGCAGCCTGATCGCAGCGAAGCCGATCGACGGACGCATCAGGTCGACCAGGCAGGTGACGAAAAATCCGACGCGCATCTTTGATCCGGAGTTCATTCGACGTTGGCAGCTCGCGGCCGGCGGGATCAGTAGGACCGCGTCAGGGCGACGACACACATGCCCAGCAGCCATTGCGGAAAGATGCCCAGCAGCAGCAACGCGAGTCCGTTGATCGACAGCAAAGCCTTGGTATCGCTTCGCGACTCCAGCGGAGAGGTGTCGACCGGGTCGTCGAAATACATCAGCTTGACGATGCGCAGGTAATAGTATGCGCCGATCAACGACGCCATCACGGCGACGACGGCGAGCCAGACGAGCCCGACGTCCACGGCAGCCTCGATGACCGCGAACTTGGCGTAAAAGCCGACTGTCGGCGGAATGCCGGCCAGCGAGAACATTGTCAGCAGCATCAGGAACGCATACCACGGGCTGCGCTGGTTGAGTCCCTTGAAGTCGTCCAGCTGGTCGGCTTCGAAGCCGGCACGCGACAGCAGCAGCACCATGCCGAAGCTGACCAGTGTCGTCATCACATAGGTGATCGTGTAGAACATCGCCGCGCTGTAGCCGTTGATGTTGGCGGCAAGAAAGCCCATCAGCATGTAGCCCATGTTGGCGATCGTCGAGTACGCCAGCATCCGCTTGATGTTGGTCTGCGAGATCGCGATGATATTGCCGGCGATCATCGACAGCAGCGAAAGGATTAGCAGCATACCCTGCCAATCGAACGCCATCGCCGCGAGCGATCCGACCAGCAGCCGCGTCATGAAGGCGAACGCGGCGAGCTTCGGGGCCGCGCCGACGAAGAGGGTCATCGCCGTCGGCGCGCCCTCGTACACGTCGGGCAGCCACATGTGATACGGCACGGCGCCGAGCTTGAAGGCGATGGCCGAGACGACGAACACCAGGCCAAAAGCCAGCATCGTCTTGTTGACGCCGCCGGCGAAAACAGTCGTCGCCACGCGCGCGACGTCGAGAGTCCCGGTCGCGCCGTAGATCATCGACATGCCGTAGAGCAGCAGACCGGAAGAGAGAGCGCCAAGGACGAAATATTTCATGGCCGCTTCGATCGCTTGGCCCGATTCTCGTTGCAGCGCAATCATCGCGTACAGCGACAGCGACATCAGCTCCAGTCCGAGATACAGCAGCAGGAAATGATTGGCTGAAATCATCACCATCATGCCGAGCAGCGCGAACATCATCAGCGCGAAGGTCTCGCCGCGGAACAGCCCGCGTGCCGTTAGGTAGCTGCGCGAGTACGCGAGCGTCAGCGCGACGGTGACGCAGCTCAGGAACTTGAGCACGTCGGCCAGCGCATCGGCGACAAAGGTATTGCCGAACGTGTGCGCCGGCGACTCGTGGAATATGTACAGCGACAGCCACGCGGTCGCGACGACGCCGAGCTGGGTCAGCCAGTAGGTCCATTTGCGCCGGATTTCGGGCAGCACCAGGTCGACCATCAGCACGATGCAGGCCGCGACCAGCAGCGCGATCTCCGGCAAGGCCGGAAGGAAGTCGAAATTCGCGGGTGTGCCGGTTATCACAATTTGCTCTTGGCGACGTGCGCCAGCAGGTCGGTGACCGACGCGTGCATGACGTCGGTGAACGGCTTCGGATAAACGCCCATGATCAGGACTACCGCGGCCAGCGTCGCCAGCAGCCAGAACTCTCGCCGCGACAGGTCCTTCAGCGCGGCGACCTGCTCGCTCACCGCCGCGCCGAACCAAACCCGCTTGTACATCCAGAGCGTGTAGGCGGCGCCGAGGATCAGCGTGACCGCGGCGAGGAATCCGACCCAGAAATTAGCCTTGACCGCGGCGAGGATCACCATGAACTCGCCGACGAATCCGCTGGTGCCGGGCAGACCGGCATTGGCCATCGCGAACAGCATCGCGAGCGCGGCGAATCGCGGCATCGTGTTGACGACGCCGCCGTAATCGGCGATCCGCCGGCTGTGCATGCGGTCGTACAGCACGCCCACGCAAAGAAACATCGCCGCCGAGACGAAGCCGTGCGAGAGCATCTGAATGAGCCCGCCCTCGACGCCGAGCTCGCTGAACAGAAAGAAGCCCAGGGTGACGAAGCCCATGTGCGCGATCGACGAGTAAGCGATCAGCTTTTTCATGTCGGCCTGCACCAGGGCGACGAAGCCGATGTAGATCACCGCGATCAGCGACAGCGTGATGACGAGGTTGGCCAGATAATGGCTGGCATCCGGCAGTATCGGCAGCACGAAGCGGACAAACCCGTACGCGCCGACCTTGAGCGTCAGCGCCGCGAGGACGACCGAACCGCCGGTCGGCGCCTCGACGTGCGCATCGGGCAGCCAGGTATGCACCGGCCACATCGGAACCTTGACGGCAAACGAAAGGAAGAACGCGACGAAAAGCAGGAGCTGCGTCTTCAGCGACAGCGGCAGCTGGTACCACTCCAGAATCGAAAAACTGCCGCCGCTGACCGAGTAAAGATAGATGAATGCGACCAGCATCAGGAACGAGCCGAGCAGTGTGTACAGGAAGAACTTGATCGCGGCGTAGACGCGGTTCGGGCCGCCCCAGATGCCGATGATCAGGTACATCGGAATCAGCATCGATTCGAAGAAAACATAGAACAGCACGCCGTCGAGCGAGGCGAACACACCGTTGATCAGGCCCGACATGATCAGGAATGCCGCCATATACTGGGCGACCCGCGTCTGGATGACGATCCAGCCCGCCCAGACGACCAGCACAGTGATGAAACTGTTCAGCAGAACGAACAGCAGCGAAATACCGTCGATGCCGAGCAGATAATTGACGTTGAAGCGCGGGATCCACTCGACCGCCTCGACGAACTGCATCTCGGCGGTGCCGAGCCTGAAATGCACGTAGAGCGGGATCGTGACGGCGAACCCGGCGACGGCGCCCACCAGCGCCAGCCAGCGCGCAGCGGCAGCATCGGAGTCGCGATGGACCGCGAGCACCAGCAGGCCCGCGGCGATCGGAACCCAGATCGCGAGACTCAGGTAGGGCAGCATCAGACGACCCTCAGCACGACCCACCAGAACAGGGCGATGAACACGCCCAGGATCATCGCGAACGCGTATAGGTACATGTAGCCCGACTGGATCAGGCGCAGCGCAGCGGATACCGCACCGACCATGCGCGCGCTGCCATTGACGAAGAATCCGTCGATCACCGAACGGTCGCCGATCTCCGAAAACAGACTACCGGTGCGCCGGAAACCACCGGCGAAAAACCAGTCGTTGAAACGGTCAACGTAGTAGTTGTTGGCGAGCAGCGCGTATAGTGCCTCGGTCCGGGCCTGGATCCTTGCCGGCAGGTCGGGGCGACGAATGTACAGCATCCACGCGAGCCCAATGCCCGCGACCGCGAACCAGAACGGCGCCCCGGCGAGGCCATGCGCGATGAAATCGCCGACGCCGTGCCATTCCTCGCGCAGCGTCGCCATGCCGGCGTGTTGCGGCGCGATCGCGATCGAGTTTCCGAAGAAATCGCCGAAAAGAACCGGATCGACATACGCCCAGCCGGCATAGATCGACGGGATCGCCAGCAGGATCAGTGGCACGGTGACCACCCAGGGGCTCTCGTGCGGCGGACCGGCGGCTGCATGGTCCTCGTGTCCCGGCTCCTCGTGGGCGGCGTCGGGAGGAGGCGGATGCCGGAAGCGCTCCTCGCCGTGGAACGCGAGGAACAGCATGCGGAAACTGTACAGCGCCGTCACGAACACGCCGAGCGTCAGCGCCACCCGCGCGTAGGTGTGCCCGGTCACCGTCGACAGCTGGACCGCCTCGATGATCGCGTCCTTGGAGAAGAAGCCGGCGAACGGCGGGATGCCGGCCAGTGCGAGCGACCCGATCACCGTCGTCCAGTAGGTGATCGGCATGTACTTCCTCAAGCCTCCCATCCGGCGCAGATCCTGCTCGTGATGCAGCGCGATGATCACCGAGCCGGCGGCCAGGAACAGCAGCGCCTTGAAGAAGGCGTGTGTCATCAGGTGGAAGATTGCCGCCGAGTAGGCGGACACGCCCAGCGCGACGGTCATGTACCCCAGCTGCGACAGCGTCGAGTAGGCGATGACCCGCTTGATGTCGTTCTGCACGATGCCCAGAAACGCCATGAACAGCGCGGTCGTCGCGCCGATGATGGTGACGAACGATAACGCGGTGTCGGAGAGCTCGAACAGCGGGCTCATTCGCGCGACCATGAAGATTCCTGCAGTCACCATCGTCGCCGCGTGGATCAGCGCGGAGATCGGCGTCGGGCCTTCCATCGAGTCCGGCAGCCACACATGCAGCGGAACTTGCGCGCTTTTGCCCATCGCACCTACGAACAGACCGATGCAGATCGCCGTCAGCACCGACCATTGCCTGTCGCCGACGAGATTCAGCGTTGCGCCCGCGGCTTGCGGCGCGGCAGCGAAGACGGTCGCGTAGTCGAGCGAGCCGAAAAACGCGACGATCAGGCCGATCCCCAGCACGAAGCCGAAATCGCCGACACGGTTAGCCAGAAACGCTTTGAGGCTGGCGTAGTTCGCCGTCGGACGCGTGTACCAGAAGCCGATCAGCAGGTACGAGACCAGGCCGACCGCCTCCCACCCGAAAAACAGCTGCAGGAAGTTGTTCGCCATCACCAGCATCAGCATGCTGAAGGTGAACAACGATATATAGGCAAAAAACCGCGTGTAGCCGGGGTCGTCGGCCATGTAGCCGACCGTGTAGACGTGGACCATCAGCGACACGAACGAGACGACGGTGATCATCAGCCCCGTCAGCGGATCGATCAGGAACCCGATCGCGAACCTGATCCCGCCCGAGGACATCCATGTGTAGACGTCGCCATTGAACGAATGGCCGGCCAGCACGTCTCTCAGCACCCACGCCGATGCGGCGGTCGACACGGCGACCCCGAATATGCAGATCCAGTGCGACAGCGCCCGCCCCAGCCTGCGACCCCACAGGCCGACAACCACGGCCGCGAGCAGCGGCGCCAGCGGTATCAGCAGATAGATTTGTTGCATCGTCATCGCTTCGATCCGGGCCTAATGCTTGAGCGTCGCCAGATCTTCGACGTCGATCGAGCGCACGGTGCGGAACAGAAGAACCAGGATCGCCAGACCGATCGCCGACTCGGCGGCCGCCACCGTCAGGATGAAGAAGACGAATACCTGTCCCGCCGGGTCGTTGAGGTAATGCGAAAACGCGATGAAATTCAGATTGACGGCGAGCAGCATCAGCTCGATCGCCATCAGCATCAGGATGACATTGCGCCGGTTGAGGAAGATGCCGATCACGCTGATCGCGAACAGGATCGCGCCGAGGACCAGGTAATGCGTCAGCGTCGGTTGCCAGATAAACGACAAGTCCATTGCTCCCTGAAGGCTGCGGCCGCGCCCGCGGCCTTGCCATTGTTGCTTCTTACAGTGATCTTCGCCGAGCTCAGCCCTCGTTCTTCTCGGCCGGCATGTCGAGCACGCGCAGACGATCGCCACGGCGCACCTTGACCTGGGCCGCCGGATCCTGGCGCTTGCTCGTGCGCGGTGCGCGATGCGTCAGCGCGATAGCCGCGATGATCGCCACCAGCAGGATCACCGCCGCGATTTCGAACGGATAGGCGTAATCGGTATAGAGCAGCAGGCCCAGGGCGCGGGTGTTGCTGTAACCCGCGGCGGCAGCCGCCGGCGCCGTGCCGGTCGCTGGGGCGAAGTAGCCGCCGAGCAGCACCAGGGTCATTTCGACCAGGATCAGTATGCCGACCGTCGCGCCGACCGGAATGTAGCTTTTGAATTGCTCACGCATCTTGGCGAAGTTGACGTCGAGCATCATCACGACAAAAAGGAAAAGGACCATCACCGCGCCGACGTAGACCAGCACCAGAGCGATCGCGAGGAACTGGGCCTGCAGCAGCAGCCAAATTCCCGCGGCGCTGAAGAACGAAAGCACCAGCCACAGCGCCGGGTGCACCGGGTTGCTGCTGCTGATGACGCGCAAGGCCGCGAAGACCAGCACTGCCGCGAAAACATAGAAGACGACCGGCTGGATGTTCATTGTTATCGGTCGGCCGCTTTGATTGTTGAGCGCAGGACGGCGGACAGCACGTCGACCTCCTGCGGAATCGCTCGCGAACGGCCCTGCTGGCTGCCTTCAGCTCGCGTACTCATCGGTACTTCGCATCTTGAGCGCGGTCGGCCGCGATCTCGGCCTCGTAGCGATCGCCGACGGCGAGCAGCATTTCCTTCGTGTAGATCAGATCGCCCCGCGTTTCGCCGTGGTACTCGAGTATTCGCGTTTCGACGATCGAGTCGACCGGGCACGACTCCTCGCAGAACCCGCAGAATATGCATTTGGTGAGATCGATGTCGTACCGCGTCGTGCGCCGCGTGCCGTCCTCGCGCGCTTCCGACTCGATCGTGATCGCCAGCGCCGGGCACACCGCTTCGCACAGCTTGCACGCGATGCAGCGCTCCTCGCCGTTCGGATAGCGGCGCAGCGCGTGCAGTCCGCGAAAGCGCGGACTCATCGGCGTCTTTTCCTCGGGAAACTGAACGGTGATCTTCGGCCGGAACATGTTTGTCAGGGTGACGCGCAGTCCCTGCCACAGCTCGATCAGCAGGTAGGCATTGAAGAAATCGCGGACTCTCTGCAGCATCGCGAATGCTCAGTGAAAAAGGTAGGCCCAGCGCGTCTGCATCATCGCGCCGAGAAAAGCGATCCACACCAGCGTTACCGGGATGAATATTTTCCAGCCCAGCCGCATGATCTGGTCGTAACGGTAGCGGGGAAAGGTCGCGCGTATCCACAGAAAAATGAACAGCATCGCGCAGATCTTGACGAACAGCCAGAGGAAACCGTCGCCGAGCGGATGCAGTCCGGCGATCCCGATCTCGTTCAGAATCGGCAGCGGCGCCAGCCAGCCGCCGAGGAACATGGTCGAGGCCAGCGTGGAGATCAGGATCATGTTCATGTATTCGGCGAGAAAGAACACCGCGAACGTCACTCCCGAATACTCGACGTGGAAGCCGGCAACGATCTCGGACTCGCCTTCGGCGACGTCGAACGGGTGGCGATTCGTCTCGGCGATGCCCGATACCAGGTAGACGACGAACAGCGGCAGCAGCGGCAGCATGTACCAGTGCCAGAAGCCGCCGCTCTGGCCGCGCACGATGTCGCTGATGTTGAGGCTCGACGCCGCCATCAGCACTCCGACCAGCGCAAAGCCCATCGCGATCTCGTATGACACGATCTGCGCCGCCGAGCGCAGGCAGCCGAGGAACGCATATTTGGAATTCGAGGCCCAGCCGGCGAGGATCACCCCATAGACGCCGATCGAACTCATCGCCAGGATGTAGAGCAGCCCGGCGTTGATATTTGACAGGACGATGCCGTCGTCGAGCGGGATCACGGCCCAGGCGGCTAGCGCCGGGCCGAGCGAGAGCAGCGGGGCCAGGAAGAAGAGGCTGCGGCTCGCCCCCGACGGGACGATGATCTCTTTGAACACCAGCTTGAAAACGTCGGCGAACGGCTGCAGGAGGCCCAGCGGCCCGACGCGGTTGGGACCGATGCGGACCTGCATCCAGCCGATCACCTTGCGTTCGGCCAGCGTCAGATAGGCGACGGCCAGGATTAGCGGAATCGCGATCGCAACGATCTTGGCGAGCGTCCACACGGCCGGCCAGGTCGGACCGAAAAAATCCTGGACCGGCGCAAGCACATCGCTCATAAGACCGCCTCGACCGCGATCGGTCCGAACATCGGACCGAGCATGCTCGTCGTCGGATGCGCGGCCGCGATCCGCACACAGCCGTCGGGCACGCTGGCGTCGGCGACGACCTTGAGCATCGCCTCGCCATCGCCCCGGCGCACGCGGGCAGCGTCACCGTCGGCGAGCTGCAGCCGCGCCAAGGTCGCCGCGCTGGCGCGCACGGCCGGCGGCAGCGCGTTGCGCGTCTTCTGCAGCGAAGCCGCGCGCCGCACCAGTGGATCGGCGAAATACATCGGCACATCGGCGACGCGCTCCGGCACGGCGTCGGCATCGCTCGGCGCGCCGATCGCGATACCGGTCGCATTCGACAGCCCCGCCGCGATCGCTTCCGCCGCCGGCAGTTCCAGGCGGACGGCCTCGATGCTGTCCTGCGCGAACCCGTCCAGGCCGAGCAGCGCCCCCAGCACGCGGAGCACTTTCCAAGCCGGCCGCGCCTCCCCCAGCGGCGGCGCGACGCCGTTGAACGCCTGCACGCGCCCCTCGCAGTTGATGAAGGTACCGGCGGTCTCGCTGAAGGGCGAGATCGGCAGCACGACATCGGCGTGCTCGGCCACACCGGAGCGAAACGGCGAGAGTGCGATCACGCATTCGGCGGCCTTCAGCGCCGCGCGCGCGACACCCGGGTCCGCGGCGTCAAGATCGGTCTCCGCATGCATAAGCAGGTAAGCTTTGCGCGGCGAGACCAGCATCGCATTCGCATTCATGCCGCCGCGTTGCGGCATCGCCCGTGCAATGTGTCCGCCTACCGAATTGGCCGCTTCGATCAGGAAGCCTTGTGTCGCGCCAGTCAGCCGCGCGAGCTCCTGCGCGAGCGCATGCAGCTGGGCCGCCTTCGGATGGTGTTGCGCGAAGTTGCCTAGAAAGATGCCTTTGCGCTCGCCCGAGGCGAGGCTCGCCGCGATGGCCTGCGCTTCGGCCGACGCGGTAATCCCCGAAAGGCCCGCCGGCGCCGGCTTGTCCGCTCCCGCGGCCGCTGCGACGACGATTTCCGCCAGCACGCGCGGCATCGCCGACGGCGCGACGATCGCCTTGTGCGCGACCCTGATCAAGAGATCATCGTCGCTCGCGTGCAACAGGGAAAGCTGCGCACCTTTTTTGGCCGCCTGGCGCAGCCGGTGCGCGAGCAGCGGATGGTCGTTGCGCAGAAAGCTGCCGACGACCAGTACGCGATCGAGCGCGGCAAATTCGGTGATGGCCATGCCGAGCCAGGGCGCGTCAGCCGCATCGACGGAGAAATCCGATTGCCGCAGCCTGAAATCGATGTTGTCGCTGCCGAGGCCGCGAATGAGCTTTTGCGCGAGATGCAATTCTTCGAGCGTCGAATGCGGCGACACCAGCGCGCCGATCGCATCCGCGCCATATTGGTCGCGCACGCGGACGAGCTCGGCGGCGGCGTACTCGAGCGCCGTTTGCCAGTCGGTTTCGACCAGCTCTCCGCCACGCCGCAGCAACGGACGCGCCAGCCGATCCTGCGAATTGAGCCCCTCGTAGGAAAACCGGTCCTTGTCCGATAGCCAGCATTCGTTGACCGGCTCGTTTTCCAGCGGCACGACGCGCATGACCCTGTCGTTCTTGACCTGAACGACGAGGTTGCTGCCCAACCCGTCGTGTGGCGACACCGATTTTCGCCGTGCCAGCTCCCAGGTCCGCGCCGTGTAGCGGAACGGTTTCGATGTCAGCGCGCCGACCGGGCACAGGTCGATCATGTTGCCGGACAGCTCGGAGTCCACGGTGCGGCCGACGAATGTCATGATCTCGGCGAACTCGCCGCGGTTCGCCATGCCAAGCTCCATAACGCCGGCGATCTCCTGGCCGAAGCGAACGCAGCGCGTGCAGTGGATGCAGCGCGTCATGTCGGTCGCGATCAGCGGGCCCAGGTTCTTGTTGAGCACTACCCGCTTGGGTTCGTCGTAACGCGAGCTCGATGCGCCGTAGCCGACGGCAAGATCCTGCAGCTGGCACTCGCCGCCCTGGTCGCAGATCGGGCAGTCCAGCGGGTGATTGATCAGCAGGAATTCCATCACCCCCTTTTGCGCGGTGACGGCCGCCTCCGAATGCGTCCACACCTTCATGCCTTCGGCGGCCGGCGTCGCGCAGGCCGGCTGCGGCTTCGGTGCCTTCTCGACCTGGACCAGGCACATGCGGCAATTGGCGGCGATCGTGAGCTTCTTGTGCCAGCAGAAGTGCGGCACGTAGATGTCGAGCTTGTGCGCCGCGTCCATCACCGTGCTGCCGTTGGGCACCTGGACGGACTTGCCGTCGACTTCGAGCGTCAGCATCGCGCGCACCCCGAAGCTGGCGCGGTCGGAAGGTCAAACATACGCGGGCACCAGGCACTGCTTGTGGTCGATGTGGTACTGGAATTCGTCGCGGAAATGCTTGATGAAGCTCTTTACGGGCAGCGCCGCGGCGTCGCCCAGCGCGCAGATCGTGCGTCCCGCGATGTTGTCCGAGACCGACAGCAGCAGGTCCAGGTCCTCGTTTTTTCCCCTGCCGTGCTCGATGCGGTCGACGACACGCCACAGCCAGCCGGTGCCCTCGCGGCACGGCGTGCACTGGCCGCACGACTCCTCGAAGTAGAAGTAGGACAGCCGCAAAAGCGACCGCACCATGCAGCGCGTGTCGTCCATCAGGATCACCGCACCGGACCCCAGCATCGAACCGGCCTTGGCGATCGAATCGTAATCCATGTCGGTGGCGAGCATGACCTCGCCGGGCAGCACGGGCATCGACGAGCCGCCGGGGATGCACGCCTTGAGCTTGCGCCCCGCCCGCATGCCACCGGCCATGTCGAGCAGCTGGGCGAACGGCGTGCCGAGCTTGATCTCGTAATTACCCGGTCGCGCGACGTCGCCGGACACCGAAAAGATCTTCGTGCCACCGTTGTTCTGCCGTCCGAGCGCGAGAAAGGCCTCGCCGCCGTTATTGATAATCCACGGCACGGCGGCGAAGGTCTCGGTGTTGTTGATCGTCGTCGGCTTGCCGTACAGGCCGAAGCTCGCCGGAAACGGCGGCTTGAAGCGCGGCAACCCCTTTTTCCCCTCGAGCGATTCGAGCAGCGCGGTTTCCTCGCCACAGATGTACGCGCCATAGCCGTGATGGTTGTACAGGTGAAAGGAAAAACCGCTGCCGA
>Ga0134122_10002818_pt1 | contig 12819 bp, 8 predicted proteins | sample KB302_FD_96461 | JGI IMG/M metagenome (GOLD analysis project Ga0134122, IMG submission 96461) | Terrestrial soil microbial communities without Nitrogen fertilizer from Kellogg Biological Station, Michigan, USA - KB3-0-2 | ecosystem: Environmental > Terrestrial > Soil > Unclassified ...
CCAGATCACCACTGTTCTGGCTCGGATCACCACTGTCCTGGCCCAGATCACCACTGTTCTGGCTCGGATCACCACTGTCCTGGCCCAGATCACCACTGTTCTGGCCTAGATCACTACTGTTCTGGCTCAGATCACCACTGTTCTGGCGCAGATCACCACTGTTCTGGGCCAGATCACTGGTGAGCTGGACTTAAATACGACCTCGCGGCGCCGTGCGAGAGGTGAGCCGGCCGGTGACGCTCCCCTACCCTCGCATCTTCCCCTTCATCCCCATCGCCCGGCGCATGAACTTGCCCTGGACGCCCTTCATCATCTTTTTCATCATCTTGTGCTGCTTGAGCAGGCGGTTGATCTCCTGGACCGAGGTGCCGGAGCCCTTGGCGATGCGGATCTTGCGGCTGCCGTTGATCACGTCCGGCCGGCGGCGCTCCTGCGGGGTCATCGAGTTGATCATCGCCTCGATGCGGACCAGGCCGCCTTCGTCGATTTTCGAGGCGTCGAGGTCGCGGAGCGGTCCCATCTTCGGCAGCATCTCTAGGATCGAGGCGAGGGGACCGAGCTTTCTCATCTGGCGCAGCTGATCGCGCAGGTCTTCGAGCGAAAACTCCTGGGAGACCGCCCGCTCGGCGAGGCGCTTGGCCTCTTCGACGTCGATTCCCTTTTCGGCCTTCTCGATCAGCGAGAGGACGTCGCCCATGCCGATCATCCGCGAGGCCATCCGCTCCGGGTGGAACAGCTCCAGGTCGTCCACCTTCTCGCCCGTGCCGACCATCCGGATGGGGACCTTGGCGACCGTGCGGATCGACAGCGCCGCGCCGCCGCGGGAGTCGCCGTCGAGCTTGGTGAGGATCGCGCCCGTGAGCGGCACCACCGCGGCGAACTGCTCGGCGCTTTTCACCGCATCCTGGCCGGTCATCGAGTCGGCGACGAACAGCGCCTCGTCCGGCTTCAAGCGCGCCGCGAGCTGGGCGATCTCGGCCATCAGGGCCTGATCGACGTGCAGACGGCCGGCGGTGTCGACGATCACCACGTCGTTGCCGCGGTCGCGCGCCACCTTGAGCGCCCGCTCGGCGAGGCGGATCACGTCCTCCCCCGGCTCCGGGGTTACGACCGGCACCCCGGCGATCTTGCCCACCTGCTGGAGCTGCTCGACCGCCGCCGCGCGCTGAAGGTCGCCCGCGACCAGGATCGGATGCCGCCCCTTGCCGACCAGGCGCTTCGCGAGCTTGCCCGCGGTGGTCGTCTTGCCGGAGCCCTGAAGCCCGCAGAGCAGGACGATCGAGGGCCGGCTGGTGAGCCGCAGCTCCTGGCCTTCCTCGCCCAGCAGCTCCGCCAGCTCGTCGCGGACGATCTTCACCACCTGTTGCGACGGCGAGAGGCTCTCCATCACCTCCGCGCCGAGCGCCCGCTCTTTGATCCGCTCGACGAACGGCTTGACCACCCGGATATGGACATCCGCTTCGAGCAGAGCGAGCCGGATCTGGCGGAGCGCGCCCGAGAGCACCTCCTCCGAGATCTTTCCCTCGCCCCGCAGGTTGCGGAAGACCTCTTGCAGCTTGTTTTGCAGACCATCAAACATCGCCATGGTGAAAAACCTCCGACAGGGAGGCGGATCGTACCAGGGCGGGGGGCGGGGGCGGTAGGCGGTGCTGGGTCGCCAACTCTCGACATAGGTACACCAGGTATATACTTCTGTCGGTTCGGGAGGTTCTACCGATGCACGAGCTAGCCAAGCTATTCCAAACCGGTGGTAGCCAGGCGGTCCGCCTGCCCAAGGAATTTCGCTTCGAAGGACAGGAAGAGGTTCGGATTTCCCGCCAGGGCAACCGCGTGATTCTCGAACCCGTGCACCGGAGCTGGAGCCCTGAATTTCTGGAGATGATCGCTACCCCTTGCGATTTTCCTTACGTTGAGCAGCCGCCTCCCTTGGGCCCCGGCCCGGATTTTGACTCCGAGTGAGGTACCTGCTCGACTCGAATGCCTTCATCGACGTTCTCTCGGCCCGCCGGCCCGAGGTTGCGCGCCGATTCGTGGCGCTCCGGCCCGAGGAAGTCGTGCTGAGCTCGATCGTCGTGGCCGAGCTGCGATTTGGTGCCGACAAGAGCGAACGGCCCCAGAGCAACCACGCGCGCATCGATCGGCTCGTCGAAGAAGTGACCCCTTTGGACTTCGACCTAGCCGCAGCCTCCGAGTACGGCCGCATCCGGGCTCGCCTCCAGGCCCTGGGCACTCCCATCGGTCCGAACGACCTCCTGATCGCCGCCCACGCTTTCGCGTTAGGTGCAGTCCTGGTCACCGACAACGTTCGAGAGTTCGGCCGGGTCTCAGGGTTGACCGTCGAGAACTGGCGCGCCTGATTCCGCCCCCTCCGCCCCGGGGAAGTTTTCTGTCACGTTTCGCCCCTCTTATTCACCATCATTTATAGGGGTGCTTACCAACCTAAGGAGGAACTCATGAAGAGAACCGTCTTTCGTTGCGCCGCTTTCGCGTTGTGCTTCGCCGCCCTCCCGATGGTTGCCCAAACCGGTGTTTGGACCGCTGTCGGTTCGACAGGGAGTATCGACGAAGCATCTCTCGGGCTCTATGCGACCAACACGACCAACCTACTTCACCAGGCGGGAGCCTTGGGTACCGTCGTGTCGCGCTTTAACGTCACGAATACCTTCGGCGGCGGCTTCACCGACACACCACCTTGGACTACGCTGGAGATGACTTACTTCGACATCGACGCGGCCACGGTCTCCGCCACGCTCTTTCGAGTCAACCGCTGCTCGAATGTGTCGAACGTCGTCTGCAGTGTCACCAGCGTCGATGCTCTCAACCCGACGTGCGTGTCCTGCACCTTTCCCGCAGCGCTCAATTTCGGCGCGTTTAACTATGTCGTCGAAGTCAAAGTGACACGCACCGCGACCAACCAAGCTCCCCAGTTGTTCGGCCTGCGGATTTTCTGAGATCGATCCCGGAGCGATGGGGGGAGTCTTCAACTCTCACCCCCCCAGGAACGAAAAACTCTCCACCCGCCGCTCCCGGCCTTCCAGGGCATCCACACGCTCGATTTCGGCCAGGTAGGCCTCTTCGAGGTTCGGCTCGGTGAGGTCGCCTGCGATCGAATCGCCCGGCCGGGCCACCGCTCGGACTTCCAGGCCTTCCAGGCGGCGGAGGCGGGCGGTGACTCGGTAGCGGTGGCTGAAGGCGGCCAGCTCGGCGTCGGAGACCAGGGCGGTGAAGACCCGGCCTTGGGCTTGGGCGAGGAGATCTTCGGGTCTGCCGTCGAAGCGGAGCCGGCCGCGGTGGATCAGGAGGATGCGCGAGGCGGCGGCTTCGATGTCGCTAGCGATGTGGGTCGAGAAGAGGACGATGCGGTCCGCCGCCTGTTCGAGGAGGATCTGGCGGAACCGGCCGCGGGATTCGATGTCGAGGCCGGTCGTGGGCTCATCGACAATCAGGATCGGCGGCGCTCCGAGCAGGCAGCGGGCGATGCCGACCCTTTGCCGCATGCCGCCGGAGAAATCGCGGACCTTGCGCCCGGCGTGCTCGGCGAGGCCCACCGCGGCGAGGAGCTTGCCGATCTCGGCCGCCCGCTCGGAGGAGTTGTCGAGGCCGCGTTCCATCGCCCAATGGTCGAGAAACTGCTCGGCGGTGAAATCGGGGTAGGCGTTGAACTCCTGGGGCAGAAAGCCGATCCGCAGCCGGTATTCGGCGAGATCGGAAGCGTTGACCGGCACGCCGCGGAACGAGACCGAGCCGCGGCTGGGCGAGAGCAGGCCGGTAAGCAGGCGCAGGAGCGTGGTCTTGCCCGCGCCGTTCGGTCCGAGCAGACCGGTGATGCCAGGGGCGAGCTCGAAGCTCACGCCGGAGAGCGCCTTGTGGCCCGAGGCGTATCGCTTGGTCAGACTGCGCACGGCGAGCGTCGGCGGGCCGACGGCACCCTCGGGGGTCCACTCCGGCGGGTGGCGCCGACGCCGGATCTCTTCCGGGTCGCGGGCCTGCCAGCGTGCCGCCACCAGGCGCAGCGGCGGCACGACGAGCAGGGCGACGAGGAGGGCGACCGCGCCGCACAGCGCGCCGGCACGGAGCGGCACCACCCAGCGGCTGCGGATGAAATCGGCGCCCAGGGTCGGTAGGGCGAGCGCCAGCGCGGAAGGGAGGAGAGACGCGGCGAGCCACGGGGTTTGCCGGCGGAGGCTGCGATACGGCCCGGCGCCCGAAGGAGCGAGGAGCCGAACGGAGCCGCGACCGGCCTCCGCCGCTTCCGCCACCTCGGCGGACAGCGGCAGGGTGAGGCAGAGGCTCGCGACCAACGCGAGCACCGTCAGCTCGTCGATCTGACCGAGGGTGGCGGCGACCAGCGGGGTCGCGGCCAACAGTCCCGCCGCGAGCGGCAGTAGAGCCACCAGCGCGGAGAGCAAGTTCCCCATCCGCCAGGCGGCGACGGCGAACAGTAGGAGCGGCACGGCGAGGGCAAGGGCGATCACCCGCAGGCGGTCCGGCTGCCAGAAGAGGAGGGAAAGGGCCGGTCGTTCGAGGTCCACGCCGGCCGGCAGCCGCAGCCGGGAGAGGCCCCGATCGATTTCCTTCCTTCGCGTGACGCGTATCTCTTCGGCGCTCTGATGCAGGCGAAACTCGATCGGCACCACGAAGCGGCCGGACTGCCGGCTGACTCGGGGGATGACCGAGTCCTGCCGCAGGGCGAGCGATGCGGCCGGAACCACCGTGCGGTCGCCCAGGCGGAGCGGACGTTCGAGCAGGTTCGCCACCAGCGGCACGGCGCGGTCGGGATCGATCGCCGCTCCCGCCGGCACCACCACCAGCGAACGGGAGACGCCGCCCGGCCCGGGCGGCAGCGGCAGCGGAATCGGGCCGCTCGTCCGGGCAAACGCGGTGGCGATCTCGGCGACGTCTTTGGCGCCGGCCCCCGGCCGGGGGCGCAGGGTCAGCAGCACGGACGGATCTTCCCAGCCGGTAATCGAGCGGGGCTGGATTTTGAAATCGGCGAGCCGGTAGAGGATGCGCCGATAGGCGGTGGTCAACAGGTCGAGATCGCCGCCGGAGAGGACCATGCGATAGAACAGGCCCTCCTCGTCGGCTTTCGGGCGGTCTTCGAGATCGACGGCGAAAGCGCCGCCGCCGGCCGCTCCGGCGCCGGTCTCGATCCGCGCCGCCGCCGCCCCGGGAATCCGGTAGCGGATGTTGGTGGCGAGCCACGCGAGGCGGTCGGGCCGCCGATCCCGCGGACGGACCTCCACCCGCACCAGGGCGCGGCCGGCGCGCGAGCTGCTCCAGAAGCGTTCGACCTCCTCGGTCTTGCCGAGCTGCTCTTCCACCCCGCGCACTTGGGATTCCGTCTCCGCCAGCGTCGCGCCGTCGGGCAGGTTCAGGCGGATGTCGAAGCTGCCGCCGTCGGGCGACAGGTCGCCCGGCCGGGGCACGAGCGCCGGCCCGAACAGAGCCGCGGCCAGGCCGCAGGCGGTACAGAGGACGAGCGCGGACGTGCCCGGATCGCGCAGCGCCCGGCGCTGGAACCCGGCCAAGCGGGCGGCAAAAGCGCCCGCCCAGCGGCCCAGGAGGCGGTAGGAGGTTCGTTGGCCCCGCAGCGACGGGCTGCTGTCGCCGCCGGTCTTCACTCGGCGGGAAGCGGCGGGCAGGAGGGCAACGGCGAGCACCGCGGCCGCGGTCGAGAGGAGAAACGCGCGCGCGGGCTCGGCGAGCAGCGGCCCCAGCTCCCGTCCGGCGAGCGAGACCGCCACCGGCACCGCGCTGGCGGTCGCCGCGGTGGTGGCCGCGAGAACCCAATAGCCGCGCGCGCCGACCCTGCCGAGACGCAAAGCCGCCGCGGGCAGCGCCGCGGTCGCCCCGAGCACCGAGGCAACCAGTGTGGTGACATGGAGCGGCAACCCCGCGAGCCAGAGCCCGTTGGCCGCCGCGGCGAGACCGGTCGGCAGAGCGAGGCCGAAAGTGAGAGCGCCGAGCCGACCTCCCAGGCGGAGCCCCAGGGCGGCGGCCGCGAGCGCCGCGATCAGAAGACCCCAGGCGAGATGACCCAGGAAAGTGCGCAGAGGCGCCGCCTCGCTCCAATCGACGGTCCCCTTTACCCCTCCCGGCCGGCTCGACATCTGCTCGACCTTTTGCCGCAGCGCCCGGTCGGCGGCGAGCACCTGCGCGCCTTCGGCCCGCCAGACGAACAGGGCGCGGGCGGGTTTGCCCTGGTAGCGGACGCGGAACTGCGGGTCGGGCCAGCGGGCGCGGACGCTCGCCACGGTGGCGAGAGGTGCCACCGGAACTGCTCCGCCGCCCGTCTCCGCTGAGGTCGAGGTTTCAGGGGTCTCCTCGCTCCTTCGGGCGCCGTCGTCGCGGAGCGGCACCGGCACTTGGCCGAGGTTCTCCGGTGTCGTCGCGGCGACGATCACCGGCAGCCGGCGGTCGCCCTGGACGTCATGCCCCAACTCGCTCTGCCGCAGCGCGCCGTCGAGCAGTCTCCTCACCCGCGCGGCGGTGCCGGCCGGATCGAGGGCTCCGGCGGCCAGCTCCACCCGCAGCTCCTCGCGCCGGACCCCCAGGGCATCGACCGAGCGCACGCCGGGCACGCCGCGCAGCTCCTCGGCCGCCGCTTCGGCGGCAGCGTCCGAGGTGACACCGGAGAGCCAGACGAGGGCCAGCAGGTTTCCCTCGGCCTGAGAGGCCGGATCGATCGAGAGAACCGCTCCGCGCGGCAGCCGGCGGCGCAGAGAGGTCAGCTCGGACCCCAACCGCGCCGCCTTGCTCTCCGGGTCGGTGCCGGGCGCGAAGCGAACGCGCAATTCGGCGCCGTCCGAGCGCACCTCGCCCGCGGTGCCGCGCACTCTGCCCAGCGAGCGGATCGCGGCTTCGATCTCCTCCACCCAATCGCGCGCGACCGCCGCCGGCTCCCGCCCTTCAGGCAGGGTCAAGGCGACCGTCAGCTCCGGAAAGCTCCGTTTCGGCAGGTAGTCGAGCGGCAGCCGCTCGAACGCGACGGCGCCGAGCAGCAGCAGGCCGGAGGTCGCCACCAGGCGGGAGATCGCCCTCATTCAGGAACGCTCCACGCCAACAACCGTGTCCGTAGGGGCGGAGCTTGCCTCCGCCCGGGGGCAGGCAAGCTGCCCCCCTACGTCGCGAGGATCTTTTCGTGCAAGCGCCCGGTAGAGCACCGGCACCAGCAGCAGCGAAGCGAAGACCGAGGTGAGGGTGCCGCCCATCACGGCGAGCGCAAGCGACCGCCGCAGCTCGACCCCGGGTCCGCCGAGCGCCGCGAGAGGAAGCATGCCGGCGAGGGTGCAGATCGTGGTCATCACGATCGGCCGGTAGCGCTCGGCCGCGGCGCGGCGGATCGCGGCGGTGATCCGCTCCCTGGGCGACTCGGCCGGCGCGGTGTCTGCCGGGTCTTCCGGAGCGGCGCGCCGGTTCTCTTCGATTCGGTGGACCAGGACGATCGCGTTGTTCGCGACGATCCCGCCGAGCAGGATCAGCCCCAGGAAAGACAGGATGTTGAGGCTCTGGCCGGCGAGCAGCAGCAGGCCGAGGGCACCGCCCAGGGCGATCGGCACGGTGACCATGACCACCAGCGGAATGCGGAACGACTCGTAGAGCGCCGCCACGGTCAGGAAGACCAGGGCGAACGAGAGCAGCAGAGCCAGGCGCAGCTGGCCGAAGGCGCGGCGCAGCTCCAGCGCCTGGCCGGCGAGCGAAATCTCCTCGCCCGCGCCGCGGCGGGTCGCGAAATTCATCCGGGCGAGCGCCGCCTCCGGATCGCCATGCCCCGCCTCGAAAGCCCGCCGCGCGGCCGGACGCCCATCCTGGCGTTCGAGGTAGGCGGGCCGGGTGCCCGGCGCCAGCCGCGCGAGGGCGGCGAGCGGCACCACCAAGCCGGGACCGCCGGAGACGCCCGGAAGGCTCCCCGGCAGTCTGACCGGTAAAAGCCGCGGATCGGCCGGCTCGACGGCGCGCACCAGGATCTCCGGCTCGACCCCTTCGAGATGCAGGCGCCCGGCGACCTGATCCCCCAAGCTCTGCCGCACCTGGGCCTCAACCGCCGCCCGGTCGATGCCCAAAGCGGCCAGCCGGGCGAGGTCCCACGAGAGCAACACGGCGGCTTGCGGCCGGTCGCTTGAGGCCGCCCGCCGCCGGGCCTCGGACGTTGCGCCGAGAGCCGCCGCCGCGCGCGTGGCGAGCGCCTCGGCCCGGGCGGGGTCGGCGGCGGTCGCCACCACTTCGAGCCGCCGGCCGGCGCTCTGGATCGCATCGACGAAAGCGCTCGGGCGCGGCTCGATCCAGGTCTCGACGTCCGGCAACCGGGCGAGCGCCTGGCGCAGGCGCGGTCGCGCTCGGGCGGCGCTTGCGGCGTCGGGAAAGGCGAGAAACAGCCGCCCGGTGTCGTCGCGGTCCTCGCCCGGTTCGGGCGGCGAGAGCTGGAGCGCCGTCCGCTCCGGCGCCTTTCCGCCGGCCCTTTCGGTCGCCGCCACGGTGCGCGCGGCCAGCTCCTCGACCGCCAGGCCCAGCCGCCGCGCCGCTTCGGGGGTGAGATCCGGCGCGAGGCGCCAGTGCACCACGAGATCCGCCGACACCGCCTCGGGCACCAGCTCGCGCGGCAGGCGGGAAAACGCCAGCAGGGCGATCCCCGCCACGGCGAGCGCCGCCACGACCACCGACGACGGCCGGGCGAGCACCCGGTCGAGCAGGCGCAGGTAGTGATTTCGCCCGACGCTTCGCCCCACACCGCGGCCCGCGGCTTTTTCGCCCAGCCCGCCGCGATTCCCGGCGAGGACGGGCGTCACGGTGAGCGAAAACAGCAGCGAGGCGGCGAGCGAAGTGACGATGGCGAATGCCTGCACCCCGAAGAACGCTCGGGCGAGGCCGTGCAGATAGATCAGCGGCAGGAAGACCACGGCGGTGGTGCAGAAGCTCGCGATCACCGGCAGGGCGATCTGGCGCGCTCCGGCGAGCGCCGGTTCGGGCAAGCCTTGCGATCGGGCGGTCTCGATCGCTTCGAGCACCACGATCGAGCTATCGACCAGCATGCCCGCCGCGAGCGCGAGGCCCGCGAGCGACACCACGTCGAGCGCGGCGCCCCAGAGCGAGAAGCCGACGAACGCGGTGAGCAGCGAGGCGGGCACCACCACCGCGAGGCCGAGCGTCGGCCGCCAATGCCCCAGGATCGAGCGCAGCACCGCGGTCCCGAGCAGCAGGCCGAACAGGGCGCCGAGGCCGAGTTCCGCCAAGGCCCCCAACACCTCGCGGCTGCGGTCATCGACCACCGCGAGCTTGAGCCCCGAGCCCGCGCGGGCGGAGAGATCGGCGGTGCGCGCGCGCACCGCGGCGGAGAGTGCGACGGCGTTCGCCTCCGGCGCGCGGAAGATCCGCACCAGCGCGCCGTCCCGGCCGCCGAGGCGGAAGAAGGTGCCGTCCTCCACCTCTTCGAGGTCGATCCGCGCGACGTCGCCGAGCACGCTCTCCCCCCGCGGCCCGGGTATCCGCAACGCCCGCAGGGCATCGAGCGAGAGCGCCTCTTCGCGCACCAGCAGCGGCCGGACCGATGCGCCCGACCGCGCCCGGCCGGCGGCGGCGTCGATGCCCACCGTGCGCAGCCGGGCCACCAGATCGGCGGCGGTCAAGCCGCGGGCGGTGAGCGCGGCGGCCTGCGGGTAGACCACCGCGTGGCGCGGCGTGAGCCCCACCGTCTCCACCCGGCCCGCCCCTTCGATCCGCGCCAGCTCCGGCACCAGGAGTTTCTTGGCGAACTCCGTCCGCGCCGCCCCCGACTCGCCGCCCAGGACCGCGACCTCGACGATCGGCTCCGGGTCGCCGGCCGTCATTTCGACCGCGAGCGTCGCCTCGCCCGTCGGGTCCAGGTCGGCCAGCCGCCGCTCGGTCTCGATCCGCAGGCGGTCGGCGTCGGTCTGCCACTCGCTTTCGACCCGGGCACGGACGAAGCCGTCTCCCGTCGTCGTGCGCACCGAGGTGACGCCGGAAATCGCGGCGAGGCGGCGCTCCAACGGCCGGGTGAAACGGTCGAGCACCTCTTCGCGCGAGCGGCCGGGAGCCGCCACCGTGACGTCGAGCCGCGGCCGTTCGAGCGCCGGCAGCAGAGAAACCGGCAGGCGCAGCAGCGAGACCAGCCCCAGAACCACCAGGGTGAAGGCGCCGATCAGCGTCGAGATCGGCCGGGAAACGGCGCGGCGGATCATTTTTGCGCCGCTCCCGCCTCTTCGCCCGCGGCGGTCGCTGCCGCTTCGCTCCCTTCCCCTTCGTTCGCTTCGATCGCCGCGATCGGATCGCCTTCGGCCAACAGCGCCGCGCCGCCCACCACCACCTTGTCGCCCGGGCTCAAGCCGCGCAGGATCTCGACCCGGCCGCCGCCGCGCGCCCCCGTCTCGACCGACTCCCGATGCGCGATCAGATGCCCTTGGCCGCGCCGGGCAATGAACAGCGCGCTGCCGCTCTCGGCCACCACCAGCGCCTCCTCGGGAACGGTGAGCGCCTGTTCGTGGCGGTCGAGTGCCACCCTCACCTCGACCCCTTCGCCGGGACCGGGCAGACCGGCGGGATCGTCGACCGCGACGATCAGCTTCACCGTGCCCCCGGCGTCCACCACCGGCGCCACCTCGCGCACCGATCCCGCCCCCGCCTCATGACCCTCGCTGCCGAACCGCACCGCCAGGCCGGCGTGGAGACGGTCGCGATCCGCCGCGGCGGCCCGGCCCTCGACCGACAACGCCCCGGCGGCGGCGATGCGCCCGAGGACCGTGCCGGCCGTCACCTCGGATTGCGGCGCGATCCGCCGATCGACGATCAGCCGCCCGGAGAGCGGCGCGGAAAGCGACAGCCGGCCGAGGCGGTTTTCGGCCGCGGAAAGGCGGCTCCGGGCCAGCTCCAGATCCGCCTTGAACGAGGCGAGGATCACCGCCGCCTCCACCCCGGCGTCGAACGCCCGCTGGTGGCGGGCGACTTCCGATTCCGCCGTTTTGACCCGCAGCCGCGCCTCGGCGAGATCCGCGTCGGCGTCACCGAACGAGATCCGCGCGAGCACCTCCCCCGCGCGCACCTCGGCGCCCGCGATCAGCCCCCCCGCGAAGCGCGCCGGATAGAGCACCCGGCCGGCGGTCGGCACGGTCACCTCGGCCATCCCGCCCGGCTGCACGGTCCCGAGCACCAGCAGCTCCGGCTGGAACGTCTCGCGCTTCGCCGTTTCGAGCCGCACCGGAGCCGCGGGCGCCTCCTCGGGCGGCGGAGCGGGCGCCTGGGCGCAGCCTCCGCAGAGAAAACCGACGAATCCGATCGACCGGAGCCAAGCGGACGGCAGGGTGAGGCGGCGGTGGGGCTCGTGAGTCTTCATTGCGATCTCCGTCACGAAACGAGCGTCTCCGGCCGGCGCAGGCGCCGACGGGCATAGAGAAAAAGGATCAGCGTGGCGGCGCCGAGCACGAGGGCGCCGCCCAACCAGGAGAGCGACTCTTCGGGACCGGCGAGCCAGCCGTTGAACACCCCGAAATGGCGGTCGGGGATCGGGCTGGCGAAAAACCAGCGCGAGAAGGCGAGGACGGTGCCCATCGCCGCCAGCCAGACCGCCCCGCCGCTATTGAGCCGCACCGCCCAAAACAGCGCCGCGGCGCCCAGGAAGAGGGAGTGGATCACCACCTGCACGAGGACCGGCAGCAGCGGAAACCCCTTGCCGCCCTCGTGCAGCCAGTCGATCCCCATCAGCAGCCAACCCTGCGCGCAGAGCACGCCGCATACCGAGGCGACGCGGCGCAGGAAGTAGCCTTCCGCGGCCGGCGTGGTGAGCGCGAGGTCGAGACAACCGGCGCGCCGTTCGACCTCGACGATGCCGGAAAGCGCCGGCAGGCCGAGCAGCAGGAACGGCGGCAGAACGATCCCCGACCAGACCGCCGCCGGCTCGTCCCCCGCGCCGAGCAGCATCGAGATCAGAGCCGCCGCCACGGACAGAAAATCGATCGCGGCAAACAGCAGCAGACGCCGGCCGAGCAGCAGCTCCAGGGACAGACGCGTCGTCCGCAACAGGCGCCGCAGGCGATCCGCCGGTTTGCGCAGCCCCGGCGGCAGCGAGAGCGGCGCGGCCAGTTTTCCCTTGACGTGGGCCGTCATCGGCGGACGCCCTGGAAGTACACCCGATCGCGGGGCAACCCGAGGCGCACCAGGCGCTGGCATTCCTCGTCGGGATCGAGAAAAACCCCCTGCGGCCGGTGAGCGGTCGCGAAGGAGAACGCCGTGCTCTCCGCTGTGCCGGTCCGGACTTCCGTCTCGACCGGCCCCACTTCGGTGGAGAGGACCACGCGGCAGATCGACTCGCCGTCGCCCAGATTGTGGACCCGGCCGGTCACCCGCCAACCGCTGCCCGCGGGACGGAAATCCACCTCTTCGAGCACCAGCTCCGGCAGCTTGCCGGCGAGGAAAAAGTCGCGGAGCATCGGCTCGGGATCGCGCTCGCTCCGGCGCTTCAGGATCGCCGCGAATTCGGCGAACGTCGCCGGAGTTTCCGCGTGCCCGGGCGTCGGCGAGAGCAGCTCCTCCACCGACGACCGGAGCGCCTCCTCCCCGGTCCGGCGGCCCAGAGCCGCGATCAGGGCCGGAAAGCGGGCGTTCCAATAGCTGTAGGACTCCGGGTGAAGGGCGGGAGTCTTGGCCACCGACACCGCCTGGAGCGGCCCGACCAGCGCGCCGGATGGCGGTCCGAGGCCGAGCCGCTCCAAGACCAGCGTGCGCAAAAGCTGGCGAAAGAACAGCGACTCGTCCGGGGCGAGCCGGCGTCGGCGCGCCAGACGCGAGGAGACGATCTCCGCCGCCAGG
>Ga0134122_10002819_pt1 | contig 12813 bp, 9 predicted proteins | sample KB302_FD_96461 | JGI IMG/M metagenome (GOLD analysis project Ga0134122, IMG submission 96461) | Terrestrial soil microbial communities without Nitrogen fertilizer from Kellogg Biological Station, Michigan, USA - KB3-0-2 | ecosystem: Environmental > Terrestrial > Soil > Unclassified ...
GGGCGGCACCTGTGTTCTGCTCGGCAGCGCACGCAAAGGCACCGAAACCTCCTTTGAGACACCATTTCTGCAAAACGGGCGGACGGTGCGTGGCGTGATCCAGGGCGACAGCGTGCCGAAACAATTCATACCGCTGCTGGTCGATCACATCATGGCCGGCCGCTTCCCGGTCGACAGAATGATCACGTTCTATCCACTCGAGGAAATCAACCGCGCGGCTGCGGAATCAAGCGCCGGAAAAACAATCAAACCAGTTCTGCGCATGCCGCATTGAACCAGGCACTTTTAAAAACAGGCAAGCCTCAGGCGGCGACGCGGCTCTGGGACGCTTCTTCTTTCGCAAATTGCGTTGCTTTACGGACAACCGGCCGGCCGTAGGCATAGCGGCCAACAACGTCGGTCACGAAACGATTGACGATATCCGCGCTGAATGGAAGTGGACGGCGTACGTCGACAATCAGGACTGCGCGCATCTCATCGCTGTGGTTGACGACGGAGTGAGGCCAACTGTCGTCGAATAAAACAGCCTCCCCCTCCTTCCATACATACTCCTGCGAATTGACGACAATTTTCGGAGGATTCTGTTTGGGTACGCGCAGCCCGAGGTGATAGCGCAGATAGCCGAGGTAGGGACCTTCATGTTCCGGCACCGATTTGCCCGGATCGAGAATGGAAAAGAACGCCTGGATCATATTGGGGACGCTGGCCAGCGCCCGACACGTCTCGGGACAGCGCATCCTGTTTGCTTCGACCTTGCAGCCCAGACACTCGAGCAAAAAAACATTCCAGCGTTTCGGCGTCGTGCTCGAGATAGCACGCTCGCCTGAGTCAACCTCGTGATACTGCGGCAGCGAAAGGCCTTCCGCGACTATCTGTTCAAACTCTTTTCGAATCGCCGGATAGGCATTGGTGACGGCGTCGAGCGCTGGATAGGCTTCCGAGATATTGAAGTAAGTCGGACGTCGCGCCCGGTCCATGTGGAGACCGATATAGCTGTTCAGCATCGACTTGAAAATATGATAATCGACTTTCACGATTGTGCCTCATGGCGGCTATTCGGGATCAACAAATATCCTGTCCCTTGCACGCCCACAAGCATTTGCCCGCGCTACGCGGCCTTGGCCCTCTCGGCAATCAACGCGAGCTTGCGGAGAACGGCCGTGGTTCCCCTAAGACGATCCTCCGGACTTCCCCAATCATCAAAGAAAACAACCTTTTGATCTGGGCGAATGCGCACACCGGTTCCCTGCTCGTGGATATAGGCAATCAGCCCTTCGGGATTGGCAAAAATATTGTCGCGGAAAGCCAGCACGACGCCTTTTGGACCGGCCTCTACTTTCTCGACGTTGGCACGCCGGCTCAGCGCCTTGATCGCTACGACCTGCAATAGATGCTCGACCTCCTCCGGCAACTTGCCGAAACGGTCGACCAACTCCGCAGCAAATGCATCGATGTCGCGCTCGTCCTCTATTTCGGCCAGGCGTCGGTAGAGCGCGAGTCGCACCGACAGGTCTGCGACGTATTCCTCGGGAATGAGCAACGCCGTGCCGATGGTGATCTGCGGCGACCAGCGGTCGGCGGCCGGCGCCGTAATGCCCGCCTTCAGACTCATCACGGCCTCTTCCAGCATCTGCTGATAGAGTTCGAAGCCGACTTCCTTGATGTGGCCGGACTGCTCTTCGCCGAGCAAATTGCCGGCGCCGCGAATATCGAGGTCGTGTGAAGCAAGCTGGAAGCCGGCACCGAGGGTGTCGAGGGATTGCAATACTTTAAGCCGACGTTCGGCCTGCGGCGTGATTGGCTTCTGTGCCGGCAGCGTAAGCAGTGCATAGGCTCGCAGTTTCGCGCGTCCGACGCGTCCGCGCAGCTGATAGAGCTGCGCCAGGCCGAACCTGTCGGCTCGATGCACAATCAGCGTATTGGCAGTTGGGATATCGAGTCCGGATTCGACGATGGTAGTCGAAAGCAGGACATCGTATTTGCCGTCATAAAAGGCTGACATGATGTCGTCGAGCACCGTCGGCGGCATCTGACCGTGCGCCGCGGCCACACGGACTTCCGGGATATTCTTTGTGAGGAAATCCCTGGCGCCGGCCAAATCCTCGATGCGCGGGCATACATAGAAGGCCTGCCCGCCCCGGTATTTCTCGCGCAGGAGCGCTTCACGAACGGTGACCGGATCGAACGGCGATACGAACGTGCGCACGGCGAGGCGATCGACAGGCGGCGAGGCAATGATGGAAAGATCGCGCACACCTGTGAGTGCCAGCTGCAACGTGCGCGGGATCGGCGTAGCGGTCAGCGTAAGAACATGCACTTCCGAGCGCAGTGTCTTGAGCTTCTCCTTGTGAGCGACCCCGAAATGCTGCTCTTCGTCAACGACCAGGAGTGCGAGATCCTTGAATTTGATGTTTTTACCAAGCAGGGCGTGCGTGCCGATCACGATATCGATGCCGCCGTCGGCAAGGCCTGTCCTGACCTTGCCCAACTCTGCCGCCGGCACCAGCCGCGACGCTTGCGCCACGTTCACGGGAAAACCCCGGAAACGCTCTGAAAAGGTTTTGAAATGCTGGCGTGCCAGCAGCGTCGTAGGCACTACCACCGCAACCTGTTTGCCACCGATTGCCGCGACGAAGGCCGCCCGCAACGCCACTTCGGTCTTCCCGAAACCGACATCGCCGCAGATCAACCTGTCCATCGGACGGCCGGAGCCCAGATCCCTGATGGTCGCGTCAATGGCCGCGAGCTGGTCGTCGGTTTCCTCGTACGGAAAACCCGCGCAGAATTCGTCATAAGCGCCAGGCCCAACGGTCAATCGAGGCGCCTCGCGCAGCTGCCGTTCGGCCGCAATCTTGATCAATTCGCCCGCAATTTCGCGGATTCGGCTCTTCATGCGCGCCTTGCGCGCCTGCCAGTTGCCGCCGCCAAGGCGATCGAGATCGACCTTCGTCTCCTCGGCGCCGTAGCGCGACAGAAGATCGACATTCTCGACCGGCAGATAGAGCTTGGCGCCTTCGGCGTAGTGAATTTCAAGGCAGTCATGGGGCGCGCCAGCCGCCTCGATTGGCTGTAGTCCCTCGAAACGGCCAATACCGTGGTCCACATGGACCACCAGATCGCCGGGAGCGAGACTGGTGGCTTCGGCGATGAAATTATCCGCTCGTCGCGCGGCACGACGTGGCCGCACGAGGCGATCGCCGAGGATGTCCTGCTCGCTGATAATCGCGACGTCATCGGTCTCGAAACCGGATTCGATTCCGAGCACACCCAGCGCGACGGTAGGCGTGGGCATGGCCAGCGCCTGGGACCAGTCGGCCACCGGTGTCAAATTGTGAAGCTTGTGATCCGCCAGAACGTGGCTCATGCGCTCACGCGCGCCCTCGCTCCACAGTGCAATTGTTACGCGTTTGCCCGCAGCCTGCAGCGCGAGCACATGCGCAGTCAGCGCCTCGAAAACGTTTGCATTCGGTTCTGCCCGTTCGGCGGTGAAATTGTGCCCTTGCCGCGCACCGACATCGAACGCGCTCGCCTCCGGCACTGCAAAAGGTGTCAGGCGAACAAGCGCCTCGGTGCTGAGCCGCTCCTTCCACTCGCCCTCGCCGAGATAAAGCCTTTCCGCCGGCAGCGGTTTGTAAGGCGGCGTCACCCCCTGCTTCAGCGCGTCACGACGCGCGTCGTGATAGTCGGCAATTTGCGTGAAGCGCTCATGGGCGGCGTCTTCAGCAAGGTGCTCCAGCGCTACCGCCGTGCCCGGCAGATAGTCGAAGATCGTTTCAAGCCTGTCATGGAAAAGCGGCAGCCAATGCTCCATGCCGGGGTAACGACGGCCCTCGCTCGCCGCCTCATAAAGGAGATCGTCGGGGGCGGCCGCCCCGAATTCAGCCACGTAACCGGTGCGGAAACGCCGGATTGTTTCAGTAATGAGCTGAAACTCCGCGACCGGCACGAGATCGAGCCCACGCAATTGTTCCTCGCTGCGCTGCGTCTGGGCGTCGAACGCACGAATTGTTTCAAGCGCGTCACCGAAGAAATCGAACCGCACCGGCATGTCCAGGCCGGGTGGAAAAAGATCGAGGATACCGCCGCGCACTGCATAGTCACCCGGCTCACGCACGGTCGAGGCTCGAACGTAGCCATTGAGCTCAAGCCATTCGATTACTCCCTGCATGCCAATGATATTGCCGCGCGCGACAGATAGAGCATGAGTAGCCACGAAATTTCGCGACGGCACGCGCTGGAGCGCGGCGTTCACGGTCGTCAGTACGAGCGACGGTTTATCGCGACCCTTCACGCGCGCGAGACGCGACAATGCCGTCATGCGCTGCGCCACTACCGCCGCATTTGGCGATACCCGGTCGTAGGGCAGGCAATCCCAGGCCGGGAATTCCATGACCTGAAGGTCTGGACCGAAAAATGCCAACGAGCGCGACAGAGCTGCCATCCGCTGGCCATCGCGGCAGATTACGGCAAGCGATATTGCCGGAGCGTCCTTGCCTGCAGAAATGGCGCGAGCAAGATCGGCGAGCACGAGCCCTTCGGCACCGTCCGCCACCTGGGACAGCGTCAGTGCCTTGCCTGCCTTGAGCAATTCAGCGGGTGATTTTGTATTGGCTTTCACGCAGTGCCCTTGCCATGGAAATCGCGCAGTCGGTGGAATAATGCGGTGTCGAAACCTGGCGGTACTGGCTCCATTCCGTTCACCCACGCGAAAATTTGCTGATCCGGAACGTCAAGCCAGCGCTCGAGCTCGGTCAGGCCGGCGTCCGTCAGCGTAGCCAGTTGGGCATCAGCAAAGCGGCCCAGCACCAGATCCATTTCGCGGATGCCGCGGTGCCAGCAGCGGAACAGCAAACGACGCCGACGCGCATCCAGGCCTTCGCTCGACAGGTTCGTGCCGGTAGCCACCTAGGTTCTCCAACGCCAAAAACCCGGACGGGGCCGGGCGGGGTTTATATAGAGGGCGTTCTCTCATTTGTCATGGCCGAGCTTGGCCGGGCTTGTCCCGGCCATCCGCACCTTGGATCTCAAGAAGACGTGGATGCCCGGCACAAGGCCGGGCATGACGCCGAAATCTTTGCAATGATGATCGAATGCGACCGCTCATTCTAAACCCCCTGTTTGCCTCGCTCACCAGCCTTTCCGGCGTTGGACCGAAGCTCGAGAAGCTTTATGCGCGGCTGCTCGATCGCGAAGCGCCACGCATTGTCGACCTCTTGTTTCACCTGCCGTCGGGCACGACCGACCGGCGGGCCCGGCCAAAACTGAGCGATGTACAGCCGGGTCAGGTGGTTACCGTCGAAGTGACAGTCGGCAAGCACCGGCCCGGCCCCCCGCGTCGCTCGCGTGCGCCCTATCGCGTCTACGCGAGCGATGACACCGGCGACATCACACTGACCTATTTCAATCCGAACCGCGATTATCTGGAAAAGCTGCTGCCCGAGGGCGAAGTGCGCTACGTCTCCGGCACAGCCGAATTCTACGACGGTATGTTGCAGATGGTTCACCCCGATCGCGTGGTGGACGAAGCTGGCCTGGCATCGTTGCCGTTGGTCGATCCGGTTTACCCGCTCACAGAAGGCCTTGCGGCCGGCAACATACGGCGCGCCATGGACAGCGCTCTCGGCCGTCTACCTGATTTGGCGGAATGGCAGGACGAAGCCTGGGTCGCACGCGAACGGTTTCCCGCCTTTGCAATGGCACTGCGGCAACTGCATCGGCCAGCGGAGCCACACGATATTTTTCCGGAGCATCCAGCATGGACGCGACTTGCCTATGATGAGTTGCTCGCCGGCCAGCTCGCTCTTGCCCTGGTACGTGCACACATGCGCCGGCAATCGGGACGTGGCAGCGCCAGCGAGGGCCGCTTGCGTGCACGAATTCTGAAGGCCCTGCCCTATGCGCTCACGCATTCGCAGCAAAAGGCGGTTGACGACATCGTTACCGATCTCGCGCGGCCGCAAAGAATGTTGCGTCTCCTGCAGGGAGACGTTGGCTCCGGCAAGACCGTCGTGGCACTGAGCGCCGCCGCCGCCGTCATCGAGGCTGGCCGGCAGGCTGCTTTCATGGCGCCGACTGAAATTCTCGCCCGCCAGCATCTCGCGACCATTGCGCCACTCGCGGAAGCGGCCGGCATCCGCGTCGCGATCCTCACTGGCCGGGAACGCGGTCCAGCCCGCAGGGAGATCCTCGATCGCCTCACACTTGGCGACATCGACCTTCTGATCGGGACGCACGCCCTCTTTCAGGAGGACGTTGCCTTCCATGACCTTGCGCTGGCGGTTGTCGACGAACAGCATCGGTTCGGCGTCCACCAACGCCTTGCGCTCATGCAAAAGGGCGAGGCCGTCGACGTGCTGGTGCTTACCGCCACGCCGATCCCGCGCACGCTTGTTCTTACCTATTTCGGCGATATGGACATTTCGGAATTGCGCGAAAAGCCGCCTGGCCGCCAGCCAATAGACACCCGCACCATCCCCCTCACTCGTGTCCAGGATGTTGAAGACGCCGTCGGCCGTGCAATTGAGGAGGGCAAGCGCGCCTACTGGGTCTGCCCTCTGGTGGATGAATCCGAAAAGATCGACCTTGCTGCCGCCGAGGCGCGGTTCGAGGACCTGCGAAAGAAATTCGGAAAGCGGGTCGACCTGGTCCACGGCCGCATGAAGGGCGCGGATAAAGACGCAACCATGGCCCGCTTCGCTGCGGGCAAGACGCAAGTGCTCGTTGCCACGACCGTGATCGAAGTCGGTGTCGATGTACCCGAGGCGACGATCATGGTGATCGAGCACGCGGAGCGATTTGGCCTGGCGCAGCTGCATCAATTACGCGGCCGCATTGGCCGCGGTCCTGGCGCCTCCACGTGTCTGCTGCTCTACAAAGCTCCGCTCGGGGAAACCGCCAAAGCACGATTGGCTGTCCTGCGCGAGACGGAAGATGGCTTCCGGATTGCCGAGGAGGATCTGCGCTTGCGTGGCGAAGGCGATGTACTCGGCACGCGGCAGAGCGGGCTGCCCGGCTTCCAGATCGCGCGGCCGGAAGTGCATGGAAAATATCTCGGCGCAGCGCGCGACGACGCGGCCTTGATTCTTTCACGCGATGCAACCCTATCCGCACCGCGCGGCGACGCACTGCGTCAGTTGCTCTACTTGTTCGGCAAGGATGAGGCGATCAAGCTGATCCGCGCAGGATAGCTCTATTCTACCGCCTCTGTTTTCCGCGCCACGCGCGCCCGTACAGCTTTTGCGGTCTCCGCGAGCGAGACCAGCTTTCTTTGTGCCTCGGCATCCGGCTGCACCATCCCGGCAGAAATCAGCAGAGTCATTGCGTTCTCGACCGTGATATCGAGCTCGATCAGGTCATCACGCTTTACATAGAAGAAAAAACCCGTAGTCGGGTTTGGCGTACACGGCATAAATGCGGAGACATGCTCACCCTGCGGCAAACTCTTGATGAGGTCGGCGCTCGGCGGCTGCGACAGAAACACGATCGACCACATGCCGGGCGCCGGAAATTCCACCAGCGCCACCTTCCGGAAACTTGAGCCGCTCTTTGAAAACAGGGATTCGAAAATCTGCTTCATCGTCTTGTAGATCGGTCGCACGATCGGCATGCGACTGAGCAGGCTCTCACCGAGTTCGACCAGTTTGCGTCCCACCAGGTTGGCCGTGAGGAAGCCGAGCAACGTGAGCGCGACGATGGCAACAATGAGTCCCGTTCCCGGAATCGGCCACGGCAAATAGCTCTCGGGCCGATACGCAGGCGGAATAAGGGGCCGTACGGAATTGTCGACCCAGGTGACGATCGACCAGATCAGCCAGGCTGTTATGGCCAGTGGTCCGGCGACCACAAGGCCGGTCAGGAAGTAATTTCGCAGTCGGCTGGCGACGCTCGCTTGCGGGGCCGATATCTTCGCTACATCGGCGGCCAGTGCATCGCCTGAGTTCTGCTCGATTTCAGACATGGGCGAAGTCTATTCCACTGTGACGGATTTCGCGAGATTACGTGGCTGATCGACGTCGGTACCGATGGCACACGCGGTATGATAGGCAATCAACTGTACCGGAATAGCGTATACAAGTGGCGTGACGGCTGATGCCATGTCCGGCAGCACCAGCGTCTCCAGGGAATTGATGGTTGCCTCTTTGGCGCCCTTTGGATCGGTGACCAGGATGATCTTTCCGCCACGCGCAGCCACCTCCTGCATGTTCGAGACCGTTTTGTCGAATACACGGTCGTAAGGGGCGATGACGATCACCGGCATGATCTCGTCGATCAGCGCGATGGGCCCATGTTTGAGCTCACCGGCCGCATAGCCTTCAGCGTGAATGTATGAGATTTCCTTGAGCTTGAGCGCACCTTCGAGCGCGATCGGAAAGCTCGTCCCGCGGCCGAGATAGAGCACGTCACGCGCCTTGGCCAGATTTTGCGCGAGCTTTTCAACCTGCGGCTCGAGCGTGAGAGCCGCCGCCATCAGCCTCGGCGTTTCGATCAGGGCGCGCACGAGATTCTGCTCGTCGACATCCTTCAGCTCGCCTCGGGCGCGTCCGGCGGCGAGTGCAATGCAGGCAAGCACCGCGAGCTGGCAGGTGAAAGCCTTGGTTGAAGCAACACCGATCTCGGGACCGGCGAGCGTCGGCATCACCACATCGCTTTCCCGCGCGATCGTTGATGTCGGTACATTGACCACGGAAAGGATGTGCTGCTTGTTCTCTTTCGCATAGCGCAACGTCGCAAGCGTGTCGGCAGTCTCGCCGGATTGCGAGATGAAGATGGCCAGATCACCCGGCTCGAGAGGCGCGCCGCGATAGCGGAATTCCGATGCGATATCGATTTCAACCGGCAATTTGGCAAAGCGCTCGAACCAGTACTTTGCGACGAGCCCTGCATAGAAGGCAGTGCCGCACGCCGAGATCGAGAGGCGTTTGAGTTTCTTCCAGTCGAACGGTAACTCACGCGGCAAGGCTACCCGTTCGTTCACCATGTCAATGTAATGAGCCAGCGTGTGGCCGACCACCTCAGGCTGCTCGTGAATTTCCTTGGCCATGAAGTGCTTGTGATTGCCCTTGTCGACCAGTTGCGCCGAGGCCGTTGATTTCACGATCGGCCGATCCACTTTGCGGCCCAGTTCGTTGTGGATCTCAGCACCCTTGCGCGTGAGGACCACCCAATCGCCATCCTCGAGGTAACTGATGGTATTCGTGAACGGCGCCAGCGCGATGGCGTCAGAACCGAGATACATCTCGCCTTTGCCGTAGCCGATGGCCAGCGGTGAGCCTTTGCGCGCACCAATCAGCAGATCGTCTTCGCCGGTAAACAGGAATGCGAGCGCGAATGCGCCGCGTAGTTGCTTGAGCGCAGCCGCTACCGCGTCGGCCGGCGACTTGCCGCTCTTCATTTCCTGCGTAACAAGATGCGCAACAGCCTCAGTATCCGTTTCGCTGACAAATTCGCAGCCTTGTTTCCGCAGCTGCTCGCGCAACTCGCGGAAGTTCTCAATGATGCCGTTGTGGACCACCGCAACCAGGTCGGTGGCATGTGGATGAGCATTATCCTCGCTCGGCCGGCCATGGGTGGCCCAACGCGTGTGACCAATGCCGACCGTCCCGCCGAGCGGCTCCCGCTCGAGCCGCGTCTCCAATGCACGAAGCTTGCCTTCCGCGCGGCGACGGCCGAGTACGCCGTGGTCAAGAGTCGCCACACCCGCGGAGTCGTATCCCCTGTATTCGAGGCGCTTGAGTGCATCGACCAGTTGCCCCGCAACCGGTTTGGTTCCCAAAATTCCGACGATTCCGCACATCCGCCTGGATGGCCCCTTTGCCCAACCCGTGTGGTTTAGCCTTCGCCGGCAAGTCGATGGAAATCACAACGCGTTTCGCCGTGTGACATGCGGCGAGGCGTTATTGACCGGCAATCACGGCTTTTTCTGCTTCTTTCCGGACAGGTTCTTGCCCAAGGCTTTCACCTGCCGCAAGCGTTTTGCCCAGCCTTCCTTAACCGTCTGTTTGGCACGCGCGATCGCCAGCGCACCGGCTGGGACATCCTTGGTAACGACCGTTCCCGTGCCCACGTAAGCGCCATCGCCGACCTTGACCGGCGCGACTAAGGCGGAGTTCGAACCGATGAAGGCACCTTTGCCGATATCGGTGCGGTGCTTGCCGACGCCATCATAGTTGCAGGTGATGGTGCCGGCGCCAATATTGGCTCCCTCGCCCACACGTGCGTCGCCGATATAGGCGAGATGATTGGCCTTGGCGCCGGCCTCGATTCTGGCCTCTTTCACCTCAACGAAATTTCCGATGTGCACATCCTTGCCGAGGTCAGCGCCCGGGCGCAGCCGCGCGAAAGGTCCGACGCGCGCTCCTTTGCCGACATGGGCGCCTTCAAGGTGCGAGAATGCGCGGATCGTTGCGCCGTCCTCAACGGTGACGCCGGGGCCAAACACGACGTTCGGCTCGATGGTTACGTCTTTTCCGAATTTGGTATCTGCAGACAAATATACGGTTTGCGGCGCGATCATGGTGACGCCTGCTTCGAGGGCCGCCAGCCGCAGGCGCTGTTGCAGCACCGCTTCCGCTTCAGCGAGTTGCATCTTGGTGTTGATGCCGCGCACGTCATCCTCCGAGGTTTCGATCGCCACTGCCTTCAATCCCATATCGCGGGCGATGGCAACGGCGTCGGTGAGATAATATTCGCCCTTGGCGTTCGCATTCCCTATACGGGCGAGAATGGCGAGGGCTTGTTTGCCGGCGAGCGCCATGAAGCCGCCATTGCAGAGGCCGATCTGGCGCTCTTCGCGCGTGGCGTCGCGGTCCTCCCGGATCGCAGCAAGTTCGTGGCCTTGCATGACCAGCCGCCCGTATCCTGCGGGATTGGCCGGCTTGAACCCGAGCACCGCCACGGCCGCACCTTCGGCCAGTGCACCGCGCAGCTTCGAAAGGGTCTCGGTCCGTACCAGTGGCGTGTCCGCGAACATCACCAGAATATCATCCGCCCCGCGGGCGATCGCCTTGCGTGCTGACAGGACAGCGTGGGCGGTCCCTAAGCGCTCTCGCTGCTCAAATATCTCTACCTTGGATGCGGCTTTGCGCGCCTCCGCCGTTACTGCGTCATGATCGGGGCCAACGACGATCGCCAGATGGTCGGTCCCTACGGACCTTGCCGCCTTCATCGCGTGGGCAAGCAACGAACAGCCACCGAGCGGGTGCAATGCCTTCGGCGTATGCGACCGCATGCGCGTGCCTTCGCCGGCCGCGAGCACAACCGCAAGGCAAGTTCGACGAGACATCTACTTTGGGCTCAATCTTTGCTGGGGATTTGGCGTACCCCATAACTCAGCCGGCCCAACGGCAAAAGACCAGCGCCAAATCACTTTGAACCAAGGTGAAAGCGGGATTTGCCGGATTCTGCTAATGTTTTCAATGATTCGTCCATCGAGGAGCCCATGGCGATCGAACAGACGCCGACGGAACCCGATTTGCGTGCCCCTCGCAGACGCCGCCGCGAACTCAACGCGCTCCTGTGGCTATGCGGTTGGGGTGGTTTCACCGCGGTTGCCCTGACGGCCCTTGCGATTGCGAGCCAGACCGAAACCGCCAGCGAGCGTTTGCGGCACATCTTCGCGATGAACGAATCCTCCGCGATCGCGCGAATGCCGCCGCGTGTCACACAGCTGGAGACCGAAACGCAGCGTCTGGCTGCGCAGGTGCGCGCGCTCACTACCGACCGCGACCGGCTGGCAGGCCGCATCGGGTTACTCGAAAGCAGTATCGACGACATGACGGGGGCCATCAAAAAGCAGGCCGCCGCGACTGCAGCCGCCCTTGCGGCCAAGGTACCTCCACCGACGCCAAGCGCACCGGCCACTGCATCGCCGGCACCATCAAATCCGCCAGGGACGAATGTCACCATCGCCGCGACGGAGACGATGGCTGCCGCCGCGCCCCTCACACCCAAGGCCGACCGGGCGCCCACACAAGCAGTCCCCCTGCCGCCGGCGCGCGTTGCGACCGTGTCAATTACCGGGCCCGATCCACCGGCGGCAAAACAAGATGACTTCGGACTGGACCTTGGTGGCGGCGGCACAATCGATGCAGTCCGCCAGCGTTGGAGCACGGTGAAGGCCAATTTCGGCCCACTGCTGAGCGGGATGCACCCGCTGGCTGCACATGACCCGCGTCCGGGTGTTCCAGGCTATCGCCTGGTGGTGGGCCCCTTGCCAAACAGCGTCGCGGCCTCGGGCCTCTGTGCGCATTTCAGCGCAGCCCGCACGGCCTGCCGGCCGGTCAAATTCGACGGCGAGCCAATTGCACAGCAATGATTGTCGCTGTGGCGGTGCAGCGGCATACTGATCTCATGAAATTGTTTCTGCCAAGCGCACGCGCAACGAACTGGCTGCTGGTCGTGGGATTTTCATCGATCGGCTATGCCCTGTACATGCGCTATCTCGCGGTCGAGCAGCCGGCCGTAGGACTTGCCTGCCAGGCAGGACTAAACACGTGGCTGTGCTTCACGCGGCAGATCACCATCATGCTTTTTACGTATTCGATTTTTGGATGGTTCGCGTTCATCGTCGCCACACTCAACCTTCTGCGTCCGACACTGGTGCTCTTTGCGGTCGCGCTTGCCGCCGCGTGCTTTGGCGTGGTTCTTTACAACGTAGGCCTGTCATCGCTTGCCGCTGGCCTGCTGGTCCTCAGCCTGGCACGTCGCGCACCCGAGCCAGATTGATAGCGAGCGCCGCCAGGACCGCACATAGCCAAAGCGACTGCCAATTGGCGAAGCCTTCGTTGAACAAAATGTACAACCCTGAAAGCGCGA
>Ga0134122_10002820_pt1 | contig 12812 bp, 8 predicted proteins | sample KB302_FD_96461 | JGI IMG/M metagenome (GOLD analysis project Ga0134122, IMG submission 96461) | Terrestrial soil microbial communities without Nitrogen fertilizer from Kellogg Biological Station, Michigan, USA - KB3-0-2 | ecosystem: Environmental > Terrestrial > Soil > Unclassified ...
TCAGCGCCACCGCTTGACAAGGCCCCTACCAGAGTACAGAATCGCGGACTTCGCGGGGGACAGGGAACCATCCAGCCCACGGCAACGTATTGAGTTCGAGGACGCCTCCTTCGGCGTCCCCAGGAGCGAATCTTCGTGGAATTGCAGATCCAGAATTTATCCAAGGTCTACGGAAACGGCGTGCGCGCGCTGGACAATGTCTCTCTGACGATTCCCGTAGGCATGTACGGATTGCTGGGCCCCAACGGCGCCGGAAAATCCACTCTGATGCGTACGATCGCCACCCTTCAAGAGCCCGACAGCGGCCAGATTCATCTGGGAGCCCTGGACGTGTTGCGGCAAAAACAGGAACTGCGCAAGACGCTGGGCTATCTTCCCCAGGAGTTTGGCGTGTACCCGCGCACGTCGGCGCAGGAAATGCTGAACCATCTCGCGCTGCTGAAAGGCATGACCGACGCGAAGCAGCGCAAGGACACGGTAGAAGCGCTGCTGAACCGCACCAATCTTTACGAACATCGCAAAAAGGCGCTGTCCGGCTTTTCGGGCGGCATGCGGCAGCGCTTTGGCATTGCGCAGGCCCTGTTGGGTAACCCGCGCCTGCTGATTGTCGACGAGCCGACAGCCGGTCTCGATCCGGGAGAGCGCAATCGTTTTTACAGCCTGTTTTCCGAGATCGGCGAGGACGTCATCGTCATCCTCTCCACCCACATCGTGGAGGACGTGATGGAGTTGTGCACCAACATGGCCATCATCCATCAGGGTAAGGTGTTGTTTGCCGGTTCTCCCAGCGAAGCCGTCAAGTCGCTCGAGGGACGCATCTGGCAGAAATCGGTGGCCAAGGCCTATGTCAAGGATCATGAGCAGCGCTATCGCGTCATCTCCAGCAAACTGATTGCGGGCAAGCCGCTCATCCACATTTACTCCGCCGAGAATCCCAGCGACGGCTTCACGCCGGTGAGCGCTGACCTCGAAGACGTATTCTTCAGCCGCATTTCCGGGATCGCGTGAGGCCAGCCATGTTCAAACAGTTTTTTAACTTCGAGGTCCGTTTTTGGCTGCGCTCCTGGATGCTTTGGGTGTTTTTCCTGATCGTCGCGCTGATGTTTTTCGGGGCCGCCAGCAGCGACCAGATCACGGTCGGCAGCTCCCTGAAAAATACCTACCGCAACGCTCCCTGGGTGGTGGAAAACTTCTACGCGGTTTGCAGTTTGCTGACGCTGCTGATGACGACGGCGTTCGTAAACTCAGCTGCTTCGCGCGATTTTGCTCACAACACCCACCAAATCGTGTTCAGCACGCCCGTTCGCAAACGGGATTATCTTGCCGGACGTTTTCTGGGCTCCGCTCTGATCGCGGTCATTCCGCTATTGGGGGTTTCGGTCGGGATCTTGGCCGCGAAGTATATGCCCTGGGTGGATGCGGATCGCTGGGGGCCGGTGGTGTGGGCAGCCCACTGGAAGGCGATGCTGGTTTTTGCCGTGCCGAACACGCTGTTCATCGCGGCAGTCATCTTCGCCATTGCGGTACTGACACGAAGCACGGTCGTTTCCTTCCTGGGCAGTCTCGGGCTGCTGGCGGGTTACGGAATTTCGCGGGTACTCACCAGCGACTTGAAGAACCAGAAGCTGGCGGCCTTGATCGATCCCTTCGGCATTGATCCTTTTCTGTACGCGACCAAGTATTGGACCGTGGCCGAGAAGAATACGCTGGCCATCGGCTACTCCGGATACATGCTGTGGAACCGGTTGATCTGGCTGGGAGTCGGCGCGCTGATTTTTGCCTTTGCCTACTGGCGGTTCAGCTTTGCGGAAAGGAGTCCGAGAAAAAAGAAAGCAAAAGTTCAGGAGAGCGCTTCGATCACCAGTACGGCGATTCCCGTGGCGGACAGGAATTTCGGCGCCGGCGCGGAGTGGCTGCAATTCTGGGGCACGGTAAAAATCGAATTCAGGCGGCTGGTGAAGACTACGTCATTCATCGTGATCACCGCTTTTGCCCTGCTGAACTGCGTGCCAGCGCTGATTTATAGCAACACGGAAGGTTTCGGAAACACCTTCCTGCCGGTTACGTACCGCCTGCTGGAAGTAATAGCCGGGACCCTGTACTTGTTTCTGATCGCGATGATTACCTATTTCGCCGGCGTCCTGGCGTGGGAGGAGCGCGATAGCGGCACTGACGAGGTGCATGATGCCCTTCCCAATCCAGAGTGGCCCACCTACCTGGCGAAACTTACGGCCCTGATGAGCAGCATCGCGATCATTCTGGCGGTGGTCATGTGCGCCGCGCTGCTGGTGCAGTTCTTCCATGGATATCACCGCTACCAGATCGGCCTGTATATGGCGAACCTGTTCGGCATGGACCTGCTCGGTTTCGTTTTCCTGGCCATTCTGGCGTTTTTCATTCATGTCATCTCGCCCAATAAATACGTCGGCTACTTCGGATACATCGCCTTCCTCATCCTGACTACGTTTATCTGGTCGCCATTGCACGTCGCTACTTACCTGGTCCAGTTCGGCCAAGCCCAGACCATGACCTACTCGGATTTCTACGGGTACGCTCCGTTTATTGAGAGCTGGGCCTGGTTTATGCTCTATTGGACGGCGTTTTGCGTCTTCCTGGCGACGGCCAGCATTCTGCTGTGGCAGCGCGGACGCGAAACCAGTTGGCGCAGCCGGATCAGAAACGCGCGGTTACGCTTCCACGGAGCCGTGCGCTTCGTAACCGTAGCGGCCGCGATCGGCTTCGTCGCCACGGGCGCCTGGATTTTCTACAACACCAAGGTCCTCAACACCGTCCGCAGTGAAAACGATGCCGACCGCCTGCTGGCGGACTACGAGAAGACCTACAAGAAATTCGAGAAGCAGCCCGAGCCTCGGATTACGGACGTGAAGTATGCCATCGACCTGTATCCCGAATCGCGAAACATGACCATGCGCGGCCAGCAGACGATCGTGAACCAGACTTCCAAGCCGCTGACCGAAATCCACTTCACGCTGGACAAGGACTATCAAGTTACAATCGAAATACCCGGGGCGAAGCTCGCCCAAGACGACCAGCGTTTGCGCTACCAGGTCTACTCGTTGACCACGCCGATGCAACCCGGCGAGTCGCGCGTGATGCAGTTCACCATGAAGACAGTGGTCCGGGGCTTCGAGAACTCGCTGACCAATCGCGCCGTGCTGCCGAACGGCACCTTCATTCATAGCCGTATCGTCCCCCAGATCGGATACCAGGCCGGAAACGAATTGGACGACAAGAACAAACGCAAACGGTTCGGGCTCAAGGAAAAAGATCTGATGCCGGCGCTCGAGCAGAACTGCGATGCCAACTGCCGCAACAGCTACATCAGCAACAACTCCGACTGGGTGAATGTCGAAACCGTGATCAGCACTTCGCCCGACCAGATCGCGATTGCCCCGGGCTCGTTAGACCGGGAGTGGACGGAAAATGGCCGCCGCTACTTCCATTACACGTTGGACCATTCCGGACTGAACTACTACTCATTCCTGTCGGCGCGCTACGAGGTTGCCCACACCGAGTGGAACGGCATCAAGATTGAGGTCTATTACCTGAAAGAGCAACCCTGGAACGTCCCTAAGATGTTGAACTCGGTTCAGAAGTCTTTCGACTACTACACGAAAAACTTCGGTCCCTATCCGCAGAAGGAGGCGCGCATCATCGAATTTCCGCGCCTGGAACGCTTCGCGGAAGCCTTTCCCGGGACCATGCCGTACGCCGAGTCCATCGGCTTCATCGCCAACATCGAACAGCCGGACGACATCGACATGGTTTTTTACGTAGTCGCCCACGAAATGGGACATCAATGGTGGGGTCATCAGGTGGTGGGCGCGAACATGCAAGGCGCAACGTCGTTGGTCGAGACCCTGGCCCAGTACTCGGCGTTGATGACTATGGAAAAAGAGTATGGCCGCGACACCATGCGCAAGTTCCTGCAGTACGAGATGGACAGCTATCTGCGCTCGCGCGGCGCCGAGTTGCTCAAAGAGCGTCCACTGTTGCGGGTGGAGGCGTCACAGGGATACATCCACTATCGCAAGGGCAGCGTCGTGATGTACTACCTGCGCGAAATGATTGGCGAGGAAGCGGTTAACCGCGCGCTGCGCAAAGTGCTGAACAAGTATGGATACCAACCGCCTCCCTATCCCACGTCGTACGCGCTGGTGGATGCGCTGCGCGAGGAAACACCGCCACAACTGCAATACTTGCTGCAGGACCTGTTTTATGACATCACGCTATTTTCCAATCGTGCCGTGACCGCGACCGCCCACAAAGGGCCGGACGGCAAATACCAGGTCACGGTCGAAACCGAGGCCCGCAAGTTCAAAGCCGACGAGAAGGGCAACGAAGCCGAAGTCCCGGTGGACGACTGGGTCGAGGTAGGAGCGCTGGCCGCTCCCGAGAAAGGCAAGCACTTTGGCAAAGTCCTGCACCGCGAACGGGTACACATGACCAGCGGCAAAGCCAGCTACAGCTTTACCACCGATGAAGCTCCCGCTAAAGCCGGAATCGATCCTCTGCTGCTGCTGATCGATCGCGTGCCCGATGACAACCTGGTTGAGGTCACGGTCCCACCTTAGAGTAGGGCTGAAAAGCGGTTCCAGGTCAGTGTATTTGCCACAATTCCGGTTTCGGGAAGTCCGGAGTAGCGCCTTCGGTAATCTTTTCTAACCCAAGCTTCCGCGATACTCTCGCTTCATGCCAAACCCCGGCGCAAAGCGCTCAGCTAAGATGGTCACCATACATAACCTGCACGAGATGAGAGCGGCGGCGCAGGAGAATGACCCGCATACAAAGCTGCTGGTACTCGGCCTCGGGGAGGCGATTGTGACAACCTGCGGCCAGGCCCGACTCTTCTTGGGGAACGGCAGCCTGTTTGCAGGAGAGCCGAAGAACGCTCCGTAACATCTGTCCCCAACATCTGTGGTGCCGGGGAGTCTCAAGCTGGCAGCCGCCAGAAGGATGGGAGCCGACCCGGAATCGGGAGACTGCCCGGAAGACCTGCAGCCGGGCGTTGATAGAGCGCGGCTACCGATTGTGACCTGTCGCCACAGCACCGCAGGACATGACCGCCGGGGGTGCGACCCAAGGTAATCAACTGCATCCCACCAGTTATCCTTGTGCTACTCTCGGAGATACCCCATATTCTTAGGGTTTGGCTGGCGTCCGGTGGCCTCTGTGTCTTCGAGTAACAAACCTGGAATCCATGTAGCGTGGAAGACCGTCACCTACCGCAGTGTGGCTTTGGCGGTGCTTTTCGCGGTGATTGTGCTCGCGGTAGGCATGAATTTCGCCTTCCCGCAGTTCACGCAAAAGGGGATGAAGTCGGTCAGCAATCTGGGCAGCAGTTTGCTGGAAGCGATTGCTGGAGCGGGTGGGAAGGTCAAATCCGGCTCGGTAAGTTCGCAACAAGCCCATATCACTGCCCTGGATGGAACCGTCCGGGTCAAGAAAGCCAGCAGCAACAGCTGGGTGACCGCCGATTACAACGTCCCGCTGGAGAAAGGCGATGTGGTGCAGACCGGTTCGGAAGGCATGGCCAAGATTGTCTTCAGCGACGGTACCAACTACACGGTGAAACAGGATTCGCTGATCGTAATTGAGGAGAATTCCGCCAATGACCAGCAGCAGACCAACGTATCGGTGGCGGTCAGCACAGGCACGGTGGATCTAACGACCGCAACCTACGTCCAGGGATCGAAGTCGTCCGTGATTGTGGCCGGAGCAACGGCCTCCCTGGCGCCGGACAGCGCGGCCATGGTGCGCAACGACCCCAAAGGGGACAAGCACGAGATCTTGATGAAGAAAGGGTCCGGAGAAATCAGCCGTAACGGCGAGGTCGTGCACCTGGCCGACTGGGAGAAAGTGGCTTTCCAGTCGCAATCGCCGCGGATGGCCAAGGTAAAGGAAATCGGGCCCCCGACGCCGATCTCACCGGCCAACATGATGCCGATTTTTACCTCGGGCGCGTCCAAGCCGGTGGAGTTTTCCTGGACACCCATGACCAATGCCGTGGGATACCGGCTGCGGATATCGCATAACCCCTATTTTTCTTCGACCATAGTGGATCGCCGCGTAACCACGGCCGATGTCATTGTGTCCGGATTAGGGGAAGGAGCCTATTACTGGCTGGTCCAGTCCTACGACGCCGATGAGAAGGAGTCGGTGGAAAGCCAGAAGAACCGCTTCACGATTATTCCTAAGGGCCAGAACACAACCGCGATTGATCTGGAACTGGACCCGTTCATGCAGCACGGTCATGTGATTGAATTGACTGGCAAGACCGAGGTCGGGGCGCGGGTCATGGTCAACGGCCGGGAAGTGCCGGTGGTCGGGGCGGATGGAAGCTTTCACTACTTTATGCCGCCGCTTCCGCCGGGCGAGAGCCTGGTCACGATCACCGCGCAGAATGCCAAGGGCGGCGTGAATACGGTGCAGAAAAAGATCGTGATCCAGTGAGTTACAACCGCCTTGGGAACCAATTCCTGAGGTAGTGGGACTTTGGTTTGACGGCAAAAAGGGGTTCTTCCCATAGAATTATGGACACGGCCCCCCATCCGCACAGAAGCAACCGGGTACGCCCGGTAATGACAGCGGTTCGAGAGAGCTAAATCGCGTATGTCATCTAACGGATTCCATTCTTCGACGCGCTTGCACAACCTGAGATCGCTGTTCAGCATTTTCTCTAGCGATCTTGCCATCGACCTGGGGACAGCCAACACACTGGTGTATGCGCGGGGCAAGGGCATCGTGGTCAACGAGCCTTCCATCGTGGCCATCAACAAGAACACCGGCGAAGTAGAGGCCGTGGGCAAAGAGGCCAAAGAGATGCTGGGCCGCACGCCCGGCAACATCGTGGCCATCAAGCCCATGAAAGACGGCGTAATCGCAGACTTCAAAGTCACCGAGAAGATGCTCAACTATTTCATCCAGAAGGCGCACAACCGCAAGATGCTGGTGCATCCCCGCATCGTGATCGGTGTGCCTTCGGAAATCACCCAGGTGGAAAAGCGCGCGGTCATGGATTCCGCCTATCGCGCCAAGGCCAGCGAAGTATACCTGGTGGAGCAGGCCATGGTGGCCGCCATCGGTGCCGGACTTCCCATCACCGAACCCAGCGGCAACATGGTGGTCGATATCGGCGGCGGCACTACTGACATTGCAGTCATTTCACTCAGCGGCATCGTTTATTCCCGTTCCGTGCGCATGGCCGGCAACCAGATGGACGAAGCGGTGATGAATTATCTCAAGCGCAAATACAACCTGCTGGTCGGCGAACGCACCGCCGAGCAGATCAAGATGGAGATCGGTTCCGCGTATCCGCTGGAAAAGCCGCTCACCATGGAGATCAAGGGCCGCAACCTGATCGAAGGCGTGCCCAAGACCATCACCGTGGACGACAGCGAAATCCGCGAAGCCCTGAGCGAATGCGTCTCGACCATCATGAACGCCATTCGCGTGGCCCTGGAGCGCACGCCGCCCGAGCTTTCCGCCGACATCAGCGACCGCGGCATCGTGCTTACCGGTGGCGGGGCGCTACTGAAGAATCTCGACAAACGTATTCGCGAGGAAACCGGGTTGCCGGTGTCGATCGCTGACGATCCGCTTTGCAGCGTGGTGCTGGGCACGGGCAAGATGCTCAGCGATTTCAAGCTGCTGCGAAAAATTTCAATCGAATAGCTGTGATGCAGTTTCTAGTTTCCGGTTTCTCGTTTCCCGTGTGTTGAGTGGAGGACGGGCGTCCTCGCCCGTTCCGCGCCAGTCGCCGCAACCATCCATGGTGCCGCCGGTGTCGTGAAACCAGAAGCTGGAAATCAGAAACCCGAAACTGTTTTGCAATGGAAAATCTGATGAGCCGCTACCGCAACGTCTCAATCCTGGTGGCGATCCTGTTCGTACAGGTGTTGGGTCTGGCGGTCCAGGTCAAACGCCGCTCCGGGGCTGACGAATCGACTCGAATCATCCGCCTGTGGACGGTAAGTGCCGTTACTCCTCTCGAGAAAGCCCTGGTCTGGTGCCAGAACGGTCTTGGCAACCTCTGGAGCAATTACGTTTACCTGCGTGGGGTACGGCAGGAAAATCGTGACCTGAAGTTCGAGATCGAACGGCTCCGCTTGGAGCAGGTGCGCCTCTCCGACGACGCCCAGCAGGCCCGCCGCTTGCAAGCCTTGCTTGGCTTCAAGGAACAGTACATCGCGAAAACCGTGGCGGCGCAGGTCATTGGTTCAAGCGGCAGCGAGCAGTCGCGGTCAATTTATATCGATAAGGGAACCTCGGCCGGAGTCGAGAAGGACATGGCGGTGATTACCGCCGATGGCTTGGTCGGCAGAGTATTGCGGGCGTACGGGTCCTCCGCGCAAGTACTCCTGCTCAACGACCAGAGCAGCGGAGTGGGTGTCATCCTGGACAAGTCGCGCTTGCAGGGAGTCATCAAGGGCACGGCGGGCGGCGAAGTAATTCTGGAAAAAGTGATGACCGATGAGCAGGTGTCGCCCGGTGACCTCATCGTAACCAGCGGAGGCGATCAGATTTTCCCCAAGGGCATTACGGTCGGGACGGTAATGAAGGTGTCGCCGGGCGCGGATCTTTTTCTTAACATCCGGGTGAAACCGTCCGCCAACCTGGGCCGGCTGGAAGAAGTTCTGGTAATCATCAAGAAAGAGGACCGGGCGCCGTCGCTGGCCGAGACTAATTCCGTACGTGCCGTGGACATCCTGACCCAACGCCTGCCTTCGGTCCCAGACAAGCCAGCGGCAGACCCAAACGCGGCGGCGACCGAGAGACCGGCGAGGCCGGCGACAGCGCAGAAGCCGGTTCCTCAGGCCCGAAGGTCGCTACCGGAGACCGCCAAGCCGGCGGCGGTTGCGCCTTCGCAACCGGCTGCACCTGAAACTGGCGCGTCGGAGGACAAACCGAACTAGCGTGCCTATTACCTACACATCGCAGGACCAGGTCGAGGTTTACCGGTTCAGTGCTCCGGTGGCCATCGCGATTCCGCTGGCTGCCTTGTTTCTGCAGGCTTTTCTGCCTCTGCGGATCCATTTCTTTTCGCTCTTTGACCTGCCGTTGCTGGTGGTGATTTTCTTCGCCGTGGCGCGGAGAAGTCCGGTTGCCGGACTGTTGACCGGGTCGTTGATCGGCCTGTTGCAGGATTCGCTGACTCATCAGCCCATCGGAATCTACGGCATCGCGAAGACCGTAGTCGGATTTGGCGCCTCGTCGCTGGGCGCAAAGCTGGACGTCGACAACGTGGGCGCACGTTTCCTCGTGACCCTGTTTTTCTACGCCGTTCACGAAGTCGTCTACTTCACAGTAGCGCGCGGCCTGGTAAAGCTGACCCTGCAATGGAGTTGGGGACACGAAATCGGAGGCGCCCTGCTCAACGCGGCCACGGCGGCGATATTGTTTACCTTGTTGGACCGTTTCAAGCAAAGAGCGTAGGGCAGTCGTCAGTCGTCAATGCTCAGCAAAGCCAAGACCCAGCCTGCCTATTGACCTGCGAAAGTCCAACCGTCTATGGCCTTGGGTTACCCGCGTCAGCAATCTTTTGTCGGTATGTCGGATTACAATGAAGTTAACCTCGACTGAGTCTGAGACACGGCAGCCCTCAAGCGCCGATTTTGGCGCGAGGGAATGGCCGAAGACCGACGACTGACGACGAATCCATGTTTGGCCGCGACGAAAAAGTATCGAGTTCCCGCCTGACTGCGGTGCAGTACATCATCCTCGTCATTTTTCTGGTACTTGCCTACGGCTTGTGGCGGCTGCAGGTGGTGCAGAGCGAGTTTTACGCGGCGTTGGCGGAAAAGAACAAGACTCGCGAAGTTCCGATTCTCGCGCCCCGCGGCAAGATCCTCGACCGCGAGGGCCGCACTATCGTGGACAACTACCCCTCGTTCACGGCCCTTCTGCTGCGCGACTCTACCCGCGATCTTTCCGGAGACGCGGACCTGATCGCGCAAGGGCTGCACCTTGATCCCAAGGAGGTTCGGGATCGCCTTAAGAAATTCGCCGGCACCGCGCAATACCAGCCGATCTATCTCAAGGAAGACATCACGCCGGACGAGCTGGCCTTTATCGAATCTCACCGCAACGAATTGCCTGAGCTGGACACCATCATGGCGCATCGGCGCTTGTATCCGCGCAATGGCTTCATGGCGCACCTCGTCGGCTACGTGGGCGAGGTCAGCGAGCAGATGCTGAACCAGGCGCGCTGGGAGCTCTACAATCCCGGCGACGTCGTGGGCAAGTCGGGCGTGGAACTTCAGTACAACCAGGTCTTGATGGGGAAGAACGGCTCGCGGCAGGTTTTGGTCAATAGCAAAGGTAAGGAAGTCGGTGAGCTGGACCAGAAACCAGCGGTGCCCGGACATAACCTCAAGCTGACCCTGGATATTGATCTGCAGATTGCCGCCGAAGAAGCCATGGGAGACAAAAACGGGGCCATGATCGCGATGGATCCGCACAGCGGGGAAATTCTCGCCATGGTGAGCCGGCCAACCTTTGATCCCAACGATTTTGCGGTTCGAATCTCACGTGCCGAGTGGACCAAGCTGGTCACTGATCCTGACAAACCACTCCTGAACAAAGCCATTCAGGCGCAACTCGCACCCGGTTCGACGTTCAAGATCCTGATGTCGGTTGCGGGATGGCAGGAGGGCATCGCCCAGAGTCTGAATGTGCACTGCAATGGCGGTGCGACTTTTTACGGCCGGCGATTCGGCTGCTGGGTGAAAACCGGACACGGCGCCGTCGATCTGACCAAGGCGATCTACCAGTCTTGTGATGTCTTCTTTTACACGCTGGCGGAAAAGTTGGGCATCGACCGCATTTCGAAATATGCCACCGCCATGGGACTGGGCCAGAAGACCGGCATTGACCTCCCCGAGGAAGCCACCGGCGTCATGCCGTCGGAAGAATGGAAGATTCGCAACTTCAAGCAAAAGTGGTACGCCGGCGAAACCATTTCTGTGGGCATCGGACAGGGCGCGGTGGCGACCACGCCAGTTCAGTTGATGCGCGCGATTTCTGCCATTTCCATGGATGGCCGCATGGTCGTACCGCACGTTGCCAGCCCGACCGGCCTGCCGCCGGAGTACCTCGAGACCCATCACTACACGGACGTGACCAATATTCCGATTAATCCCGAAGGCTTCAACATCATCACTGACGCGATGGCGCGGGTGCTGCTGCCGGAAGGTACGGCGCCGTCGGCACACGTCCCGGGAGTTGATATTGCCGGAAAGACAGGATCGGCGCAGATCGTATCGCTGGCAGTTCGGGCGCTGCACCAGAACAACGAAGCTCTCAATCAGCATGGCTGGTTCGTGGGATTCACGCCCCGGCGCAATCCGGACATCATTGTGGCGGTGCTCTTCGAAGGTGGCGAGCACGGCAAGCTGGCGGCGCGCCTGGCAACGCAAGTGATAAAGGCCTACGTGGACAAACAACGCCGGCAGCCGACGAAGGTCGCGAGCGGTACGGGGAAGGTTGACGTAGGAGCGGTCTGGAATACCGATATCGGCGCAGACGGTGACCTGCACGGCGGGCATTTTGATTTAGATGTACCGAAGTCTCGTGCGCCGCTGGCGGTTGCGGCGCCAGGTCTACAGTAGCGCCGCCGTCCCGGCAGGATGCCGGCGCTGCTTTGCGAAAGTTGGAGAGGAGTCAAATTGCTAACTGTTGAGGACGAACGGTCAACCGCGAACGATCGGTGGCCGACGACTGACGACTGACGAAACCCATGTCCCGCTACATCTCATTTCGTGATTTCGACTGGCTGCTCCTCACCTTCGTCCTGGTGATCTGCGGGCTCGGGGTGATGGAAATTCACAGCGCCACCGTCCATACCAAGTTTGCCGGTGCGCATATCCGTCAGATTTATTGGATCTTAGGCGGCATTGCCGGCATGTTTCTGGTCAGCCTGATTAATTACCAGAAACTGTTGGACCGGGTGCACTGGCTGTACATCGCCGCCATTGTGTCCCTGATGAGCGTGATGCTGTTCGGGCAAAAGTATCTGGGGGCGCGGCGCTGGATCAAAATGCCGGGAGGAGCGCACTTTCAGCCGTCAGAGTGGGTGAAACTGATTCTGATTCTGGCAGTGGCCAAGTACTTCGCCGACCTGCACCAGAGGGAACTCACCTGGCCGGATTTCATGAAAGCAGGCGCGATCGTCCTGGTCCCCATGCTCATGGTTTTGCGACAGCCTGACCTCGGAACCAGCCTTACTTACTTGCCGATAGCGATCGTCGGCTTGTTTCTGGGTGGGGTGCGCTTCAAGCAGGCAGCCATTGTGACCATCACGGCGGCCCTGCTGTTGCCGCTGGCCTGGCACGCCTTAAAGCCCTACCAGCGCGATCGTCTTACCAGCTTCATGCATCCGGAGGCCGACAGCCAAGGCTCCGGATACCAGGTTAATCAGTCACTGATTGCCGTCGGATCGGGCGGCATATGGGGGAATTCGGAGGGTTCCCAAACCCATTTGGCGTTCTTACCCGTCCCACAAACGGACTTTATCTTTGCCGCATTCGCCGAGGAACATGGTTTTGTAGGAGCCCTGGCGGTAATGCTGTTATACTTCATAGTGCTGATGCGATTGACGCAGAACGCGCAAACGGCGCCCGACCGCGCTGGCACGTTCGTAGTGATGGGTGTGGTGGCGGTACTCAGCTTCCATATCCTAGTCAATGTCGGCATGGTGGTCGGCTTTATGCCGGTCACCGGAATACCCCTGCCGCTGATGAGTTATGGCGGGTCTTCTGTCCTGTTTATGTTTCTGGCGTTGGGCATTGTAA
>Ga0134122_10002821_pt1 | contig 12811 bp, 11 predicted proteins | sample KB302_FD_96461 | JGI IMG/M metagenome (GOLD analysis project Ga0134122, IMG submission 96461) | Terrestrial soil microbial communities without Nitrogen fertilizer from Kellogg Biological Station, Michigan, USA - KB3-0-2 | ecosystem: Environmental > Terrestrial > Soil > Unclassified ...
CGACGATTTCCACACCCGCTTCTGAACCTACGCCAGCCCAGAAGGTTGTACCAGTCAAAGAATAGTCGGGAGAGCAGGTGTGCCAGGGCTCAACAGCTCATATGCCTACCGGAGCGACCCTTGCGGCTGTGGCGGGGCTGAATCCTTCTGGAATTCCTTCGGCCACGGTCTTCGACCGTAGGGCCTCAGTCAGTTCCAGCTTTCCTTCTCCGCCGCATCTCGCTGGGTCCCCGCTCCTTCCGGCAATGTTCGCTCTGAGCCCTGGCACACCTGCTGGATAGAGTTGGACTCTTCTCAATCGAAAAAGTAGCCTGCCCATCAAGATGCGCTTCGCCATATGCCATCAGCTCGGGCCTTTCTAGAATCTATCTCAAAAGCGATTTGTGATGAGGAACTGAACCAGCAGGATCAGATTGTCACAGCATGCAGAATTCTTGGAAATTAGCGCGCTCAGCTGAGGAGCTTCTCCGAAATGAGACCGATAGCATTTCGGGTTCCAATTGTGAGATAGGTTCTACAACAAGCCCTCATTGCGTGCGTCACGAATGAATTGGTGAATGGTTGCGGTAAAAGCATTCGATTGGTGATTTGTCAGGAAATTGACCCAGAAAAAAGGGAGTGCTCCGATCCAATTCAAGCTTTTCTCCCTAATCTCATACCGATAGGTTTTCTTGAACACCGTATCGATGTACAGATCGTAATCAACGATATATTTCACCGCGTCGCAGTAATAAGGAATGACGGTCAAGCTGAATTGAGAAAGATTCTCGAATATGGTCGGAGACCTTGGGCTCCGGGTTTGATATACACGGACATACAGGCCTCTCTCCGGAGGGACTGAGGCGACAATAGTGTTTTGGGTGAAATACTCCTGTAAGACCTGCTTGAGCAGTTCCGTATCATACGAATGCGAAATCGTTGATCCAGCATAATAAAAATAACTGAGATTGCGATCCTGTTGAACGTTCGGGTCGAACGGAGTTTCGTTCAGCAACGGTCTATAGGTAGCGATGACGCAACCCAAAATCATTGGGCTTATCGTAGCGAAAAACAACGAAGTAGACTCGGCCTATACGGGATGGACCAAAAAAAGGGACCACTTGTTTCATCGAAATACCAATGGCGACAGCACTGGCATCGATTGGCTGCCATGTGTGATACGGGAAATTCCTATCGCTCAGCTGGGTGCGAATGCAGGCGGACAATGTGAGCGCGGTTAAGACTGTGCAATGATTTTCAGGTATATCATGTGATGAAGGAAATCCAGAGCGTTTCGCATGGCTAGGACCGGAAGGATCGCTCTGGGAACCACAGGGCAAAGGCAAAAAGCAGCTTTATTTTCCCATCCCGTTTAGCCCGCCGAGTAAGGGTGCCAGGGCTTCTTCGCCTGGCCCTTTGCCGTTCTTCATGTCGGCATTGATTTCATCGAACAACTGGTTGGCCTCGGGGCCGAGGGAGCGGATGGTTCGCTCGAGACCTCCAGACATGAGTTGTTTCTGAATCAGTGCGTCGGAGATCTTGCCGGCCTTGATGTTCTCATCAAGTAGTTCGGAGAGCCGCTGAAGTTTCTTGTGAAGTTCCGGCGGCAGGGAGTTTAGGACACTGACGGCATCGGCTGGGAGATCGCTTCCGGTTGATTGGGCGATGGCTGGTGTCCCGGCAATGAAGGGTACGGCTATCGCAATCCAGAGAAGGTGCTGTTTCATACCGTCCTCCTATCAATCCATCTCACAGGGACAGTATCTCAGCTTTTCTTAGTCGAACAAGCAATACTACAAATTGGTTTCAAGGCTGGAGGGGGTCTTGTTCAGCACCGTTGCCGTGGCGCGTGAGAGGGCTGCGTCATGCTGGTGGTCGAGGGTATAGATTCGAAATTGGACGAGCCTCGTCGGCAAAAGATCGAGAAATTCTTCAAGCGGGTCGGTCGAGATGCCTTTCGTGCCGGGATCATAGACATAAAGGGGGTTGCCGCGACGGTCTTTCGGATCTGGACGGGGGTCGAGCGGGGCCATGTCGACACGGAACTCCACTTTCTGAAGCCGCGCCGGCAATTCTTTCTTGATCTGTTCTTCAAAGTGCGTGTAGCTGGGAAAGTCCATGCCTCGTTCCTGACCCTTTTCCTTGAGTACGGCGCTGTAGGCCATCTTCCACTTGACGTCGCGGACGAGAATCCGCTGCCATTCTGTACTCAATCGCCGCTCAGCTGCATGGCGCGAGGTCTTCCACCCCCGTACCTCTTCAAGCAAGGACCAGTCGGTCAGCGTGAGGTACTCGTCCATCTTCTTGCGGGGGTCGTGGGGGAACACGAGTTTCATGGTGTCGCCGAAGATGTTACGAAGGTGGATGTCAATCGCCCGAGTGGTCCTGTGATAGTAGACATTGGAATAGAGATACATGCGGGTGTTCAGGAACATCTGTAGGGCAGGCAGACCCGTTTTATGAATCGTAAATCCCTTGTCCGTGATGATCGTATAGTGAATGAGCCTGGATAGATCGACCGGGCCGACCGCTACGCCACACATGTAGGAGTCGCGCAGGACATAGTCGAGGTTGTCTGCGGTATAGCTGCCGGAAATGACCGGTTGGAGCATGTTGAGCCATCGGGGAATACGGGAATTGTCTTTCCCCTTTTCTTTGAGAATGACATGGGCGATCTGGTCCGGGTTGAGTTCCTCGCCTCGCGAAAAGGGCCCGGACGGGCTGCGCCGGATCTTACGGATGATAGGACCGAGATGTTCGCGGATGATGATCTGCCCCAGTTTTTCGTGACTGGTATGGAAGGCATGTAAGTAGTTGTCGTCGAAAAAATGGCAGAATGGGCCGTGGCCGATATCGTGGACAAGTGCCGTGACACGAAGGAACTCCTCAACATAGTTCACCGAAGGAATCTCTTTGACGGCCTTTTTGAGAAACGGATAGAGATGCTGCGCAAAGCGGCCTGCCACATGCATCGTGCCGATTGAGTGGACAAAACGCGTATGTTCCGCCGAGGGATAGACCCAACGGGCGCTTTGGAGTTGATAGATGTATCGCAGACGTTGGACCCAGGGGGAGTCGATCAGGTCCTTTTCAGTCCGTTCATGCGGGTCCGCCGAGGAAAAAGGCACAGTGAAGGAGACATATTGGTGGATTGGATCGGCGATCAGCGCAGAGCCATCGTACGGAGCGGTGGATTGATGACTGGATTCGGGCATGACGCCACGTCATCTTAGCCTACATCGTGAGGAGGCGGCAATGGCTCTGCCTAGCACTCAACCTTAACCTCAACCTCGACCTTCCTCGGCCGATGCGGCCCTGGATGGGATAAGGGGCGTCTTGGCGCGCCAGGGTTGGGTGGGGTGAGAAGGTTGACCATTTTGAGCATCCTAATGTCGGGTAGGCTCCTGGCCGAGTGGGTGCGACTGCCGATGTTTCGCCAAGAAATAGTAGGCGAGTGGGTAGGCGATCGCCGACCCCAGTACACTCAAGACAAATCCTCCAAGAAAGAATGGCACGGCGTAGGGCATGATCTGCTCATAGATCGCGCTGAAACTCACATCGTGCCAGTCGAAAGTTGGACTATCCGATCGTCCGAGCAAGAGGGCCCCGACCCAGTAGGTGGCGCCGAGGATAGGAACTATTGTCCAGGGATTGTTGAGGTAAGCGCCTGCCATAAGGGCAAGAAGGTTGAGTCTCATTGCCCAGGCGCAGACAATCACTATCACTGTGTGTAGCCCGTAAACCGGGGAAAAACAGATGAAGACTCCAATGGCGAAGGCTAATGCTGTTCGCTGTGGTGACTCCTGGAGGTGGAGAACCTGTTTCAATAGCGATCGGACCGAAGGGATTTTGGCCATGGTGTGGTGGATGAAACTGGTTATGTGAAATGTCGGTAACTATGATTCTCTAACCGGTGACGTTGGCCGTAGGGGGAAAGGATTTGGATGCCAAACCGAAGGGGTCGAATATTCCCGATGCAGGTCAGAGCGAATCCTTTCTTGCTGACCATCCGATCAAGTCGGGCACGTTGGCGTGGCGACACGGTAAAGAGCAATTCATAATCCTCCCCTCCGGTCAGCGCGAGGTCTGCCTGGTCCACCTTCCTGGTAGCTGCATAGGCGCGGCAGGCTGTCGAGAGGGGGAGAGCGCGTAGATCGATCTCTGCTCCGACACGGCTTTGCTCGCAGATATGGCGGAGATCGCCGGAGAGACCGTCTGAAATATCGATTGCGGCGGTTGCGAGACGATGGGTACTGAGCCATTGACCCTCTCTGACGCGCGCGGTTGGACGCAGATGCCGTTCGATGAGAAATTGGCGATGTCTATTCGAGAATGCAGCAGCACGCCGGTGAGGCACCCTGCGAAATGGCTGTTCATTCAAAAGTCTCAGGCCGGCCAATGAATCGCCGATTGTGCCGCTCACGTAGAGGAAATCTCCGACTCGTGCGCCACTCCGGAGGAGGGCCTGGCGGGGAGGGACCATTCCGGTCAGGGTCAAGCTGAGAAACCATCCGCTGGACGAAGCTGACATATCTCCGCCAATCAATCCGACATGGTGTGGGCGGCAGGCGGCCATCATCCCTCGGTACAGCTGGTGTACCTGGCGGCTGGTGCCGGCACGGGGAATCGCCAACGAAGCTAGCAGATGATGAGGGGTTCCCCCCATCGCGGCGATGTCGCTGAGATTTGCCGCTGCGGCGCGGAAACCGACATCGAATAGTGTGGCGGTTCGGAGATTGAAATGGATTCCTTCCGTTAACAGGTCGGTTGTCAGCACCGTCCATTGGCCGGCCTGTGGCGTGATGATTGCGGCATCGTCGCCGATTCCTTGTATCACGGAAGAAGTGCGACGCCCATGGCATCGGTGTAGGGCTCGAATGAGATCGAATTCCCGGATCGTGGGGCGGGTCTTTGTGCGGGCCATGGAGGCCATGCTCGACGGTGTGGTCTGGTTCATCCGGTTAGTTTAGTTCAACCAAACAAACCAAATAAACCAAATAAACAAGCGAGACCTATTGTTCCTGTATCCTGCTAATGGAGTGAGAGGAGAGACGTCGCCACCTTGCTGGCATGCACGGGCAGGGAGCGAGCTGCTCGCCCCGTCTTCACCCGCGCAGCCTGTTTCTTTGATTGTGGCGGCGGCTGGTCGGGCTTGCCCGCACGACGTAGGGACTTCGAGCCACGCCGAAGCGCCACCTTCATGACATCATCCATTGTGTCGGCAAATACGAGGTGAATGCCTTTCAAAATGTGCTTGGGAATTTCGTCAAGATCTTTTTTGTTGCGTTTCGGGAGAATCACAGTGGTAAGTTTGGCTCGTTTGGCCGCCAAGAGTTTCTCCTTCAATCCTCCGATAGGGAGCACTCGGCCACGGAGCGTGATCTCGCCGGTCATAGCCAGGTCCCGGCGTGCCGGGATTTGCGACAACGTCGAGGCAATGGCGATGGCCATGGTAATGCCTGCCGACGGCCCATCTTTGGGGATGGCTCCAGCCGGCACATGAATATGGAGGTCCTGAGTGGTGAACGCATCGGGATTAATGCCGAGCGTGCGCTCGCGCGACCGAACATAGCTCAGGGCGGCTTGGGCGGATTCTTTCATGATATCGCCCAACTGGCCGGTGAGGGTCAATTGCCCTTTCCCTTTCATCGCTGTGGCTTCAACATAGAGGACATCGCCGCCGGATTCCGTCCAGGCTAGGCCGGTTGCCACGCCGATCTCGTCCGTTTCCAATTCCTCTTCCGGCACGAACTTGGGGACGCCGAGGTACGTATGCAGGTTGGCTGGATTGACAGGAAACCCGACGCCTTTGCCTTCCGCCACTTTTTTCGCTACTTTGCGCATGACGTTGGCAATCTCGCGCTCAAGGTTACGAACGCCGGCTTCCCTCGTATAGTTAGTAATGATCTGGCGCACCGCCGATTCGGCAATGCGGACGTGTTTTTCGGTGATGCCATGTTCGTTGAGTTGCCGAGGGATCAGATATTTCTGAGCGATGCCCAGCTTTTCTTCTTCCGTGTAGCCGGGGATTCCGATGACTTCCATCCGATCGCGTAAGGCGGGCAAAATAGGATCGATCAGATTCGCCGTGGTAATGAACATGACTTCGGTCAGGTCGAAGGGCACGCCCAGGTAATGATCCGTGAACGAGTTATTCTGTTCCGGGTCGAGCACTTCAAGTAAGGCTGCGGATGGATCACCTCGAAAATCCATTCCGACTTTATCGACTTCGTCCAGCATGAAGACCGGGTTGTTCGTGCCGGCTTGTTTCATGCCTTGAATGATACGGCCAGGGAGTGCGCCGACGTAGGTACGCCGATGGCCGCGGATCTCGGCTTCATCACGGACGCCGCCGAGACTGATTCGGACAAACTCCCGGCCGAGCGCGCGGGCGATCGACTTTCCCAGCGAAGTTTTTCCGACGCCGGGTGGACCGACGAAACAGAGAATCGGGCCTTTCATTTTGTCTTTAAGCTTCCGTACTGCAAGATACTCAAGGATCCGTTCCTTGACCTTTTCCAGATCATAGTGGTCTTCATTGAGCACTTTGGCGGCGGCCTTGAGGTCAAGGTTGTCTTTGGACCTCTTGGACCAGGGCAGTTCCACGATCCATTCGATGTAGGTTCTGACGGTCGCAGACTCGGCTGTATCCGGGTGCATCTTCTCAAGTCGTTTGAGCTGCTTTTCGGTTTCCTTCAGCACCTTCTCCGGCATTTTCAGTTCTGCGACACGCTTGCGAAACTCAGTGATTTCCTCCGCGCGCTCGTCGAGCTCGCCCAGCTCTTTCTGGATCGCTTTGAGTTGCTCGCGCAGGAAGTACTCACGTTGGGTCTTGTCCATCTCCCCTTTGGCCTGGGCTTGAATTTTTTGTTGCATGGAGAGGACTTCAATTTCTTTTCCGAGAATCTCGCTGACGTGCCGGAGGCGTTTGACCGGATCGATGATCTCCAGAACTGCCTGGGTGGCCTCGACCTTGAGGCCGAGATTTGACGCTACCATGTCGGCCAGTCGCCCCGGGTCTTCGAGGTTCTCGATCACGATCATCACGTCCGGGATTAAGACTTTGCCCAGACTAATGATCCGTTCGATCTGTTCCTTGACCGTCCGCATGGCGGCTTCGGTTTCGAGTGCGGCGCCAGCCGGCTTATGTTCGGTGAGTTTGTCGATACGTACGGAGTAATAGGGTTCAGACTGAACATAGCCGGCTATCTTGGCCTTCGAGAGCCCTTGCACGAGTATTTTGATCCGTTCATCGGGCAATTTCAGCATCCGCATAATGATGCCGACCGTGCCGATGGTATGGATATCCTCCGGTGAGGGATTTTCGACATCCAGGGCCTTTTGTGTCGAGAGAAAGATCATTCGATTACCGGCTAACGCGGCTTCGATTGCTTTAATCGACATCTCCCGTCCGACAAAGAGAGGGAGGACCATGTAGGGGAAGACGACGATGTCTCGCACCGGCAATAGGGGAAGCTGGTCGGGAACTTCGACGTTCTGGGGCAGCTGCAAGTCCTGTTCGTTCGGGTCGTTCATCGGGGTCGTCTCAATGTTGTGTGATTGCTATTATTTTTGCAGTCTGGTTACGCGGCGTCCTCCGGAGGGCCGTATCCGACCTCGTAAATAATCGGCGAACTCCGGCCCCAGAGAGGGATTCTTGAGTGCGAATTCGACGGTCGCAACGAGAAATCCCAACTTGTCTCCGGCGTCATAGCGCTGCCCCTGTATCTCCAGCGCATACATAGGAGACTTCTTCGCCAACTCCCGAAGTGCGTCGGTCAATTGGATCTCGCCATTTTTACCCGGCCTGGTTTTTCGAAGAATGGCAAAAATAGCAGGCGGCAGGACATAGCGACCGATGACCGCCAGATCGGACGGGGCTTCGTCCGGGGCCGGCTTCTCAATAAGACCCTCGACCTGATGTAGTCCCCCGGAGATGGTTTTAGGCGATACGATTCCGTAGCGGTTGACTTCCTGGTGAGGTACTTCCTGTACCCCGAGGACCGCGCCATGTCGTTTCTTGAAGGCATGAATGAGTTGTGCGAGGCCTGGGACCGGGGCATCGATGACTTCATCGCCGAGTATGACTGCAAAGGGTTCGTCACCGATCAGCCGTTGGGCGCAGAGAACCGCATGGCCGAGGCCGAGGGCTTCCGTCTGTCGGACGTAGCAGAAATTTGCGAGCGTAGAGATATGGCGCATCTGGCTCAGGAGCTGCGCCTTCCCGCTCCCCTTGAGATTTTCTTCTAACTCGACGGATCGGTCGAAATGGTCCTCGATTGCGCGTTTGCCTCGCCCCGTGATGATAATAATGTCCTCGATTCCGGAGGCGACCGCTTCTTCCACGGCGTATTGAATCAGCGGTTTGTCGACGAGCGGTAACATCTCTTTGGGGGAGGCTTTGGTGGCGGGGAGGAAGCGAGTACCGAGCCCTGCGGCAGGAAGTACGGCTTTGCGAACGTCGTAGCGCGACATGTTTCGATACTATGTGATGGGGTAGACGATGTCAAGAAAAGCAGGAGCTTGCAATGAGCGACATGGGGAATCTTGTTTATGATCCGCTCCGTTTGTGTGTAATCGATCTTTGAGAATATTGCGCCCCTGCCAGCTTTACATTCAAATACTTGCCAAATATAATTCGGAAGTTTCGCACCCATGTTCCTGTGAGGGATACGTTCGCGCTGACCACCAAGTGCTCCCACGTCGGCTGCCCCCTCTTTGGTCGTCGTTCGTGAAATCTGAGCGAGACAAGTAGGACGTGCGAGACTGGCGCGACTCTTAAAGGGGAACATTCCGGCCTGTCCAGCTTTTCTCGCGAATGTCGCGAGTCCGGCGCGAATAACGAGATACGCTTCACAATTTGCGGGTATCGAGAATGCCGCGGCAGGATAACCCATAATGCCTCTATTATCTGTTTTCTTGGTATATGGAACGCAGATCCAGTGAGCTCAACTTGTTCCCCAGCATGGACTCGTTGGCCACTCATTATGATCCTCGTCACCCTGGCCTACGGTTCGTTCCCCCTGATTGCGGTCGCTGCAGAGGAGGCTGGCGTCAAAGTGACGGCGATTGAGATTCGAGGGAACAAGCGGATCGAGGTGCCGGCGATTATCGGCCGGTTGACGTTAAAGCCCGGCGATCCTTATACCCCTGAGAATGTTCATGGGCAAATCAAAATTCTCTACGATGCCGGGTACTTTGAAGATGTGCAAGTAAAAGCGGAACCGGGAGCAGGCGGGGTGGCTCTGATCTTTCTGGTTCGGGAGAAACCTTTTATCGCCGAGATCGTATTTGATGGCAATCAAGCGCTAAGCGACGATAAGCTGAAAGAAAAGATCACGATTAAGAACCAAGCCTTTCTCGATCAGGCGCAGGTCAAAGAGAGTGCGGAGAAGATTCGTCTGGCCTACCAGGGGGATGGTTTCTTCAATTGCGAGGTGATTCCGGTCGTGCAGACCTTGGATGAGGATCGAAAGCGCCTGACATTCTTTGTAAAAGAAGGGGATAAAGCGCGTATCAAAACGGTCAATTTTGACGGACTGCACGCGGCGACCAAAGATGAAATGTTCAAGGTGATGGCAACGCGGGAATGGGTTCCCTGGTATGGTCTGTTCACGCAGCGGAAGTTACCGTCGTTCGTTTCAGATGCCGGTGTCTTGAAACGGGAGGAGATGAATAACGATGTCGAGCGGATCAAAGAAATTTTGCTCAACAGAGGCTATTTGAGTTCTCAGGTCGGGTTGCCGACCGTGGAACTCAGCGACGACAGGAAATGGTTTGTCGTGACATACCCGGTAAAGGAGGGTGAGCCTTTTACCATCAGCGAAATCGGATTCCGTGGGAATGTTGTGTTTGAAGATCCTGAGCTCCGCCAAGGGCTCAAAATGAAGCCGGGGGAGATTTTTCAACGCCAGAAGCTCCGCGATGAGATAACCAGATTGAAGGATTTATACGGGAGTAAAGGTTACGCATTCGCCGAGGCCGTGCCCAATGTGATTCCGAATGATGCGGACCGGACAGCGGCCATCATCCTGACCGTCAAGGAAGGGGAGTTGATGCAGGTCCGTCAGATCAATATCAATGGGAACGAGAAGACCAAAGACAATGTCATTCGGCGGGAAATCCGTGTCGATGAGCAGGATGTTATCGACACTCCCTCATTGAAGCGGAGCTTTCAGCGGCTCAATAACTTGAATTTCTTCGAGACGGTGGAAATTCTTCCGCAGCAAGTGGGCCCGGATAAGGTCGACCTGAATGTGAAGGTGAAGGAAAAGCCGACAGGCCAGTTCAGCATCGGCGGTGGATTCAGCACGTTGGACCAATTAGTCGCGATCGCTGACATTACGGAAGGAAACCTCGGTGGGAACGGTTGGATGGGGCGGGTGCGCGGTCAGTTGGGACAGAAGCGGCAACTGGGGTTGATCACGTTTCGTAATCCCTATTTAAACGACTCCTTGACCTCGATGCAATTCGATCTCTTCAGCACCCAGACGAACTTTGTCACGTATAAGGAGCGAAAACTCGGTGGCAGCGTGACGTTCGGCAGGTGGTTTTCCGAGTATGTATCGGGTAGCATCAGTCCGGTCGCGGAACACATTAAGTACAGCAACCCGACGTTTTCGGCGCCAGACCTTATCCGTAATCAAATCGGGGAGCAGACGACGACGGGGTTTCGGGGTACGCTGACCCGCGATACGAGAGACTTTCATATGGATCCCCGCACCGGTTGGCGAACGACCATCAGTCTTGGTCTGGGCACGTCTTACCTGGGGGGGACGAACGATTTCTTTAAGTACACCCTCGATGTCCAGAAATATACCCCGCTGCCGTTCGATACACGCCTCTCTGTCCGTGCGCGCTATGGTGTTGTAGAGGGCCTTAGTACCAATGGCCACACGGACCCGGTTCCTCTTACCGAATTGTATTTCGTCGGAGGCATCAATACGATGCGCGGATTTGTGTTCGGCAAGGCGGGACCGGTGACGTCGACAAATACCATTCTCGGCGCAGCCAGTGAGTTGATCTTCAACTTTGACTATATCTTTCCGATCTCGGAAGAGGCGAAACTCAACGGCGTGGTGTTTTTCGACTATGGGAAAGGGTTCGCCGGAAGTTCTGTGTCAACCAAGTTGCGGTCAGCGGCCGGTTTCGAAGGGCGATGGGTTTCACCTTTTGGCCCGCTCCGCGCCGCATATGGGATTAATCTGGACCCCAACGAAGGAGAACGCGAAGGGGTCTTCGAGTTTACCGTGGGCTCTGTATTCTGAACTGGGCGAATTGTTGTAAGCAGGAGGGAGGTAGAGGTGTGAGCCAGGTTGCTATGGTCATCCGGAAATTGTGCTGTGCAGGTGGTCTGTTGATGGCGATCCTCATCGTCTCCGGTTGTGCTTCAGACGGCCACAAATTTGAGGGGAAGGTCGGAGTCGTCGACTCAGCCCGTGTCTTGAGCGAAACGAGCTCAGGCAAAAGGGCCAAGGATTCCTTAAGCGCGTTCTCCAAGAATCGCCAGGCGGTTATTGAGATGGAAGAGAAGGAACTTCGCCGCATGGAGGAAGATTTCGGTAGGCAGGCCAATGTGTTGAGCGCGCTTGCGAAAAAGGAGCGTGAAGACCAGTTTCGACGCCGGGTGGCTGAATATCAGCAGAAAGCGGCCGAAATGAACCGGGAGGTTCAAGAAAAGCAAAAAGACGTGCTCGAAGGGTTCCGTGAGAAGGTGGAACTCGTTGTGGGAAAAGTGTCGAAGCGCCTCGGATTGCAGATCGTCATGGAGAAAGGGAAAGGCGGCCCTACCTTATATAGCGAGGCAGGAATCGATATTACTGGTCAGATCATTGATGAAGTAAATCGTGAATATCCCTAGGGGAAACGTGCGAGACTGGCGGGACAGGCGAGACAAGGAATGCTCGTAGAGATTCGAAGTTTTCGCGCTTTTCTCGCCTGTCACGCCTTTCTCACGGCACGTGGTTGATGAGCAGAGGAGGATTCAATGGAACGAAGGGGAGTGATGAGTCTGGTCGGCGCAGTGGTATTGTGGCTGACGATGGTATTGCCGGGATTGTCGGCTGAGACCCTTAAGGTTGCAGTCATGGACCAACAGATGGTCATCGAACAATCAAAGGCGGGCAAGCGGGCTGTGGAAGAGCTCAAGAGCTACTCTATGGCCAGGCAGAAGATCGTCAGTGCCGACGAACAAGAATTGAAAGAGCTGCAAGAAGCAATTCATGATGGAAAGCTGACTGACAGCGCAAAGCAAGAAAAGCAGGCTCAGCTCCAGGCCAAGGCGGAAGCCTATCAACGCCGGGTCGCGGACTTCCGTCGCGAGGTTCAACAAAAACAGCGTGAAATGGTGCTCGAATATTCAAAGAAAATACAATTGGCTGCCCAAGCCGTCGGAGAGAAGACCGGGTACGATGCGATCATCGACAAGGGAAATGAATCAGCGGTGAAAATCGTGATCTACCATCAGCCTGAGCTGGATTTAACCGGTCAGGTGGTGAAAGAGTTTGACCGGCAAAATAAATAGAGGAAGAGGGTGGCCTGGTCGTCCTCTTCCTCGCGGAACGCGCACGATAAGAATCTGCTCGCTTGGGCAAGCGACGCGTCTCGGCGTGTCCGGGGTGGGTGGGTGAGAAGGTCGCGCAGTCGAGGATCAACCAGGCCACCCTTGAAAGCGATGTGTGGGATTGGGGTGACGCGCGCAGTAGAAGCTCAGTCAGCCCTTATTCCCTCGGGAGACGAAGCGCAAGCTTGGAAGGAGCAATTGAAGTGTTGCCACTAAAATATTATTGATGGTGGCGATTTACAGTATCAGGATGCTAAAAAAGACTGTCCA
>Ga0134122_10002822_pt1 | contig 12808 bp, 9 predicted proteins | sample KB302_FD_96461 | JGI IMG/M metagenome (GOLD analysis project Ga0134122, IMG submission 96461) | Terrestrial soil microbial communities without Nitrogen fertilizer from Kellogg Biological Station, Michigan, USA - KB3-0-2 | ecosystem: Environmental > Terrestrial > Soil > Unclassified ...
GACGCTCACACCGGCAGAAAAATTGGCGACACCGAGTCTCAACCGGGCGATTTCAGCGCCGTGTTCGCCGAAGACATAAGATCTGGAGTGCGCCTGCACACCACGCTGGACCTGCAACAGCTTGAAGACTGGGCCTCAGAGCTGCCCATGACCGAACTCGACGAACTGCACGCCGACCTGAAAAAAGCTCTCCGCGAAGCCCCCGTCGAAACCGCAGAACACCCCGCCGCCAGCTAATCAAAATTTGTGGTGTAGGCCACGGACCACGCAGGACAGACGTCCTCATCTGTCCAGGCAAGCGCAGCTCGACAGGGTTTTTGCATACCGCGAAACTAGCGGAGCTTCGCTCCGATTGGGCAGACAAGGACATCGGCCCCTACCTGGTTCGTGGCGTTTTTCAAGGCAAGGTAAGATCATGGCATGCCCGCAAAGCCAGCCGCTTTCTCCCTTCCCGTTGTAAGAATCTCTCGCCGCGGCGCAAAGCGGCTACAGGACGGCCACGTCTGGGTCTACCGCTCCGACGTCGTCTCTGCCGACGGAATCGCGCCGGGCGCGGCCGTGAGTATTATCGATGACCGCGGAAAATTTCTGGGGACGGCACTCTACAGCAGCTCCTCCCAGATTGCGGTCCGCATGATTTCGAGCCACGCGGTGGATGATCTCGCCCGGCTGCTGCGAGACCGTATCCAGCGAGCAATCAGTTACCGGGAGCGTGTAGTGCGCGAAACCGATGCCTATCGTGTGATCTTCAGCGAGGCCGACTTTCTTCCCGGGCTGATCGTTGATCGCTACAACGACCTGCTTTCCATACAGGCCCTCACCCAGGCCATGGATGCAGAGCCGGTGCGCAGCGTGATTGTCGCTGAACTGAGCCAGCGCTTGAAACCCGAGGCCATCGCCGAACGGATCGATCCCCGAATCCGCGAGCTGGAGCAGTTGCCGGCCCGGCCCTCAGGCATGATCCACCGAGAGAAGAGCAGCACCATTGTGACCATGAACGGAGTGCGCTTTCACTATGAGGCGCTCGAGGGCCAGAAGACTGGCTCATTCCTCGATCAGCGCGAAAACTACGCGGCAGCCGCGCACTTCGCCCACGGCGAAGCCCTGGACGTCTTCTGCTACCAGGGTGGCTTCGCCCTGCACCTGGCCCGATCCTGCTCTAAAGTCGCCGGCGTCGACAGCTCCCGCCCCGCGCTCGAGGTGGCCGACCGCAACGCCACGCTGAATAGCCGAGAGATTGAATGGATCGAGGCCAATGCCTTCGACCTCCTGCGCGACTACGCCGACGCCGGCCGACGCTACGACACCATCGTCCTCGACCCGCCCGCCTTCGCCAAGAGCAAGAGCAACTTGCAAACCGCCCTCCGCGGATACAAAGAGCTCAACTTGCGTGCGCTCAAGATGTTGCGGCCGGGCGGCATCCTGATCTCCTGCTGCTGCTCATATCATGTCAGCCCAGCCCAATACCTGGAGGTCGTGGGAGAGTCGGCCCGCGATGTCCACAGAAGCCTGCGGATCATTGAGACCCGCGGCCAAGCCAAGGACCACCCCGTCCTGCTAAGTGTGCCGGAAACCGAATACTTGAAGTGTGTGATATGCTACGCAAGTAACTGAAAATAAAAAGAATAATTATATTGATAATAAGACACTCATATTTTATCATCCTATTACGCTAAATGTTCATCTAAGGAGTTGAGTGAGCACAATTCTCAGAATCCAGACAGGAGAGAACTGAAAATGACCGTTTTAACCCGCTTTTACCCCTATCGTGAGCTGAACACGCTGCAAGAGCGCGTAAACCGCTTGTTCCACGAGTCGTTCACTAGGAACGACGGCAGTGACGAATCGTTGGCCACCTCGAGCTTTGCTCCAGCGGTTGACGTCTACGAAGACGAGCACAATGTCACGCTGAAGATCGAAGTCCCGGGGATCGATGAGAAGGACATTGATGTCCGCATCGAGAACCGCACTCTGACCGTAACCGGCGAGCGCAAGTTCGAGAAGGAAGAGAAAGAAGACAACTACCGCCGCGTGGAGCGGCAGTATGGCAGCTTTTCTCGCGCCTTCGCACTCCCCACGACTGTGGACACCGAGAGCGTCTCGGCGGACTACGAAAAGGGCGTTTTGAAGATCAAGCTGGCCAAGAAAGCCGAAGCCAAGCCCAAGCAGATCAAAGTCAACGTGGGCGGCGAGAAGACCCTGGAAGGCAAGGGTCCAGGCAAGGCCGCCTAATTTTCCTCGCTGGAGGACGGGCGTCTCGCCCGTCCCGTCGAGCGCAGCTCGAGAGTTCGTGACGGGAGACGGCAGATTGCCGCCTCCCGTTAATTTTGTAATCGGGTAATTTGGCCATCGAGCAATTTGAAATCCCACAGGCGTGGGTGCATGCTTAAGGCTTTCAATCAGCAAATTACTCAACTGCAAAATTACCAAATGGAGTCCTTATGGCGATTCGTTGGGAAAAACTTACCGTGAAGGCGCAAGAGGCAGTGCAGCGGGGCAACGACCTCGCCTCCGAGCACGGCAACCCTGAACTGTTGCCTCTGCACGTGCTGGCAGCGCTGCTCGAAGACAAGGAAGGCATTATTCTGCCCCTGCTGGAGAAAATCGGCATTGGTCCGCAAGCCGTGCTGAGCGAGACTTACCGCGAGATCGATCGCCTGCCCAAAGTCTCCGGCGGCGGGGCTGCCCAGGTCACGCTTTCGAAGGCAGCCAACGACCTTTTGGAACGCGCTTTCAAGGAAGCCGCCAATTTCAAAGACGAGTATGTTTCGACCGAGCACCTGCTGCTGGCCATCACGCAGCTGAAGCGTGACCCGGCCCAGGAAATCCTGGCGCGGCAGGGTGCGACCTACGATGCCATCCTCAAAGCGCTGACCTCGGTGCGTGGCACGCAGAAAGTCACGGATCAGAATCCTGAAGCCAAGTACCAGGCGCTGGAGCGCTATGCCCGCGACCTGACCGAACAGGCGCGGCGGGGCAAATTAGACCCCGTCATCGGCCGCGACGAAGAAATCCGCCGTGTCGTGCAGGTGCTCTCCCGACGCACCAAGAACAACCCGGTGTTGATCGGCGAGCCCGGCGTCGGCAAAACTGCGATCGTCGAAGGCCTGGCTCAGCGCATTATCTCTGGCGACGTTCCAGAAGCGCTGAAGAACAAGCGGGTCGTGTCCCTCGATCTGGGCGCCATGTTGGCGGGTGCAAAGTTTCGCGGCGAGTTTGAAGATCGCCTTAAAGCCGTCCTGAAGGACATCGAGGAGTCCCAGGGCAAGACCATTCTGTTCATCGACGAACTGCATACCCTGGTGGGCGCAGGCGCGGCCGAAGGTGCGATTGATGCCTCCAACATGCTGAAGCCGGCGCTGGCCCGCGGCGAGTTGCGCGCCATCGGCGCCACGACGCTGAATGAGTATCGCAAGTACATCGAAAAAGACGCCGCCCTCGAGCGTCGCTTTCAGATCGTGTTTGTTGGCGAACCCAACGTCGAAGACACGATTGCCATTCTTCGCGGATTGAAAGAGCGCTACGAAGTGCATCACGGCGTGCGCATCAAGGATTCGGCAATCGTTGCTGCGGCCACTTTGTCGCATCGTTACATCTCAGACCGCTTCCTGCCCGACAAAGCCATCGACCTGATTGACGAAGCTGCTGCATCTCTGCGGATCCAGATCGATTCCATGCCCACCGAAATCGATCAACTGGAGCGCCGCGCGACCCAACTCGAGATCGAGAAGCAGGCGTTGAAGAAGGAAAGCGATCCTAATTCGAAAGATCGCCTGGCTGTGATTGAGAAAGAGCTGGCCGAGCTGCGGGAGAAGTCCCACGCGCTGAAAGCCACCTGGAAGCGCGAAAAGGACCTGATCGCCCGCACCCGGACGCTGAAAGAAAAGATCGAGCAGCTCAAGATCGAGGAGCAGGCGGAGGAGCGCAAGGGCAATTTGCAGCGGGTGGCTGAGATCCGCTATGGCTTGCTGGTGCAGGCCGAAGAAGAACTGAAGAAGCTGACCGCGCAGATTGACGGATCTTCGCAAGGCAAGTCGGCGGGCGACGGTGCCCGCCCCGCTCGGATGTTGAAGGAAGAAGTGGACGAGGAAGACGTAGCCCGCATCGTCTCCAAGTGGACCGGCATTCCGGTGTCGAAGATGCTCGAAGGTGAAGTCAAGAAGCTGGTCACGATGGAGGAGCGGTTACGACAGCGGGTCGTCGGCCAAGACGCGGCCCTCGAGCGCGTGGCCAATGCCATCCGCCGCTCCCGCGCGGGTTTAAGCGATCCCAAGAAGCCGATCGGGTCTTTCATTTTCCTGGGGCCGACCGGCGTCGGCAAAACCGAATTGGCGAGAGCGCTGGCCGAGTTCCTGTTTGACGACGAGCACTCCATGGTGCGCATCGATATGTCCGAATACATGGAGAAGCACGCCGTCTCGCGGCTGATCGGCGCGCCTCCGGGCTATATCGGCTACGAAGAAGGCGGACAACTGACCGAGCAGGTGCGGAGACGCCCCTACGCAGTGGTCCTGTTCGACGAGATCGAGAAGGCGCATCCCGACGTGTTCAACGTCCTGCTGCAAATGATGGACGATGGCCGCCTGACCGACGGCCGGGGCCGCACCGTTGATTTCCGCAACACGGTCATCATCATGACCTCGAACATTGGGTCTGCCTTTTTGCAGTCTGAAGGCACCCGCTCAGAGCAGGAATTCGACGAGGCCTCGAAACAGGTGATGAACGCGTTGCATGGCCACTTCAAGCCCGAGTTCCTGAACCGCGTGGATGACATCATCGTCTTCCGCCCGCTGGGCAAGGAACAACTGGTCAAGATCATCGAGTTGCGCCTGGAGGATGTTCGCCGACTGCTGGCAGATCGCAAGATTTCGCTGGAGCTGACTGATGCGGCGAAAGATCTGCTGTTCACGGAGGGCTTCGACCCGAACTTCGGGGCGCGTCCGCTGAAGCGGGCGATTCAGAAGCTGGTGCAGGATCCGCTGGCGCTGAAGATTCTCGACGGCGCAGTCTTGCATGGCGATCACGTTGTCGTCGATGCCGACAAGAAGGCCGGCAAGATGGTGTTCGAAGTCAGCAAGCGCGTGGGCGAGAAGGAGCCGTCAAAGGCGCGCGCGTAAGGCCGTTTTGCTTGAGCGTGGGCGGACACTCCGGTCGGCCCCCTTTGCCTTGGATTGGCGCCATCAAGCTCCTTCGCAACCTCGAGGACCCACGCTGCGCAGGATCCCAAAGCCGCCATCCAACTGCAAAAGCGGAGGACAAGAGTGTCCGCCCGCACCTGTGCCGCTCGCAAACGATTGCCCAATTTCCCTTTTCGCCTTACCATCCTGTCAGTGGCTACCGCTAAAAACATTCCCGATCTCAAGCAGCGACTCGTGTCAGCGGCGCCGGTCGAGGACGACTCGTCGTTTGAGCTGAAGCTGCGGCCGCAGCGACTGGCAGAATTCATCGGACAGCCCAAGGTCAAAGAAAACCTGGCCGTCGCCATCGAGGCAGCTCGCTCACGCGGCGAGGCCTTGGATCACGTTCTGCTCTATGGCCCGCCTGGTCTCGGCAAGACTACTCTCGCCACCATCATCGCCAACGAATTGGCGGTGCCGTTTCAACAGACTTCCGGTCCAACTCTGCAAATCAAGGGCGACCTTACCGCCATCCTGACCAATCTCAAGGACAAGCAAGTGCTCTTTATCGACGAGGTGCACCGCTTGCAGCCGGCGCTCGAGGAGCTGCTCTACTCGGCGCTTGAAGACTACAAGCTGGACATCATGATCGGGCAAGGACCGTCCGCGCGCACCCACACCATGGATGTGAGGCCGTTCACTTTCATCGGCGCAACCACACGCGCTGGACTGCTTTCGTCGCCGCTGCGGTCGCGTTTCGGCATCGTGCTGCGGCTGGAGTTTTATACCCACGAAGACTTGCGCATTATCGTGGAACGCTCGGCGGAAATTCTTGGGGTTGCAATCGACGATGCCGGGGCGCTTGAGATTGCCAGCCGCTCCCGCGGAACTCCGCGCATCGCCAACCGTTTACTGCGGCGGGTGCGCGACTTTGCCCAGGTTCGCAGCGCCGGAAAGATCGATCTACCGACGGCCCAGGCCGCGCTGCAGATGCTCGAGGTCGATCGCCACGGCTTCGATGAAGTAGACCGCAAGCTATTGCTCACCATCATCGAGAAATATCAGGGCGGACCGGTGGGCGTGAATACGCTGGCGGCGGCCCTGGCAGAAGAACAGGATGCCATCGAAGAAATCTACGAACCGTTTCTGATCCAGATTGGATTCCTGAACCGCACGCCGCGCGGGCGCGTCGCGACCCAGTTGGCGTATGAACATTTCGGAATCACACCGAACCGCAAGCAGAGTTCGCTATTCTAGCAGTCAGTCGTCAGTTGTCAGTTGTTAAAGAGTCCAGATTCGGCTGACGACCGACAACTGACAACTGCCCCTATGATTGCCTATCTCCGCGGAAAGTTGCTGGCGAAGCGTCCCAACCAGGCCATTGTTGAGACTGGCGGCGTTGGCTACGACGTCACCATCAGCGTTCCTACCTACTCCGGATTGCCCGCGGCCGGCGGCGAAGTTGCGTTGCACATTCACACCCACGTGCGGGAAGACACCATTGCCCTTTACGGATTTCTTCGTCCGGCGGAGAAGACGCTGTTCGAGAAGCTGATCACGGTGAGCGGCATTGGACCGAAACTCGCCGTCACCATTCTGAGCGGCATGGCGGCTGACGAGATGATCAACGCCATTCGCGGCAACGATATTGCACGGCTCACCCGAATTCCGGGTATTGGCAAGAAAACTGCCGAGCGCATGGTGCTCGAACTGCGCGACAAGTTGACCGTCGAGAAGGCCGGAGAGATTCCCACCACGCAAACCATGAGCCCCATCGAGGATGACGTGCTCTCGGCGCTGATGAATCTCGGATATCAACGGGCCACGGCAGAAAAGGCTTTGGCGGTGGTCTCCAAGAGCGGCAAGACAGGCCCGTTCGATGCCTTGTTCAGAGAAGCTCTGACCGTGCTATCGAAATAACATCTTAAGCCCCACCAGTACGGCCGCGCGCATAGATTGCTGGTACTCAGGTCACCAACGTTACGTGATCACATCCTGTGGAAAAACCTATTCGACCGGTTTCTCATCATTCGACCTCGTCCGGGCAGTTGTGATCAGCCTCGTCGGGAAACCGACTTTAATTTTATTTTCAGCCCGAAATCTCTTTCCCCACCACAATTCGTCGAGACCCTTGGTGCTTGAAATTCGGCATAACTGAGGACTGGAAAATGCTGGATGTTCCTTGGAAGTGCAATGCCAAAAAACGATCATAGAACGGCGGAGCAACCCAAATTTATCCCTGATAAACCTGAAGCCTCGAGGAAACCCTATCGTGCCCCGGCCCTGAGAATGCTCGATGCGGACACGGCGAAAGCACTGGAGACTACAGCGGTTCCCGGGGATGTGGGTGCTATAGCAACGTTGAACTCAATCCGCAATTCAAAGACAAAACGAGGAGGGACGTCCACAGGATCCACGTTGCATGCCCTCGAAAAGCCAATTCGGTAGTCCGTGATGACTCAGAGGGGCTGACTTGTCCAAGCGCGAACTCGCTGCCCGCCGTAGCACACGTCTGGCGCTCCAAATCCCTGTCATACTCACCAGCCTCGATCCCGCATATTTTTTTCGTAAGGAATGCAAGACTGCGATCGTTAACGCTCATGGCTGCGGGATCATCGTGCCACAACTGCTGAATAATCAAACTCCAGTGACGGTAGAACTGGTCTCCAATGGCGCCACAAAAAGGGGCCGGGTCGTGCTTGCCATCCCGCTTCTCGAGAATTTTTCATGGTTTCTGGGAGTGGAGTTTGACACCCCAGGCAATCTCTGGGGGATCGAAAAGCCGCCAGCAGACTGGAGCGCCTAAAAGACGCAGCGGGTGTCGCGGAGCGCCTTTGGTCCCGACCCGTCAAAGGATGGGGCAGGATTCAATTCCGTGGATTGGTCGGCTGATCCCAAGTCCCCCACTAGCTCAACCCTGCTGCGGGTGGGCCTGGAAGGTCACGCCACGCCTCTTTGGGACCAGCGGGGGGCTTGGCGAACTTGGGCGATCGCTGCGCCGAACGGCCGCGAACTGGCCATGCTGGTATGACGAGCGGCAGCAATGTCTGGATGGTCGAGAATTTTTGATTATCGGATCCGCCGACCCCGGCATCCCCATCCTGAAGGAAGCTAAACACGTTCCAAAACCCCTACCCGATACCGCCCGCTAAGTCTCACGGCCGCCTCCACGATCCACCAGGGGCGGCGCCCTCCCACGAACACCTCCTGTTGTCTTGGCGATTCACAACCTGCGACGGATTGTTCCACCGAATGTGTTGTCCAAGCCCGTCGCGGTTGATAAAACCACAGAATCCCTGATCGGCACCATGCTTCAGATTCTGGGTACCATTCTCGAATTTGAGGACTAAGTTCGTGGTCTACCCGATTGCCCTAAGACCCTGCATCGAAGAAGAGCAGGGCCTTTGAACTAGGGAAAAGGCCAGCCTCAAGTCACAGCTCCGGCGTGATTGTGGCATTGAATCCTGTAGGATCGGAATCGTTGTTACCGTCAGGGCCCGGCCCTGCTGCGAAGTCGATTATGTCTCCCGGAACCACGTCAATGGTCAACGAGAATGGTGCTGCGTCAGAGCCGTTCAGCGGGCTGTTGAATACGGCTATACCATTGCGCAAGACATGAACATCTCCCGTGGTCAGGCCGGTCCCGAAAAATTCGACGGCCACATCCCAGCGTCCTCGGCTCGGAGCCGTCCAGCGCACTACCGTGTAAGAACTGGGACCAGGTCCCATGTCCAGAACATCGGGGATTACGCCTGGGGCCGCTACGACTAATGGGTAGCCAGGGGCGCTACTGCCGAGGATTGGCCCGAACCAACCCGCTTCTCCCGAGAAAAATGTTGTACCCGGAATCGTATAGAGCGTGAAAGGGCCACCCAGCGTGGTGGTGAAGCCATAGGACCACACAGAATTGGGGTTCAACCTCGTCGAAAAGTCATGGGCAGCCGAATAAATAACGTTTGCAGTTTTCACGAAGCCGCGAAGCAGAAAGCCGTGAACGATTCCATCGGCCCCGGTATATCGACCGACGATATCCCCCTGAGGGTTGATGCCATTTGCATAGGCGTTCGTCCCGCCCGGAAAATCCACTGGAATGCAATTGCCGTTGATTACAAGAGCCCCATGTCCATTGCCGTCGGCACTCCCATAACCGCCCACCGCGCGACCTTGCGGGTCGAGGCCGCTGAGAAACGTAAAGCTAGAACCGGCACAATCAATGGTCCGAACCGAACCCTGAGTTGACGAGAAGCCGTGAGTTCCGGAACCGCTGAGGTATCCGCCCACAATCCGCCCGGCAGAAATCATGGCAGGCAGACTCCCTGTCGCGCCAGGAAGATCGAGCGCCGTAAAGCGTCCCGCCCTGAGGAGGAAGCCGTGCAAAGCCCCTGCGCTGTCGCCATAGATTCCCACAATGTCACCTGTAGCGCCAATCCCAAAAGCAGTGGTGAACGACGCAGTGGGGAAATCAATAGTGGTGAATTTTCCATCATTCAGGAGGAACCCATGCTCATCTCCGATGCTACCGAAATAGCCCCCGACGATCTGACCGCGGGGATTGATCCAAGTCACATCTGTCGAAGTGGCGCCGGGAAAATTAATGGATCGGAACTTGCCTCCGCTTAGGAGGAATCCGTGCTGAATCCCGTCCGCGCTGGTGTATCTCCCGACAATATCTCCGGAGGGTGTGATGGCCGTGGCCTGGGTGTTGCTTGCACCGGGAAAATCAAATGAAATGACACTCCCTCTTCCTAAGGCCTGAGTGTTACCAGACAAATTGGTCATCTGCGCCATTGCCAATGCACTCAGCATTGTGCAGACTGTCACAACCTCTCGAAGTCTTAATTTCACAAAGTCCTCCTTCTACGTTTCAGTTAGTCTCACTACGGGACAAAAGGGGGAAAGGGTAGGGCTCTACTAAGAAACCAAGCCGTACACTCTTGTGTGCCACGCGACTGGCGAATCATCGATCTACCTTCAGTCTTCTGCAAGCGACAAAGAACGGCGCTCGGATCGTGTCGCCTAATGTCGTGCATTCGGTAGGGCGTGGACCATTCAGGTCTTCAGCGACGATCAAGCCCTCTGTCGTCGCACCCTGACGGGGAGTGTCGTCAGCAGGCAGCCCTGCAGTCGAGCGCGTCACGCTATCCTGCAAATGCTCCACAAGGACTACCAGTGACCTGATAAGGGCTAACTGTTCCTCTGGTGCAAGGGACTCCGGTGGAGTCCGTCGGATCGCCGAAACCTGAAGAGTCGGCCGTGTCTCTTTACTCCGGTTCGAGCGCCAGGCGTCGATCTCTTGCTTGTATGCATAGACTGAGTGTCCGGTATTGTGACAGTGGCGATGGACCGGCATGGCCTCCAGCCTTTCCCATCGCTGAACGGTTCGGACATTTCGATTTAGGTAGTGAGCGATGTCCTTCCAAGAGTCTAGGCGAGTCAAGATGTGGCTCTCTGAAGACTCATCGCCTATTGTCACCACGCCCGCGTTGCCATCCATCGTCTTCATACGCGCCTTCCGGCTTTTCCGGGCGAATCATTTGTAGTTGAGGTCCGATTCATCGACTTGTGGCCAACAAGGCTCACCGCACTCGCGGCGTCTCCAGGTACCTGAACCTGTCTCTGGCAGCCGCGTAGCCGTGTTGGTTGAAAGAACCCTGCTGGGGGGACAGCGTGCCGAACAGCCGATCGAACAGAAAGAAGCCGATGCCAAAGTTTCTGTTCATCAATCCCCCGTCATTCAGCATTCTGTGATGGATGTCGTGCAACCGTCGGCTGCGCTGAAACCAACCTTTGAGTATGGGATTGCGCTCCATCCAGAAATTCTTGATATGCATCCGATCGTGGAGGTAGCTGAACATTACGAAGCTCCAAGCAACGACCGTCGCGAAAAAAATCAACTGGTGAAGGAATGGAACTCTGACTGCCCAGAGAATGACACCCGCGATCCCCAGCAGAACGGCAGTTGGGGCCAACCACTCCACTCCAATATTTCCTATCGCGAGCCGGTCCATGGTCGCGTCCATATAGCGCTCGCTGGGACGCTGCTTCTGTAGTGGTCCGTACAGAAGCATGTGATGTTTCATGTGACTCGCACTGAGCCACCGAATCCAACCGCTATGCAGCAGTCGGTGCAACAAGTAGCCCAACAACTCTGCGACTATGCCCGAAGCCACCACCCAAATCGCGATATGCGCCATTTCACGCATGAGTCCTCCTTGAGTTCAGGGCGCGGCTGCTGCTGGCACGGGATCGCCAATATCAATGCCCGAAAATCTGGCAGCGCTGCCCGTATTTCTGGCAAGTTCTCGTGGGCACTGCCGCCAAGTGGTTACTTTCTCGAGCAAAGCCAGTGACCAAAGCCCAGACCCACCCGTGATGGGGCATGTCCGATACCAAAGTGGATCGGGGGCGACGACTAGCGGCGGAGCGGAGGTCTTTTGTCGGTACGAAGGAGGTCAAGCTCTGCGAACGTCAGTATGGGCCGGAGAATTCTTCGAGAAGAGGTAAAAAGAGAAGCTATTCGTCAACAGAAGGTGACAATCCCAACTTCTGCATTTTCGTACGAAGTCCTTCCCGGCTGATTCCGAGAATTTCGGCCGCGTGAGTACGGTTGCCGGTTGTGTCGTGAAGGACAGCCATGATCAATTTCTTTTCCATTTCCGCAAGAGACATGGGCTGGATGTCAGTCTCCTTCTGCGCGGTCGGCTTGCGCCGCGCTATGCGATCGTTGAGCGCGCTGGCAGGAATCTCTTCCCCGGGCGGGCACATCGCAACCAGACGAGACATTTCTCCTTCCAACTCCCTAACATTTCCTGGAAAGGGATAGGACAAGAGCACATGTGCGCATTTACTGCTGAGACGTGGGGCCGGGCGGGCGCGTTTTCCGGCGTAGCTTCGCAGAAAATGGTCCGCCAGCAGCACCACATCCGCTTTTCGCTCGCGCAGCGGCGGGACTCTCAGGGTAACGCTGGATAAACGGAAATAGAGGTCCTCGCGGAAGCGACGCTGCTCAACTTCGCTCTCCAGGTCGCGGTTTGTGGCCGCGATCACGCGCACGTCCACCTGTTCGGAACGCGCGGAGCCGACCCGATTGAAATCTCCAGACTGCAGAACGCGCAGCAAGCGCGACTGGAGTTCCATGGGCATTTCGCCGATCTCATCGAGAAATAGAGTGCCTCGGTTGGCCGAGCCGATGAGGCCCACGCGATCGCGATCCGCCCCGCTGTACGCTCCACGTACACATCCGAACAGTTCCGACTCGATCAACATCGGAGGAATTGCCCCGCAGTTCAGAACGACAAAGGGACCGCTGGCCCGCACACTGCGGCGATAGATGGCCCGAGCCAGAAGTTCCTTGCCTGTCCCGGTCTCGCCCTGAATGAGCACCGTCAGTTCCGTGGGAGCAATTTTTGCAAGCGCGTCAAGGACGATGGACATGCCCAGATCGGCCGTAATCACTCCGTCACTCTCGCCTTGCGCCAGTTCAAGGCTGCGAGCTCTCTGCCGGGCGTTCTCGATGGCAACCGCGGTGTGCAGGCGGGGCGCCGCCAAGGCGCATATCTCCGACAGCAAACGCTCGTGGTTCTCGTTGAAATGGTTCGAAATCTCCCGGTTCTCCAGGTAGATGACGGCGAAAGCGTCATTACTGACGATCAGCGGGGCGCACAAAACCGAACGGGGGTGCAGTTTGCGGA
>Ga0134122_10002824_pt1 | contig 12805 bp, 9 predicted proteins | sample KB302_FD_96461 | JGI IMG/M metagenome (GOLD analysis project Ga0134122, IMG submission 96461) | Terrestrial soil microbial communities without Nitrogen fertilizer from Kellogg Biological Station, Michigan, USA - KB3-0-2 | ecosystem: Environmental > Terrestrial > Soil > Unclassified ...
AGCGCCTTGTACATCTTGTCGTGGATCGAGATCAGCGTGGCCATGTCGAACAGGCGTCGGCCCAGCCCGGACTGGTTGGTCGCGACGATCACCCGGAATCCGGCGTGGTTGAGCCGCGAGATCGCTTCCAGACTGCCCGGGATCGGCCGCCATTCGTCGGGCGACTTGATGAACTGGTCGCTGTCGTAGTTGATGACGCCGTCGCGATCCAGCACGATCAGCTTGGCCTGGCGGGTCGGAGCGATGCGGTCATTCGAGAACTGTGCCATGCGCGTTCAGACCACGAGCTTGGAGATGTCGGCGACGTGGTTCATCGTCGCAGCGACTTCGCGCAGCAGGGCCAGGCGATTGCCGCGAATCTTCGGGTCATCGGCCATGACCATCACGTCGTCGAAGAAACGATCGACCGTCGGCTTGGTCGAGGCCAGCGCCTGCAGCGCGGCTGAGAAGTCGCCGTCGGCGACGCGGCTTGCGACGATCGGGCGCAGCTGGTCGAACGCCGCGTGCAGCGCTCGCTCGGCACCGTCAACAAGCACCGAAAGGTCGACGGCGCCGCGGCCTTCCCCCTGCGCCTTGCGCAGTATGTTGACGATGCGCTTGTTGGCCGCAGAAAGCGACAGCGCTTCGGGCAGCGCCTCGAACGCGCGCACCGCTTCCAGCCGCTCGGGCAGATCGTCGATGCAATCGGGCCGGGAATCGACGACGGCCGCGACCTGGTTCGCCGTGTAGCCGCGGTCGCGTAGATAGCCGCGCAGCCGCTCGTAGAGGAAGTCGAGCACCGCCTCGCGCGGACGCGACACCGTCCGTTGCTGCGCCAAGGCGTCGAACGCGACATCGACGAGGCCGGAGAGCGAAAGCCTGCGCTTCCTTTCGATCAGGATGCGAATAACGCCCAGCGCCGCCCGGCGCAGTCCGAACGGGTCGCGGTCGCCGGTCGGCAGCTGGCCGATCTCGAACATTCCCGCGAGCGCCTCGAGCTTGTCGGCAAGAGCGACCGACTGGGCTATGCCGGCGGAGGGCAGCGCGTCGCCCGCGTAGCGCGGCAGGTAATGCTCGGCGATCGCATCCGCCACCTCGGCCGCTTCGCCGTCGTGCTGCGCATAGTAGCGGCCCATCGTGCCCTGCAGCTCCGGAAATTCTCCGACCATGTCGGTGACCAGATCTGCCTTCGCCAACAGCGCCGCGCGGTCGGCGAGCGCCGCCTCCGCTCCGAGCATAGGCGCGATGCGCGATGCGACCAGGCGCAGCCGCGCGGTGCGGTCGGCCTGCGTCCCCAGCTTGTTGTGATAGACGATGCCGCGCAGCTTGTCGACGCGGGCAGCCAGCGGCGTCTTGCGATCCTGATCGTAGAAGAACTTGGCGTCGGCGAGCCGCGCCCGGAGCACGCGCTCGTTGCCCTGGATGATCGCGGCGGAGTCCTTCGTCTCGATATTGCTGACCAGCAAGAAACGATGCTTGAGCTTCCCCGCGTCGTCGGCCAGCGCGAAGTACTTCTGGTTCTGCTGCATCGTCAGGATCAGGCACTCCTGCGGCACGTCGAGGAACGCGCGGTCGAACGTGCCGGCATAGACGGCCGGCCACTCGACCAGTGCGGTGACTTCGTCGAGCAGCGCATCGGGCATGATGATCCGGGCGTGCTCCGCCGCGTGATTCAGTCCGGTGACGATCTTCGCGCGGCGGTCGGCGAAGGAGGGCAAGACCTTTCCCGTCCCTTCGAGCGTCGCCGCGTACGCCGCAGCGCTCTTGATCGGGATGTTCTTGTGGCTCAATGAGCGGTGTCCGTCGGTAGTGTCAGCGGCTACGAGCCCCAAGGCTTCGACCGCCATGACCTCCTCACCATACAAGGCGAGCAGTTTGTGCGCGGGCCGCGCGAACTTCACCGTGGCGCCATCGGACCGCTGATAACTCATCAACTTCGGGATCGGCAGCTTATCGATCGCATCATCCAGAGCCTCCTGGAGCGCGCTTCGCAGGCGGATAGCGACCGGGGGTTCGATGTAGAAGAGCCGCTCCAGCTTCCCGTCGCTGCGTCGCTCGAGACGATCGGGCGGCACGGCCGTGGCGGTCTCGAATCCGGTCTTGGCCTTGATCGCCTTGTCTAGTGCGGGCGTGGGCTTTCCACCGTCGTCAAATGCGACATTCACCGGGACCAGTGCGACTGCGCGCGCCGGTTCCGTAATGGAGTCTGCTACGTGCGTGATGGTCACCGCCAGCCGACGCGGCGTCGCATAGCCGACCGTCCGGCTCGCCTCTGCCAGGAAGCCGCGCGCGCGCAACCCCGCTTCGATGCCTGCGGCAAAGGCCTCGCCGAGCCGCGGCAGCGCTTTGGGCGGCAGCTCTTCGGTGAGCAGCTCGACGACCAGGGTGTCCGACACTAGGCGACCTTCTCGGCGGCCAGCATCGGAAAGCCCAGCGCCTCGCGGGAGTCGTAATACGCCTGCGCGACCAGCCGCGACAGCGTGCGGATGCGGCCGATGTAAGCGGCGCGCTCAGTTACCGAGATCGCGCCACGCGCGTCGAGCAGATTGAACGTGTGCGCCGCCTTGAGGATCATTTCGTAGCCCGGCAGCGGCAGCTTTGCTTCCAGCAGCCGCTTTGCCTCCGACTCGAACAGCCCGAACAGCTTGAATAACTCGGCCGCGTTCGACTGCTCGAAGTTGTAAGTCGACTGCTCGACCTCGTTCTGAAGGTACACGTCGCCGTAGGTCAGCTCGTGCTCGACGCCGTCCCGCTTCGACGAAGTCCAGACCAGGTCGAACACGTTCTCCTTGCCCTGCAGGTACATCGCCAGCCGCTCGAGACCATAGGTGATTTCGCCGGTGATCGGATTGCAGTCGAGGCCGCCGACCTGCTGGAAATAGGTGAACTGAGTGACCTCCATGCCGTTGAGCCAGACTTCCCAGCCCAGGCCCCATGCGCCCAAGGTCGGGTTCTCCCAGTCGTCCTCGACAAAGCGAACGTCGTTTCTGGTCAGATCGAGGCCGAGCTCTTCCAGCGAGCCAAGATACAAGTCGAGTATGTCGATCGGCGAAGGCTTCAGCACCACCTGGTACTGGTAGTAGTGCTGCATGCGGTTCGGGTTCTTTCCGTAGCGGCCGTCCTTCGGCCGGCGCGAAGGCTGGACGTACGCGGCGCGCCATGGCTCCGGGCCCAGCGCGCGGAGGAAGGTCGCCGTGTGCGAGGTTCCTGCCCCGACTTCCATGTCGTACGGCTGCAGCAGTGCGCAGCCCTGTCCGTCCCAGTAGGCCTGGAGCTTCATGATCAGGTGCTGGAACGTCAGCATGGTGACCGCGGTCGGCGCAAAGGGCTGATTTTACTGGATGCGCGGCGCCGCGACCAAACCGAGCCGCGAATAAAGCGAGCCGTGCTGCACGCGCGCTTGCGTCCACGCGCGCCACGTTCGGCGGCTAGATCAGGCTCGCGGCGAGCGTCGCCGCAGCCGCAGCGCCGCCAGTGCGATGGCAATCACGACCAGCGAGGCGCCGAGCGCGATGGCGTCGCCAAAACGGACATAAGGTGTCGCTCCGGTGCGTCCGGCAATGCTGCCCTCGAGCACGCCGCGCGTGAACCACGGCAGGCGCGCGCGCTCGACGCCGTGATGATCGATGATAGCCGTGATGCCGGTATTGGTTGCGCGCAGCATCGGCCGCCCGGCTTCGATCGCTCGCATCGCGCTCATCTGTGCGTGCTGTTCGGCGGCGAGCGAGCGGCCGTACCAGGCATCGTTGGTGAAGTTGACCAGCAAGGTCGCGGACGGCAATTGCCGGATCAGTTCGCCGCCGAACGCGTCTTCGTAGCAGATATTGACCGCCAGGCGCTGGCCCGCGACTTCAATCGGCTGCGGATAGGCGGGCCCCGGCGTCTGGTCGGCAAGCGGAATCGCCAGCACGCGGCGAATCAGCCAGCCGACGACGGGCTTTGCCGGAATCGATTCGCCGAACGGCACCAGATGGTGCTTGCGATAGATCTGAATCGGCGCAGTGCCGATGCTGACCACGCTGTTGTAGTAGCGATCCTCGTCCTCTTCGCCCTCGCGCGGCTCGAAGAAGAACAAGCCTGTCAGCAGGTCGCCGCCGTTGCGCACGGCGATCGCTCGAAGCTGGGCGATAAGAGCGTCCGGGACTTCGTCGGCGAACATCGGCAGCGCGCTTTCGGGCAGGACGATCAGCCGGCCCTTGGCGCGCTCGGCGAGGTCGGCGTAAAGCGCCAGCGATTTTTCGCGATACGCCGGATCGAATTTGACGTCCTGATCGATGTTGCCCTGCACGAGGCTGACGGCGATCGGCTCCCCACTGGCTTGCGTCCACTCGATTGACGCCAGCGTTATTCCGGCGACCGCAATCGACGCGATCGCGGCAGCACCGATGACCGCCGCGAGATACCGGCGGCGCTCCAGCGACGTTGTCGCGTACACCAGCAGCGCAGCGGCTGCCGCGACGGCGAGACCGACGAGGAATGCGCCGCCGATCGGCGCAAATCCTTCGAGCGGACCACCGACCTGCGCATAGCCGGTCGCGAGCCAGGGAAAGCCCGGATACCCGGTGCTGTGCAGCCACTCGGCGACCGTCCAGGCGCCCGCGGCAATCGCAAGACGCGTCGGCGAGCCTGGCGGCGCGAGCCGTGCGGCAATCCAGCCCGCCAGCGCGGGAAACAGCGCGAGGTATACGCAGAAGCCTGCCGTGCCTATCGCGGCCAGAATGGGGATCATGCCGCCGAACGTGCTCAAGGCGACGTAGGTCCACGAGGTCCCGGCGCCGAACAGGCCGATGCCGTACGCGTAACCGAGCCACGCCGCGGCATATGGCGTTGCGGCCCGCTGCCACAGCGCGAACAATCCGGCGAGCGTCAGCAGCGAGACGGCCCACGCGCCGAACGGCGCGAAGCCGAAGACGCTGGCGATGCCGAGCAGCAGGGCGGCGCCCGTTGCTGGCCGCAGCATCAGGCGCCGCCCGGCTCGGGTTCCTCTTCAGGCGGCGGCGAGAGCTTTTCCACCTGCAGCGTGTAGATCCGGCGGCTGTCGGCGCGGACGACGCGAAAGCGGAATTTGTCGATCGTCGTCGTTTCGCCTCGCTTCGGCAGGCGCCCGAACGCCCTCAGCACCAGTCCGCCGATGGTGTCGAACTCCTCGTCGCTGAACTCGCTGCCGAACTTCTCGTTGAAGGCGGCGATCTCGGTCTGCGCCTTGACCCGATAGCGGCCGTTCGCCTCGGCAATGATGTTGTCCTCGGCCTCGTCGAAGTCGTACTCGTCCTCGATATCGCCGACGATCTGCTCGAGCACGTCCTCGATCGTCACCAGGCCCGAGACACCGCCGTATTCGTCGACGACGATCGCGATGTGGTTGCGATTGGCGCGAAAGTCGCGCAGCAGCACGTTGAGCCGCTTCGATTCGGGCACGAAAACGACCGGCCGCAGCGTGTCGTGCAGCTCGAAGCTTTCCGGATTCGCGTAGTAGTTGAGCAGTTCCTTCGCCAGCAGGATGCCGACGACATCGTCCTTGTTCTCGCCGATCACCGGAAAGCGCGAGTGCCGCTTTTCGAGCACGAACGGTATGAACTGGGGCGGCTCGTCCTCGATCGAAACGACGTCCATCTGGGCGCGGGGGATCATTATGTCGCGCACGGTCATCTCGGACACCTGCAGCGCGCCCTCGATGATCGACAGCGCATCGGCGTCGAGCAGCTTGTGCTCGAATGCGCCATGCAGCAGCTTGAGCAGCTCCTCCCGGTCGTCGGGTTCGCGTGAGAGGAAAGCCGACAGACGCTCGAGCAGCGTCGGCTTCGTCGACCGGCCGTTGGAGTCGTCGCTCATCGGGCGCTGCGGGACGGCAATTCGGCGGCGTAAGGGTCGGCGTATCCCAGCCGTGCGAGGATGGCGGCCTCGTGCGCCTCCATTCGTGCCGCATCGGCGTCGTCGACGTGGTCGTAGCCTTGCAGATGCAGCGTGCCATGGACGACCAGATGCGCGCAGTGCGCAGCCAGTGCCTTGCCCTGCTGTTGCGCCTCGCGCCTTAACACCGGAGTGCAGAGCACGATATCGCCGCGCAATACGTCACGCTCGTCATCGTACACGAACGAGAGGACGTTGGTCGGGTGGTCCTGGCGCCGGTAACGGCGGTTCAGCCGTCGTGCTTCGTCGCGGTCGACGAAACGCAGCGTGACGTCGGCGTCGCGCTCGAGTGCGGCCGCGACACAGCGCCGAAGCAATCCTCGTGCCGGCAGATCGGCATCGTCGGAAGCGCGCTGCACGGTGAGGGTCAGGCGCGGCGCGGTCATTACGCCGCCGCCGTCGCGCCTGCGCGCGCCAGGTCCAGCATCCTGGCGTACAGCGGTGCGAGCAGGCGGCGATCCTCGCCGCGGGGAACCGCCAGCAAGCTGTCGCCGACGTAGATTTCGGCGCTGGCAAGACCGGGGCCGCGGTCCGCGGAGAGGCGCGGCGCGAGCCACGCGCTGTCCTCACCGGCGATACGATCGCGCGCCGCGGTCAGCGCTTCCGCCGGCGCCAGGAAATGCAGATGAAACAGATTGCACTGCGGCGGCGCCGGCTCGACCGACAAGCCGTCGATGCCGGCAAGCGATTCGGCAAAAGCGGCGGCCCGCGCGCGATACGCCGGCATCTTGGCGAGTTGCCCGTCGAAGCGCATCGCAGCGGACGCGACGAACGGGTGAAGCTGGACCAGCGTGCCTCCATGCCGGCGCCGCCACACTCGCGCCTCTGCGATAAAGTCCTCCGGCCCCAGCAGCATGGCGCCCGCCAGCGCGCCGATGCCCTTGTAGAACGAGACGTAGACCGAATCGAACTGCGCGCAGATGTCGGCGTAGGAGGCGGGTGCGTAGTGTTCGCGCGCTTCCCAGAGCCTCGCACCGTCCATGTGGCGCCAGATGCCGCGCTGGCCGGCGAGCGTCGTCAGCTCGACCAGGTCAGGCCAGTCCGGCAGCCGGCCGCCGATCTCGCGCGCCGGCAGTTCGACCAGCAGCGCGGCCGGAGTTTCGGCCAGCTCGTCGACATCGCGCGCCGAAGTCGGCCGCTCACGCCCACCCAGCAGAATCGCTCGCAGCGAATGCAGGCGCACGTAGGCATGCTCCTCGTGCAGCTCGAGATGCGAGGTCGGATGCATTGCGATGACCGCGTTTTCTGCGCGGTCGCAGGCGATGCGCAGCGCGACCTGCTGAGCCATCGTGCCGCTGGGCATGAATACGGCGGCGGGCTTGGCCAGGAGCGCTGCCACTCGGGCCTCGAAGGCGCCGATCAACGCGCCCTCGCCGTAGCGATCGGCTCGCCATCCGTTCTGGCTGCACCATTCGGCGACACGCGCGAGCTCGGCGCCCGGCGCGTCATCGCCGTGGCCCGAAACGACGATCGCGCAGCGCCGGCGCAGCGCATCCTGCTCGTCGGCGCGCAACGGCAGCGATGCAGCCTGCGGAATCAGGATTTCGCCGGGGAACGAGGCGACACGCTAGCGCTCGCCGCCGGAGCCGGCGCCCGGAGCGTCGATCCGTTCGCTGCGCGTGTGCTTTTCATAGGCGCTGATGATTTTCTGGACCAGCGGATGGCGTACGACGTCGGCGGCGGTGAATTCGGTGAAGGCTATGCCGCGCACGTCGGCGAGCACGCGGCGCGCTTCGATCAGGCCGCTTTTCTGGCCGCGCGCAAGATCGATCTGCGTGACGTCGCCGGTGATCACAGCCTTGGTCCCGAACCCGATGCGCGTCAGAAACATTTTCATCTGTTCCGGTGTCGTGTTCTGCGCTTCGTCGAGAATGATGAACGAGTGATTGAGCGTGCGGCCTCGCATGTACGCGAGCGGCGCGATCTCGATCGTGTTGCGCTCGAACAGCCGAGCCGTCTTGTCGAAACCCATCAGGTCGTAGAGGGCGTCGTAAAGCGGCCGCAGATACGGATCGACCTTCTGCGCCAGATCGCCGGGGAGGAAGCCCAGGCGCTCGCCTGCCTCGACCGCAGGCCGCACCAGCACGATGCGCTTGACCAGGTCGCGCTCGAGCGCGTCGACCGCGCACGCAACGGCCAGGTAGGTCTTTCCGGTGCCGGCCGGCCCTGTGCCGAACGTGATGTCGTGCTCCTGGATGTGCTTCAGGTACAGGATCTGGTTGGTCGTGCGGCCGTGGAGATCGGCGCGGCGCGTGCGCAGCGTCAGCGCCTCGGCCGAAGCGTCTGCTGCGTGCGGCGTGGCCTCGCGCGCCGCGACGCTGCGCAATTCGACCAAGCCGAGCTGGATGTCGTCGATGGAGAGCGGCGCGTGCGCCTCGGCGTAGAAGCGCTCGAGCGCCGTAGCCGCCTGCTGCGTCTGTGCCGGCTGTCCGCGCACGGTGAACGCCGCGCCGCGGCGCGCGATCGAAACATCCAGCGCCGACTCGATCTGGCGCAGGTTGGCGTCGAGCGCGCCGCAAAGATTGGCGAGCGCGCGGTTATCGACCGGCGAAAGCTCCACGTCGAGTGTCTGCGTCTTCAAGGCGCTCCTAGTTTCGCCGCGAACTATCGAGAGAATTTGCGGAACACGACACTAGGCGTCGGGCCGCAGCATCGGCGCCTTCAGGGCTTCGTCGAGCGTGTTCTCGCACTCGGCAAGGTGCGCGCGCGCCTCCTTCGAGAACGAAGCGCGGGACTGGACAGCCTTGAGCTGCGCCAGCAGCGCTTTCGCGTTGGCGCGCTGCAGCGCCCGGCCATCGGCATGATCGGACGGCGAAGGATGCACGATCGTCGTCGCGACCCGCCGCACATATTCGCGCTGCAGGTTGCGCCGGAACGGCGTGATGTCGCGGCCGGTTTTCAGCTCGCTCCAGACGGCGCTTTGCAGCGTGTCGTAGAGCTCGGACAGGCGGAATGCTTCGCTGCTCTTCGTCTGGCGATAAGCGCTTTCCTCGATGCGTGTCGCCACCGTGTCGGAGAGAAGCTGATCGAGCAGCGCGCGCTGTACGCGCAACATCCGGTCGGAAAGCGAAATGTCTGGCGAGATCGCGCTGATCCCCGCGTCTTCCCGCCCGCGGTCGAACTGGTCGACGGTAAGCCTGCGCACGAACTCAGGGCGCAGCCGGAAGCTGTCGACCGACAGCAACCCGTCGGCGATCAGCTTCAGCGCGGCGCGCTGCTTGTCGGGCGCCACCGGAGTGAAAGGCTCGCGACCGCTGCCGGCATGGTCCCGCACGTAGACGACGCCGCCGACATACTTGGCCGCGACCGCGCCGGCATTGCCCAGCTGCGTCAGGCCGGCGACGAAATTGCGCCGCAGCACTTCGTAGCTCTGCCCCGGCGCAAGCTTGCGCTCCTGAAGCCGAGCCCAGAGCTCGCGGGAGAGCTTGAGCCGGCGGATCGCGAACTCGAGCGGATCGCTGCCCAGGTCGCGCCGGTTCACCTGCGGATCCATGCCTTCGGCCGCGCCGCCGAATCCGGCGTCGATGTCATTGGCGAAGGCGAGCTGCGGCTCGCCGCTGCGCGCGGCGATTTTGGCGAGCTCCGACTTCTCCTTGTCAGGCTCGATCGGCTTGTACGCATACTCGATCGCCCAGTAGTCGTAAGGGCCGATCGTCGGCATCACATAATCGCCCTGCGGCTCGCTTTCGAGCGCCAGGTTGATCGCGTTGTAATCCATCACCGATCCGCCGATGCCATTCGCACGCGTGAACGCCGGGTCTTCGAGCTGCTTTTGCGTGTAGATCGTCGACGCGCGGAAGTTGTGCTGCAGGCCCAGCGTGTGGCCGACCTCGTGCGTCACCACGTCCTTGAGCGTCGCCAGGACGTACTTCTGCGCTTCCGGCCCGTTCGGATCGATGTCGCCGCGCGCGACCAGCAAGTCGAGCGCGAACGCGAGCTCGTCCATCGCGATGTCGCCGTATTCGCACAACGTATCTTCGCCGGTGGGCATCGATCGGGTCCGCGGATGGAATTGCTCGGAAGCCTGACGCCGCGGCAGGCGGGTCCAGCCGTCCTCGATCTCGATATCGGCGTCCAGAATCTCGCCGGTACGCGGATCGGCGCGGCTGGGGCCGATCGCCAGCGCACCGGGTTCGTCGCGCACGACCCAGCGCACCGAGGCATGGCGCGCATCGGCGGTGTCGAAATCGGCGTTCTCGGGCTGAAGCTCGACCCGCAGCGCATCCTTGAATCCGATCTTTTCGAACGCCTTGTTCCATTCGAGGATCCCGGCCTTGACCGTGTCACGGTATTTTTCCGGGATGTCGCGGTCGAGCCAGTACACGATAGGCTGTTTCGGCTCGGACAACGCGGCCTCAGGATCCTTTTTCTCCAGACGCCAGCGCTTGACGTAATAGACTTCCGGGAAGGTCTTGATGTCGTCGGAAAAATCCCAGCGGCGCGCAACGAAATGCCCGAGGCGATCGTCGGCCGCGCGGGCGTGCATCGGCTCGGGCAGCCTGGCCAAGCTGTAGTAGTAGCCGAGGAAGAGACTGCGCGCGTCCTCGAGGTGCGCCGGCGGCGGTACGCGCGAAGCCGCGGCCGAGGGAGTCGTCGGCCGCGAAGGCAGTTTCGATACCGCGTAATGCGCGGTCACGCCGAATCCGGTGAGGTCGGCGCCGTTGTGGATGCCGGTGAAGCTCGAATTGCGAGAATCGAAGGAGTAGGGAATGCGGTACGCTGACTCGAGCGCGCTCGACCCGGCTGGAAGATCGCTCAGCAGCAACGGATTGAGCTCGATCAGCACCGACTTCCGCTCCGGGTGCGGCTGGCTGGCGACGGGCACCGAGCCCAGCAGGCTGTCGCTGGTCGATTCGCGCACTGCGCGTGCAAGCGGTGAGCCGGCAACCGCGATGAACTGGGTGTTCTTCGCGATCAGCTGCACCAGATTGCCCACCCGGTGGAATTCGACGATGTACGAACGCAGCATCGGGCTGGGAAACGGGTCGCGCTCGCCGATACCCTGCGTGCGGTTCGCCTGGAGGAAGAACGGCCGATCGATCTGCTCCGGCTGGATTTCCAGCCAGACCTTTTCGTCCTTGCTGTAGACGTTGAAAAAGCCCGGGTGCTCCTTGGCGTCCTTGACGACTTCGGCGAACGGTTTCTGTTGCGCTGCGACGGCAGCTGCGGCCGCAGCCGCGGCGACGGCGGCAACGCCCGGCGCGCCTGTTTTCGCGCTTCCGGGCTCGGTCGGAGCATGGCCGGCGCCGGTGGCGATCGGCGAGGTATTTTCGGTCGCGGCGCGCGCTGCGCCGGTCGCGGCGACTGCGGCGGCGGCCAGTGTCGCCGAATCGGTTGCAGGGACAGTGGCGCAGCCGCCGGCCAGCAGCGACGCGGCGGCGAGTGCGATCGTAAGTTTCGAAACCGGGGAGAATTGTGCGGTCATGATGCCCTGGCGTGATCTTTAAGGATTGAAGGGTACGCCGGCCGGTTGTGCCGGGCGTAGCGCGCCTTGAACGATGGCGAGCTCGCCGCGCAGCGAATGTGCGCGCGCCGCGGTAATGCGGATGTCGGCATAGCGTCCGATCAGATCGGCGCTGCCGGCGAAATTGACGACACGATTGCACTCGGTCCGCGCCGAGAGCTCCGCTGAATCCCTGCTGGCGCGGCCGGTGACCAGCGAGCGCTCGACGGTCCCCACCATCGCCGCGCTGCAAGCCGCGTATTGCGTGTCGATCCGTTGCTGCAGCCGCGCGAGCCTCGCCTGTCCGATCTCTCGCGGCACGGCGTCGCCGAAATTGGCCGCGGGCGTGCCGGGTCTCGGGCTGTACAGGAAGCTGTAGCTGCCGTCGAATCCGACCTCGTCGATCAACCGCATCGTCTGCTCGAAGTCGGCATCGGTCTCGCCGGGAAAACCGACGATGAAATCGGACGATAGCGACAGCGCGGGACGGGCCTTGCGCAAGCGGCGGACGATCGACTTGTACTCGAGCGCACTGTAGCCGCGCTTCATCGCCGCCAGCACGCGATCGGATCCGGATTGCACCGGCAGATGAAGCTGCGAAACGAGCTTCGGCACCGTGCGGTAAGCACCGATCAGCCGCTGCGACATTTCCTTCGGATGCGACGTCGTGAAGCGGATTCGCTCCAGGCCGTCGATCTCGGCCAGGTGCTCGACAAGTGTAGTCAGATCGGCGATCTCGCCCTCGCCTGCGCTGCCGCGGTACGCATTGACGTTCTGCCCGAGCAGGGTGATCTCCCTGACACCCTGGTCGACCAGGTCGGCGACCTCGGTCAGCACGTCGTCGAACGGCCGCGACACTTCCTCGCCGCGGGTATAGGGAACGACGCAGAACGAGCAGTACTTGCTGCAACCCTCCATGATCGATACGAATGCCGCGACTCCGTCGACCCGGGGCGGCGGCAAGTGGTCGAACTTCTCGATCTCGGGAAAGCTGATGTCGACCTGCGGCTGGCCGGTCGCACGCCGGCGTGCGATCAGCTCCGGCAGGCGATGCAGGGTCTGCGGGCCGAAGACCACGTCGACGTACGGTGCGCGCGCGACGATCGCCGCACCTTCCTGGCTGGCGACGCAGCCGCCGACGCCAATGATCAGGTCCGGATTCGCAGCCTTCAGCGCGCGCACGCGCCCCAGGTCATGGAACACGCGCTCCTGCGCTTTCTCGCGCACCGAGCAGGTGTTGAACAGGATGACGTCGGCGTCGTCCGGTCGGGCGGTCGGCTCGAGGCCCTCGGCCGCGTGGAGCACGTCGGCCATCTTGGCCGAGTCGTACTCATTCATCTGACAGCCAAACGTGCGGATGTACAGCTTGCGGCTCACGGATAGCGGTCGGGCGTCTTGGGCTGGATACGAAGGGCCGAAGAGTATAGCAGCCCCGGGAAGCGCAAGCCGTCTGTCACCGCGGAGCGGTATACT
>Ga0134122_10002825_pt1 | contig 12803 bp, 11 predicted proteins | sample KB302_FD_96461 | JGI IMG/M metagenome (GOLD analysis project Ga0134122, IMG submission 96461) | Terrestrial soil microbial communities without Nitrogen fertilizer from Kellogg Biological Station, Michigan, USA - KB3-0-2 | ecosystem: Environmental > Terrestrial > Soil > Unclassified ...
ATATTGTTCGGATTTGGAAGGGGACGGAGAGTAAAATCGGCCAAAAGAAGCAGGAAGAGGAAGCAGGGAGAGGAAGATAGGGAACAGTGAGGCGTCCTTCTTGCTCATGGAACAGGGGAGCGGATGTGGCCTGATGATCTCCTGTGCTGGCGCAACGCGCGGCTTCAGAAAGCCCTCATTGGACGCGCGCAGTGGGAGATCAATCAGTCCCCATCCCAGTGAGACAACGAGCAAGCTTGGACGGAACATGTGTATCGTTCGACACGCGCAGTGAACGACGCCCTCACTGCTCCCTATTTCGATTTGAATCGGGCGAGGGGAAGAAGCAAACAGAGTGGAAGGGCTGACAGCTATGTCGGTTCTTTGCTTCCAGAACGCGCGGTCGAGAAAGGTGAGAGGGGAGGAGACAGACCATCCTTCTTGCCCGCGGAGGCCGCACAATAAGAATGTGCTCCCTCGACGCGCGCAGTGAAGGACAGTCCGGCTCATCCTCTCAGGAGAGTCTTAACAAACCACAATTCATCACCTCAACCTTAGCCTCAACCTTCCCCAACGCGGTCTATCTGGGCTGCCACAATAGCCAGAGACTGTGCGATATACCGCAACCCCGTTTAGGGATCGAACGGTTCACGTAAAAGTTAGACGCAGAGTCTCTCGACTCTACGTATCCTGCAGTACCGTAACGAGAGGAGCAGTTAATGGGCATGCGGCACCCGAAGGCCTTCCCGGCCAACGAGCGGAAGCTCCGCTACCTGCTATACGATCTTTGCGTCAAATGGGGCTATTGCATTCCGCCTGCCGTCGGGGAACGCATCGCTTCGTGCAAAGAGATTACGGCGGATCAGTTCGCGATAGAGGTGCTAAAAGCGGAAGGCTTTGCGCCCGAGTACGAGGGAGACCGAGTCAGACAAATTGTCGAGCTGTTCGTCGCTCAAATCGGGACTGACAGGCTCTCTGCCAATTAGGAGAGCACGTGAGAAAGAAAGGGGTCGGGAGTCATTGTTGAGGCTGCAAGGCCGAAGGCCTGGTCGTGCGGCTACGAAGCGGCCTCACCATCCTTCAAATCCTGTTCGGTATCTCTCAAGGATGGAGGCTGATTGATCTTCCACTGCGCGTCCAACGAGGGGAGTCTGCGACCGCCGTTGCGCGAGCACAGAAGATCATCAGGCCACATCCGCTCCCCTGTTCTGCGAGCAAGAAGGACGCCTGCCTGCTTTTTCCGATCATTCCAATCCCTTCTCCGATCCCGCCATTGACACCTTTCCACAGAGAGACTACCTTGCGGCAAGAGGATTGGGGCTTGTGGAAACAATACAGATTCTGCTGAGGGGGTGATGATGAACGGCGAAGCGTATCATTCGAGTCTGGTTCGGCTTGGACTTTCTGGATGTGTTGTAGCCTTCGGTCTTTCCTTGCTTGGTTGTCCTCAGCCGATCCCCAGGGTTTCGATTCCGAGTTCTGATCCGTCTCCTCCAACCATGGTCTGGCAGACATACAACATGTCGACGAAGGAGAGTGGACAGATCGTGAAAGATGGCCAGTCTCTGGATGTACCGGCCGATGAACAATACGTGGTGACATTAGCCGTTGAAGATCTCAATAGTGGCGTGAGGGATGTCACCCTGAATGGCAACGTCCAATATACGTGCGAGCAGGGCAGCCAGGCCGAAAACAAGAAATTACCTCTTGAACCCCAGGAAACGAAGCCTACGCCAGACCAGGAAAATAAAGTGCCCATTACCGCATCACTAGTATATGCCGTGGAATTCGGCAAGATGGGGTGTAAAGAAAACTGGACATTTGGCGGGGGAAAACTGTCTTTAGTCGGGAAAGCGCATAATTTTGTCGGCGGAGGCGAGATGAGGACACTGTACGTTAATTTGAAGAGGCAGGTCACAAAGTGAATGTCCGACGAGAGCGTCAAATCTTATACTTCAATTAGGTAAAAGCAGACGTAGAGATCTCCTTCCGTGGGACATCATATGACTGTTGTTTGTTCAATCGATTCATCTAAGCTTGCTTCTTTTTCTCAGGGATTGGGCCTGATTGATCTTCTACTGCGCGCGTCCCACGAGGGCCGCGCCAGGCCGCGCGTTGCGCGAGCAAAAAAGATTACCAGGCTCTATCCCTTCCGTCCTCAATCTCCTTGATGTCGAACTCTTTCCTTCTCTGTGGTAGGGTTCTGTTCTAGTTGATCCTTCACACGGAGCTGTGCCAGTGAAACAGGGCTACCGGTTGATCGTTGTCGATAACAAGGGTGTGTTGGTCTCGGAGTTTCAACTGACGGAGTACGCACTGGCTCAGCCGGAAGCCTTTGTCACGGCGCTCAGACAGTCAATCGAGGATATTGAAGAAGAGGAACTCTGAGAGTGCGAGGATCTAAGTCATACCGGAAGCGTCACGGAGAGTAGCGGTATGACCGAACAAAAGGGTAAGGACAGACTCCGTTGGCCACTTCCGGCCCACGATTATTGGTCCACCCCCTTCGCTCAATCGTTGCTGCTCCATTTGGACCTTCATCCTGGGGCCTCCATTCTCGACATTGCCTGTGGCAACGGAATTCCGGCGTTCTATCTGGCGGAGCAAGTGGGACCCACCGGACAGGTCTTGGCTATTGATCTCAGTGGGCGTCAAGTCGAGAGTGCGCAAGCGATCCAAGGTACACAACTCCCGTGGCTGAGGTTCGAGTGTCTGGATATGCGGGCGTTGCCTCTGCACCTATCCTGCTTCGACCGTATCACCGGCAATCTTTCCGTTATGTTCTTGCGGCCACAGCGTTTCGAGGCAGTCCAGGGATTGGTGGAACATCTCAAACCGGGTGGTCAACTGGTGTTGACTTTTCCATCGCTCGGTACATTCGATTCGCTCTGGCGTCGGATTGATCATGAAATGGCAGAGCATGACCTCGTGGTGGAACGCCGTCGGCTTGAAGCCTATCTCGCTGAGCGGCCGTCAGCGGAAGAGGTTTGTGGATGGTTGGATAGGCTCCGACTTACACGTATTGTCGTGACCGAATATCCGTTGAACGTGGTGACTGCCCCAGGCCAAGCATTTCTATACCATCCACTGCTCAGGGGCGGTTTTCTTGATGATGCCTATGAATGTTTCGATGATCGTGAGTTGGCGGATCAGGTGATGACAAGGGTGTCGGAAGATGTGGAAAGCTTCACGCCCCTGATCGCGCAGCGGTGTGTATTGTCAGGGTGGAAGTATCAGCAGGAACCTTGACAAGAGTATCAGCGGTTCGCCACGGGCTTCTACCATGTGAGCATCGCTGGAAGGGTGAGGACTGAGGGCCGCGGTATGAGGGGGTAACGAGAGGGGACGCTCCAAACGACGCGCCCCCTCTGCAACTAAGGCTGATTGTAGCTTTTTTTAGAAGCGACCGCGACCGCCGCGATCTCCGCCGCCGCCCCCGAAACGGCCACCGCCGCCGCCACCACCAGTGCGGGGTTCTTGTGGCTTGGCCTCGTTGACAGTCAGAGGGCGTCCGTCCATCTGTGAGCCATTCAACGCGGTAATCGCGGCCTTGGCTTCTTCCGGTGTGGACATCTCGACGAAGCCGAAGCCTCGTGATTGCCCGGTGAACTTGTCTGTAATCACACGCGCAGACTCGACGGTGCCATGCGCAGCGAAGAGGGTGGTGAGCTGTGATTCAGTTGCCGCATAGGGCAACCCGCCGACATATAATTTTGAACCCATGGGGGTTCCTCCTTCTGAAATTGATATTGTCTTAGACTCGAGAACGAATACACGAGGGGAAAGAACGGGCCGAAGACGCGGGTAATGGAGCGGCTTGGGTCGAGCTTCCGATCAGATTCTCGGTACCAACAATATCGGTGATAGGCCGTTTTGTTTGCCGTTTCATGCGAGGCCCGCCGCATGAAACATTAATATTCTAACAGAGACACAAGCGAAAAGCTACAGGTCTCCTGTCCTAGTCCCCACTGTTCACGAAGGCTTCTCCTACACCGCCGATACGCTCGCTATGACAAGCCTGGCGGCGAGCGGGCTCGCCGCTCGGTCGGTCAATATACGGTCTCAAGTATGCCTCCCTCCTTCACCGCTCCGCGCGTCCGTCTCGTGCGGCGTCTCGGCGGTTTCGTCACGAGCGCACGTGAATAATGCGGGCTAGTGTCGTGGCGAGCAGGGGGGGATGATTGTGAAGTGGATGAGCGCATAGTACCGAACTGTAGCCTTAGCACTCATCGTCGAACGACTTTTTTGTCAAAACAGTTGAAACCGTAGAGGGTATCCTGTACTGTGACCCTGCATCGTTGCTGTAGTAGTCCGGCGGCACGACTGTATACACCATACCGGGCTTCGCGATCGCATCGCGACCAGGTCCTGTTGGAGTTGACGCCTTTCGGGTTTCTCCCCCTCGGTTCTCTGATCCCGTCTTAATGCGATCACACTGAAAGGATAGTGCATTGGATACGACTGTTCAAATAAGTTTTGATACCATTGGTTTGTCCGAACCGCTCTTACGAGATTTGGCGGCAGCGGGCTTCCTCGTTCCCACTCCGATTCAGGCCCAGGCTATTCCCCCGGCCCTTGCAGGCCGAGATGTCATCGGTTGCGCGCAAACCGGTACGGGCAAGACAGCGGCATTTGTAATCCCTATGATTGAACGTCTTGCACTTTTGCCCAAAGGCCAACCGCAGGCCTTGGTTCTCTCACCAACGCGGGAGTTGGCCTTGCAGATTTTTGGCACGATTGAAAAACTCGGTCGTAGTCATGGCATCTCGGCCACAGTGATTGTCGGAGGGAGCGATATGCAAGCCCAGATCAGAGGATTACGCCAACGGCCAGATATATTAGTTGCCACGCCGGGGCGCTTGCTGGACCACATGTGGAACGGGACGGTGAATTTAGCTCCGATGAAAATTCTCGTGCTCGATGAAGCCGACCGTATGCTCGATATGGGATTTGCTCCACAGATCAATCAGATTCTTGATGCATTGCCGATTGAGAGGCAGACACTGCTCTTTTCCGCCACGATTCCGGAGGACGTCACCCACCTGGTTCAGGCGAGTCTGCATGGCGCGGTTCGCGTAATGATTGCGCCTCCCTCGACGACGGCTGAGGGTGTCACTCAAGTGGTGCGTCACACAACTTCCCAGGAGAAGGCAAAACTGTTGGTGTCGCTGTTGATAGCGGAACGCGGGACTGTTCTGGTATTTGCCCGGACGAAAAGTCGGGTTGATAGGCTAGGCCAAACGCTTGAACAGGCCGGGCACAGTGTCGGGGTCATTCATGGAAACCTGAGTCTGCCTCAGCGCCTCCGCGCCCTCAATGGATTCAAACGAGGAAAGGTCAGAATCCTCATCGCAACGGATATTGCGGCCCGGGGGATTGATGTGGCGAGTATCGGCCACGTGGTGAATTATGATCTGCCGAATTGTCCGGAGGATTATATACATCGTGTCGGGAGGACAGCCCGGATGAAAATGACGGGGCGAGCCACAAGTTTTGTGACTCCTGAGGAACGTGATCAGCTGCGCGCGATCGAAAGATTGTTGGGGTATCCTGTGCCGTTGGCAGAGGGAAGCCCACAACCCCGTGATCGTTCACATCCGGAAGAGAAAGTTCAACGGCCCAGTCGTGATCGTCATCAGTGGAGGCGTCAAGGCGAAGAGCGACGCCAGCATCAGCCGAACCCTATTGGGCGAGAGGTGATCTAGATTTTCACGGGTGGGGGCAACCTAGGGCCTGAAGGAAGTGCATGATTCCGCCGGGTTGCAAACCGGGGTTGCATGCAATTAGAGATCGCTAGTATAGAGGTTCCTGGGGACCCCACCGGAGCCCTGCCAAATCAGGATCTTCTCCCTCGGCACTAGAGGGACGCGCAGGCTTTTCAGACTTGCGCTGCTCTCGGCGTGCGTCTTTCTCGCGTCGCTGAATTTGTTTAGCTTTCTCGCGATCTCGTTTTGCAATGGTTGTTTTACCTGCTCGTCCGATGATGCCCTCCTTTGTGGTGACTTGTCTATCGTCTAAGGTTGTGTGGCCTCTAAAATCGCGATGACTCCGTCGCTCCGCGGCGTCTTTTCCCGCTTGAATCCGAAGCGTCGTTAGTGGTTCTCTCTTCAGCCGTACGAGAACGAGTGCCTTGGCCAAACCCACGGCTTGCCATGTTCGACACCTGCCTGCGGATGTCCTCCATCGAAGCCGGCAGGTTGGCATCCAGAGGACCGGGAATGCCGAGAACGTCCCATCGGATTTTTGGCTTCCGTGTCGACCGTGCTCGGTTCTTTCGCGTTTTGTCGGCTCGCCACCCAGTGGATAGCTTCATATGTGCTCCTTAGTAGAATCTGTCATTTCCAAACGTGCAAGTCGGCTCAGTAGAGATGAGACGGTCCAGAGGCGCGCGAGGGGTAATGTTAGATCGTATAGTTGAGCAGGGTACCATGGGCTTTGGCGAGAGTCAAATAGGGTATCTAGTTAATGAGAGAGACTGAATCATACAGCGGAGCCGGATCATATCATTTGCGGGTATGTTCCGACTGCGGGGCGGGATTCAATCGGTATATTTGAAGAATTATATTTGCGAATTCACTGTTCTGATGTACGGTAGCGGTGGATAGGAAATATCGATGCAACAAGTTTCACATCGATCCTCTATATTGAATAGGTATCGTCGACACCCACGGGTCCGTATCCCCGCCCCGTTTGTCTGCGTCCTTTCCCAACGTCACTCCCTCCGTTGGTTGAGAAAGACTGGAAGTGACTTGGGGGTGGTCTATGATCTTTCGATCAGCGGAGCCCGAGTCAGCACTGAGGCGGAGATCGTGCCAGGGGATGAAGTCACGTTAACGTTACGTCTACCGAAACAAATCAACCCCGCCGATATCGCAGTTGCCACCGTGAGATGGACGAAGGATCAATTCTGCGGTCTGGCCTTCAAGCAATTGTCCCCGGTTGCACAGAATCAACTAAGAAAGTATGTCTCTATCCTGTCTGAGAAGAATATATCCATGCTCCCTTCCTAAGAGAACCCCTACATTCGCATTTGACATGTCTTGCGGAACCTTGCTATGGTGTCGCTAACTGGAGTACTAGTTCCATGCAGCAATATTGTTCCGCCAGACTCGCGTTATCCAGGTTCGAACCCTCTCAGGCCGGGGATGAGATCCTGGGCGTCATCATCCTGGTCTTTTTCGCGTTCATTTTTGCTCTGTTGTTAGTCGGCTCTGCGATCTACCTCTATGTGGCTGGTGCGTTCCAGCACTTCCATCTTATAAGGCCATTCCAATTTGCCCTGTACATCCTCTTCTTCATTTGCGCGATGACATTCGGAATCGGGTTCATCCAGCAAACTCGTCCATAACCTCATCCCACAGCCTTTGCCCGTAGCGGAATCCTCAAGGTTTTGGGGGGTAAGAAATGGACGTATCCTGTCTCACACTGCCGCATAGTCTCGTATCGACACTTTCCCTCCATACCCCATAGCTGGGCGCTGATTTCTTGAATGAAGCCTGTTGCAGCTCTTCTTCCCATGAAGAAGGGAATGAGTGGCGGGCCATTCATGATCCACGGTGCTGGGCAAAGCCATTAGGCCTCTGTATGGTCGATGCAGTAGAGGGCGGGCAAGCTCAAGGCCTGATCCTGGGGTGGATCGGGGTGTGGACTGTTGAGTCAGATTATTTGATGGCCACTGCCTTCACTTCCTTAAACGTCGTTTGCCCAAGCAGGGTCTTCTGAACCCCATCTTGCATGAGAGTGGTCATCCCTTCCTGAATAGCAGCGTGTAGCATGTCTTCAGTTTTTGCCTTTGCCTGAACCATTCGTTTAATACTGTCTGATCCCAGTAGCAGCTCGTGCAGGGCCACACGTCCCTTATAACCAGTCCGATTGCAGCTCTCACAACCCTTTCCGCGGGTCAGGCGAAACGTATTGTCTTGCGGGATGCCGAGCTTGTCCCAATGTTCAGCCCCATAACCCTGGCGTATTTCTTCGTATTCTTCAGGTGTCCCGACGTATTGCTCCTTACAATCCTTGCAAATCCGACGGGTGAGGCGCTGCGCGAGAACACCCAACATTGCATCCGCAAAACTAAACGAGTCACAGCCCATATCGAGAAGCCGGGTGACGGTTTCCACTGCACTGTTTGTGTGGAGTGTGCTCATGACGAGGTGCCCGGTCAATGAGGCTTCGATGCCGATGTCGGCTGTTTCTTTGTCCCGCATTTCTCCGACCATAATCACGTCGGGATCGGCCCGGAGAAACGCGCGCATGGCCGCAGCAAATGTAAAGTTGATCTTGGGAAGAACTTGGACCTGCCTGAGTCCATATTGAGTGATTTCGACGGGATCCTCCGCCGTCCAGATCTTGATGTCCGGCGTATTGATGTAACCGAGGACGGAATGCAGGGTCGTAGTTTTTCCTGAACCGGTTGGCCCTACGCAGAGAATAATGCCGTAGGGCTTTGCGGCAATCTGCTTGATGGCTCCGAGATTCCGATCCGAGAACCCCATCTTGTCGAGAGGCAACGGCTCGCTGGCCGCGAGCAGGCGCATGACCACGTCTTCGTTATATCCGGCAGTTGGAATTGTTGCAACACGCAACTCGATTTCTTTGCTATCCGACAGTTTGAATTTGATCTTGCCGTCCTGGGGCTTCCGCCGTTCTGCAATGTCGAGGCTCGCCATAATCTTCAGGCGAGACACGATGGCGCGTCGATAACTTTGCGGAATCTTCATGTACTCAAAACAGTCGCCGTCTACCCGAAATCGGACAAGCGTTTCCCGCTTTTCACCATAGGGTTCGACGTGAATATCGGATGCACCTTGTCGATAAGCGTCGGCGATAATTTGATTGGCCAGTCGCACGATGGCATTGTCGTTTTCATCGAGCCCGGCTCCGGAATCATCTGCCGCCGCTGCTTCTTGGGCTTCGTTGACGAGTTCACCGAGAATATCGGAAACATTTTCGTCAAGCTTTCGTGTTCCGCTGGTCTCTCCGGATGCTTGCCCTGTGGCAGAGACGAGGAACTGGGCAATATCACGGCGGAGGCTGATTGCAAAGCGAATGTTAAGACCGGGGAAGGTCCGCTTAATATCTGCCACGCGATCGAGGTCGCTCGGATCGTCAGTCAAAATCTCAATGGCAGTCCGATCGCGCTTGAGAGGCATCCAGTGATTCTTCTTGAGATAATCGACGTTCAGGTTTTTGAGGAGTTCTACGTCCACGATTGTTCGATCGTTATATTCAATATAGGGGCATTTATGAAACTGGGCGAGCGACTTCCCGATCTCGAGTTTTGGAACCTTATATTTCTCAATGAGGATGCTTTCGAAGTCCGACACGCCTTTCTTGGATTCGGCAAGTGCCTGATCCAGCTCGTTCTGGGTAATGCGGTTGCTCGTAACCAGAAGGTCGAATTTGGTTGGATTCTTTTTTGTAATCTTTTTCAGATTGAACAGAGCGATGCCGAGTGCTTTCGAGATTTCCGCGACGGATTCTTCATCCTTTCTTGTGAATCGTGTGCCGCCTTTTTTGTTGAGGAGTTGAAAAACTCCCATCAAATATTTGTTGTCGGCAACAATCGGGTAGGTCAGCACCTGTTTCGTCTTGAATCCTGTCCGTTTGTCGTAGGAACTATCATGGAGGAGGGAGGGGTGGATGCTTTGCAGTTCGGCAGCGTTGTAGGCATCCGCTATGCTCACCGGGCGGAGATATTTCGCACAGAATCCAGCCAAACTTTGTTCAGTGATGGGGATGCGGAATTCCTCGACTCTGTCGATGTGAGGGACCTTTGAAAAGATTTCTTTCTTTTCTGAGTCAAATGCGAAGATGGTGACGGCTTCGGCATCAAAGATGCTGAGGATGTCGTTGCGCATGTCAAGGAGAATGTGGTCAAGATCGCTGGCCGCAAGGATCTGGTCCGTGATGCGCTTGACGTTCTCGGTGAAGGCCACTTTCTGCTGAAGTTCTTGAAGATTTTTGGGTATGGGATTCGCCTGCATCGACTGGGGCTCCTGACCATCAACCCGAATAGCGTTGCCAGATTTGTCCGCTCAAAGAAGCGTAGGTGTGACCCACGTGAACGCAAGTGTATTGAGGCAGCGCTCGAATTTCAGTCTAGCTGATCAGCGACGGAAGGCAAGAAAAAGGCAGTTTCAGACTGGGCGGTTCTGGAGGGACAGAATCCAGAGAATCGTCGCTGATGGTAGGGTATTTAACATGATCGTGTGCCTGTAAGATGGCCGACGACGTGGGTGGGGGACAGTTTGAGCTTTACCCCGTCTTTCCGAGTCTTGATCTCCACAACTCCTTCGGCGAGACCCTTATCTCCGATGGTGATTTGGAAGGGAGCTCCCAGCAGGTCTGCATCGTTGAACTTGACACCTGCTCGTTCGTCTCGGTCATCCCAGAGTACTTCCAGTCCGGCTGCTTGTAGGCCGTCATAGAGTTGTGCCGTGACTTGGGCGGTCTGTGCGGATTGAGTGAGCGGGAGGAGATGCACATGGAATGGTGCGATCGGGAAGGGCCAGATGATCCCTTTAGAGTCGTGATTCTGTTCGATCGCCGAAGCTGCAGTGCGGCCAACCCCGATGCCGTAGCATCCCATGACAGCGAGGCATTCTTTACCATGAAGATCAAGAAAAGAGGCTTTCATCGCCTCACTGTATTTGGTGCCGAGCATAAAGACATGCCCGACTTCGATGCCTTTGGCCGTTTTCAAGATTCCGTCTTTTCTCGGTGACGGGTCCCCTGCACAAGCACTGCGAAGATCGGCGAACTGTTGGACTTGAAAATCACGATCCCAATTGGCATCGACATAGTGTGTATCGCTTTGGTTGCCTCCGATGACCACGTTGCGCAAGGCTTTGATCGCATGGTCGGCTATAATTCGAACGTTTTTGAGACCAATGGGACCGGCAAACCCCACCGGGGCGCCAGTGACCTGCTCCACGACAGTGGGAGTTGCGAGTTCAAGGCCGGTGAGTCGAAGGAGGCGTTGAATCTTCACTTCATTTGCATCATGGTCTCCTCGTACTAGTACAGCGACCGTTTCCTCCGCCGCCGAATAGAGGAGCGTTTTGATGAGGTGTTTGGAGGAGATGTTGAGAAACCTCGTCACTTCTTCGACAGTCCGGCATCCGGGCGTATGTACTGTACGCAGGGAGCGTAGGGGGGTTGCGTCTGCATCAGCCTCAGTGGGAGGAAGCACCTCGGCTTGTTCGATATTGGCAGCATAGGCGCCGCCATCACTATAGACGATCGTATTTTCTCCGGTATCTGCGAGTACCATAAACTCGTGCGATGAACTCCCGCCGATCAGGCCTGTGTCGGCCTCCACAGCGCGGAATGTGAGACCACAGCGAGTGAAGATGCGTTGGTAGGCGTCGTACATCTTCTGATAGCTGAGCCTGGCGCTGGTTTCGTCTTGGTCAAAGCTATAGGCGTCCTTCATAATAAACTCTCGGCCTCGCATGAGACCGAAGCGAGGGCGTATTTCGTCGCGGAACTTTGTTTGAATCTGGTAGAAGTTCAACGGCATCTGCCGATAGGAACGGACTTCGCGCCTGAATAAGTCGGTGATCACTTCCTCATGGGTCGGCCCTAAGCAGAAATCACGCTCATGGCGATCCTTAAATCGCAAGAGCTCTTTGCCGTAAAAGTTCCACCGGCCTGTTTCTTGCCATAATTCTGCCGGGGAGGCGATGGGCATGAGGAGTTCCTGGGCGCCTGCCCGGTTCATCTCTTCCCGAATGATCTGTTCGACTTTTCGGATGACCCGGAGCCCCAGGGGGAGGTAAGTATAGACGCCGGCGGCTACCTTGCGAATCAAGCCAGATCGAAGCATCAGCTTATGGCTGACGGTCTCCGCTTCGCCCGGGTCTTCTCGCAATGTGGGGATCAGGACTTGAGATGTCCGCATGGGCTATGGATGCAGTGATCGAGAGTGGTGTTGTGGCATCCGTTAACGGATGAAGATCCGCTCAAGGTCGTTCCAAAACGCAAAGATCATCACGCCTACTAACAGCACCAGACCTGCCTGCTGGGCGATTTCTCTCTGTCGTTCTCCGAGGGGTTTTCGCAGAATGCCCTCGATCAAGAAAAATAAGAGATGGCCACCGTCTAGAATGGGAATGGGGAGTAGGTTGAGGACGCCTAGGTTGATACTCAGAATCGCGATGAGGAAGACCACGCTTGAGGCCCCCTGCGAAGCGGCTTCACCGGAAATGTTGGCGATGGTGAGTGGGCCGCCGATATTCTTGCTGGAGATATCCCCTACGACCATCTTATAGAGGCCGATTGCGGTCAGTTCGGTCCAGCCCCATGTAGCTCCCAACCCGTCATACAATGACAGAAGAGGACTGCTCGAGCGCATGATCGACCGGCCTGGGCCCGAAATGCCAATTTTGCCGATATCGACCGACTGACCGTTGACCATTGCCTTCTCAACGGAGGGCGTCACAGCCAACGAAACTCGATGCCCCTCCCGCAAGACCTCTATCTGTAACTGGCGGTTGGGGCTTTCTTTCACAATGCCAGTCATTTGAGACCAAGTGTGAATCGTTAGACCGTCAATGCTCACCACATGGTCGCCGGTTTGAAGCCCGGCTTTGGCTGCCGGAGAGCTTTGCATGACTGAAGTGACAAGGGGGGGGGCTTCTTCAACTCCGAGGTAATATCCGGGTTCTTGGGTGGATGTCTGTTGCCCAGGGGTGGTGGTGGGTGTGACTTTCACCGTCTTGATTTGTCCGCCTCTTTTGATCTCCAGTGTCAGTGCTTGGCCGTTGCTTTTTGCGACCGCGTCGAAAAGTTCGGTTCGGGTCGAGATTGCCTCTCCGTTA
>Ga0134122_10002826_pt1 | contig 12795 bp, 11 predicted proteins | sample KB302_FD_96461 | JGI IMG/M metagenome (GOLD analysis project Ga0134122, IMG submission 96461) | Terrestrial soil microbial communities without Nitrogen fertilizer from Kellogg Biological Station, Michigan, USA - KB3-0-2 | ecosystem: Environmental > Terrestrial > Soil > Unclassified ...
CCGGCCACGCGCGCTCGACAGCTCATTGGCCGGCGCTTCGTTTGGATCTGACACCTTGCACGCAATCAGACAAGCCTTCGGTGCTGCGTGGGCGGAGACCACCGGTACCCTCAGCAACGACCCGAGCGAGATCGAGGCTGCGCGCTTGAAGCTTGCGACCGCCCTTTGCCAGTAACGTCAAGACACGGTCAGAATGCCCACCTACCGTTGAGGCGGCGGCGGTGTCTTGGGGGCGTGATGCTGAAACTGGGCGAGCAATTACAAGTCAGAGAGGCCGAGAGACGTTTGGGGCTCGAGCATAGCTTCATCACACGACTGGATGCATCATCTGGGGGATACAACGTCCGCTCAGCAATCATTGGAGGTCATTGGAGACATCCTGCGGGGGTTATATCAGCAGCGTTCTCAGGTGCGACGAAGGATTGAAAGAGGCAAGTAGCCGTCGCGAGCAGCGGTCGCGCCCGTACACCGCGCCAAAGACCGATGGTCAATAGCGCCGTCAATAACAGCTTGGACCCGTCTGCTGTCCGGGAGCGAGTTGCTGGAAAAAGGCGTTCAAAAGTCCCCCCTTAGAACGCGAGCAGCCAGTCGGCTCGGGGCGCCCAACGGCCAAGACAACGATCCCGGGCAAACGATCTGGGCACACGTGTCACCATAAACCCGCACCTTCGGTATGGTTCATGACCGTCCCGGGAACCAAAGCCGGCGCGGCCGCGTTTGCCCGGTGGTGGTGCGGGGTGTGGGAGGACTTTTGAGTCTGGATCAAATCGCCATTGCCTTTAGCGGCGTCATCGCGGTCTGGCTGACGCAAGACAAGCGTGAAAGCTGGCGGCGTTGGGCGTGTATATTCGGGATGCTGGGCCAGCCGTTTTGGTTCTATGCGGCATGGAAGGCCGAGCAATGGGGCATTTTCGCCCTGTGCGCGCTCTACACGTACGCATGGGCAAGAGGTTTTTGGATGCACTGGCTTAGCCCCTACGTCCAGATCGGGGACCGTCAGGGTCCAGCAAAAGTGCGTTGGTTGGAATTTGGCGAAGCCGGACGACACCTGGCCCGACCCTCGCCGCCGCGGTAACTGTCCAGTGGCACCTGCTGGCTCATCAGGTCCCCAACCCCGTTCAACTCTACGACTGCCTGTTTACCAAGGCGGACCCCGTCGCCTTCAGCTTCGCTGATGGCCAAGACAACCCGTGCCGCCGTGCCCTGCCGAAAAATTCCGGCCGCGCCGGAAAGCCAAAACAGGCAACGAGGGACGCCAAGGGCCGCTCGCCAGTCACGCGAGCAGCTGGGACCAATCGCGCTTTCCACAAGCTGAAATGCACTTTCGCGCACCGTCCGGCCAAAGGCGCATCCGTTTGGTCCAGTGGATGCCGGGCAATGCCCTCTCAATAAGTCCCTACGACCATTGCCCTAAAAAACAAGCCTAAGGTTTTCCGCCTGCTCGGGCAGCGAGGCCCGAGGGCAGGGGTTCGCCTCTTTCAATCTCAGCAAGAGTCCGCATAGCCGGATCACGCCTTTGAGGCCATCAACAAGGCGCCTTCCGCTTTGGAGCTGTCATGGTCCTCTCACGATCTTGCTTGTTGCCGATCATAGCCGCGGCACTCTCGGGTCTAGCGCTGCTTGCCTACCGACAGGCAATTGCCCAGTCAGCCCCCAAGCAGGCGAGCGCGGCAAGTGTTGCCGACGAGGCGCAGGAGGCAAGACCCAATCGCATCCGATTCGAATACGTACCCCCGCAAAATCCCAAACTCGAGGTTGTCTATACGCAGCTGAAGCAGGGACGCGCGCTGGAAAAGATCCAGCAGCTCTTCAGTCCATTTCGGCTCCCAATCGACCTCACCGTGAAGACCGTCGAATGCGGCAACTCGAATGCCTGGTATCAGCGTCCGACGGTAACGCTTTGCTATGAGTACTTGGATGAGATTTGGCGCAGCGCACCAAAGCAACCAGGCCCGGCGGGGGTCACACCCCTCGATGCTGTCGTTGGCCAGTTCTTTTACGTCGTTGCTCACGAGTTCGGGCACGCGATGTTCGATGTGCTCCAGGTGCCCAGCTTTGGCTCCGCCGAGGATGCCGCCGATGAATTCTCCACCTTCATGATGCTGCACTTGGGCAAAGATGACGCGCGGCGGCTCATTTCAGGGGCCGCTTACTCGTACCGAAACGCCGTCCAGGATTCGGCATCATTTGTAGCCCTGCAGGCGTTCTCGGATATGCACAGCATGCCCGCGCAGCGATTTTTCAACCTGCTGTGCATCGCCTATGGGGCCGATCCAATCACGTTCGCGCATGTTGTCGAGGAAAAATACCTCCCCGAGAGTCGAGCTCGTGATTGCAAGCGCGAGTATGACGAAGTCGCATTTGCATTTAAAAACCTGATAGGCCCGCATCTCGACCAGGACTTTGTGAAGCAGGCAATGCAGCAAGACTGGCTGCCGCCAGAAAGCCCGAAGCCCCTGGGCAAGTAACACGCGTGAATAATGGCTCGCAGACGCGCTCCACCCCGCTACGGCGGTCTTTCAATCGGGTCCGGCTATCACTTTTGCCCCGAAAGGCATCGGTGGTTGTGCCTATTTTACCAACCGCAAATCGGGCGCGGAATGACGACGTCAGCGGTTCACGGTGTGGCGGCGTAGTCATCGTGGCGTCATGCGGCGCTTTTCGTTGCCACGACGCGTGCCACGGAAAAGAGATGATCGCGGCAAACAACCCGACAAGGTAGGTGTCATGATGCACAGGGCTGGTGCCTGCAGCGTCCTTACCTCGGTGCCGTATTTCTTTGCCACCTTGGCCGTCGCCTCGCCAGTGGGCGATGCCTGCAGAATGGAGATCTGCCGCTCCGCCGTATCGGCATGCAAGCAAGCCGACCTCGCGCTAAATCCGTTTGCGCGCACAGAAGCCGAAAAGCAAGCGTATTGCACGGCATTTTTCAATGGCTGCATGAGTCGGGAGGTGACGGCGGATCTGCCTTGGTACTCGCCGGAGATGGTTGCGCGCTTCTTGCAATGTCCGCCATAGCTCAACCGCCATGCTTGCGTCCGACTGCAATGCCGACCACCGCAACGGCAGGTGTTTCTTGCAATCGCGGCGGCGGCGGCCTAACGGCACCCCCGACCGTCGCGCCGGTACGACCGAAGCTCGAAGCGGACGCAAGCGTTGCACGGCCAAAGTCTTCTGCAGGTGCCATGGCGGTCATTGCAACGGGCTGCACCGAAAATAAGTGGCTCTTCGGTAATATGAGCGGGTCCGCCGGCTACTTGAACTCCCGAATTTGAGGTTGCGAGCCCCATTGGCAAAAGCCCTTAGGATCGAAGCGGAGCTGGCGCTCGCGATAGAGCAGCTCGTCGGCGATCGAGCGCACGCCCGAGGAATATTCGAACACCATGCCGTCGGGCCCCTCGAAGTAGAGGAACTTGGCCGATGATGATGGGTGCCGGCCCGGCCCGAACGCTATGTTGACCTTGCGGTCGTTGAGGAAGTGCAGGGAGCGCATGATGTCGTCGCCGGTCTCGACCTGGTGGTTGATGTGCTGGATGCCCGCGCGGTTCGTCGGGAACAGCGCGATGGAATGGTGCACCTCGTCGATGCGCAGCAGCGGAGCATCGCCGATGCGGTCGCTGACGCGTGCGTTGCACACCTGCGTCCAGAAGGCCTCGTCGCGGGCCGGATCGGTCGAGCACAGCCCGATGTGGCTGAAGCCCGTGATGCCGGCATCGCGCGTGCCATGATAGCGCCTGCCACTGACCGCCGGGCGCCAGGCGATCTCGATCCGGTTGCCGGTTGGATCGCGGAAGCTGATGAAGTCTCGCACCATGCGCGCGTCGGCTTCGCGCCGGGTGCCAATCTGGACCGCGTGGCCTAACCTGTCGAGCTCAACTGCGGCCTGGTCCAGGTCGTCCTTGCTGCCAACCTCGAAGCCGGCAATCTGCACCTCGGGATCGCCTTCAAAGTAGCAAAGCGTGTGTTCCCGCTGGTCCGATTTGAAGTGACGGGCATCCCGACCCCACTCGCTGACCTCAAGCCCCAGGATATCGGTTGCAAATCGCGTGGCGCCTTCGAGGTCGCGCGTGCCGAGCCGTACGTAGCAGACATTGTGTAGCTTGATCATAGCGTGCGCCTTAGGCTGGGACGTTGCCGGGATTGAACTCGGGCACGTCGCTACGGCTGCCCCAGCTGCAGAATGAGCGCGCCCGTCCAGGGAATTGGCGGGGCCGGCTGGTTGCCTCCTCGATGCGCGAGCCCTCAGTGACGTAACTGAAGAGGACGCCGTCCGGCCCGGCGAAGGTCACAAACATCTGTCCCGAGGCGGGACGGCGCCCGGGGCCGTGCACAATGCGCACCTGCTGGTCCTGCAGGAAGTAGCTGCTCTGCATCAGTTGATCGACGCTCGCCACGCCGTACTCGACGGCGAGGACACCGCCGGTTGAGGAGGGATGCAGCGCCAGCCTGTGGTGCGCACAGTCGAAACGGATAAAAGCGGCATCGCCGACCCAGTCGCTCACCTTGCCCGCCAGGACCTTGGTCCAAAGCGTTTCGCTCTTGGCAATTGCGGGGGAACGCAGCGCCACGGCCTCGAGACCCGCGATCCCAGCATCGCGCGAGGGGAAGTAGCGCCACCCCGAATGGAGGGGCCGCACCACAAGATCGATGGCGACGCCGCCGGGATCATTGAAGGTCAGATAGGCATTGACCTTGCGCCGCGCAGCGCCTTGCGCGCTGCCGGGCGCGCTGTCATAGCCGTTGCGGGCGAGCACGTCGGCGGCGCGCTCCAGCGTGTCCATATCACGCACCTCCAAGCCGATGCTGTGGGCACACTTTGCCGCCTTGGTGAAGACCAGCGTGTGGTCTTTGAAGTCAGACCTGAACGAAGCCTGAGTGGCGTCCTTGTCGACCGCCTCCAGACCCAGAATGCGCTGGGCGAAATCGGCAGCGGCGCCGAGGTCGCACGTGCCGAGCCGGACGTAGCGAAGTTGTTCTATGGCGATCATGGCGTCACCCGGGCGATCCGACCAAGCCAATTCATTGCGCAAGAACGCCGCCGCCGGTCCCCTGACACAGGCCTGGCAGCGGCTTTGTTCTCCGGGTCAGGCCGCGTGGCGCAGACCTTCGGCGGCACGCGCGATGAGGTCCGCGACCGCTGCCGGTTGCGACACATAGATGGCGTGGCTGCCGCTGACCTCGACCACTATGGAGCCCGCGCGCTTGCTCATGGAGCGCTGCGCGGGGGGCGGGATCATCTTGTCTTCGGTTGCGACCATGTACCAGCTGGCCTTGCTCTTCCACGCTGGCTCGCTGACGGTGCCGCTCAGCGCCTCGACGCCCCACGGTACCTGGGAGTCGGCCATGAAGGCCGCCTTTTCGTGATCCACATCAGCCGCGAAGGATGCGGCAAACTTGGCCTTGTCGAGGAACAGGTACCCGTCCTGCGGCGGTAAAATGGGCGGCACCGGTGCTCCGGCAGGCGGGTCCTTGATAAGCGAGGCGACCGACTCGCCGTTATCGGGAGCGAAAGCGGCGATGTAAACGAGTCTTTCGACCTTGGGGTCGTTGCCTGCTTGCGTGATCACCACGCCGCCATAGGAATGCCCAACAAGCACGACCGGCCCTTTCGCCTGAGCGATCACACGGCGGGTTGCCGCGACGTCGTCAGCCAGCGACAGCGTTGGGTTCTGCACGATGCTGACTTCGTAGCCCTCCCTTTTGAGAATTCGGTAGACGCCCTCCCAGCCGGCGCCGTCAACAAAACCACCGTGCACGAGAACAACGGTCTGCACCGCCGAGTTTCGGACTGCTGCCATAACACCTTCCCTTTCATGCTGATGTCTTCTGCAAGATGCACGAACGGTGCCCCGTGCGCCTTCAGGGGGCATTAAGACGCCCTTACATTTCCCGTAAGGAGCCGTGAATTCTTGGGCCCCGGACAGATGTGCTAGCCTGCGGGTGGACGGTAGCCAGCGCGAGCCCGGACTTGCTCTATCGATTTGAAGACTACGCGGTCGATACGGACCGGCGAGAGTTGCGGCGTGGACGCGAGCTGGTGTCCGTCGAGCCCCAAGTCTTCGACCTGCTGTCCCACCTGATCCGCAACCGCGAGCGCGTGGTGAGCCGAGACGATCTGATCGAGGTCATCTGGGGCGGACGCATCGTGTCGGATTCGGCGCTGACCACCCGCATCAACGCCGTGCGCAGCGCCATTGGCGACAACGGGCATGAGCAACGACTGATCAAGACGATACCCCGCCGCGGCGTCCGTTTTGTCGGCGAGGTGCACGAGCAGCAAGGCCTAGATGCGCCAGCCACGGCCCAGACCGGCGCCCACCCCACCCTGGCCTTGCCAGAACGGCCTTCCATCGCCGTTCTCCCGTTCCCGAACATGAGCGGAGATCCCGAGCAGGAGTACTTCGCCGACGGCATGACCGAGGAAGTGATCACGGCGCTGTCGCGCTGCAAATGGCTGTTCGTGATCGCGCGCAACTCGTCGTTCACCTACAAGGGAAAGGCCGTGGACGTGCGCCAGGTCGGGCGTGAGTTCGGCGTGCGCTACGTGCTGGAGGGCAGCGTACGCCGCGCCGACAAACGCCTACGCTTCGCCGGCCGGCTCATCGACGCCGCGTCCGGGACGCATATCTGGTCCGATCGCTTCGAGGGCGACTTGACGGACGTGTTCGCCCTGCAGGACCGCTTCACCGAAAGCGTGGTGGCGGCCATCGAGCCCAGACTGCAGATCGCCGAGATCGAGCGACTCAAGCAGAAGCCGGCGGCCAACCTCGACGCCTACGACCTCCTGCTGCGCGCCCAGCAGCTCGAGTACGAGTTTTCGGAGGCGAGCCTCGCCGCGGCGCTCGGCCACCTCAAGCAGGCACTGGCGATCGATCCCACTTACGCCCCTGCCATGGCGCTCGCGGCCTACTGCTATGCCGGCGGCAGCATCCAGGGCTGGTCGCAAAACCTCGCCGTCGAAGCAAGCGAAGGGCTGCGTCTGGCCTCGCGCGCGCTGGAGCTCGGCAAGGACGACGGCAACGTGCTTTGGATGGCCGCCTATGCCACCCGCCGGCTCGGCCAGGACGTGGAGCGCGCGCGGGAGCTTGCCCACCGCGGGCTCGAAATCAACCCGAACTCGGCCATCGCCATGGCCGTCGCGGGCTGGATGGAGGCGGAGCTTGGCCATTCGACCAAGGCACTCGAGCTGCTGCGCCACGCGCAGCGGCTGAGCCCGCGCGACCCACGCGGCTGGTTCATGGCCTCCGGCATGGCGCTGGCGCATATCGTCGAGGGAAACTTCGAGGAGGCTGCCGCCTGTGCGCGCATGGCGGTCGATCAGAACCCGCGCTCCACCATCGCGCTGCGCTTCCTGGCGGGCAGTCTCGCCCAGCTCGGGCAGAAGGAAAAGGCTGCCACCGCCCTGCGGCAGATCCTCGAGATTGAACCCCAATTGACACTGTCGAGGCTGCGGTCGCGCTTGCTGGGCATAGACGAAGGCGTGTGGAGCAAGGTGGCAGAAGGCCTGCGGCTGGCGGGATTGCCTGACTAGCCGCTCGCGAGGCTCAAGAAGAAATACGGTAGCATTGCTAGACCAAGACCGCGCTGCAGCTCCGCTGTCCTCCAGGGGATGGCGTCTCATCAGCGTCGCGGGCGGTTGTCTGCTCACCGAGGTTGCCACCGGCCGCAGCCTCTACGAGGGCGACGTGCGCGCCAAGAAACGAAGCTTTCGTGATAGTGGCCAGGCCGCCTGCACAGGGAAGACGGCTTTCAGTCGCGATGGGCGCCTGGCGAGGGCGAAGGCAACCTCAACCGGGCGGCACCCTCCCTAGCCTCGCCATCGGCGTCAATGACCATAAAGGCCTCGGCAACCTCTGCGGCAATTCCGGTTGCGATTTGTGTGCGCCGGCTGCCGACGCGCGCCAGTTCGCCAGCCGTGGAGAAGCGCTTAGGCCCTGATCACCTTCCCATCGCGAAGCGTGTGCTGGTCAACGGCGGGGATGCTAAGGACGCGCCGACCGCCAGCAACATCACCGATGCGGTGGGGCTGCTGCGGCAGGCGCGTGAGACTGATACCGTCGTCCTCTTCATCGCCGCACACCGGATCAACAAGGGCCCAACCGATGCGGCCCGGATGGACGGCGCCATGCGGGGCTCCACCGTTGTGGCAATGGCAGGTCCTGCAGGAGGCGGTGGAGGCAGCCAAGGGACGCAAATGCCTATCAGTGCGCGCTCCAACGCGGTGCACAGCACGTGGGTGTACCGCAAATATCTTTCCTTTCCCGGTAGTTGACCCGATGCACGGTTTGCATGGGAGACGATAGAGCTGATCAGTGCCCCCTGACGCAAAATCCCATCACCAGCTTCGCACCGTGTAAATCGCTCAAGGAGGATCACATGAGTCTCGTCGGAACCCTGGCCAAGGTTGCCCTCGGCGTCGCTGCTGCCAAGGGCGTTAGTATGGTCGTTGCTCATGCTGCCCAGCCAACCTCGACGAAGGTGCCCGATTCCCAGCCGAGACAAGGCGACCCGCTCAGCTCCGGTCTCGGCGGCAAGGGCCAAGCGGGCGGCGGGCTCGGCAGCCTGCTCGAACAGCTCGCTACGGCTGGTGGGGGCGGCAGTTCCGGCTCGGGCGCAACAGCCTCGGCGCCCACTGGAGGTCTCGACGCCTTAATCAAAGGGCCGGAAGCCGCCACGAAGCCAACCATTAACAAGGCACCCGTCGAAGGCTCATTTGCCGAAGTGATAAACCAATCATTTCAGAGGTCCGGTGAGCCGAAAATCTCACCAACGCCGCAGCAGGACGCGGTCGCAGGCCTGATGCTCAGCGCCATGCTGCAAGCCGCAAAATGTGATGGGCGGATCGACGAGGGCGAGAAAAAGAAGATCCTTGAGGCCCTCGGGGACGCTTCGCGCGAGGACATAGCATTCGTCCACCGGGAGCTTTCTTCCCCCGTCGACGTGCAGGCCCTCGTCGATCAGGTGCCGAAGGGGCTGGAGAACCAGATCTATGCGGTCTCGGTCCTGGGCATTGACCTCGACAGCCAGAAGGAGGCGGAATATCTCGCCGCGCTTGGCTCGGCCCTGGGCATCGGGTCCCGTGAGGCAAACGCTATCCATGCTAAACTCGGCGTTGCGGCGCGGTTCGGCTGATCGCTCCAAACGAAGGGGCGGGTACCCGAGCGGTGGCATCCGCCCACCCGCAGCGCTGCCCGGGACCAGCCATCACCGCGCCGATTGTTAGCAGCACACGGCTCTCGCCTGCATCCGGATGGCAGTTAGGCTCGCTGCTGCACTTTCACGCGTTCGGCGGCACCGGGAGTTCGCGGCTTGCCAACTCCCAGCCGAACGCGCGGCACCGAAGCCATCGCCGCAGTTGGCGCCACCTCGGCTTGACTGCCTCATTAGACGCCACCCTTCTCGCGGATGAGGTCCGCAAAATCGGTCCGGCCGAAAAACGCAGACCAACCCAGCGCCGTGGACTGGTACTTGTCGTCGCAAATATTTGGATCGGCGCCGGCATCCAACAGCAAACGCGCGATTTCTAGCGCGCCGCTTTCCACCGTCATGTGGAGCGCCGTGTGAGTGCAGTCCCACATGGACCGCTTGGCGTTGAGCGCGATGCCATGCGCAAGCAGCCAACGAATTGCGGTCAGATTTCTTTTGTTGACCGCGAGGTGCAGGGCAATAGTGTCGGCACCGTCAAAGCCAATGCGCGATGGATCAGCGCGCCACATTGCTTCGGCCTGGTCATAGTCGCCCGCGGCGATGGCCGTCAGGAAATCGAGCTTGGTGCCGGCCGCCAAAAGGGCCGAGCTGATCGACTGGTCGGCCTGCTCCTGGGATGCAGTCGTCAAGGCGGTAACACCGGTTGCATCGGTTGCGTTCGGCTCGGCGCCGAGCTCCAGGAGGAGCTGAACCATCCGCGGCCGGTTTTTCGCGGCGGCATGATGCAGAGGCGTCCGTCGATGTTGGTTGCGGCTCATGCGTGCCGCCAGCAGCGACGGGTCCCGAGCTATCATGGCACGCAACTCAAGGGGTCGATCGAGGGCGATCGCCGTCCACAGATTGAGCGTCGCCCCGTGGTCAAGCAGAAAGGTCGCGACATCCTCCCGCACCTGCTTGAAGCACGTGGCCCAACCTAGGATGCCGACCGCGTAGTCATCACCTTTGCCGTCCACGTCCGCACCAGCCTCGACTAACAGCCTCAGCGTCTCGAGATCGCCGTGCGCTGCCGCGAAGTGGAGCGGTGCGGCGTTGTCCGGGAATTCGCGGCAGTTGAGGTCAGCGCCGCGCTCGATCAGCAGACGTACGGCGGCATGCTGATTGCGCAGAGTAGCCAGGTGCAGCGCCGCGGCTTTCGAATAGCCGCTACCGCCAAGCGCGTCGATTAGCTCGGGGTGAGCATCGAGGCCGGCGCCTAACGCCGACACATCACCAGCCAGCGCCGCGCTGAGGATGTCATGGATCGCCCTTGCCTCCTGCTCCGGGCGGGCGCTGCGTCCCTCTTGGACATCACGGGCGAGCAGCTCAATGGCCTCATGCCGCAGATCCTTGGCGATCTGGTGAATAGTACGGCCGTCGGCGTCGGGAGTCGCGGGATTAAAACCCAACGCAAAAGCGCGGCGGATGACTTCGACGTCGCCGGCGCGGGCTGCGGTGAAAATGCGATCGTGCTCGTGGGGAACCGCATGGATCGCATCGAGATGCGCTTTCAGGGTGCGCCAGCTCTTGAAACCGTAGTCATTGGCCACGGCGCGCTGCGCCTGATGCAACCTCGCATCAGGCTTGGTCGCGCGCAGCTCGGCAAGCCGCTTCTTGGCAGCCTTTTTGAGCCAGTCAAAATTGGGATTCGCAGGGAGCGCCAACGGCATCGGACACCTTCTTTCTTTGCGCCCGGCGACCGCGGCTCTCGGGCAAGAAAGAAGGAGATGTCAGCGCAATGCTGAAAGGTGGGTTGAACCCTCTACGCGGTCCGTGGGTCGCCTAGTCGACCTGCAGAAACGCTAGTCCCGGCCCAAACATAAAGTCAAGCCCCGGCCGAAAGCATAGCTCAAAAAGCACCGCCAGCACGCCCGCGTCCTGTGGCTGGATGTACTTGTTGGACGCGCGAATTCGAGATGCCGAGAGACCATCTTTCCTAGTCTGACCAACGATCGGTTCAACCAGCAGGCGGCCAATCGATGGCTCGATCATGGGCGAGCAATTGAGTTTTCCAACGCTCGCTGCGCGGCGATAGCCTGCATCGATCCATGTTGCGTACCCTTGCCATAGCGGGAAGGGCTAAGCGGCGGAATGGCGGGAACAGGCAAAACCATGGCGCGGCTGTTGCAGTTCGAGCCTAGGCTCATGCTGAACCGCCATCTGAGCCGTTGGCCCGCCGGCGGTTTGGCAACTGGCGAGCTGTGGGCGAAGGCGCTGCGCACGGCGGCCGCCAGAAAGTTGGCTCGGCGTGGGCTTGGGCCAACCGGCCCTTCTGCCAAGGTGACCGATTTCCCACATTCAGTATTGTCCACAGCTCGTCCACAGAGGGATCGCCCCCATCTGGTTGACGACGGGGCGCGGCAAAACAAATCATCACCAAGCGGCGCTGGTGCCTTGCGTGGGAGACCGCGACGATCTTGCGGACACCTTGCGCAGGTGCCGGCTTGGAACAACGGGCGGGGAACAGCAATGAAGAGTAATGCATTCAATTTTCGCGAACATTTTGATCGGCAGTTGTCCCATCTCGCGGAGCTCAAAAAGCGCAATCCGCATCAGGCAACAACCAACATTGTCGATATCAACGACAGGCTCCCACTGCACTTAGACATGGTGGTATCGGACTTCTTGGCCCAAGCCGTCGACGCCTCCAGGAAGGCCGGCGCGTCAGATCACCGGATTTTCAAGCGTATGGCGGAGGTCGCTGCAAGCGTCCTCGACGACCCGACACGGCCTAAGCCCTCACCCGACGGTCCCGAAGAAGCTCTACGCTTTTTCAAGATGCTTGCCCCTGCCTTCTTCGATCTTGGGTTGACACCGGCCCACATGGCCGCGGTCCTTCGCTATTTTGCCGCGGCGATGGCGGGCGAAATCGAGACCAAAGGCTTGATCGAAGAAGCCAAGGCTCTCGTCGTGGCCAACCGAGCCGCAGAGCGGACTTGACGGGGACGACTCGGGCAACAGCCGTCACTATCGCCACGAGCACTTGGCGATATCGTGGCCTATGCGCTGGTCGATGCTGTCTTGCCCGTCGCGAAAGAAGGAAACGGCCTCGCCACACACAGTATAGCGGCCGTCGCTTTTGCTTGGCCGGTCGCGAAGAGTGTCCGCACCGTGCAGCATTGTCTCGGTCTCGTCAGCAAGGTCGGCCAATCGCCACGGTGTAAGGCCGATATGGACGTCTTTGTTTTCGGAGAAATCCCGGGAGGGGCGCCTCCCTGTTGGCGATGGGCGTTAACGCCCATCGTCGAACAACGCCTGCGCACCGCTGCCGGCGGCAGCGTCCCGTGCTTTCGCCGACACCGACAGTTTCATCCTTGGGAACTGGGGTGAAGGCGGCAGTGCGTATCTGCGAACGCGCATGGTAGCGAAAAGCGCGGGAAAGGAGGGTCAGGTGAAAGCCTTCATCTGTACGCCTTAACCGTAGCAACGCTCATCTTGGTTCTCGCAACGCGTGCCCATAGCGCCGATGGTCAGCCGTTTGGCTCAAGCGCTTGGTGGCGGGAGATGGATCGCGACGGGCGCGGCGGTAGGCTGTTTGTTCCAAGCAATGAAGCCGGATGCAGACGCCACGCGGCGAGGTCTCGCTTGGCGAGCCCGATCCGAGCGACGTCG
>Ga0134122_10002827_pt1 | contig 12795 bp, 14 predicted proteins | sample KB302_FD_96461 | JGI IMG/M metagenome (GOLD analysis project Ga0134122, IMG submission 96461) | Terrestrial soil microbial communities without Nitrogen fertilizer from Kellogg Biological Station, Michigan, USA - KB3-0-2 | ecosystem: Environmental > Terrestrial > Soil > Unclassified ...
ACCGAATGGTGGAAGAACGGCGGTGGCGGTACGGTATGGGACGGCATGGCCTACGATGCCGACGCAGACCTGCTGTATATCGGCACGGGCAATGGCGGTCCGTGGAATCCGTTGTATCGCAGCCCCGGCGGCGGCGACAACTTGTACTTGTCGTCGATCCTCGCGGTGAAGCCGGATACCGGAAGAATGGTGTGGTATTTCCAGGAGACGCCGCGCGAAGCGTGGGATTACACGGCGGTGCAATCCATGATCCTGGCGGACCTCAATATCGGAGGCCGCGCGCGCAAGGTCATCATGCAGGCGCCGAAGAATGGGTTCTTCTATGTGCTCGACCGGCTGACCGGCGAATTCATTTCGGGCAAGCCGTACACGGAGGTCAACTGGGCGAAGGATTTGGACGCGAAGGGGCGGCCGATCGAGAATCCGGGCGTGCGCTACTATGAGAATGGAGCGACAGTGGAGATTGCTCCCGGTTCGGGTGGAGGACACAACTGGCATCCGATGGCGTTCAGTCCGGCGACGGGGTTGGTGTACATTCCCGGATCCGTCAATTCTCGCATGTACCATTCGACTCCGGAATTCAAACCGGAAAAGGGCAAGCAGATTACGGGCGCGGAAATGAATGACTTCGCGGCGGGCATTTCCCCAGCGGGCGCGAAGATCACCGGCAAGGGAACGTTCGTGAAGGCCTGGGATCCGGTGAAGCAGGAGCAGCGTTGGAGCGTCACGCAAGCCTTCAGCGCGGGCTTACTGGCAACGGCGGGCAACTTGGTGTTTGTGCCGGGGAGCGATGGGAAATTAATCGCGCTGAATGCCGGAACGGGCGAACGCGTGTGGGACGCGATGCTGGTGGCAGGGATTTCAACGCCGATCACCTATGCGCTCGACGGGGTGCAGTATGTCGCGGCAATCGCGGGGCGCGGCGGGAACCAGCCGGCGAGACTGTTCGCGTTCAAGCTGGATGGGAAGGCAACAATTGTTCCTGCCAAGTTGCGGTGACCTGGAGGGTCAGCTTGCTTCCTGCCGCGACACGAACGGACTGGCCGCGACTTTCAGGCCCGATAGTCGCGAAAAACCAGACAATTTATTCGCGTTTGTCCCGGACTTTCCGCCATTTTCGCCACCTCCAAAAACTTGTCTCGGAACGGTCCTGAAGGCAATTACGGAGGCTTCGCCTTAGGGTGCTCCTTCATTTATAGACCCGGGATGAGGTGATCGCGGTTGTACAGTGGTTCGCAGTGCTCAGGAAGGGGATGATGCGGAAACCGGCGCCGGTAGGCGCGACGTTCATCAGCGTTTGCGTAATACTTCACATACACGTCGATCCCTTCTTCTCCATGTCCTGTGAAGTCGATATACCAGCCGCGGCTGAAAAAATCCGGCGTGACGGTTTCTCCGCTCCTGGCGGTGTACCAAAGATAGGTGTAAACCTGGCGGTCCGATAAATGGTCTGTGTTTGTCGGAATGATATGAAGAGTCAGCAGCGCCTGGATGGCATCCCACATTTGCTGCGTAAGGTCCTTGTCGGCGAGTTCATCCGGATCCGTCAGAACGATTCCAGCATCTGCCAGGCGTTCTCGAAGCGGTTGCCGCGATGCTTGTTCGAACCGCAGCACATGTTCGAGAAATGACTCTTCGATTTCCGGGGGACAAGCCGGTATGGAGCCGAAGAATGCCTCGTCGCCTACGACTTCACGGATCTGCTGCTTCAATCGCTCGATGCGATCTTTCCGATCGGTGCTCATACGACTGCTTTTGCAATTCAGATGCCGTGATGATGTGACGCCGATAGGCGCCTAAGGGACGATGATTTCCAAGTCGTCTCCCGCGAAGGCCGCAAAATGCTTTTCGTTGAAGGTGAGCAATACATTGACCTGCGCTTTTCGGGCACAGGCCGCGATGACTGCGTCGTAAGCTTGGCCTCGGGAAATGTCAGCATCGGGGGCCCCTCGAAGCAGAACTCCATAAGCCGCCGCACCAAGAGCGACGACCTTCACGCCCTGCAGGAAATTCGCTTCCAGCAAACTCCGGGCGTCAACGGGGGCGATTCGGTGAGGAGCAGGAAATCGGGTCAGGACAGCGTACGCTTCAATCAGAGTCGGACCAGCTACAACCATTCGCTGCTTACGACTCAAACGATTCTCGATTTCCCGGCGGGCTCGTTCGTGGTGGTCGTGCCACGAACTGATGGCCGCAATCATGCAGCTTGTATCCGGCAGGAACGACGCCACAGTCAGTGCCCGCGTTCGTGGTGGAGTTTGCGACGTGTCTCTTCCACGATCCCGGTCGTGAGCGGAGGAACTGGTTTCCGCGGAACCGCTACCAGCAAACGGCCGCGCCGTTTCAGTTGGACTTCGAGCGGAGCCGGCTCGATCTCAATGCGTCCATCTCGCGTCCGGACTTCAAGGGACATCCCTGGTTTGATGCCAGCTTCTCGGCGAATCTCCATCGGTATGACAAGGCGTCCAGCAGAATCAATGGTAGTTTTCATGCCATAAACCCTACCATAAGGGTCAACAGTTCAGAAGCGCATCGATTTGGAATCATGCTTTCCGGAATGCGCGGACGCCTTCACCATCCCCCTCCACCACCGCCACCGGACGATCCGCCGCTACTCGAACTTCCACCACCGCTGGAACTGCTCGAGCTCGGCGCCGAAACTCCAGCTGCAATCCCCGCTACAGCTGCCACCCATGCGCCACTGGCTCCCGCGCCTCCCGAAAACCCGCCTCCTCCGGTGAAGCTCGTGGGGTTTGGGGATGCGCTCGCCGTGCTCGAACTGCTCGAAGTGGAGATTGTGCTGTGGCTCCACGTGGAAGACTGCGTCGCCGTTGTGGCATGGCGGGTGGACCAGACGTCGACTTGTTTGCCCAACCCGAACGCCAGCAGCCACGGATACCAGTTGTCGCGCAAGTCCGGTTTCGACTTTTCCAGTTCCTTCAGGAAGAAACTCCGGCCCGCTGTCAGACGTTTGCGGAAGGCGATCGCATCGCGGCTTTGCCGCGACTTCATTCCGTTAATAGATGAATTCGCGAGGCACAGCGCCCATGCCGCGATCGCGCCGGCCATCGTCCATGGGAGTTCGACCTCGCTGGCGCCGGCAGCCAGCCACAGGAACGCGGCGGCCCCGAGACTCACGACAAATGCAGGGATCATGGAATATGCCGCTGCCTTCGGTCCCCAGGCCATTCGCGCCCGGAACAACCATCCGGGTATCTGCAGAAAACCAAAGAGGACCAGAAACGAGATGAGGGCTGCGACCGCGCCGCCTCCCAAAGCCGGTTCCAGGTACGAAGTCCATACAAACAGCACGGCGCCGGTTAGAAACAACGCAATGCCGGCCAGCCGCCCCACTCGAACGTCGCCGGGAGGCAGTACCGACTTGACACGCTTTTCCAGTTGCGGCGTGATGGCGGTAACTGGATTGAAGCCCTTGCTCTTGTAATGTTGCCGGACCGCTTTCGTGCTGGTCTCCGTCCGTTGATCGAAAAACAGGCCATCGACCAGCGCCCGCTCATGACCGTCCAGCTTGCTGCGGTCCACTTTCAAGCGGAGCGTCATCGACTCCTTCTCGACCTCGCTTTCGAGCTTGCCCTCTGCCGTCATCCGGGCGATCAGAGCCACCACCTCGGGTGTGCCAATACGGCCATCCCAGGCTGCACCCACCACTTCCGCCGGGTGCGCAAGAATGTTTTCTTCTATCCAGGCGCTGTCAATCTGGATCGCTTCGATCGGTGCGAATCGTCCAAGGGAACGTTCGCGTACCACGAATCCCACCACGATGAGAGCGAACACTCCGAGGATAGCCGTTACCGCCCATACGATCTCTGGCGGACGCCGGCTGTTGATCGCAGCCGGCGCACCGGTTCCCGAGTAACGCAGTGGAATCGTCAGTACAAAGCTTTGCCCAGGTGGAAGAGGACCGGCGCTGTACCGCGTCCGTATGTAAGTCAGCGGCTTCCAGAGGGGATCGAGGGCCAGTTCCAGCGAGAATCGTGCGATGGGCCCAGGTCGGGCGGGAAAAGCGAAATCGTGATCGAGCCGATACTGAGTATCTTCTTTCAGCAGGATTCCGGAGAGCTTGTAGCGCAGCACGTAGAACAGCTGCGTGTTCGCAAACGGCGGATCGGATGGCAGACGGCTGCGCCATCTCAAAGTCTTGCTGTCGGCCCAGGTGAACTCGTCGACGGCACTGGGTACCGCGGACTCGCGGAGCGGCAGCAGCGCACCGGTTTTCGCGTCCACCCGTTCCAGGCTGATGAACTGAAGCTTTTGCCGCGGCCGCACATCGAAAATGCGCTCACCGCCGTTCCAGTCGCCGGAGAACACCATGGTGTGGCGTTCGATGACTTCCAGCACGCCATCGGCATCGAGCCGGGCGTCCACTTCGAGCGCGTCCCAATGCAACTCTCGTTCCGCGGCCTGCACGCCGGGCGTGATCCAACACAGCATCAGGCTGACGATCAGCGCCAGGCAACGGGCCTTTACTTTGCGTGTCCTCATTCGCGCGAGAGTATATCCAGCCCCACCGGCTTGCACACGCGGAACCTAAGCTCCCTCAAGGGACTGAAGCGCACGCCTGCCGCCTGAAAATTCTTGCCGCGATGCAGGGTGTACGCGCTGAAATCTTCCCGCAGACCTTTCTCCACAGGCCGCAAATGCTCAGATACAGTGCGCTTTCTGATTCACGCGAGTCCGAGGTAAGACGTACTTGACTTCCATCGCAACCAATCGTTGCAGAAGTACGCCAAGCCTTCCTGCCTGGTATGGGCTGTCATAGGCCGCAAGCTCCTGCGCCAGGCGTTCGTCTTCCTCTGCCGAAAGGATCGCATCCGCACGCTTGAAAACCTGCTCCTCCTCGGATTTGATATGCGCACGAACAAGCTCACCCAAACGTTTCGCGTAATAGACGAAATCTCGTTCCTTATGCGTCTTCAGGGCATCCTCCATACCGTCCAGCAGCGACCGCTGTTGATTGTGCTCGAACGTGATCTGACAGAGACACGCATATTCCTCGGCGTGACTTGCCTTCAGCAGTGCAGGAAAAAGTACGGACTCTTCCCTTTCCTGGTGATGGCCATCTCCAAAAAACCGCAGAAACTTGTGAACAGTCTCCACGTCGCGTTCATCCGGCATTTCACCGTCTGCAACTCGCGCCGCCATTCCATCGATGACGGCAATCGCTCGAAGAATGTACTCGTGCTCGTCCATCAACAAGCGTGTGGCTTTCATGGCAGACTCCTTTCGCTAATACTTTATCTGCAACTGTCGTACCGCACTTCAGTGTCATTGACGACAGGCACTTGGAACATCGACCAATTTGAATTGGTGTCGAATCTGCAGATTCCGGCCGCTTTCAGGAACTTCTAACGACAAACTGACAGGAAAGAAGCGGATTCCGCGCTAGATCACGGGCCGCACTAATCCAAACAGGACAATCCAGGGGATAAGCCATCCGAGCAGACACACCACGAATGCACGCGCGGTGCTGGTGAAATCGAGCGCCTGGCGGATGGCAATGACAAAGGTCAGCAGCATCCAGATGGTTACGATGATAAAGATTGGCCGGCCGATCAACGGCAGAACACCAAGGACCCGCAGGATTCCCACGGAAGCCGAGAAACCCGTAGTCCGCAGAATCTGGCCGAAATCGGCTTGCGTGGCGCTTCCCGGCAGCAGGCGCGTTCCGATGAACAGTGTCAGCAGCACCCAAACCATCCAACTCACAATGACCGCAACGAACCAGCCCGCAATACTGCGCGGGTTCGACGCACCAATGCCAATCGCTCCTGCCATGCTGGACACGATCACGACTCCGATGGCCGGACCGGTAGCTGAGACATCGGCTTCCACCTCCTCGTAAGTCTCCACGCGGAGTCCCGCGGCCCCTATCATTCGTCCGATGAAACTTTGCATGCTTACCTTTCAGTCGCCTTCGCGGGTACCGGTGCGATCTGAGTGACGATACGAGAATTCAGGTACGCGATCAGATCGGTCATTTCCGATTTTTCGAACTGAGGCCATTCGATCCTTTGCTGCTTCATTGTTTTCAGCATCTCGGGACCGTGCCGCCAAACCGACGCCGTCAATGTAATTGGTGAGTACATTTCTGTAGCGCGCGAAAGATCCGGTGCGCCGGTCTGGTTGCCTCGCATTTCATGACAGTTGACACAACCCTTCGAGTCATAAACCTTTCTGCCTTTTGCGGCATCGCCCGGCTCGAAGAAGAATCGCTGAGCAAACAGGAAGGCGATCAGATTCCGCATATCGCCGGGAGCCAGCTTTTCGGTTTGACCTCCCCGGCTGCGCATGTCCGGCGCATGGTTCCACATATCTGCAATGTAATCGGTAACCGTAGATGGTGCCGCCTTCGTCAGGAGATTGATTTTCGAACGTTCCGTCCCGAAACTGTGACAGGAAATGCAGGCCCGGTCGAAAACGTTCCGGCCCAATCCTGGTTCACCCACCGCAAATGCGGCTTCCTGCGGTTCGCTATCGGGAAGCTTGCTGAGAAACGTCACAAGGTCCACCACGTCACGCCCGGACAGCGTCGGCCAATTGATGCCGCGATTCGCCGTTGCAGAAAGCATTTCATTGGAGTGGTTCCACATCCGTTCGGCCCAAATGATTGGATCCTTCAAATCCGTCCACTTCTCTATCAGACCTTTGGGTGGTTTCGCATCGAAAACTTCTCCGTGGCAGCTGACGCAGCGCCTGTCCTCAAAAACCTCGCGGCCACGAGCGGCATCTCCCCTGGGTGCGAAATAAAGCGTCGCGTAGAAATAGGCATAAAGATCGGCCGCTTCAACCGGCGTCATTGTGGGAACCGGTTTTTTCAGCGAATCAAACTCCGCCCACATCTCAGGACTGTGATTCCACATTTCGGCGGCAAGCAAGCCGGGCTTGCTCGTGCGCCCGGTGGGACTTCCAAAATCCGGTGCGCGATTGCCACCTTTTCCATTCAGCGAATGGCAGCCCAGGCATCCCTTTTGTTCCAGTACCCGACCTCCTCCCGCAACGCTGCCCGGAATCACCTTCACCTGACCGGCAGCTGTGGCGCACACCATCGTCAAAGCCAGAATCGGAAGCAGTTTGGTCTTCATTTGCGGCGTCCTGCTTTCTCTACGAAGTTCGTTGTGGACTGGATGAATCGCGATGCATGTTCCACCAGTTGCTGACGGCGAAATGGCTTTCTCAACAGGTCCTCCGCGCCAAGGCGCCTTGCGGCCGCTTCGGTTTCCGGATCCGCAAATGCGGAAATCATCAGCACCGGAATTGTGGAGTTGTTTCGCTTCAATTCCGCCAGCAGATCGAGTCCGCTCTTCCCAGGCATCCGGTAATCACAGACAATCAGATCGAAATCGCGGCGACTCACCGCCTCTAATGCATGGTCGACGTCTGCGGCGCCTTCAACGACGTGTCCTTCGCGTTCCAGAATCTTTTGAATCGAGTCCCTGCACGTCTTGTTATCATCGGTAACGAGAATCAAGCTCATGCTTTTATACCTTCACCGTGAGCAATGGAGACTCCAGCCTGGATAACAATTTATCGGCGGTTGTTCCCAGCAGATTTCTGTGAATGGTTCCGTACTCGTGAGTTCCTAAAACTGTTAGGTCCACGCCGGCTTCATGCGCCACGGCTGCGATTCGCTCGCTGGCATTCCCTCTTTCGACAATACGGAGAATACGGGGATCCTCGAGGGACTCGTCCGGTATCAGGTTCAGAAGCTGGTTCATTGCCCATTCCGTCATTCGCTCATTGGCATCCATGTAGTGGCCCTGCTTCAATGCAAACTCAATGGCTCCTGTCGTCTCGATGACGTAAAGAAGGTAAATGTATGCGCCAAATGCCTTCTGCAATTCGAATGCATATCGAACCACCTTTTTCGAATGTTCCGAAAAATCGGTGGCAACCAGAATGCGGCGTGCTCCTTCGAAATCCGTGCTTTCCGGGTGAAAGCGGGAGGAAATTGCCAACACCGGGCGGTTCGTCGTTCGAATAACGGTGCTGGTGACGTTCCCGGCGGCCGATCCCATGACAACAAGATCCACGGATTCCTTTTCCGCAAGAGCTACGATTTCCCCAGCAGTCCTGCCTCTGGATATAACCGGCCGAACGGTGATATCCCCGCCAACCGATGCCAGAGTTTTTGCCATCTCCTGTTCCGCAAAAGAGTCCAGATGCAGCTGCAGCTCGCGAAGATCGAACAGCGTGACCCAATGGGGAGTCCTCTCGAAGTAATCGTTCACAACGTGCTGAACGATCAATTCTCCGCGGTGGAATTCTGTCAGCCGAACGGCATGCGCCAAAGCGTGCTCGCTGTTCCGCGAAAAATCGGTTGGAAATAATACTTTTCGATAAGGACCCATCTGCTGCCTCCGAATTACTGTCACGCTTCCCTTCATTGCAGATCTGGGGCCTCAAGCGCCAAAACTCTGCAAGTGCCTGATATCGCATGCCTGACTGCCGTTGGCACCATACCCCCCGACACTTCGCCAGAGACGGTCTGGCATAAGGCATCTTTCGCAAAGAGGTAGCATTGACTCGATGTCACAAACAGGCACTTTTGGGAATGCCCACGTGTCCGAATGTCGTTACTCCTTCACGGTAGGTGCGGTCGATGAGCGGAGCGAATGCAAGCCCGACAGGGCGCTTAAACCTTCGCGGCGAGCGAATAGAGGTAGAGCACAACGCCGGCGAGCATCAAAGTGCATCCGATAAGGAGGAAAGCCATGAAAGCAAGCGGATGAGCCCAGGACATCGTCACCAGTTGAACCACGAGACCTGCGGCAACCAGTAATCCCGCCCAGCGGATTCGTTTTTCGATCGGAAGCTGGATCATCTAGTCCTGTTCCTTCCAGATCTTTGCATCCGCGAGTGTTTCCACATCGTGGACCGTGTCGTGGCACCGGCTCGACATGCACGAGAGTTTGTTTTCACCGGCCAGCTGAAGCATGTCGGGCGTCTTATGGTGGGATGTCGTTTCCAGATACGATCGCGCACCGGCGTGACAATGCAGGCATTCGCGATTGTTGAAGGGCGTGTAGAGCTTGATGTCTTCCGGTTTTGGAATCGTCCCCAGATATTGAATGTAGACGTGACGAAGCCCGCGCATCTTCGCCGTAATCCCTCCGTACATGGTGTAGTCCGAATGGCACGTATAGCAGGCTTGCTCGCGCGGCACTCGGTTGTTCTGGTAGTGCGCCGCCGGAACATAGCTCTTGTCGTCCACGTGCAAGCTCTTGCCGTAGTCCTCCATCACGTGGCAGGAAAGGCAGAATTGCGTGCTCTTCGATTTCTCCAACTGCTGCGAAAGACCTGCTGCCAATGCCAGCGCCGGCAGGAGGAACAAGGCAACGAATGCGAGGATCTTGCCGCCACGTACGCGAGTCAGATCGGCGTGAAACGCAACCAGTACGGCCAGTAACGCGGCCATGCCGGTGACCAGCACGCCGATTATCGTCAGAGCCGGCATTCTAGGATTTCGCGAGTCCGCGCATGTAAGCCGTGATCTTCTTGCACATGTCCGCGCCGAGGTCTTTCTCGAACGCATCCATGTCCTGGCCTTTGCCCTTCAGTACAACGGTGAGCATTTCGGCGTCGGTCATTTTCTGGATCTCGGGCGATCGGACGTCCTTCACCTTAAGTTTTTTTCCTTTGGCAGTCTGTCCCTTACCGTCTTCGCCATGACATACCGAACATTTGTCGAGGTAAACCTGCTTGGCATCCTTTTCCTGAGGCACCACCAGCAGCACTGTGCCTATCGCACCAATCAATAACGGTATTGCAATAAGTACTTTAATCATTAGGAATATACCTCCTTCAATATTCTCAAAAGCTTCTCGTCCAGCGCAAAGTAAGAATATTGGCGCTGAAGTTGTTTACCGGTACCAATTCCTCAACATAATACGTCCGCTGAAGGTCGATGGAAAGTCGTCCCGCCTTTGGAAAATTAAAATAGAAAGTTCCCGTCACCATTGGCCACTTCAAGGGACCATACGCTGGCGGCTCGCCGCTGATCCGACCTTCGCCCGTCGTTCGAATGTAATTCCCGGACAATCGCAATCCCGCACGTGGCATCGGTTGGAATTCGAGTCCGGCCTGCCACACGCGATTGATCTCCTGGTCGCGCAATGTGTTTCTCAGCGGAGGGGTGCCGCGCGGATAGATAATATTGCCCGCCGCAAAAAAACTGTCGTAGGTCAAACCTCCAAAGAGGGAGAACTGGTCGTTCCGCGCATACGATACAGTCGTGGAATTCGCTCGAATGCGCGATTCGAAATTCGCGTCTAAGAGCTTGCTGTTGCTCACGTTCGTTGAATTCTCAACAGACAGTTGCGGAATTGGCTGATACCGCACCATGAAACGCCCCCCAACCCGAGTGTGCGGCGTGATCGCCGTATACGAAGCGCCCCTGGTGGAACTGCGAAAATCGCCGCGGACATTCAACGTCGACCACGGCTTATAACTGAACCCGATTTCCGGACGGACGGTGTTCGTTCGCAATGTTCGAGTAGGTTCGGCAATGCCGTTTTCGAGAGACTCGATGTCCGATTTGAGCAGCCGGATTCCGGGATGAATCGTCAGCTTTTTATTCGGACGGAAGTCCATCGCCACGCTCAGTTCGCTCAGGCCGTCGCGCCAGACGACATCGTCGCCTCCGATACTCAATACTGTGCCGTTCAACAGACTTTCGAGCTTAGACACCGACTCACTGGTAAAGCGCAAATAACGGTAATCCACATCCACGTCCCACCATTTTCGGACTTCATACGTGAATCCTTCAGTGATCGCGTGGCTGGGTTGAATCACGCTGGTGCGGCCACTTTCACTGACGGCATACGCTGTTACGACTCCGTTGCTGCCTGGAGCAAGGCCGCTTGCCGCCTGATCCATGACTGCGGGGCCGCGATACCGGTTATAGATGTAGCTACCCCGCCACGCGAGCCGTGAAGACAGTTTACCTGCGAAGGAAAATTCACTGATTGGGGTCGTCAGGCGCCGGGACTGTGACCATGACAGCTGATTCAAAGGCTCCGTAAGCGACAACGCTACCGGATCAATACTGGTTTCGTTCGGGGCGAACGTGTTGAGGGTCATGTCCTCATTGAAAATCTGATATCCGGTCTTGTAATGGAAACTCCAGCCTCGTCTGGTGTAGTCGACACCACCGGCTACCTTATCTGTTGTGTCCTGTAGCGGCGCCACAAGATAGTACGGATTGGCCCGGGCAAATGATGCCCAGTACGACGGGGAGTTGAAGAAATCCAGCGACCGTGTTGTGAACGTGGTTCCGTCGTTACTCGTGTGGCCCGTTTCAAACGTGAACTGTAGATTCTTTGTGGCGTGCAGCGTGAAGTCTGCTGAACCGAACTTTCTCACGGTTGCCCAATCGTGGTAATTGGTCAGTCCTTTTGACAACGCGGGAGATATCGACGTGATCGGCAATGACACGTCATCGTTTTGATTCCAGTAGTAATAACTCTGTCTCCAATTCACACGCAAATCGTAGAGCCCCTTCTTCGATACCATGAACCGGGCCGCTGGGAAGGGATCCCCGCCAATACCGCTGGCAGTAAAAGAATACTGATCGGCGAAACTGGTGGTGTTTTCGCGTGCAGTGCCGAAAAAACTGAAATCATTGAGCCGCAGACCCGGCCGGAGATTAAACATCTGCTGGAATTGAGGGCGATAACCGCGGACATCGATGAATCGATATCCGACAGTTGCTTCCCCATGGTTATCGAAGTCTCCAAGCTGCAGGGGCTTGCCGGCAGGTTCATCCTGGGCAAATAACACGCCGGACATCATCAGGGCCGCGGTAAATGTCGCAACAAACGGATAGCGCTGCATTCTTATTCTCATCGCAGGAGGTTCACATCGAAATTCGAGCCGTGAATGGTGACGTGGCAACGCACGCATTCGCCACTGGTTTGGAAACCCAACCGGCTATGCGGTACCGGGTCCTCTTCATGAATTCCGGTATGGCACTGCAGGCACAGTTGGCGCCCTTCCCGCCGAACCAGAAGCATTCTATTGATACTGCCGTGTGGATTGTGGCAGGTGACACATCCATCGATTTTCCCGGCCGGATGTTCGTAGACAAAAGGACCGTGCTTCTCCACGTGACAGGTCGAACAGGTCTCCGAGGCCGTCCGTATCAGATTCGAAGCGTTTGGCGTGCCGTGAGGATTGTGACAGTCCGTGCACTTCATGAAACCTTCAGGAACGCGATGGTGCACCGGCAGAGCAAACTGCGCTTTGATCGTGCCATGACACGCGTAGCAAAGCTGGGGTTCCGGGGACTTCAGCAGGCTGTTGCGAAGCCAGCGGTCTTCGTCGGGCTGCGACATGATTTGAAAGAATTGCGCCTGGGGAGTCGAGAGGCCACCTTTGCTTTGGTCCTTGACCTCATTCACAAGATGCGGCGCGTGACACGTGTTGCAGGACACACCCTGCGCCGCATGCTCGGAATGATTGAAACCTTGCTGTAATTTACCGGTGACGTGGCATGTCATGCAGCGATCGGAGTTCTCTTTTGCGCTTCCTTGAAAACTGAAGATCAGTTTGTTCGCGAGGGCCGTTTTGGCTTCATCACCATGGGCGGCCTGTTCGGCATCCACGTGAGCCGCTCCCGATCCATGACAGGTTTCGCATGCAAGGGCTGGTTCCTTGCCGGCTTGAACATGGGCATGGCTGGTCTTTCCAAATTCGGTGAATTCCGCCTTATGGCAGGACCGGCACGTCGCATCCGCAACAGGCGCTGCTCCACTCCCGGAATCTGCAGGCTTCTGC
>Ga0134122_10002829_pt1 | contig 12792 bp, 9 predicted proteins | sample KB302_FD_96461 | JGI IMG/M metagenome (GOLD analysis project Ga0134122, IMG submission 96461) | Terrestrial soil microbial communities without Nitrogen fertilizer from Kellogg Biological Station, Michigan, USA - KB3-0-2 | ecosystem: Environmental > Terrestrial > Soil > Unclassified ...
ACACGGACTGCTCGTTCGCCGCGCGCTTGCGCCCGCGGATCATCGCCACGGGGAGAGTTTCCCGGTCGGAAAAACTGCTCACGACGACGCCGAGGATATGGAGCGCCACGATCGCCAGCATCGTCCATGCGAGAACTGAGTGCACCTCGCGCAGCGCATCACCCTGCGCGAAAGTCAGCAGGCCCTGCAACGGTCCCTGCTGCTTTTCGCCACCGAGCGCTGCGACGCCGCTCAGCACCGACAGCGCCCCGAGGGTGAGCAATATGAAGATCGCCCAGCTTCCGGCAGGATTGTGTCCAACGAAATGCGCCTGGCGGCGACGAAGAAGGTCGCGCAGATAGCGAAGCGCGGCGAACGGCCCGAAGGCGAAGCTACTGAAACGCGCCCACCGCGTTCCCACGAAGCCCCATATCACGCGAAACACGATCAGCGCGCCGATCAGATATCCGCAAAAGACGTGGAAATCGAGATAGCGCGCATCGTCCTGCGTCAGCCATTCGACGAGGAACGCCGTGGCAAGGAGCCAGTGGAATATCCGCGTGGGCAGGTCCCAGACTACGACCCGTTCACCTTGCATCGCGACGTCCGCTTCGTTCAGGGCAACAAAAAACCCGCTGCCACCCACGGTGGCGCGGGCCTAAGGGACGACCCTCGTCGCCCCGCGATCAAACGTGTTCGATTACGCCTGCTTGCCGAACCAGCGTCGAAAAGACCTTCGGGCGGGCCGTCTCAACAACGAGCCGGCCCGAAGGGAGGAGAGACGCTTTATGCCGTTGCGAATAATCGCCTAGAAGTTGTACTCGAAGCCGAGGTTCCAGCTGCTCGCCTTGACTGATGCCGGCGGCGTGCCCGTCGAGCCGCTAGGATAATAGATCGCGTTTTCCTGCGGGAAATTGTAGGCCAAGTGCACGCTGAAATTCATCGCCGGAGACCACAGCAGCGTAATATTCGACCCGTCCGTTTTGCCGAAGTCGGTCTTCTGACCGCTGGGGCTCGTGTACTCGTACTTGAAGTCCTTGTAATACGACGCGTAGAAGCCGTAGGTGCGCAAATAGTAGTAGCGCAGATACACGCCGATAATATCGCGCTTGGCGCTCGCGCCGCTCCGGTAGTCCTGCTTCGTGCCGTTGCCCTGGATCATCGCGACCCAGCTATGCGGCCCGCGGTCGGCCGCCGTATGTTCGATGCGCCAGCTATACGTATCGAACTTGTCGACCACCTCGACCGGCGCCCCCGCTACCGGACGACCGCCGAGCGTATTGGTGAACGACAGCGTCGAGTCGGTCACACCGGCAGGACACGTCGTCGGGCAGATGAAGCTGGACTTGGTCGGCGTCAGGATCGACGCGTTGTCGTTGCCATGGCTGTATTCGACCCCCAGCCATAGATCGTTCTCTGTCTGACGGAGCGCATTCCATGCGAACGAGTAGTACTGCTGCCAGCCGTTCGAGAAGCTGTTGTTCGTGACGCCGCTTTGCGCCGCGAACTGCGCCCAGAACTGGTCGTTGAAGAACCCGTGCAGACTCAAGGTGCTCATCGTCGCTGCCTTGCCGACACCGCCCTGGCCGAGGGAGAAGAAGCGCGGGACGCCGATCGGAAACACGAATTCCGTCACGACGTCGCCGGGCTCGTTGCCGATCGACGCGCCGATGAAGCTGTTCTCGTTGATCTGGCGCGAGGTGGCAAGCCGGAATTCGTCAAACGCGAAGGTGTTCTCGTTCGTTGGCCCGGTATTGCCGACCGTCACCGAATTGATCGAGTTGTTGGCGAGGTAGCCGATCTCCGTCCACAAGCCGAGCCAGTCGGTGATCGGGCCGGTAAAGAACATCGACATCCGCGCGGCCGGGGTGGAGGTGACGTCGCTCTTGACGCCGTTGACTTTGGACTGCTGCGCCAGCTCCGAGACAAACCGCGCCGAGAAGAAGTCCATCATGTTGAGCGAGAGGTAATCGCCGCCGTATTGCGGTTCGCCCTCGATCGTCTGACCATCGCCGCGGATTCTTTCACGGATGGTCGGCGTGAAATAACCTCGCATCTGGAAGATGCGCGCCGTCCGCGTGAAATTCGGCACGTTGTCCTGGCCGATATGGCAGGTCGTGCAGACCATGCCTGTTTGCCGCGCAAAGGCCGGCACCGCCTGCGACTCGGTCGCCAAGAATGGCAACGCGCACACGAATGCGGCTGCCGCGAGCTTGACTCCGTTCTTAAGAAACTGCTTCATGAATCTCCTCCAGGAGCGGGTGTGTTAAGAGGCCGAGTGAGTCAGTCGCTATTTCTGCAGGTCAGTTTTCAAGAACACCACGAGCTCGTCGACGTTCGGAACCATCTCTGCGCCAAATCCCGGCATGTTCGCGAACGGGCTGTCGTGATACAGGCGCTGACGTCCTATGCGCCCCTTGCGAATGATGTTGACCAGCACGACATTCGGTGCGTTGAGGACCAGGGGGTTGCCCTTGAGCGCAGGGGCCATCTTCGGCATGGTGTTCGACGTACCTTCGCCGTCGCCGCCATGGCAGCCGCCACAGCGCAATCGGAACAGGTTACGCACGTTCTGGTGCTCTCCGGCGACCGGGGCATTCGGATAAATCGCCTGGTCTGCCAGAACGGGCTCGCTGACTGCCCAAAAGCCCGCAACCATCGGTACTGCAAGCAACGCCAACTTGATCTTCACTTGTGTCCTCCTTTGGGCAATGCGTGCACTGCATCGTAACGACTTTGTTTCCCGACCTCGCGATTCAACGGCCCGCGATCGCCGATATTTCGATAAGCGCACTGCGCGGCAACTTGCTGACTTCCACGACGCTGCGCGCCGGCAACGATTGGCGGAAGTACGACTGATAGGCACGATCCGCCGCGGCCAGATTGCTGAGCGTGCTGAGATAGATGGTGACCGACACGATATTCGCCATCGTCAAATGATTGCTTTCGAGAATCGCGCGAATGTTGTCCATGGCGCGCTGTGTCTGCACATCGATCGACGCGTCCTCGAATACCCCGGTCCGAGGGTCGTTGCCGATCTGGCCCGAAATGAACAGCAGGTCGCCATAGCGCGATGCCTGCGTATAACCTCCGGGCCCCGCCGCGGAGGCCTGCGCTACGGGCCCGCCTTGCGCTGCGGGCGCCGCTTGCGCCACGGTTGCCGGACGCTCGCGAGCCCCGCCGGGCGTGTCGCCGCGGCTCGCCACCTGTGCGGGCGCCGGGCCGCCGGCGGCAGGAGGCAGCGGCGCGGCGTTCGCGGCGGGCACCGCCGGCGGTGGTGCCCGCTTGGCAGCCAAGCTCTCGGGCGTATCCCCCGGCACATTCTTGTAGAACAGAGGCCGATCCCCGAGTTTCGCGTCCATAAGGTTGGAGCAACCGGCGACTAAGCTGGAGCAAACGACCAGAAGCGTCAGAGCTGCCGGATACGAGGTCCCCGTAGCGGCGCGCCTCATGGCGCAAAACAAAGCACGACTCAACTTTCATTCCTTCCTGCGGCGCTCGTCTCGTCTTCACGTGTCGAATGCCAACAATTCCTAGTCCGGGGCAATGTCATCGCGTTCAGGCCAACGTCAGTTTCAAAAGTACAGGGACCGCGCCGGGCGCGTCAACGCGTTTCACCTTTCCGACATGTTCCGCCGTTGCACCTGTACACAAATGACAACACTGTTATTTCTTATTGCGGTGCAATAAATCATCGGTTTCAGATTGGCGCTGTGCGATGGAGTTGGTTTTCCGTCCCGCCGGCCGCACTGCAGCATCGATTGCCGCGGTCCGGGAACCTCGAGTCCCGGCCGTTCTTGACCGGCGGAGCACTAACCGTTATCTCCAGGTGCAATGCCATCGATCGCGCTCGCCAGATTGGGTCAAACGATCCAGACGGTCGACCGCGAACCGGGACCGTGAAGCGGACGAGCCCGAGGTTTTGACGCGTATAATTTGGTCGCCTGAGGATGAGTTCTGGTTTCGTGTAGCCCTAGCCGAAGGAGAAGAACATGGATGAGCAAGGGAAGCTGTCGCGCCGTTCAATGCTGCGGGGCGTGGCGCTGCTGGCGGGCGGTACGCTGGCGGCCGGTGTGATTCAGGTGAAGCCGGCGTATGCGCAGAAGGCAAGCAAGGAAGCGGTGAAATATCAGGATTCGCCGAAGGATGGGCAAAAATGCAGCGACTGCCTGTATTTTCAGGCGCCGGGCAGTTGCGCCGTGGTTGACGGGAAGATCAGCCCGGACGGCTGGTGCTCGCTGTACAACAAGAAGAAGTAACCGTAGACCGGCCGCGTCGCTGCGGCCGGTCGCCGAGCTCCGCCGAGGCGGGAGTGACAGATGTCGCCGCGGTTCAGCCGCGACGACGATCAGGCGGCTGCTGCGACGACCAGTCCGGGAAACATCTGCGCGAGCAAGCGCTCGCCGCCTTCCAGCACGTAATATCGTAACGCCTCCGCGGCCGGCGAGAGCAGCTTCGCGCGCACGTGCACGACCTGCCAGCGGCGCACGAGCGGCAGACCATCGACATCGAGGACCTTGAGCAGTCCGTTCCGGACTTCGAGTTCGGTCGTATGCAGCGACAGGAATGAGACTCCCATGTTCGCGATCACCGCCTGCTTGATGGTCTCGTTGCTCGCCACAATCATGACCGACGCCGGCTTGATACGGACTTCGGCAAAGTAGCGCTCCATCGCAGCACGGGTGCCGGACCCGGGCTCGCGCACGATGAATGGTTCGCGGTCGAGCAGCGCCGGCGGAATGTGCGGCAGCGCAGCCAGCGGATGTTCCGGCGCCGCGATCACGCCGAGAGGATGCGCAGCGAACGGCTCGACGCGCAGGTCCAGCTCACGCGGGGGCGTTCCCATCACCGCCAGGTCGACTTCGCCCCGCGCAAGGAGTTCCGAGAGCGCCTGCCGGTTACCAACCTCGAGCTTCAGGTCGAGGCCCGGATGCTCGCGCAGAAATCCGGCGAGCAGGCGCGGCATGAAGTATTTCGCGGTCGACAGCACCCCGACGACAAGCCGGCCCGTCTGCACGCCTCTGAGCCGCGCGATCGTGTCCTCCGCGTCCTTCAGGTTGGTGAGCAGGCGTCGCGCGTGCACAAGAAAATATTCGCCCGCCGTCGTCAGCGAAATCCGCCGGCCGGCGCGCTCGAACAGCGGCACTTCGAGCGCCGCTTCCAGACCGGCGATCTGCATCGAGACTGCGGGCGGCGACAGGTGGAGTTCTTCCGCCGCCCGGGCGAAGCTCATGTGGCGGGCTACCGTCGCGAACACTTGGAGTTCGCGGAAGGAGAGGCGAAGCATAAGCTTTACCTTAACCTCGTGGTTACTAATTTTTACTTTACCTTAATTCCTAGGCCCCATACAGTCCTTTCATCCCATGGACACTGACGGCGAGCCATCAGGTCTGGCCGTTACTAAGAGACGGCCGCGGGGGATTTGGCATCACTGACCCTGACGCCGGGCGGTGCGGCGACGTGGAGCGCCGCCGATACACCGGAGCGGAAATCGAGCGCGCCGCAGGCAATCCGATCGGAATGCCGAATGTGATAATAGGACGGTAACGTGGCCATGCAACTCTACAGCGAATCGTTTTCACCCGGACTGCGCTCTACCGAATGGCGGCGCAGGATCGAAGAAATAGCCGGCATGGACGCGGAGGTCGTCGCGCCGGGTGAGTCGAGTTTCAGGTCCAGCATCAGGCAACGCAACCTTGGCCCGCTGACGATCCTCGAGCTCGATGTCCAGCCTTATCAGGTGCGCCTCGCCCAGAGACTCGGCTCCGCGCCTCGAGAGAGCCTCGTTCTCTGGCTTAGCATCGAGGGTACCGGATGGGTGGAACAAGGAGGCGTGACCACCAAGCTCGATCCGACGATTCTTTGCGTGTATGGCGCCAACCGTCCGCGTACCTTTGCCTTTACCACGCCTACGCGCGGTGTCGCCGTGCTCCTGCCGCTCAATGCGATTCGTCAGGCGTTGCAGGGTTGGGAACTCGCGTTGCCGCTCAACATCGCCTGCACCCGCGGCGCGGGCGCGGTGCTCGCGGATGTCGTCCGTTCTATCGTGCGACATGCAGACGACCTGGGCGAGGACATCGGGTCCGGTCTGTCCAATGTTCTGGTCGGCTTGCTCGCTTCGATCGTGAGCATGCTGCCCGACTCGCTCCGCATGATGCCATCGCGGCTCGAGCTGTTCCACAAGGCGCGCATCAAGCGTTTCGTGCGCGAGCATCTGCGCGACCCAGGCCTCGATGTCGACATGGTGAGTCGCGCAGTGGGCTTGTCGACGCGCTACATCCACAAGCTATTCTCGAGCGAGCCCGAGCCATTGATGAAATGGGTGTGGGCCGAACGGATCGAGGGCGCGTGCAAAGAGATCGAGCAGACGGCGCTGCGGCGCAAGGCCATCAGCCAGATTGGCTTTTCATGGGGTTTCAGCGGCGCCGCGCATTTCAGTCGATCGTTTCGCAACCGCTATGGCGTTTCGCCGGTCGAATATCGCTCGCGCGCCGGGGTTCGATCGAAAGCGTCTTCCGACGGGGAATGAAGCTGGCGAGCCCCAGTTTTTGACGCACTTGATCGCCGACCGCCGCGTTACTGCGGCCGGTCGTTTGGTGCGGGGCGCAGGATACGCTGATGTTGCACCGATAGCGGCGAGCGCGCGGCCCGCCGCGAGGTCTGCAGTTCGCTTCGCGTCACTCCGGTCGTGGAAGATATTCGAGCACGCGCCCGCGCCTGATCCTTCTCTCTGACGTTTTCCTGACGTTTTCCTGACGTTTCGCCGATTCTCATTTTTCTGCGCAGCCGATCGTTGACGACCGGAGCCCCGGCGGACTATAAATAATTGCCGCACGGCAGACGCACCATCGCCCTCATATCAAACAGAGGTGAATGCGGCACTATCGGTTCATCTTCTTGCCAAACGGCAAAGCGGATTCCGACAACGAGTCAGCGCCAACCCAAGGGGGATTAACCAGATGAAAAGGGGACCTACCGAGGAGAAGTAATAATGGTTGAAATCGAACGTGATGCCCGGTTTGCACGCTCATCCGAATTCACGAAGCGTCGACTGTTGAGAATTGGCATCGCAAGCGCGCTTGCCGGCGGCATGCTGGTAGGCGTTTCTGCGGCAGATGCACGCACCACCCATATCCAGGTCCTCACGCGCGCGACGGCATTCGGCGGCTACTCGTTCCCGGGAGTGGGCCAGTACGAAGCGATCACCGGTATCGCCATCGGAGAAGTCGATCCGAACGATCCGAAGAATGCGCTGATCACCGACATTCAGTTGGCGCCGAGGAATGCAAACGGCACCGTCAGCTACCAGCACAACTTCTACATCCTGAAGCCCATCGACTTGAGCAAGGGCAATCACAAGATGATGTACGAGCCGCCCAATCGCGGCGGCAAGACCTACCAGACTTTGAACCGGACGCCCGACGGCACCAACGATCCGGGGGCCCTTACCGAGGCCGCCTTTCCTGGCGAGCTTGCGAACTCGTTCCTGTGGACGCGCGGCTACACGACAGTGTGGAGCGGTTGGGAAAACAACCTCGGTGCGCTCAGCGGCCTTACGGCGACGGCGAGCTTCCCGGTCGCTCATGCCGTTTATAACGATCCAACGACGACAATCACCGGACCGGGCTACGAATACATCGTCAGTCCCGGCGCGACCTATACGCTGGCATATCCCGCCGCCTCGAGCAGCCAGGATCCGGCGAGCGCAACGTTGACGCATCGCATCCACCTCGACGACAACCCGGATGTCGTGCCAGCCAGCGGCTGGGCGTACACCGATTCGACCAATACCAAGATCAAGTTGACCAGCGGCAACTTCGTCGCCAACGACATCTACGAGTTCAGCTACGTCGCGAAGAATCCGACCGTCAACGGCCTGGGATTCGCGGCGATTCGCGATTTCAACTCTTTCCTGCGCTACGCGGCCGCCGACGAGTCCGATCCGCCCGTACCCAATCCGCTCGCCGGCGACGTGACCAGGATCTACACCGAGACCTCGTCCCAGCCCGCGCGTACGCTGAACGACTTCACGCATCTTGGGTTCAATCAGGACGAGAGCAACAGAAAGGTTTTCGACGGCATGATGCAGTGGATCGGCGCCGGCGACGGAATCAACATGAACTATCGGTGGTCGCAGACCAAGCGCACCGAGCGCAATCGCCAGGAAGAGCTTTATCTGGAAGGCCTGTTCCCGTTCGCGAACCAGACGGCCTTCGATCCGATATCGGGTCAGACCGACGGCCGGTACAACAAATGCACGGCGACCCATACCTGTCCGCTGGCCACCGAGTTCTATTCCGCCAACGAGTACTGGGTGAAGGCCGGCTCGCTGATGAGCACCGATCCGACAGGAACATTCGATCTGCCCGATCAACCCGAAGCTCGTGTGTATCTGCTTGCGAGCAAGCAGCACGGTGGGGCCGGCAATCCCGCTTCGAAGGGTCTTTGCCAGCAGTTCCTCAATCCGCTCGACTCCGCGCAGGTGCAGCGGGCACTCTGGGAAGACCTCGATCAGTGGTCGACCCAAGGCGTTCCACCGCCGCCGTCGCGCGTTCCGCGGCTCGACGATGGGACGCTCGTGCCGCCACCACCGGTGGGAGACGGGCTCTATGTCGGGATTCCAGGGGTGACCTACACGGCGCTCAAGACGACGCGCTACCGGTTCAACTACGGGCCGAACTTCTACGCGACCGGCATCCCGACGATCAACCCGCCGGTCGGCGGACCCCCGTACGAGGACAACCCGCTCAACGGACCGATCTATCCGAGCTTTGTGCCGAAGGTCGACAGCGACGGCAACGATATCGCGGGGATCCGGCTGCCGGAATTGACGGTGCCCCTGGCGACCTACACCGGATGGGGACTGCGCTCGGGTGTATGGGCGAACGACGGCTGCGAGGCCTCGGGACAATACATCCCGTTCAAGGCGACCAAGGCTGCGCGCATCGCCGCGGGCGATCCACGACCGTCGGTGGAGGAGCGTTATCCGTCGTTCGCGATGTATCGCGCCAAGGTGATGAACGCGATCGACAATCTGGTGAAGGACCGGTTGATGCTCTGCGAGGATACCCAGTCGGTCTATGCGCGGCTGCTCCAGGCGGGGCTGGCCGCCGGGGTGCCGGCACCGCATGGAAACCCGATGCCGCAGGATCAGGTGCCTTCGTGCAAGTCGAAGGGGTAGAGGGTTAAGCCCGCAGCAGAGGCTCCACTTTTTCCTCCGGGGCGGCGGGCGTCATGCTCGCCGCCCATTTTTTTTGGCGACGCAGCGGCGCTCAATCCACGGTTTCCCTATCGCAGGTGATGCATGTCCTGGCCGAGCATTTCCGGCGTGATCAAGGCAACGCCGCGGTCGGTGACGAAAAAACGCTGGCGATCCGCCACCGGATCGACCCCGACCTCAAGGCCGGCCGGCAGTACGCAATACCTGTCGACGACGCACTTCCTGAGCGTTACGTTGCGATGCACCTCGACGTCGGGCAGTACCACCGAATCCTCGACGTTGCAGTAGCTGTGAACGTGGACGTTGGAGAACAACAGCGAGCGCCGGACCGATGATCCGCTGACGATGCAGCCGCCGGATACCAGCGAGTCGAGCGCCACGCCGGTGCGGTCTGGACTTTCGAACACGAACTTGGCCGGCGGCAGCTGCTCCTGATAGGTCCAGACGGGCCAGTCTTCGTCGTACAGATTCAGATCCGGCGTGACGTGCGTCAGATCCAGGTTCGCTTCCCAGTACGCGTCGATCGTCCCGACATCGCGCCAATACGGGCGATCCTCGACCATGTTGACGCACGAGTCGGCAAAGCGGTGCCCGAAGACGCGATATCCGCGCGCGATAAGGTAGGGAATGACGTTCCGTCCGAAGTCGTGCGCCGAGCGGGGCTCGTCGGCGTCCCGGATCAGCTGCTCATACAGAAACGACGCGTTGAAGACGTAGATGCCCATGCTCGCCAGCGCGATGTCCGTATGTCCGGGCGCCGGTTTGGGCTGCGCCGGCTTTTCGTCGAAGTCAACGACGCGGGATTCGTCGTTCAGCGCCATTACGCCGTACTCGCTCGCTATGTTGATCGGCACTTCGACGCAGCCGATCGACACGTCGGCAGATCGGCCGACATGCTCGGCCAGCATCCGCGCGTAGTCCATCTTGTAGACGTGATCGCCGGCGAGGATAAGCACGTACTCGGGTGCATGCCGCCGCAGGATATCGAGGTTCTGATAGACCGCGTCGGCCGTGCCCTTGTACCAGTCCGACGTGACGCGCTGCTGCGCGGGCAGCAGTTCGACAAACTCGCGGAATCGGCCGTCGAGGAAGCTCCATCCGCGCTGCACGTGCCGGATCAGACTCTGTGCCTTGTACTGCGTGCAGATGCCGATGCGGCGCACGCCAGAGTTGACGCAGTTGGACAGAGAAAAATCGATGATGCGAAATTTGCCGCCGAACGGGACGGCCGGCTTCGCCCGCCAGTCGGTCAACGGTCCGAGGCGGCTGCCGCGGCCGCCTGCCAGCACGATCGCGAGCGAGTCGCGCGCGAGCTGCGTCATCAGCAGGCCTTGCGGGTCCCGCTTGGCGGGGCCATAACCGATCTGCGCGGATTCCTGCTCGATGATCATCGCCGAACACTCGGTGTTTTGTCGTCTTCGATCCCTTATCGTATCCCGATTACGCTGCCACCGGATTTTCGTTTTCGCACCTGTCGATATTGCAAAAAATACAAGCATTCGGCTCGTCCGGAGATCGGTTGCTGATCTGTTATATTCGAATGGGTAAGGCACCGACTTGAGGTCGAGCGCGGCGTTTTCCCGTGTGGACGCGCGCGGCGATCGAATAAGCTCGACGTCGCCCTTGGCTCCGCTTCGCATACTCTACGCAACGCCGGAATGCGCGCCGCTGGTCAAGACCGGCGGGCTCGGCGACGTCGCGGGCGCGCTTCCGATCGCGCTTCGCCGGATCGGGCTCGACGCTCGCGTCCTGTTGCCCGGATACCGGCCTGTACTCGCATCGCTGGCCGGCGCGCGTGACGCGGGACGCATCGAACGGTTCGCGCGTCTTCCCGAAGCGCGCCTGCTCGAGGCGGAGTTGCCCCAAGGCGTTCCGGCGTGGATCATCGATTGTCCGGCGCTCTACGATCGCGACGGCGGCCCGTACCAGGACGCGGGCGGCGTCGATTGGGAAGACAATCCACTGCGCTTCGGCTTGCTTTCGCACGTGGCGGCTCGGCTGGCTTCCGCGCAGAGTCCCGTCGCGTGGAGTGCGCAGCTCGTTCACGCGAACGACTGGCAGACCGGACTTGCGCCGGCGTACGCGGCGCTTGCCCTCGGCGGCGCAACACCAAGCATCATCACGATCCACAATCTTGCTTTCCAGGGAAGTTTCGCGCCGCATTGGGTCGCCGATCTCGGATTGCCCGCGACCAGCTTTGCCGTCGACGGCGTCGAATACTATGGCCGCCTTTCCTTTCTCAAGGCCGGACTCTTTTTCGCCAGCGCCATCACGACAGTCAGCCCGACTTATGCCCAGGAGATCCAGACTGAGGCGATAGGCATGGGCTTGCACGGTCTGCTTACGACACGTCGCGACAGTCTCACCGGGATTCTGAACGGCATCGATACGAACGTCTGGGATCCGGCGAGCGATCCGTTGATCCCCGAGCGATACGATGCGACGACGCTAGGGCGCAAAGCGGTCAACAAGAGGGCTCTACAGATTCGCTTCGGCCTCGACCCGCTCGACGACATTCCGCTGCTGGGAGCGGTGACACGGCTGACCCCGCAGAAAGGGGTCGATCTTCTGCTCGATATCGCCGATGACGTCCTGGCGCTGCCGGCCCAGATCGTCATCATTGCGACGGGCGACAAAGGTCTTGAACAGCAGCTGCGCGCGCTTACCGCTGCTCGTCCGGGGCGCCTGGCGAGCTTCATCGGCTTCGACGAAGCGCTCGCGCACCTCGTCGAAGCGGGCGCCGACGCATTCGTCATGCCGTCTCGCTTCGAGCCCTGCGGACTGAACCAGATGTACAGCCAGCGCTACGGCACGCCGCCTATCGTCCACGCGACCGGCGGGCTGGTCGATTCGGTCGTCGATTGCACTCCGCATTCGCTCGCCGCCGGCACCGCGACGGGGTTCAAGTTCTTTGCCCCAAATCCCGACGCGCTCAAGAGCGCGATCGCGCGCTGTGTCGCCGCCTATCGCGATCCCGCGGTGTGGCGCGCGCTGCAGCGAAACGGCATGGCGCGCGACTTCGGGTGGAAGACCGCCGCGCAGGAATATTCCGCGCTTTATCAACGAACCGTGTTGCGCTAGCGCGTTCACTCCGGTGCGCGAGCGACACTCCGGCGTCAGCTAGCCACGGGGGTTCGAGTTGGTCGCAAAGCCGTCTCCGCCTTAAGCGCACGCTCTAGCAGCCGGGGAGTTTCCATCCGCTGCGTCCACTTGGCGAATCCGCTCGACGGGCCTTGCCAGCGCAGTTCGCCTACATTGCGGAACAACTTTGCGTCGGTCTTCAGTGTGGCAAGATTCTTGAACAAGAGCGCCTGGTCGCGGCGGTTGCCGAGCAGCGTCGGTGGAAAGTTTTCGATCGCACCGTAACGGTTCAACATCTGTGCCGCGGTGACGCGGCCGATGCCCGGGAGCCCCGGATATCCGTCCGCCGCGTCGCCGACAAGCGCGAGGAAATCGGGAATCAAACCGGGCGTCACGCCGAACTTTTGGCGGACACCTTCGGCGTCGAGGATTTTCTTCGCCCGGCGATCGACCTGGACGACCCGATCTTCGACGACGCACTGGGCCAGATCCTTGTCGACGGTCCAGATGCA
>Ga0134122_10002832_pt1 | contig 12786 bp, 10 predicted proteins | sample KB302_FD_96461 | JGI IMG/M metagenome (GOLD analysis project Ga0134122, IMG submission 96461) | Terrestrial soil microbial communities without Nitrogen fertilizer from Kellogg Biological Station, Michigan, USA - KB3-0-2 | ecosystem: Environmental > Terrestrial > Soil > Unclassified ...
CGGCGCTTGGCGTCGATGGTCGGGGCGTTCCAGATGGAACCTCCGGCAGGCCCATAAAGCGTGACGCCCTGAGCGTTCTTGCCTCGCGGGGTTGGTTCTTCGGCAATCACAAACGTGCGCCATACTTTCTGTCCCGTATTCGCATCGAGTGCGACGAGATGTCCACGGAAGCTGCAACACTCATACGTGCTGACCGCGCCGGTCGTGGTTTCCATCGACGACATCGGCACATAGATACGTCCGTCATACACGGTCGCGGATCCCGAACTCTTCGCTCGCGGATGATCGCCGGCTTTCACCTTCCACAACAGTTTCCCGGTCTGCGCATCGAGCGCGTACACGCGAGTCAGCACATCGACAAAGTAAACCGCGAACCGCGTCGTTCCCTGGCCCTGGATTGGTGCAACGGTCGGAGCCGTTCGGTTTCCCGAGTCCGCGTGAAAAGACCAGTAGACGCATCCCGTCTTTGCATCCAGCGAATAGATGTATCCGGCATCGCTGCCGAAGAAGACGCGTCCGGATGCGACCGTCGGTTGCGAGTGCATTTCGCTGGCGTTCGGCAGGCCAAACGCCCACTTCAATTTCAGCGACGGAACCTGAGCTGGAGTAAGACCCGCTACGGCAGCCGTCTGAAAGCGTGCATTCTGGACTCCCGCTCCCCAACCGTTCCAGGCCGGACCGGCAGCGGGATCCGTCATTGGCGGATTCGACGGACAGGCATTCGTCATTTTCTTGATGTCGCCGGAATCGGCGCTTCCCAGCGGGCGCGCTGCGAGGAATTCCGCGATCTGGCGTTTCTGAACCTCCGGCAAGGCCATCGCCTGAGCCTGCATGCTTCCGGTCGTGATCACTTCATAAATGCGTTCGGGCGACAATTCCTGCAACGTGGAGATGGATGCGGCGGTCTTGCCATCAATCTGCTTTGCGTTGGTGCCATGACAGGTTCCGCAGTTCTGTTGATAGATTGCAGGCCCGATACGGAACCCCGGACCTTGACGAACGGCCGGCCCCGCAGGAGCAGCACCGCGCTGAGGTGCCTGCGGGGCTGCTCCAAGAACCGCGACGGCGACAATCAACATCATTGCGAGACAGGTATTTCGAACAGGAATGGCGCGCATCTTTCCTCCAGAGTGCATTGAGATATCCCAACCCGAACGGAGTATCAAGAAAGAAAAGCGAAGTCCGATGGAACTTCTGTAGCGTTTATGCGTCATTAGATAGATCATTTTCGTTACTGGGGGAGCCCGTATGAAATTGCCCGTCGCTGGGGCATGTGTCGCACTTCTGTTACAGGCAATGCTTTCGTCTCCTCTTCCGCAGCAGCCTGCGTCGAAGGGAAGCATTGAAGGCGTGGTCACGCGTGCGGGAACCGGCGATCCCGTACCAGGAGCGGTTGTTTCGTTGACGGGGGGTACTGCCCTCAGCCCAACATCGACTTTGCCATTGCCGGGACAGTCCGCGAATTCCGTTGGAGTATTGCCTGTCACCGCAGACGGTCAGGGGAGATTTGCATTCAGGGACCTGAACCCTGGTTTGTATCGCGTTTCTGTTCGTGCCAATGGCTATGCCAAGCGGGAATATGGCCAGCAATCCACGGGAGCGCAGGGAAAAGTCGTCTCGGTGGGACAGGGCCAGACAATACGAGACCTTGGGATACCGCTCACTCCGGCCGGCAATATTTCAGGGCGCATTCGCGACAACTTCGGTCAACCAGCCGTTGGGATCCAGGTCCAGCTCCTGATGGCCACATATAACGCGGATGGACAGAGGTCGTTTCAGTCCGGCGGAGTCGCTCGCACGGACGACCGCGGCGAATACCGTTTGTTCTGGATTACTCCTGGTCGATATTACCTGGTTGCCAGCACCGTTGCATATCCGGTCATGGGAGTCGTCATTGGCAGTCCGAATGAATCGTCCGGCGACGGAATTCTCCCAACCTATTATCCCGGTACAGCCGGCATCGCACAGGCGACTGTCATTGATGTAAAGCCGGGAGCAGAGATAGGCGGAGTCGATGTCGTGGTCAATCGGCAGGCCTCCTACCGCATACGCGGGCGCGTGATCGATAGCCGGAACGGCCAGGTTCCACCGGGTGTGAATGTCACGTTAGTCACCCCCGCTGCTACCGGCACTTCCTACAGCCAGACGAACTTCAGCCAGAGTTACAACGCTCAAGACGGAACGTTTGAACTTCGAGACGTCAGCCCCGGTCCACATATCCTTCGCGCGCAATCCCTGGCTATTTCAACCACGGTTACTCCTGCAACCTCCGGAGCCATATCGTCGGTTACTGCAGGAATGGCTTCGTTTAATGTGACTTCGGATATGGACGGTGTCGTGTTGACGATGGCCAACCCGGTGGCTATTACCGGAAGACTTTCGCTGGAGGGATCGATGCCATCAGGAAGTCCGGGCCTGAATTCGTATCGAGTTCAATTGAGGCCTTCGATGGATGGTGTTCTCGCCACAAATGTGGGTGGACCCACGCCATTGTCCCAATCCTCAAGCCAGGACGGAGCATTCCGCGTCGATAACGTCCTGCCCGGCGAGTATCGCCTTTCGGTCACGCCATTGCCGCCGGATGTTTATGTGAAACAGGCGCGATTCAATCAAGCCGACGTGTTGAACAAACCGATGCAGTTTTCCGTATCGGAAACCGGCACAATGGATATCGTCCTGAGTAACCGAGGCGGTCAGATCGACGGAATAGTTTCCGATGAGAAACAGCACGCCGCTTCCGGCATACAGGCGGTTCTGATTCCCGAGCGCGTGCGCGATCGCGTGGACTTGTATAAAACCGCAACCACGGATTCCACTGGCCGGTTTTCGATCCGCGGAATTACTCCCGGAGACTATCGCATCTTTGCCTGGGAGGCTCTCGACCCGTTCGCTTATTTCGATCCGGATCTCTTGAAGCAATATGAACAGAAGGGAAGGCCCGTCCACATCGCGGAGTCGTCGAAGGAAACCGTCGATGTACGAATGATTCCCTCGGAGCAGTAGTTTCCTGCAGGCGCGGTCTGTGACCGCGCGCGATTTCTCAGTCCGCGTTATCACATTTTCTGGAATGGGCGCGGTCACAGACCGCGCCTACAGTGGCCTCGTTCCAGCCGCCGGTTTTACCTCAAATTGCGTGTGCTATCATCGCTCCCTTATGGCAGAAGTGAAAATCACGACGCGCGCAGACGATTACTCCCGTTGGTATTCCGATGTTATCGCCGCGGCAGAACTCGCCGAACATGCGCCCGTGAAGGGTTGCATGATCATCCGGCCCAATGGCTACGCCATCTGGGAAAAGATGCAGCAGGCTTTGGACCGCATGTTTAAAGAAACAGGCCACCAGAACGCGTATTTCCCGTTGTTCATTCCGGAAAGTTTTCTTCAGAAGGAAGCCAAGCACGTGGAAGGATTCGCGCCCGAGGTTGCCGTCGTCACTCACGGCGGCGGCGAAAAGCTGGAAGAGCCTTTGATCGTTCGTCCGACATCGGAAACCATCATTTGGAACACCTACCGAAACTGGATTCAGTCGTATCGCGATCTGCCGCTTCTGATTAATCAGTGGGCCAACGTGGTGCGGTGGGAACTGCGGACGAAGCTGTTTTTGCGCACGACGGAATTTCTCTGGCAGGAGGGCCATACCGCTCACGCCACAGACGAAGACGCGGAGGAAGAAACCTTGCGCATGCTCGGCGTGTATAAGACGTTTGCCCAGGATTTCATGGCGCTCCCCGTCATTGAAGGCCGCAAGACCGAACGAGAGAAATTCGCCGGCGCCGACCACACCTATTCCATCGAAGCCATGATGGGTGACGGCAAGGCGCTGCAGGCAGGCACGTCCCACCATCTGGGCCAGAATTTTGCGAAGGCATTTGATGTAACGTTTCAGACCAAGGATGGGACCCGGGAGTCGGTATTCGCGACGAGCTGGGGTCTTTCGACGCGAATGATCGGCGCGCTGATCATGGCGCATGGCGACGACAACGGCATTGTTATTCCCCCGAAACTGGCGGCGATACAGGCGGCAATCATCCCCATTGCACGCAAGCCCGAAGAGAAGGTCCGGGTCATGGACGTGGCGCATCGTATCGCCGGGGAATTCAAAGCAGCCGGGATCGGATACAAACTCGACGAGCGTGATCAATACAGCCCGGGATGGAAATTCAACGATTGGGAAAAACGCGGTGTGCCGCTTCGCATTGAACTCGGCCCCAAAGACGTCGAGAAAAACCAGGTTGTGATTGCCCGTCGCGATACGAGCGAAAAGAGTTTCGTGCCTCAGGACGGCCTGGCGAAAACGGTGCTGCAGTTGCTCGATACTGTGCAGAAATCCATGTTTGATCGCGCCGTCGAGTTCCGCGATCGCAACAGTCATCAGGTGGATGACTACGGTAAATTCAATGAGATCCTCGATGGCGGAGGGTTCCTCTGGTCGCACTGGTGCGTCGGAGACGGCTGCGAGGAGCGCATCAAGACGGAGACAAAGGCAACGATTCGTTGCATTCCATTGAATAGAGAAAAGGAAACGGGCAAGTGCATCGTCTGCGGCGGCGCCTCCGATGGCCGCGTCATCTTTGCCCGGGCATACTGACCATGTCTGACGAACGCGCGCAGTGGATCCGGCAGATGTCGATTCTGGCGCTTCTCACCGCCGGATTTCATGTTCTGCAATTCGTCGCGAGCGCCGCCCTGTGGCAACGAACCGGTTCGCCCGTATTAGCGGCCTTTGGTCTCGATGCGATGGTGAGTGCCGTTGCGGCATTTCTACTTTCCATTCGCATGCAGTGGCGTTCGCGGGTTGTCGCCTACGGTTATGTCATCGCGGCCGTTCTGGCCCTGCTGATGGGGGTCTCCAGCTTTCTGGCGGGGTACCATTCGGAGCGCAATTTACTGGGAATCGCGCTGGCGGCTGTTTCGATGCTCGTGATTCCGATTGCAGGTTCCTACATGAAAGTCCTCGCCGTGGAACTGCGCAACCAGGCACTAAAGGATGCTGCGGTATTCACGTTTGGAAATTCGTATCTATCAATGGTATTGCTGATCGCATTGTTGCTCAATGCGGGCATGGATATGAAGTGGGGCGATGCGCTTGGTGCATTGGTCATGGTTCCGTTTCTGGCTCAGAAGGGAATTCAGATCCTGATTGAGGAAGGAAGTTCGGAATATGTGGAAGACTAGCCTGCCGCTGCTCCTTCTGCTGTTTGCTGTGGCCACCATTGCGGCTCTGCCGCAGACCGTTCCGATGATCCTGATCGACCATGCCACCATTATTAATGGCGAAGATGGTGCTCCCATCAAGAACGGCGCGATTGTGATTCAGGGCGAGCGCATCCAGCAGATTGGGACTCGGGGCACGATCAAGCCGGGCCCCAATGTGACTGTCGTTGATGCGACAGGGAAGTTTGTGATTCCCGGACTCATTGATGCACACGTTCACTTCGATCAGTCGGGAGATGTATTCACACGTCCCGATGCTGTGGATCTTCGAGCGGTACGACTGTATGCCGAAGAACTGGCGTGGACCAAGATGCGTCTGCCTGTGACATTGATGCGGTACCTGGCATCGGGAGTGACCAGCGTTGTCGATATGGGAGGACCGCTGTGGACTTTTGAGGTTCGCGAGCAGGCGGCGAAGACCATCAATGCGCCGCGCGTTGCCGTCGCCGGTCCGCTGATCTCCACCGCCGCTGAACTACCATTCGCGGAGACGGACCCGCCCGTGATTGTCGCGACGAGTCCGGAGATGGCGCGGGACCTGGTGCGCAGGAATGCCGATCGTCATCCCGATCTGACCAAGATTCTTTTTATTCGCGGTAACGGCGATATCGACAGGCAGTTTGCTGTCGTCAAGGCCGCTGCAGAGGAAAGCCACGCTCGTGGAATTCGCGTTGCGGTTCACGCGACGGAACTTGCAACAGCAAAGATGGCATTGCGCGCCGGTGCGGACATTCTGGTGCACAGCGTGGAAGACCGCCGCGTGGATCGGGAATTCGTCGACCTGGCTAAAAGCAGGAACGTCCTCTACATCACCACGCTGATCGTGACCGAAGGTTACGACGAAGTGTTCGGACAGGCCGTGAAGCTGACCGATATCGAACAGCAGTTCGGAGATCCGCAGGTAATTGCCACCTGGTCGCAGCTTGCGAAAACTCCGGCGAATCAAATTCCCGGCGGTGTGCCCGCAGCGAATCTTCGAGACTCGCAGCAGACGCAGTTCATGAACCTGCAGTTGCTGGATTCCGCCGGGATCCGCATTGTGGCCGGCAGTGATGCGGGAAATATCGGCACGCTGCACGGTCCGGCACTTCATCGGGAATTCGAACTGATGGCTGCGGCGGGAATGCGGCCGGCGGACATACTCATTGCCGCGACGCGAAATGCGGCCGCGGTGATGGGGAGGGAAGCGGATCTGGGAACGCTGGCAAAAGGCAAGTATGCCGATCTGGTCATCCTGGACGCCGACCCCACGCGCGACATTCACAATTCCCGGAAAATTTCCAGAGTCTACAAGAACGGAGTACTGATAAATATTTCAGCGGCGGCATTGCAGTAAACGCGCTCTTCGGGCATACTCGACATGTGAAAGCTGAAAATGATAATCGTTTTCATTTGGAAAGTTTGCCCGAGGCCAAGCCACTCTCCCTGGTTCCGCTCCGTGCCCCGTTTCGCATTGAGCGGCTCGATGGTCCCTCTGAGGACTGCAACCGTTTGCTGGATTTAGGCATTACCCCCGGCGAAGAAGTGGTTGTGACCCACGCCGCACCGCTGGGCGATCCGCTGGTCATTCGCATTCGCGGTGCTTCTCTGGCACTCCGACGGCGCGAGGCCGCCTGGATCTGGGTGGTATGAGCTGCCATCCGCCCGAGCTTGACTTCTCACCGGTCAAAACCGGTGACCAGAATGTTTGTCTGGTCGGCATGCCCAATGCCGGAAAAACCACGCTGATGAATGCCCTCACGGGCGGAAATTTCAAAACTGCCAACTACCCTGGCGTTACCGTTTCACTCCTCCGTGGCCGAACCAAGCCCGAATTTGGAACTTCCCGAAATCTGATTGACCTACCTGGCGTGCACAGCGTGATCGCACCCTCGCCGGAAGAAGAGCTCGCCTGTCAGGTCATTGAAGGGAAGCATCCGAAGGTGAAGCCGGACGCATTTGTTCTGGTCGTTGACGCCACTCAGCTCGAGCGTCACTTGAAGTTTGCCGGTTTGGTAGCGCGCCAGAAAAAGCCGACGGTTGTGGCGCTGACGATGATGGATTTGCTTTCGCGCACCCGTCAGATTGTGGATCCCGCACGGTTGGCGGAAACCTTGGGTGTCCCGGTGATTCCGGTTGACCCACGGACTGGGAAGGGCATGGACGACCTGATTGGGGCACTGGATCTGGTGGCTGCTGGAGCCGGCCAGCCGTATACCTCGAATGCGCTGGCGGAGTTGCCGCGCGAACCGGTCGCTGCATTTATGCAGGTGCGAAATCTGTTGCGTCAAAGCGGCGCGGTGATGCATTCGAATGAACCCGATTCGGTGACGGCACGGATCGACGGCATTGTTCTGCACCGGTACCTGGGGTTCCCGGTGTTCTTTCTTGTTCTGGTGTCCCTGTTTGCGGCCATTTTCTGGGCCGCCGCTCCATTTATGGAGTGGGTCGGAGATGCATTCAAGCTGGCCGGCAATCTGGTGACAGCCATTGCTCCGAATTCCATGATTGTTCGTTTCCTTGCCGAAGGCGTGATCGGCGGCGTCGGTGTGGTTGCAGTGTTCTTCCCACAGATCATGATTCTGTTTTTTCTGATGACATTGTTGGAAGACTCCGGCTATCTGGCCCGCGGCGCTACGCTGGTGGATCGGCCTCTTTCATCGCTCGGCCTTCACGGCCGATCGTTTGTTCCCATGCTCTCCGGATTTGCGTGTGCGATTCCCGCGGTTTTTGCGGCTCGGTCCATCCCGGCACGCCGCGAACGGCTGCTCACCATCTGGATTCTTCCGCTGATGAGCTGCAGCGCGCGGCTACCGGTGTACTCGCTGTTGCTGGCGGCTCTGCTGCCGGCTGCCGCCTGGAAGGCCGGTCTGAGTCTGGCAGCAATTTACATCTCCAGTCTTTTGGTCGGAGCACTGGTTGCAGGTGTGGCGGCTCGCGTGTTTCTGAAGTACCGCACGCCGTCGCTGCTTGCGATGGAGCTGCCCGCATATCGGGTGCCTCGAATGAAGCCGATACTGAAGATGACCTGGGCTCGAGGATCGTCCTATCTGCAGCGCGCAGCCGTGCCAATCATGATCGTATCCGCGGTGCTGTGGCTGGTTTCAAACTTTGGCCAAACGCCGGATCGATGGATTGGTCCGACTCCAAAGGATCGTTCGTTCGCGGCCCAGGTGGGCCATCGCATGGAACCGGCATTGGCCTCGATGGGCGTCGACTGGCGGGTGGGTGTAGGGCTGATCTCCGCATTCGCGGCACGCGAAGTGTTCGTCAGCTCGATGGCGATTGTGTTTCATGTGGAGAGCACGGATGAGGACCAGCAGACGCAAGGTTTGCTCGACCAAATGCGGACCGCCACGTTCCCCGGAACCAGTCAGCTCATCTTCACTCCGTCGAGCATCGTGGGCCTGATCGTGTTTTTCTTCTTCTCGCTGCAGTGCTTTTCAACGGTGGCGGTGGTTCGAAAGGAAATGGATTCCTGGCGGCTCGCCGGCCTTCAGTTGCTGTTCTACACCGGCCTCGGCTATGCTCTGGCCGTGATCACCGTTCAATCTCTCCGCGCCTTTGGCGTCGCGTAATTAAAATCCGTAAAGATGTTCCGCCGGATGGATGATGCCGTCTTTCCAATCCAGCATTACGGCTGCGGCGGAGATCGTTTCGGCCTCACCCTTGTCCACCATGTCCTGGAGGACTTCCATTTGTTCGGGTGAAAGGGTTTTCGCTTCCAGCGCCTGACGCCAGCTGTGGAAACCAGCTTGATTTGCGGGTTCAGTCATGACGCCAGCATACCGAATTTGGGGACCGAGAGGAAATTGCCATTGCACTATCCCAATTCAGATTTTTTCGTTTCTTCGAGAAGGCGTTCGAGCTCGCGAATTTCTTCCACGAGTTGAGGTGTGGCGGAACCGCAGCTTGCCGTGGCCTGGATCCAGAGCTGCTGCAGTCGTTCGGTCAGTTGTTGTTCCGTCCTATCCGACATGGAAAAAGCCCCAAAGGGAGTTGAGAATAATCACGACGCGTTCATCGAAATGCAGAAAGCCCTCAACCAATTAGAGCACTTGCCATGAGAGTCTGCACTCCCTAATCTAGCCGTAGCTACGCCACTTTCGCCACTTCGCCCGGTTCCAACGCGAGAGCGAGCACCTCATCGACGGAGTCCACCGCATGAAAACGCATCTGCTGGCGTACATCTGACGGAAGGTCATCCAGATCCGGTTCGTTGCGTTTCGGGAAGATGACGTCTGTTAAACCCGCCGCCTGAGCCGCCATGATTTTCTGTTTAAGACCACCAATCGGCAGGACGCGTCCCTGCAGCGTGACTTCGCCCGTCATACCTACAGTGCTTCGGACAGACCGGCCGCTCAGCAGGGAAGCAAGTGCGGTGACGATCGTTACTCCTGCGCTTGGCCCATCCTTTGGAATCGCGCCCGCGGGCACGTGAATGTGAAACTCGCGTGCCTCGAAGGAACGGTCATCGATTTCCAGTTGAGAGGCGTGGCTTTTCACGTAAGTCAGTGCAATGCGCGCCGACTCCTTCATGACATCACCCAACTGCCCCGTGAGCACGAGCCCATTCCTGCCAGTCATGGAAGCGGCTTCTACAAAGAGAACGTCACCGCCGACGCCGGTTACTGCCAGGCCGGTCGCGACACCCGGAGTTGCGGTGCGCGCCGCCGCTTCATGATGAACTTTCTGACGCCCAAGCGTTTCGCGCAGTGTTGCGGATTCGATCGCGACCGGCGGTTGCCGATCGCCTGAAGCGATCGCAGTCGCAGTCTTACGTAACAGGGTGCCAAGCTCGCGCTCCAGTTGGCGAACGCCTGCTTCGCGGGTATAGCCGGTTACGATCTGGCGCAGCACGTCGTCGACGACGGTTACTTCGTCGACGCGCAATCCGTTCCGTTCGATTTGTCGCGGCCACAGGTAGCCACGCGCAATGGCGACTTTCTCTTCTGTTGTATAGCCATCGAAGCGAATCACTTCCATGCGGTCGAGAAGCGGTCCGGGAATGGTTTCGGCGACATTCGCGGTAGCGATAAAAAGCACATGGGAGAGATCGAGCTCCACATCCAGGTAATGATCCTGGAAGGCATGATTCTGCGCCGGGTCCAGAACTTCCAGCAGAGCAGCCGAGGGATCTCCGCGCCAGTCGGCGCCGAGTTTGTCGACTTCGTCGAGCATGATGACCGGATTCATCGTCCCGGCATCACGCAAGGCGCGGACCAGACGGCCAGGGAGCGCTCCAATATATGTCCGGCGATGGCCGCGGATTTCGGCCTCATCGCGCACACCGCCTAACGACATGCGTACAAACTTTCGCCCGGTGGCTCGGGCAATCGATTCGCCAATGGAAGTTTTTCCGGTTCCCGGAGGTCCGATCAATGTCAGAATCGCGCCCGATCTGCGGTTATCGGTGAAACCGCGCTCCGTGCGCAACTTGCGCACGGCAAGATACTCGGTGATACGCCGTTTGACGTCGTCCAGGCCTGCATGGTCCGAGTCCAGCACTTCTCGTGCATATTTCGGATCGAGGCGTTCATCCGAGCGTTTCGACCATGGCACCGCAAGCAGCCAGTCGAGGTAGGTGCGAATCATTGAAGCTTCGGCGTTGGACTCACCCATCTTCTCGAGCCGTGTGAGTTCACGTTCTGCCTGTTTCTGAACTGGCTCAGGCATCCCGGCATCCGCGATCTTTTTGCGATACTCTTCAATGATGGACCCGTCACTCTCTCCGAGTTCCTTTCGAATCGCGTCCATCTGACGTCGCAGGAAATACTCGCGTTGCTGTTTCTGTGTGCCGGATTCCACCTCGTCTCGAATGCGCCGGCGTACGTGCAGTTCGGTAAGGCGCTCCTGCTGGAACCGCAGCGCCAGTTTCAGGCGGTTCGCCACATCGAGGGTTTCAAGCAGTTCAATTTTCTGTTCGAAATTCAGGTCCGGGGAGTAACCTGCGGTGTCCGCCAGCGCTCCGGTATGTGTGATGGATCGCACAAACCCGCTGAGCCGCCCGTCATCGCCACGGAGTTCGAGGATCTCTTCGACAACCGCGCGATACTCCCGTTCCAGTTCGTGCGTTTCCGCCGGAGGCGGAACGATATCCGGACGTTCTTCGACAGTGACGCGGAGGCGGCCGTCCGCGTCCGTTTGAGCCGCGCCGGGTACTCCTCGATGAAGACCTTTGAGGGACACGGCGTATCCACGTCCGGGCAGCTGAACGCGTTCTGTCACTTCAGCAACGACCCCGACCTTCGCGTAGGTGTTGCCGTGCCGCGGCATTAGAAAGATATGTTTATCGTTGCCGGCATCGAGGGCCAGCGTCACAGGCATTCCCGGAAATACAACAGTATCATCCAGAGAAATCAGTGTAAGTCTTGTCATGGGTCGAACGATATGCGTATAGTTGATGGTGTCAACTATTAATCGTCTAAAGTGTGTAGCCGCTATGAAATCCGTTAAGTCCGAAGGATGCGAAGCCTGGGAGCTTCTCGTGAGATTCTTTTTCACCCAGAGGGCGGACTTGCCGAACCTGGCCTCGGAGTTCGAGCTTTCGGCTGCTCAATGCCACGTGTTGCATTTGATTGAACCGGACCAGCCCATCCCGATGGGCAAACTTGCAGAGGCACTCGCTTGCGATGCGTCAAATGTCACCGGGTTGGTCGATCGGCTGGAATCGCGCGGTCTTATCCGGCGCCATGCGGACGCCGAGGACCGGCGGGTAAAGGTGCTTGAACTCACTCCGGCCGGAGCGCGTCTCCGCTCGACGTTGCTGGATCGAATGACGAAACCACCTGGTCGATTGGATCGCCTTTCAGCAAGTGATCGGCGAGAACTGGTGAGAATCCTCAGACGCCTGCTCGATTAACCGTTTCGATGCACGACGGAAACACGCGACATTTTAGGTTTTGTCTCTTAGCCTGGCAAGATCCCGAACAAAGCGGCGATACTCCAGGCGTCGTGCAGATTCGGTTGGCGCGCGCAGTATGGATGACGGATGAACCGTTGCCATTACTCTCGGTGCGAGCGGCGATTCCATTATTTTTCCGCGATGCAACGTTACGCGGAACTGCGGGCCGAGCAATGCCTGGGCGGCTGTCGCGCCCAGCGCGACAACCACATGGGGTTTTATGACCGCAATTTCGGATACCAGCCAGGGCAGGCAGGCTCCGATCTCCATGGAATTTGGCTTCTTGTGAATGCGCCGTTTGCCGCGTGGTTCCCACTTGAAATGTTTGACGACGTTTGTAATGTAAATCTGGGAACGATCGATGCCGGCTTCTGAGAGCGCCCTATCGAGAAGCTTTCCGGCAGGTCCGATGAAAGGCTTTCCCAGAATATCTTCGTCGTTGCCAGGCTGTTCACCAACAAATAACAGTTGAGCCGATGCCCGGCCTTCACCAAACACCGTCTGAGTTGCGTGTTTCCACAGATCGCAAGCTATGCAACTTGCAGCCTCGGCTCGCAATGCCGGTATCGTCCTTGCCTTATGGGCTTCAGGCTTCATTTGTTTTCAGGCTTCATCCGAGATCGCTGGTCGCCGTAGATTGCGACTTCATGTGCGATCTTGATGGTTCGGATGGTTGCGATATCGAGTGA
>Ga0134122_10002835_pt1 | contig 12780 bp, 9 predicted proteins | sample KB302_FD_96461 | JGI IMG/M metagenome (GOLD analysis project Ga0134122, IMG submission 96461) | Terrestrial soil microbial communities without Nitrogen fertilizer from Kellogg Biological Station, Michigan, USA - KB3-0-2 | ecosystem: Environmental > Terrestrial > Soil > Unclassified ...
AGCATCCCAGATGCGCGCGGTCTTATCGTAAGAGCCAGTGAGAACGCGAGTCCCGTCCGGGCTCCACGCTACGGCAGCGACAGAGTCCTGGTGTTGCAGGGGAACGCCAATAGGCCGATCGGTGCGGACATCCCAGATGCGCGCGGTCTTATCGTAAGAGCCGGTAAGAACGCGAGTTCCATCCGGGCTCCATGCCACACTGTCGACGCTACCCTCATGTTGCAAGGGAGCGCCAACAGGCTTTCCGGTGTGGGCATCCCAGATGCGCGCGGTCTTATCGAAAGAGCCAGTGAGAACGCGGGTCCCATCCGGACTCCACGCTATGGCTTCGACGTGATCCTGATGCTGCAATGGCCTCCCAATGGGCCGGCCGGTGTGGGCATCCCAGATGCGCGCCATGTCCCCGGAGAAAGTCAGAATGCGGGTTCCATCCGGACTCCACGCTACCGCAAAAACCTCAGACTGGTGTTGCAGTGGAGCACCAAGAGGTTGACCGGTGTGGGCATCCCAGATTCGCGCGGTCTTATCGTAAGATCCGGTCAGAATGCGGGTTCCATCCGGGCTCCATGCCACCGCCGCGACGGGTCCCTGATGTTCTACAACAATCCGAGGCCACTCGCTGTAAAGAAGTAAATTCAATACAAGAGAGCGGGCACTCGGGTTCGCTGGGTTCAGCCGCAGGGATTGGGCCAGGAATGCAAGCGCCGCCGCCGTGTCTCCCTGATTCACCCGAACCGTGGCCTCGTAAAAGCTAGAGGCAGCAAGCTGGAGTTCGATTTCGCGAGCAGTTTGCCGCGCTTCGTCAGCAGTCTTGTGCTCTTCCTGAGTAGCGACCTGCGCTTCCTGTGTAGCTTTCCGCGCTCGGCTCCATTGCTGGGCGGCAATGACGATGGCGGCCAACGACAGGACAAGCAGCGCTGCAACGATGCGAGTTTGGCGGCGGCTGGCTGCCAGGCGCGCTGTTGTCTGTTCTATCACCGAGCGCTGTTGCCGGCTTTCCTCTTCCTGCTTCGCTGCCTCGCGCGCGCGGTCTTCCTTCTCCTGACGCTCGTCGCGACTCTCGCGTACGACTCCCGTCAATCGGTCGTGCGTCAGTTCAACCAGCCTCCGGCCTTCTCGGTATTCGACACGCAACAGGCGCCGGTCAATGAGCTTCTCCACGTCGGATTCGGACACACCAGCCGCGGAAACAATCGTCTGGTACGCGGCCATCTCGCGTATTCCGTCCCGCGTGATTAGCCGATCCTCAATGAAATGGCGCAATGGGGTACCGATATCGGCTAGAGACCTTTCATAGAACCCTCGCAGGACTTGTCCGCTTGCGGATTGAAGATGATCCAGCGTGACCTGGGGAAGGCGTTCGCTCAGCCGTTTCTCGTTGAGTTCGCGGCATACCACGCTAAGCAACGCCGGCTCCACGAGCAATTGATCGAATTCAAGCTTTCGCTGAACATCATGCGCAGACTCGCCAACGAACCGTGCAATTTCCGCCGCCACCTCGCGGGAAACGATGCCTTTCTTACTTCCGGCATCGAACACGGCCTGCGCGGCGGTCGTCGCGCGCATTGGAGTGATGCGATGCCTGGCCAACGCGATCGACGGAATAATTCCACGAAGATCTTCAAAATCCGGTAGGTAGTCTTCCCGCAGCGAGAAGACAATCCGGTAACGGTGTTCGGAGAAAGTGAAGTCCGTTGCGTGTTCGGGCGTCTGCTCGAGCATTGCCCGGAGCTCCGCTGGGATTCGTCCTTCGGCCAGGTCTCCCAGCAAGCGCACGATCTCCTCGCGGCGAGCCGTATCTTCAGCATCCTTTTCAAGTCGCGTGAAGAGCTCTTCAAATTGGTCGAAGACGAAAACCGGCGTCAGCAATCTCGTGCGCTTGCTCCAGAATTCCGTGCTGGAGCGATGGAGATGCATCCAGATGGAATCGCCCTTCTGGATTTCTCCGGACTCGATTTCATGGACACGGCACTCCTCGTGAAGCGCCGCGGCGATCTGGTCCGAAACTGCCGGTGCGAACTTTTCAAAATCGAGCCGAATGTAGAGCGGAAGGAAGTCCCACTCGCGTAGTCGCGGAAACAGACCGGCCTGAAGAAGAGACGTCTTTCCAAGACCGGAAACTCCCGACAAGACAGTGACGCGATTTTTCTGGACGAGCGAAAATAGCGCTTCGGCTTCGGTGGTGCGGCCGAAAAAGTAGCGCTGGTCCGCCTCACCGAAGGCAGGAAGTCCCGGCCACGGGTGGTCGTCGTCGAGCTGCGTCGAACGTCCGAGCGCGCCGGCGTCTTCGGGCTCGCGCATTACGCCCGAGCCGCTTCCGGCCGCTGAAGCTTCCGGTAGGCATCCTTCAGCCGAACGACGAACTCGTCGGGCACGGCGCCATTCGGCGCGACGGTCCATTGACCACGTGTGAATAAGTCCGGAACGTGTTCATGCATGGAGTGTGGATTCGTCTGATCGATGACGAGAGGAAAGATGTATGGCACATTGAATGGCGCGCGCTGCGCCCGGGCTTCGGCGAAACGCCATTCGGCGCGGAAGTACCTGTCTGGCGCGTCGGTCAATGTGTTTTCCGAAATTAAGGGAACAAAGAGCGTGCTTTTATCCAGAGCTCTTCGAATCCTTCTATCCCAATCGTCACCGGCATGCAGCTCCGACTTGTCGAACCATACATCGAGTCCGGACTTGTCCAGCCGGTCACGAATTGTTCCTGCTACCTCCGAATCGGCGCGGGCATAGCTGAGGAACACGCCACGATCCGGCGCGGCATTGGAGCGAGTAACTGCGGAGATGATTCTGGAAACCGTCCCCGGGTTGCGCTCCCGCCAACGCTGGTGCAGTTCGTCGACAAACCGTGCGGGATCATTTTCAAGAAAGACATGGGACGCGCTCAACGGATGCTGCAGGTATTGCAGAAGCGAGTCTTCGCCTGCTCTGTCGTTGGCGATGTAATGCGTCAAGCCCTGGGCATTCATCCACAGCCGAAAGTTTGCGGGCCGCGCCATGCGCAAAAAGAATCGGGCGAGCCAATCGGAAAACCCACTTCCGATTACGAGCAGGTGCCGCTGGCTTAAGGTGTCGAGCAACCGAGGAGGGTTTCCACGATGAAACTGGCGAACAAACTCCAACACATCTGCATCGGTGAGCGCGTAATCCGGCGTTGGGCATGCGCGCCCGAGTAGATTGAAGACGGTACGGTCGCCGTCGTCGTACGGATCGAGATCCGTATCCGAGTTTAGAAAATACGATTTCACTCGAATCTTCGGCGTTGTCCCGGCGTTGAGTGTCTCAAAGGCTCTCTCCAGAAAGCCTTCGAAAGTAGTCGAGATAAGAAGCGGAAAACCAATTTCCGCAAGCTTCCGAAGCGCCGACGGCGGCTCCACGCCGGCCAGTTGTTTCACCAATCTGAAAACCACCGCGTAAGGCCAGGCAGGATCCTGTCGTGTTGCGAGGTATCGATGCGCCACCTGGCTTACCGGGTCACCTGGAGTGTCTGCCTGCGGCGGCTCAACACCCAACTCGATGGCCAAACGCGATGCGAGATAGCTGTAAATGTCCTGCTGCCGGCCACCGATTTCCGTCCGCAACAGCTCCCGCCCCAGAACGGGCACAACGGTCCCGGCATCAATGAAGTCCAGGAGTTGATTCCAGTAGATTTCGCTTGTGGCCGTCATAAGGGTTGAAAATCACGCCGATTATACACAGTCGATATTACGGGCATGTCTTGAAATGCAGACCGCGGAGGCTGGCGAAGGAAAACGCTCCGCCGGATCCCCACGCAACGGGGTAGAAACAGCTTTCGTGAATGTCGTCCCGATTGCGAAGTGATTTGCCGCTTATCCTACACACCGGTGGATTTTGATGTGTTCAGTGTATGCCGTCAGCGCCTCTTGCTCTACTTTGTCTGCGTTGACGGTGCGCTCAAGCTGTTGCGGGAACATATCGCTCGGCAACTGGATAGCTTGCAGCCTGGAATTTTCTGTCAGAGCTTCAATAACGGCCACCTCGAATTCATGCTTCAGTTTTTCGCGTTCGCTGCAATCGATCACAGTACCCCCTCTTTACCGCGTTGATCCTCGATGTAGGTTCGGACCGAAAGTATAAACGCATACTCCTGCCCGTAGTACCCAATGAGACCACAACACCCTGGCCCGGATTGACAGTTTTCCTGCCTTTAATTTCCTCCTTTACGGCTTGTTCCGGTTTCCCAGCCCGGCGTAGCCTCATCCGTCGAAATGGAGCGTATTCAGAATGAAAGTGGCTGGATTCACCGTCGGAAGGAGACTAATCGTTGCTGCCGGATTCCTGCTGGCGCCTTAGTGGGCCAGCGTCGCCATCGAAATTCTGACGGCAGAGATCCGCCCGCTTCAAGCTGCTGGGCGCGATTTTGGGCAAAGGCGATGAACTGGTTTTCGCGGACTTCGCCGCTGGTTCCGCATCACTGCACTGGCATTCCCGCCATCCCTTTGGGATAGCAAGGCTGGCAAGTCTCGGTCGCCGCATCGGCATAACGCACGTAAGCATTCCTAACGTTATAGCCTCTGCAGAAAGCCGCGAAGACAGCAACACCATCGCAGCGCTTGAGAACGTTTCGACTTGGCTCATCGCATATACCTCTCCAACATCGATTCGATCTTCCCCTGCGGACAATCGATCCACAAGCAATAGCGCAGCGGAACAGTGCGGCTTTTTTCCCGGCGTTCGAACACAGGCCACGATCGGATAAACGGATTTTGCGGGGGACCATCGGTGGACAAGGGCGGTTCGATCAATACGGCATCAAGGCTGAGAAATAAATCGACCCGTCCGGTGTAACAAGCACCGAACGGGTCATGACCTCAAGTCCGTCCCAGGAGCATGATGGCTTCTGAAACGTAGCACGCGGCCATGTTCCGCAATGGTATCTTTTTGCACACTCCGTAAATTATTCGGGGACGGATCGGCCTGGATCCACGGAACTATTGTTTCGAGATCAGAAACGCCTAAAGGGGAACGGAATCTACTACTGCTGCAAGTCAGACGCAAGTAATCAGGCAAGGTTCAGACGCGCTGCACGGACGGCTGGGGCGAATCCGATTAAGAAATTGAAAGTGTGGAACCTCGCTGACCGTTGTAACCGGATTTTCATAGTCTCGATATTTTGATAGTGCTCTCAACGGTAGTTGGTACGTTTGAATTTTGGGCGAAGCGAATATATGCATGGTGGGTAATCCGACCCACGGTGCCAAGCGCCCAGTGGATCCCTTTGGTAGCAACTAGAACAGTCGTGGCACATACTGCCAATAACAACCAATCGGAAACCTCCGAATGAACTGGGAATACAATCACGGCAAGGTCTATCCCCACGAAGAATCCTCCGACCGATGAGACAATCGCACGCATTGCTGACATAGATGTGGCACGCGGTCCAGGGCTTACTGTGCTGCTCGACTGTTAACTGTTCGTACCTATTTCGATGAACTGGCGGGTAGACGCGTCGTTAAGTTATTGATTTTCTGAATGGACCTGACCGGGATCGAACCGGTGACCTCCTGACTGCCAGTCAGGCGCGCTCCCAGCTGCGCTACAGGCCCGTGGTGAACCCACTCATCGTAAAGGAAAGGGTGGGGAGGGTCAATCGGCGTTATTGGAGCGTAGAATCTCCGGATGTGGGTTGCACCGCTCATCTATCTTGTCGTGACGGTGCTGCTCTGGCAGTTGGGAGGCGGCCTCTTCATGCCGGAGCTGCTGGCCAACCGCATGTTCGAGATCTTTCCGGTTCCCTTCATCGAAACTGCAGTTCAGTTACTCGGACCTCTCGCGAAACAGCTCGCCTTCTACAGCATCGCGATCGTTTATTTCGCCGCGTACTTTCTCTTCGCGCACAGATGGGATCGCATCCGGCCGTATCTCGGCAACGCATTTTACGCGGGGTTTGCGCTCTGGGGACTTCACGTGCTCATTGTCATCCCGGCAGCAGGGCAGGGCGTGTTTGCGTACAAATCCCCACAGGGCGCGGTCACGCCGAGCATCCTGTTGTTTGTATCGCACTGGATTTTTGCGCGTTCGCTCCAGTTTCGGGAATATCGACCTCAGCCATTGGTAACGAAAGCGGGACGGAGGGTATTCGTCGTTGCTGTCGCCGCAGCAGTGGTGGCGGGGCTGGTTCGCGGATACCGGACCTTCTTCAAGCCCGCCAAATGGAGCGATGAAATCACCCCGACCGAAGAGTTCTACACCGTGTCGAAGAACTCCGTCGACCCCGTTGTTCCGGAAGCGGGATGGAAACTGGACGTGCGCGGATCGAAAACTTCCGCTTCGTACACGCTTGCCCAGATGCGCGAGCTTCCGAGCATCACGATGTTCGCGACGCTCGCGTGCATCAGCAATCCGGTAGGCGGCGATTGGATCGGAAACGCCCGCTGGACGGGCGTTCCGTTATCGATGCTTTTGCAGAACGCCGGCGTTCCAGCGGCAACGCAGGACGTCGTGTTCCGTGCCGCCGATGGATACACGGACAGCATCCCGATCGATCGCGCCCTGCAGCCGTTTTGCTTTCTCGCCTACGAAATGAACGGCGCCCCATTGACCAGCAGTCATGGGTTTCCCCTTCGGTTGATAGTGCCGGGAATTTACGGCATGAAAAATGTGAAATGGATCACGTCGATCGAGCTTGCAGATAGCGACTACCGTGGGTTCTGGCAACAGCGCGGTTGGGACGACACGGCGCACTACAAACTGATGTCGCGTATTGATATCGCGAAGGACGGCCTCGTGGCGGGCATCGCGTTTGCCGGGGATCGAGGGGTCGATTCGGTTCAGGTGCGGGTTGGCGACGAGCCGTGGAAAGAGGCGGAACTGCGGCCGGCGCTGTCGCCGATTGCGTGGGTGCGGTGGTCGCTGGCGGCGGACGTTAAGGGAAAGGGTGTGATGGTGCGGATGAGATCTAAAGACGGGGAATATCAGATTGAGCAACCCGCGCCGCCGTTTCCGGAAGGTTCGTCGGGGTGGCATCGGAGACGGGGAACTTAAGAGGGGAATTTTTTACCCCTCACCCGGCGCGGCAGCCTGCTGGCTGCGCGCCACCCTCTCCCTTCGGGCGAGGAATGAGCCGGGGACCGGCCTCAATTTATTCGGAGGAAATGATGGACGCGTGGTGAAGCACCAGCAGCCAGCGGTCATCTTCGAAGATGAACACATTGGTGGCGCAGGCGCGGGCGCGCTGCAACTGGTTGCCAGCGGACGTTGTGATGTTTTCGAAGCAGTTCACCCAGGCCACGGATCCGTGCACTTCGACGGCTACTCCAGCCACATCGACCCTCATGAATGTGGTGTTCTTGAATATCTGTTCCCAGTTTGCGCGGATGTTTTCCCAGCCCGTCAATCGATACCCGCTGGGATGAATGCAGCAGGCGCTGCCGTCCGTCGCCCAGACCTCATCCATGAGATCGAGGTCGAGACTTTCGAGCGCGAAGTAAAACTTAAGGTTGGCCTCAATGACCTGATCCGGTTCTGTCATCTCTACGACTTACTTTCTATCCGAAAACCTTCCGGAACCGCAACCAGCTAATCGTAAAAATGACGGCGCACAGCGCCCCGAGAGCCAGCGCCTGGTCCCACAGATCGGAGAATCCAAGTCCCTTCATGATGATCCCTCGAACGATCACCAGGAAGTACCGCATCGGCAGGATGGTCGTGAAGTACTGCATCGCTTTCGGCATCGATTCGATGGGAAACATGAATCCGGAAAGCAGCATATTTGGAACCAGCGCGAATTGCGCGGAGAGCGCCGCCTGCTGCTGCGTGCCAACCAGCGTCGCGACGAGGATACCCATGCCCAGGATCACCAGGATGAAGAGGCACGTGAATGCAAATAGTGTCACCAGACTTCCGGCGATCGGGACATTGAACCAGAACGTGCCGGCCGCAAGGATCATTCCACTGTCCGCGAGTCCGATCAGGACGTAGGGAACCGTTTTGCCGATCAGCATCTCCGTGGCCCGGATCGGCGTCACCGTCAATTGCTCAATCGTGCCGCGCTCCCGCTCGCGCACAAGGCTGAATGCCGTCAACGGCATCATCAGTTCCATCAGCAGCACGCAGATGATTCCGGGAACCATGTAGTTGATCGTACGCAGCGACGGATTGAACCAAACTCGCGTCTCCTCACGAATGCCGGCCTGCACGATGCGGAGCCCCTTCTGGTTGAAATTTTCGCGCAACCGATCGTCATTCTCGACGGCCACGATTCCGTTCGCATATCCGATAGCGATGGTGGCGGTGTTGGAATTCGTACCGTCCACAAGGAGTTGAATTTTGGCGGACACTCCGCGGCGGATGCCTTTCGCATAGTCGACCGGAATGACGATCGCCATCATCGAGCGTCCGGAATTCAGATGATCGGTGACCGTGGCAAGCGATGCGGCGTGCTCTTCAAGCGTGAAGTATCCGCTGGAAATGAAACGGTCCACCATTCGGCGGCTTTCCGCAGATTCGGATTGGTCGAGAACGACAACGGGGAGAGCCCGGATGTCGGTGGCGACGACGTAACCGTAGATTAACAACTGGATCAGCGGAGTCAAAACCACCATCCGCATCAGGCCCTTGTCCCGGCGGATCTGGATGAATTCTTTCCGGATGATCTGGTAGATACGTTTCATTGCTTCAATTCCACTGTAGGCGCGGGCGGACCGCGCACGATCCTGATTACGCAGTGTCGTCGAACGAAAGATCGCGCGCGGTCCGCCCGCGCCTACAGTTGCTCAATCCAGTTTCTTTCGAAAGCGGTGGGCGGCCAGTGAAATCATCGCGATTCCAAACGCCAGGATGTAAAGCGTCTCCCGCCAGAACGATTCCAGGCCCAGCCCCTTCAGATAAATGTCCCTCAGGATCTCAATAAAGTAGCGCGCCGGCACGACGATGGTGATCACCTGTAGCGCCGCCGGCATTTGCCGGATCGGAAATATAAACCCCGAGAGAAGAATCGAAGGAAGCATCGACACCATGATCGCCGCAAACATTGCCGAGATCTGTGTCCGGGTGACGGTGGAAACAAGAATTCCCATCCCCAATACTCCGATCAGGTAGAAAAACGCCGTGAGCAACAGCAGAGGAATGCTGCCCTTGATGTGAATTCCAAACATCAGATAGCTCGCCAGCACGATGATCAGGAAATCCAGATACGCCAGCACCGCGTAGGGCACGGTCTTGCCTATCATCAACTCATATTTCCTGATTGGCGATGACACGATCTGCTCGATCGTCCCCTGTTCCTTTTCCTTCACGATCGTCACCGCCGTCAGCACCGTTCCCACAATCATCATGATGACGGCGATAATTCCAGGGACGATGAACTGCACGCTTTCCAGATCCGGATTGAACCAGATTCGCGGTTCGGCAGATATCGCCGGCACGGGCAGGTTCATGTTCCGCAGCACCGCTTCCATCTGTTGCATCACGATGGCGGTCGAATACGACCGCGTGATCGCCGATGCAAAGCTCATCGCGATGGTCGCGGTGTTGTTATCCGCTCCGTCGACGAGAACCTGCACGACGGCTTCCCGATTCGAGGCCAGCCGCTCGCTGAAGTTCGGCGGGATGACAACCCCGATTCGCACGGTTCCGCGATTGATGCCGCTTTCCAATTCTTTATAACTGTGTGCGAATTGCTTTACCGTGAAGTAGGGCGAATTCTGGAACCGTTCAATGTATTGGCGGGACGACTGCGTGGCATCCTGGTCGAAGACCGCCAACGGGACCGATGTCACGTCGTAGCGGATTCCAAAGCCGTAAAGGATCAGCATCATCAGCGGGAAGATGAACACCATGTAGATGGTCGCCTTGTCCCGCCGGATCTGGATAAACTCCTTTCGAGCAATAGCCCACAATGCAGAACGCCCCGCCAGCCGCATCATTGAACCCGCACTCTGCCGTTCACGTTCACGATGACCCGCATGCTATGGCCCATCGAATCCCACACGGTAATCGTTGCTGTAGGCGCCACATTGCCGCGCTCGTGAAATTCCGGCCGCGCGCTGGCGCTGATCGTCAAGCCGCGAGGCAGCGTGATTGTTTCGATCGTCTCCCATGCCGATCCCTGACACTCCACGGCATAGGATGTTAATGATGTGACATTGATGCGGCAGTCGCGATTGCGCGTGACCGCGTGGATTCTGGCGGAATGCATACGGGATTCAACCATTCGACCCGCCGATTGAAGGACGTAGATTTCTTTTGCCCGAAGTAACGAAGGAGTTGCGATAGCAATTGTCGTTGCCATGACTGCGACGGCAACGATGGTTTCTGTGAGAGTCATGCGCCGGATTCCTCAAAGCGCAAAGGGCAGCCTTCATCCTACCCGCTGCCTTGTCATTACTGACACAAAAATATCTTCCAGCGACGGCGTAATTTCCCGCAGTCCCAGAACTTTCAATTGACGCACCTGCGCGATCTCCCGAATGCGCCGTTCCGCATCCGCCGGGTCATTTACGGTGAGATGCAGCTTGTTCCCATACATGGCGACTTCCTGTATGCCGTCCACCTTCTCCAGATCGTCGATCCACGCGAACATCGACTCGACATCGAGTTCGAGAAGCCGCGCGTCGAAGTGCTTCCTGCGCAGATCGGCGGGGGACCCGGAGGCGACGATCTTTCCCGCGTCAATCAATGCCAGCCACCCGCAGTGTTCGGCCTCATCCATGTAATGCGTGGAGACAAATACCGTCACTCCGTCCTGCGCAAGAGTGTAGATCAGCTCCCAGAATGATCGCCGGTAACCGGGATCGACGCCCGCCGTCGGTTCGTCCAGAAAAACGATTCGCGGCCGATGCACTACCGCGCATGCCAGGGCGACCCGCTGCCGGAGTCCGACGGACAGACCGCCGCACAGGCTGTCGAGCACCGATTCCAGGTGGCACACCTGGATGGCCCAGTCATAGGCGGTGGCCCCATAAACGCCGCCGAAGAAATCGAGATTCTCGCGAACGGTGAGGTCTTCGTAGAGCGAGAATTTCTGCGACATGTATCCAATTGCCTGCTTGATCTGCTGGCGCTGGGTGCGCATGTCCAGACCGGCGATGCGTCCGGTTCCGCTGGTTGGTGGAAGGATGCCGGTAAGCATGCGGATGGTCGTGGATTTGCCGGCGCCGTTCGGGCCGAGGAATCCGAAAATCTGGCCTTCGCGCACGCGAAACGAAACGTGGTCTACGGCGGTGAAATCACCAAAGACTCGCGTGAGGTTTTCAACTTCAACCGACCAGTTGGGCATAGTTGTCCGATCAGGGGAATTCGGTCATGTTGGAATCCTAACATTGCGCTTCCTCTCCCGAAGGGAGAGGGAGGCGCGACAGCCAGCAGGCTGGAGCGCCGGGTGAGGGGTAAAGAAAATGGGAAAATTTCGAACTTTACCCCTCACCCTACCCTCTCCCTTCGGGAGAGGAAGCGAGCTGAAAGAATACATCTTCGATGGAAGGCGCTACTTTCATTATCGACTGAACCTGGATTCCCCGCGACTCCAGCGCCGCCCGCGCTTCCTTTTCAGCCGCGGCCGAGTCTCCACCCTCCATCGTCACGTGCAGGCCTTCGCCAAACAGATTCACTCCGGCAACGCGTGGCAAAGCCCCCAGCACATCCTTTGCGACAAACCTCTGTTCCGTCATGATTTCCATTATCGTTCCACGAAAGCGGTTGCGCAGGTCGTCCGGGCGTCCCACCGCAATCAGTTTCCCCCGATTCAGGAATCCGACGCGGCTGCACCGTTCCGCTTCGTCCATGTAAGGCGTCGAAACCACGATCGTCACGCCCTCCTGCCATAAATCGAACAGCAATCTCCAGAGATCGCGACGCGAAAGCGGATCCACTCCGGTCGTCGGTTCATCGAGGAACAGCAGCCTTGGTGTGTGAATCAGCGCGCAGGAGAGCGCGAGCTTCTGCCGCATGCCTCCCGACAGGTTTCGTGCCATGCGGTCCTGGAACGGTTCCAGACGGCTGAACTGCATCAGACGTTTCAACCGCGGGATACGATCGTTTGCGGAAACGCCGTAGAGATCCGCAAACAGTTCGAGATTCTCCTGGACGGTAAGTTCGCCATACAAGCTGAACCGCTGCGATACATATCCGGTCATGGTGCAGATCGATTCGGGATCGCGGAACAGATCGAAGCTTCCAATGCGTCCTTCACCGGAATCGGCAGTAAGAATGCCCAGCATGATTCGAATAGCGGTGGTCTTGCCGGCCCCGTCGGGACCGATGAGGCCGAAGATCTCGCCTTCTTCAACGTCGATACTCAACCGGTCCAGCGCAACGACGGATCCGAACTTTCGAGTGACGTCATGGATCGAAAGTATCGTCACGGGCTATTTCAGAAGAATCTCCGCATCGGCGGGCATCCCGGGTTTCAGACGTTGCTGCGTATTTTCGAGAGAGACCTTGACGCGATAGACGAGCTTGATTCGCTCTTCCGGAGTCTGGATGGTTTTGGGCGTGAACTCCGATTCCGACGAGACAAACGTGACCGTACCGTTAAACGTCTCGTCCGGGAAGGAGTCCACCTGCACGCGTACCGCCTGGCCCAGCTTCACGAGTCCGGTCTGAGCTTCCGGGACGTAGATGTTCATCCACAGGGCATCGATATTCGCGATACTCACAACGGGTGTTCCGGGATTGACCACTTCGCCGCTTTCGACATTCTTTGTCAGCACCACGCCATCGATTGGCGTGTGAATTTCCGTATACGTCAACTGCGTTTTGGCCGCATCCATTTCCGCCCGCAGTTCGCGTTCTCGCGCGTGCAACGAATCGAGC
>Ga0134122_10002837_pt1 | contig 12774 bp, 9 predicted proteins | sample KB302_FD_96461 | JGI IMG/M metagenome (GOLD analysis project Ga0134122, IMG submission 96461) | Terrestrial soil microbial communities without Nitrogen fertilizer from Kellogg Biological Station, Michigan, USA - KB3-0-2 | ecosystem: Environmental > Terrestrial > Soil > Unclassified ...
TCCGCTGTCCGGCTCCTCAATCAGCGGACAAACCCAATAAGCCTGGCGGCCGTCCAGGCAGGCATGGCGCACCCGCTCGATAACCTCGTTGCGCCGGGTGTCGGATAGAAGCTTGGTCAGCACAGGGGTTCGGCCAGGCGGCAGTTCGTCTATCACCGACACGTCGAGATCCGCGTAAAAACTCATGGCCAGGGTGCGCGGGATGGGCGTGGCGCTCATCATCAACTGATGAGGCTGAATGGCCTGTCCGGCGCGGCTGCCTTTCTGGCGCAGCGCCAGGCGCTGATGTACCCCGAATCGATGTTGCTCATCGACGATCGCCAGTCCCAATTTGGCGAATGTGACGTCGTCCTGAAATAACGCGTGCGTGCCCACGGCAAGAGCCGCCTTTCCCGCGGCGATGTCCGCTATCGCTTTGTCGCGCTCTTTTTTCTTGAGGCTGCCGGTTAACCACGCTACGGCGACCCCGAGCGGAGCCAGCCACGCCGTAAATTTGCGGTAGTGCTGTTCAGCCAGGATTTCGGTCGGCGCCATGACCGCCGTCTGATATCCCGATTCAATCGCTTGCAGCGCAGCGAGCGCGGCAACGATGGTCTTGCCGCTGCCGACATCGCCCTGCAGCAGGCGCTGCATCGGGTGCGGCCGGGTCAGATCGGCGCGGATTTCGCCGAGGACACGCCGCTGCGCGCGGGTGAGTTCGAAGGGCAACGAAGACAGCAGCGTCCTCGACATATTCGAATGTTGCAGCAAGGGATGGGCGCGCACACGATTGCGCCGCTCGTGATGCATCCGCATCGACAGTTGTTGGGCCAGCAGTTCGTCGAACTTCACCCGCTGCCACGCGTCGTGAGTGGCATCGAGCAGCGCTTGCGCATCGACGTCGGGAGGCGGATTGTGCAGCAATTTTATTGCCTCATCGAGCGCCAGCAATTTCAGCTTCTTTCTCACCGCCATCGGCAGGGAGTCAGTCAGGTCGGCCTGCGCCAGGGCGCGCGCAGTGAGCTTGCGCAGGACCTCCTGGCCCAGGCCCGCGGTCGTCGGATACACGGGTGTCAGGGATTGAGGCAGCGGCGCGTCTGCGCGCAACACGCGAAAACGCGGATGGACCATCTCGGCTCCGAAGAAGCCCTGGCGGATTTCGCCCATCACCCTTACCCTGGCGCCGGGCGAGAGCGCGGTTTTCTGGCTTGGATAGAAATTGAAAAAACGCATCATGAGGCGTCCGCTACCGTCGTCGATTTCCGAGATCAGCTGGCGTCCGGGACGGAACTTGATCATGGTTTCGACCACCGTTCCTTCGATCTGAACGGCGTCCCCGGAGAGCGCGTCATGGATGGAAACGATGCGAGTTTCGTCTTCGTAGCGCAATGGCAGATGCGTCACCAGATCGGATAATTTGCGGATGCCGATACGTGCCAGCTTTTCCCGTACCGCCGGCGTGACGAATGAAAGCGACGGGTGGGGATCGAAGAGGGAGGCGTCTTGGTTCCCGGTTTCCGACGCAATACGGACTGACGGGCGTTTCTTGTCAGAGGCGGTAGCTGCCTTTTTGTTTGCTTGCGAAGAGGCGCGTTTCACTTGCTATGTCCTGTCCCGCCATGACTCTTGCCGGAAACCGCGAGTCCATGTGATGCATCACCCCCTGTGGCCGGATACGGGCGCGATGTGGCATAGGTTGCCGCAGTCCCGATCTGGCCAAAGACGGTTATGGGCACGGACCGGTGCCCTTTTGGGTTCCCTGGCGGAATGTGGTGAGAGGTACCCTTTTGGCCCGGTATCGCGTGAACACCCTTACTCCTCAGCGCCCACTTCGCAATGCGTCGGATGGGGTGCACCGCCCTTGTTGGTCACGGCTTGCTCCGGGTATAGAATGTTGCGCCACAATAGCCGCCTTGGTCATCCGGCCGACCCTGCTTTGTCGCGATGATAACCGAACGTTCGTCACCCCATCCTTGTCACGGCGCAAAACCCCGTTGCATCATTCGTACGGTTCGATAAGCAAAGTCATTTGCTGGATTGGCTCGCCCAAAGCGACTGTCAGTCCGGCATAAGCATCGGCGGACCCTGAGGGAAACAAGAATAACAATGAGCTCCAACGGAAGCGAGAAATCGGGCGTACTGCCGCTAACGGTCGCCGCGATTGGCGTGGTCTTCGGCGATATCGGTACCAGTCCGCTTTATGCAATGCGCGAAGCGTTCAATGGCACCCATCCAGTCGCAGCCAATCATGACAACGTCTTCGGGGTGCTGTCGCTTATTTCATGGGCACTCATCATAGTCGTGACCTTGAAATACGTCGTTTTCATGATGCGCGCCGACAACCATGGCGAAGGCGGCATCATGGCCCTTTTGGCCTTGGTACTTCGTTCCACCATGCGCGATACGCGCGGCCGCTGGATTTTGATGTCCGTCGGCCTGTTCGGCGCGGCGCTGTTTTACGGCGACGGCGTCATCACGCCGGCGATCTCGGTGCTCTCCGCGGTGGAAGGGCTTGAAGTCGCCACACCGGCATTGAAGCCGTTCGTGATTCCTCTCACCATCGTCGTCCTGATCGGGCTATTCCTGTTTCAGCAGAAGGGAACCGAAATGGTAGGTGCGCTTTTCGGCCCGATCACGATGGTATGGTTCGCGGTATTGGCGGTCCTGGGTATTACAAACATCATCAAATATCCAGCCGTACTGGCCGCATTCTCCCCCTCGTATGCGGTCAATTTCTTCGCGGAAAATTCATCCGGTGGCTTTCTCGTGCTTGGCGCAGTGGTACTCGCCATTACCGGCACCGAGGCGCTTTACGCCGACATGGGACACTTCGGCAAAAAGCCGATCCGCCTGGCGTGGTCCCTGTACGTCCTGCCGGCCCTGATGCTGAACTACTTCGGCCAGGGCGCCTTGATCCTCTACAACAAGGATGCGATCCAGAATCCTTTCTATCACATGGCCCCGGAATGGGCGCTGTACCCCCTGGTGATCCTCGCCACCGTGGCTACCGTGATTGCCTCCCAGGCAGTGATCACCGGAACCTATTCGCTGACGCGCCAGGCAATCCAGCTTGGCTATTGCCCCCGCCTCGAAGTCACGCACACCTCGGAAAGCGAGATCGGGCAGATCTATATGCCCTGGATCAACTGGGTGCTGCTGGCCGCGGTTATTGGTTTGGTGCTCGGTTTCGGATCTTCCAGTCATCTTGCCGGCGCCTATGGAACCGCGGTAACCGGCACCATGGCCATCGACACGGTATTGGCCTTCGTGCTGATGCGCAAGCTCTGGCACTGGCCGCTGTGGATTGCTCTGCCGCTGCTCTTGATATTCCTGATTATCGACCTGTCGTTTTTCAGCGCGAACGCCATCAAACTCTTTCACGGCGGCTGGTTTCCGCTTCTGGTCGCAATCGTCCTCTTCATTCTCCTGGTCACCTGGAAGCGCGGGCGAAAACTTCTGATGGAAAGGCTCTCTCCCGGCGCCATTCCAATCGAACCCTTTATCCAGAGCATCACTGCCCATCCGCCGACGCGCGTGCCCGGAACGGCAGTATTTCTTACCGCGGCGTCGGAGGGCGTGCCGCATGCGCTGCTGCACAATCTCAACCACAACAAGGTGCTCCATGAGCGCATTGTGCTGCTCACGGTAAGCGTCACCGACATACCGCATGTCGCCGACGAAGACCAGATCGAAGTGCTGCCGCTCGGCCCCGAGTTCTACCGCGTGGTCGTGCACTATGGTTTCAAGGATGATCCCGATGTGCCCCGCGCGCTCGAACTGGCGGCGGGCAAAGGGCTGAAGTTCCGCATGATGGAGACGTCGTTTTTCCTGAGCCGGCAGACTCTCATACCGAAGGTTGGCCCGGGCATGGCGTTATGGCAGGAAAAATTGTTCGCACTCATGTCGCGCAACGCATCGAGCGCGACGACCTTCTTCAAGATTCCAGCGAACCGGGTGGTTGAATTGGGTACCCGGATCGAACTCTAGAGGAGGCGCGCATGCCCGAGGTGGAATCGCGCGCTGTCCTGGCCAATCTCGAAAAACTGCTGTCTCAGGGCAAGGAATCCGCGTTACTGCGTTTCAGCCTCGGCAACGAATATCTCAAACTGCGGGAAATCTGGGTTGCGATCTTCCATTTGAAGCGCGCTCTCGAGCTGGATCCAAACTACTCCGCAGCGTGGAAATTGCTGGGACTGGCGCTAACCGATGCGGGCGTAACGAACGAGGCACTCGACATTTACCGGCGCGGGATCGAAGTTGCGCGGCGGCGCGGTGACCAGCAGGCGCAGAAGGAAATGAGCGTTTTCGCCCGCCGGCTCGAGAAAAAGCTGTCATCCTGAAACTCGACCATGCGTGAAGCCCGGTGGGCAATCCACGGCGTGGATTTCACGAGCCGGCCCCGATTGGGCAAACCAATTGTTGTCGCCAGCGGTCATCGCCACAAGTCGGAATTTCATCTCGACAGCATCGCGGAAATTTCAGGCTGGCAAGATTTCGAGTGCTGGCTGTGCCAGCCGGGTCCGTGGATTGCGGGATTTGATTTTCCGTTTGGCCTGCCACGTGAAGCCGTCGAGGATCTTGGTCTGCCAAAGCACTGGCCGCAAATGGTAACTTTCTGTCGCCAGCAAGGCCGTCAGCAGTTTCGCAGCCTGCTCGACCGGTATCGTGAAGGCAGACCGGTCGGACAGCGCTATGCGCACCGCATCACCGATCGACCGGCCGGTTCGCACAGTCCTCTCAAACTGGTTAATCCGCCGGTCGGATTGATGTTCCTCGAGGGTGCGCCCAGACTGCTGGAGGCGGGCGTGACTATCCCGGGATTGCACAGTGCAGATCCGCAACGTGTAGCGCTGGAAGCTTATCCCGGTTTTTCGGCGCGCCAGATGGTGAAAGGGTCCTACAAGAACGATGCCCCGGCAAAGCAGACACCGGCACGCAGACGGGCTCGAAAGACCATCGTGAACTCACTCACGACCGGCAACAATCCCTTCGGACTGGTCCTTGCCGGATCGATGCGACTATTGAATTCGCTGGTCGGCGATGCGACGGGCGATCGGCTTGATGGCGTGCTATGCGCCATGCAGGCAGCCTGGGGATGGCAACGGCGCGATACAAACTATGGATTGCCAGTCCATATCGATCCGCTGGAAGGATGGATTGCGATGGTGATAGAGAAATAGCAAGACGCCATGTGGCAGCGTCGATTTGATAGAGTCGGCTGTTGCAGCGCACTACGAACCAATCCCATTATATAAGTGAAGTAATTGTGATCCACGTTGAGTTTGGAAGTTTTCTTGGATCTCTTCCTCTTGGGCGAGAGAATTGGACTGGGTAAGATACGCACGGTCTCGCGCGCTGCATTGGCGTTCGACTAACGTCGATGTAGAATCTTCATCCTCGCAACAATGATCGCGTCATGACGATTGAGATGCGAGCTTGGGTACCCCACGATAATCGCAATTGAGCATCATGCCTCTCATTCCGATCAAGCCCAGCATTATTCAACTCTATGCCTCGCTGGCTACTTTGACCAGCTTTGCCCTCATCCGTGAGTTGGTCAAAGATGGCGTGCATACGGCCTTGAACAGGGCATGGAAGGGGGTGTGGATTTTTTTACATCCGCGCACTTGCCTAGAGGTTGTCAAGGCATTAACGTCGGCCGAGACACGGCCAATCGTGCGCGCCGAACCACGGTTGTTCCTGAAGTACCTGACTGATTACGTGGGGGCGGATCTATCGCGCAAGGAGCGTGCGTCGATCTTGATCGATCACTACGAGTTTCTCAAGGATCGTGTTGAGGTAAATTTCTTCCGCACGATCGTCGATGGTCGGATCCAACTGTGGCAGCAGACTATAAGCGGTCACAGGTATGATATCTGCCTGACTTTTCCACGCACAGCGACAGCGCACCATGAGGGTGATCTATCGCTTATCTTCGTAGCGGATGGCGTCGATATCTATATCCTCTCCTTCGCGATCGGTCCTGGAACGATTGCGGGGCTGACTGCCTCGCACGTAATCTATATCGCTCGCGTGCAGGGAAAGGGCAAAGGACTGCATCTGATCAGAACCGCGACGAAGATGTGCCTCGACGTATCCCCTCCAGCACTGTTGCTTGCAGCCGCAGAGGGAGTCGCTACAGCATTTGGCCTCAGTCATATGATCGGAATAGGCGCAGATAATCACGTCTCAGCAAGCGCGGATTTTCGGGTCAATGACTTGGCTAAAGCATACGACCAATTCTGGGTCGGGGCGGGTGGCTTGCGGCTGACGCGCCACATGTACCATTTAACAGTGCCGTCTACGCACAAGCCCATCCAGTCCATCAAGCGAAATCACCGCTCAAGAGCGCTGCACAAGCGCGAATATAGGATCCTCGTCACAGAACAGGTCTGCCGCGCGTTTCGTGACCTTGCCTTGGTCACCAACAAGGGCTCGCTGTAGCGCTCTCGGGTTGCTGAACGGCCGCGGCCATCTTGCGAATACACGAATTGTTGGCGAACCTTCGTTGGTAAGTTCACCTGCAATTCGAATCGACAGAATCGCGTAACCGCACGAATGAGGGTCCGTCAAGTCATTTTCGGTCCCAGTTCTGATTGCCCTTGGAGCACGAAGAAAAATGGCGTCCCATTGGACGCCTAAGACTTGTTAAAACGCCTGACTTGGTGGAGACGAGGAGGATCGAACTCCCGACCTTCGCATTGCGAACGCGACGCTCTCCCAGCTGAGCTACGTCCCCGATACCGCTTTATTCCTACATTCAACTTTCCCGACGAGGGCTACGTTCCGCGTTACGGTCTTGCGGCGTTATTATACTGAAAACAACTATATTGAAATCGAACGCCCGCCAATGAAGATCATCCCGCCGCTGGGGTACGAGCACATCACGCCATTGCTGAAGAAGCATCGGGTTGTCCTGCCGCGCGCCGAGGAAACGCCGGCGGTTTTTCATCGTCTGCACGTCATGCCGCTGAGTCTTGCCGAGTTCGAGCCCGCATGCCGCGACTATCCGATCGTCTTCGTGACCAGCGACGGCGGCAAGACCTTCAACCCGGTGGTCGCGCTGGGGATGCAGGTGAAGCAGAACCTTTTCATTCTGGCCGACGGCATGTGGGATCGCCGCACCTACCTGCCTGCCTACGTGCGTCGCTACCCGTTCTGCATGAGCCGGGTAACAGTAGATGGCAAAGCGCAGAAGGAGCGTGTCGTCTGCATCGAGGAAAACGCCTTGCACGACTCCGGCGAGCCGCTCTACGATGAAAACGGTGAACCGCTCGCTCAGTGGCTGGTCCTCGAAAAGATGATTTTCGATTACGAACAGGACCTCGCTCGCGGCGAATCGCTTTGCCAGTTGATCGCCGAATTCGAGTTGTTCGAACCCTTCACCATGAAGGCGGAAGTGGATGGATTTACCATGCAACTCGAAGGCATGCATCGCGTAGCGCGGGCATCACTCGACGCGTTGCCCGCAGACCAGTTGCGCCGGCTCATGTCAGCAGGCGCGATGGAAAAGATCTATTCGCACCTCCTGTCGCTCGACAACTTTCGCCGCCTGTTGAGCCGGCGCAGTTTTTTCGCCATCAAACCGCCCAACAAGCAGGCCGACCTCAACTAGCTTTCTTGCGATACGCCCAGATCATGAGTGCGACGCCGCTCAGCGCCATCGGCAGGCTGAGCCATTGCCCCATCGAAAATCCAAGCGCGAGCAGGCCGAGGAAACTGTCGGGCTCGCGGCTGTATTCGACCGAGAAGCGCAGAATTCCGTAACCCAGCAGGAACAGACCGGACACCGCGCCGCTCGGCCGTGGCTTGCTGGAAAACCACCACAGGAGCGCAAACAGGGCCAGTCCCTCGAGGGCAAACTCGTACAGCTGCGAAGGGTGGCGCGGCAGATTGTCGATGTTCGGAAATATCATCGCCCAGGGCACTTCGGTCGGCCGTCCCCATAGTTCAGCGTTGATGAAATTGCCGATGCGCCCCGCGCCCAGGCCTAGGGGACACAGGGGCGCGATGAAATCCGTCACGTCCATCCAGCGCTTGCCGCGCGAATGTGCGAACCACAGCATCGCCAGGATGACGCCAAGGAAACCGCCGTGAAACGACATGCCGCCTTCCCATACGTAGAGGATATGCAGCGGCTCGCGCAGATAATCGGAGAACTTGTAGAACAGGATGTATCCCAGCCGGCCGCCTAGGACCACGCCGACGACACCGAGAAACAGCATGTCGTCCAGATCACGCCTGCTCCAGCCGCGCCAGGGTTGCGTGCGGATGCGATGGCGTCCCAGCACCAGCACCAGCACGAATGCCAGCAGGTACATCAGGCCGTACCAGCGAACGGCGAGCGGCCCAAGGTGAACGACGACTGGATCGAACTGCGGATGGATCAGCATGGCAGCGCCGAATTGAGTCGCGGGATTATACGTTAGCGTGCGGCGACATCATTTCGGGCTAGGGCACCTGGACCTGATACATGCGGTCGAGGATGATGGCGGTTCGCCGCTCCAGCAGGGGCGTCTCGCGCACCCGGTCGTAGAAACGCGGCTTGGGTACCATCGCTGCAAGGCGCGCCGACTGCTCGGGACCGAGGCTGGACGCATTGACGCCGTAGTAATAGCGCGCCGCGGCCTGCGCGCCGAAGACACCGTTTCCCCATTCGATGACATTCAGATAGATTTCGAAAATGCGCCGCTTGGACATCACGTTCTCGATCATCAACGTGATCAACGCTTCCTCCGCCTTGCGCCAGGGCGTGCGCCGGCCGGACAAAAACAGATTCTTGGCGAGTTGTTGGCTGATGGTGGATCCGCCGGCGACCACTTTGCCTTTCTTCAGATTCTTCTCATAGGCCTTCTGGATCGCTTCCCAGTCGAAGCCGTCGTGATCCAGGAACTTCGCGTCTTCCGCGGCAATCAACGCCCGTTTCAGATGAAGCGAGATGCGTTCGTAGGGCACCCATTGATGGCGCAATACCGCGTCCGGATCGGTATGGTGCAGGACTTCCAGGCGTTCTTCCATGAAGGCACTGGTTGATGGATTGAACCAGATCCACCAGACCACGCTGCCCATGATCCAGAATTGATAAATGACCATGGCCGCAATCATCAGCAGCACAACACGCGCCGCCCAGCGCCACACGCGCTTCATCGGCTCATTGTTTGCGCAGCAGCGCGATGACCGGCGCGGTTTCCGGGCGCACACCGCGCCAAAGCAGGAAGGATTCCGCTGCCTGCTCGACCAGCATGCCGAGGCCGTCGGAAATTTTCGCACCGTGGGCGGCGGCAAATGCCAGGAACGGTGTGGGGATGTTGCCGTACATCATGTCGTAGGCGAGCGTGCCGGCCGAAAATGTTTCGGCCGGCAGAGACAGTTGATCGCCGTGCAGGCTGGTTGAAGTCGCGTTGATCACCAGGTCGAAATGATGTCCCGCAAGCGCTCCCAAGTCCATGCCGCTCACCTTGCTCGATGCGGCAGCCGGTTCGTGGCGCAATTTCTCGGCGAGGCGCCGGGCTTTCTCCAGTGTGCGATTCGCAATCGTGAGCATGCCCAGCCCGTGTTCGAGCAGCGGGACGGTCACTCCCTGCGCTGCACCGCCTGCGCCCAGCAACAACACGCGTTTGCCCGTGAGTCCGAATCCCAGGTTGTGAACGATGTCGCGAGTCAAGCCGGCGCCATCGGTGTTGTCCGCCCGGATGCGCCCTTGTTCGAAGCTCAAAAAATTGGCCGCTCCGGCGTCTCTGGCGCGTTGCGAGACGTCGTCTGCCAATTCGAAGGCTTCGAGTTTGAACGGCACCGTAACGTTTACGCCGTGGCCTCCCGCAGCGCGAAACGATTCGACTGTCGCGCGGAAACCATCCAGGGGTGCCAGCAACCTCGAATAGTCGATGTCCTGCCCGGTCTGGCGTGCGAATGCTGAGTGGATTTCGGGTGATTTGCTGTGCGCGATCGGGTTGCCGACCACGCCGTAACGATCGGTCATGGATTGGCCAGCACTTCGAGATCGCTGCGCGTGTAGCTGAACGTGCGCGAGATGCTCAGGATGTCCCAGTCCTTACGCACTGCCGGCGGAAAAGGCGGGAACGGCCCGGCCAGATCTACCGCGCGCCGGGCTGCGGAATCGAGCAGCCGGTAACCGGATGAACGGTCGATTTCGACCTTCTCCACACTGCCATCGGCCCTGATATGCACGGTCATCACCAGCGATCCGTACAGTTTCCGGCGACGGGCCTCATCCGGGAAATACTCCGTACCGATTTTCTCGACGCGCTGGCGCCACTGGTCGACGTATTGCGCATAGACCACCCCCTCGGTACGCGCGCCGATGAATTTGCGCCGCGGCAGCTTCTGATATTCCTCCCACTCTTTGGCGATCTGCGCTTCCAGTTGCGCGATGCGCAGCCGCTGCTGCTGCGCCGCCGGATCTTCCAGCGTTGCCTCGCGCGGCAACTCGGGGGCGGGACGCGTCAAGTCTGCAGTGACCTGGGCGCTCTGCGACAGTTGCAGCAGGCGCTGCGCTTCCTCTTCCAGACGCTGCACCTGCCTGGACGCGAGCTGAACGTTGGGCGCAGGTTCCGCGTCCCTGAGCTTGGGCAGATTGGTTTTGGCGCGGCGTTCCGCTTCGGTATTTCCCCCACCATCCAAATTGGACTGGGCCAGCGCATCGGCTTTGAGCGGTTTCGCCAAAGATCTGGAATTGACCAGCACGACATCGAGATGCGGCACGAATTTGGTGCCATCGAAAACCGGCGGCGCGAACGTGATCAGCAGAACGATGGCATGCAGGACGACGGAAACCGCCAACGTAATCGGCAAGATGTCGCCCGAGGCGGGGGGCGGGGGGACGGTAAGGCCGGCGGCTACGCTGCCTCTTGCAGGAAATGCGCTGATCGAAGTATCCGGCAAATTCGCCTTGTCTAGTAACCGAACTGTGCCAATTCTAAATAACTACCGCCTGCCTGTCAGTGCGATTGCACTTCGAGCGCACGCCTGAACTCACAATGCAGCGTCAATTCCAACAGATCGATGTCCGACACGGCCAGTTCGACCCGGCTGCCGGGCGCGCAAGCGGGCATCGAAGGCACGCGCACAACCAGTGGAATCTGATTTATGCGCACGAGCTCTTCGCGCAGAACTTCGCCGCCCGTCAGGACGACGCCCTCCTGAATCAGCCAGCGCAGGCACCAATAGCGCTCCATGCCGCGCTGGAATTCCGCATAAGCGTCGTAGGCCAGTTCGAAATCGCGCAGAATCACAAGCAGACGCTCGTCGCCCGTCGGATAAGCGGGTGCATCGTTGCCAAGAAGCGACAACAACTGGCGCTGATTCACGAGATCGGCATAGCGGCGCAGCGGTGAGCTGGCCCAGAGGTATTGCGCGACGCCGAGACCCTGATGCGGTGCAGGTACGGTCGACATCCTGACTTTACCGCCGGCCTGGGCGCGATACAGCGCCGGGATCTCATTCTGCGCCAGCTGCCGTCCCCAGTCGGTATTCACCAGGATCATCAGTTCCGAGACCACCTTGTCGATCGGTGAACCTCGCCGGCGTTCCACGATCTCGACGCGGTCGTCATTGACGTAAAAATTGTAGTCCGGGCGCCCCGTGGCGGGCTCTTCCTTGCCGCGCTGACGCTCGAGCTTGCACGCGAGACGCCACAGCAAGACGAGTGACTCGCCAAAGCGGTGCTCCAAACGTCCGGCGGCCAGCTGTTCCTCGTTGAATTGGGTTTCAAGCTCGTCGAGGCGAAGATTCGCCACGATGGGTACCCGCTCCACCGCACTGCGCTGCCCGCACACATCCAGGTCCGGCGTGACCTCGACGTACATCGACAATGCCGGACACTCGTGACCCTCGGACAGGGTGTACTGCGCTATTACAGCCGGCGGCAACATGGTGATCTTGGCGCCCGGGAAATAGACCGTGGACAGTCGCTTGGCTGCCTCTCGATCGAGTGGAGAATCCGGCGCAATCCCCAGCGCCGGCGCCGCGATGTGCACGCCAATTTGCCAATTGCCGTTGGCCAGCTTCGTGACTGAAAACGCATCGTCGATTTCCGTGGTGGTCGCATCGTCGATGCTGAATGCCTCCACTTCGGACACGTCGAGCTCACCCGGGCCCACAGCGGCAAGCGCGGGATCGAAATCCGTGCCGTGTGGAAAATACTCGAACAGGAAACGACCAAAATGATAGTCGTGGCTGGAAGGCAGCACGCCGCTCTTTTCCAGCAGCTTTGGGATGGTCAAGTGTGATGCTGCCGACGCCTGCTCGAGCGCCTTGAACTCGACCGAGCCCTTGTCGGCTTGATAAAGTAGTTGTGGCAGCAAAGGTTTCAGTTCTTGCGGAAACTCGAAACGCGACAGTTGCTCGGCGTATCGCGCCTGCAATTCGGCTTGCTTCCTCTTGCGCTCAACGCTGGCAAGTGCCGCCTTGAGGGATTCGGCCGGCGCCGCCTTGTAGCGCCCTTTGCCTTTCCTGTAAAAATGGGTGGGCGTCGCATGCAGACGCATAAGCAGCCCTGCGCTTTCGGCCGGTTTTGGCTCGCGGCCGAAATATTCCTTGCCCAGTTGGTCGAAGCCGAATTCCGTCGCGCCCGAGCATTCCCATAGGAACGCCGGATCGATGTCTTCGGAAATTTTCTGCGCATCTGCCATGAATTGTGACAGCGGCACATGGTCGAAACGGATCAGCACGGCGGCTTCCTTTACCTTCGTGCGTTTGCCGTGCTGGTTCTCTACCTGAAGCGAGGTATTGTTGTCGGCCAGCACCGTGCCAGCCTTGAAGGAACCGTCTTCTTCA
>Ga0134122_10002838_pt1 | contig 12773 bp, 14 predicted proteins | sample KB302_FD_96461 | JGI IMG/M metagenome (GOLD analysis project Ga0134122, IMG submission 96461) | Terrestrial soil microbial communities without Nitrogen fertilizer from Kellogg Biological Station, Michigan, USA - KB3-0-2 | ecosystem: Environmental > Terrestrial > Soil > Unclassified ...
GCCGCCTCCGGAGCCGTTGCCGGGTGTCGCGGTGATCGTGACGACGAGTCGGATCGACATGAGGCTCCTCCAGTCTGAACCCAGGATGATGCACTGCACGGTTCACGTCAGTTTCCGTCCACCGCGCCGGCCAGCCCGTAGGCGGCGACGGGTGCTTCCTTGCCCCGAAGCGCGAGATCGCCACAGCGCGTGGCCTCGACGCCGGGCGGCAGCGGGAGGCGGTCCAGCAGCGCGCCGGATGCAACCAGGTCGAGGCCCGCACGCTTGGCGTGCTCCTCCAGGCGTGCGGCCGTGTTGAGGATGTCGCCCACGAACACGATCTGGCGGCGCAGGTCGCCGAGCTCGCCGCCCGTCACGCGGCCGCCGTGCAGGCCGCCGCGGAAGCGCGGCACCACGCCGAAGTCGCGCCGATATCGGTCGGCCTGGCCGGCGATGACCGCGCGGACGGCGAAGAAGCAGCGTACGCAGTTGGCCGCGCGCACGCCTCGCGCCAGCGGCCAGGTGATCACCACCTCGTCGCCCGCGTACTGGTAGATCTCGCCCTCGGCCTCCAGCACCGGATCGGTGAGGTCGTCCACGACCCGCCGCAGCAGCTCGAAGTAGCGCTCGCTGCCCAGCCGCTCGGCGAGCTGCGTGGAGCCCTCGAGGTCGAGGAACAGGAAGACCCGCTCCTCCGCCTTCGGCCGGTGGTAGACGCCGGTCGCGAAGTAGCGCAGCACGTTGGCGCCGACGATCCGGTTCATCTGGAGCACGAACTGGATCGCGACCGCGACCACGACGAAGAACGGCAGGGCGAGCAGGAGGTGGCCCTCGCCGAAGCTCGTCAGGAAGCGCCGGGGATTCCCCGTCGTGATCACCTGGCCGGCGGCCCGGCCCACGAGGAACATCGTGAGCACGATCAGGCTGCTGAGAGCGAAGTCCCGGGTGAAGCCCAGCCCGAGGAACCAGCCGCGCAGCACGCCGTCGCGGACGAACAGCAGGTAGCCTCCGACGAGCAGCGAGAGGAGCACGGCGTCCACCAGGCCCTGGATCGCCTGCCGCCAGCTCATCTCGACGGTGAGGACGTTGAAGACCACCGTGAGCACGCACGCCACCAGCATGACCATCGCGAGCTGGCGCCAGGTCCGTGCACGCCACGCCCCCGAGCGAGGCGCCAGCACCCGCCGGTCAGCGCGCGCCACGCTGCTCGAGGATGCGCGCCATTCCGTCGTAGCCGCGGCCACGGGCCAGCGCCAGCGGCGTGCGGCCGGTGCGGTCCGGCCGGTTCACGTCGGCGCCGGCCTCGACGAGCGCGCGCAGGGTGTCGGTGTGGCGGGCGCCGCCGTCGCCGAGCACGATCGACTCGATGAGCGCCGTCCAGCCGAGGTTGTTCACGTGGTCGAGCGGCGCGCCGGCGCGGATGAGTGTGCGGACGACCTCGGCGTGGCCCAGGTGGGCGGCGGCGATGAGCGCGGTGCCGTCATAGCGGCTGGTGACGTTCTTCGGGCTGGCGCCCAGCTCGAGCGCCACGCGCAGGGTGGGCACGTCGCCGGCCACGGCGGCGATGGTGACGATGTCGTAGCGATCGTGCTCCAGCGCGTTCGGATCGGCGCCGGCGGCCACGAGCGCGCGCATGGCCTCGTGGCGGGCGGCGTGGGCCGCGACGTGCAGGGGCGTGCGGCCGTGCGCGTCGCGCACGTCGGGCTTCGCGCCGTTTCCGATCAGCGCGCGGACCTGGGCGGCGTCGCCGCGCGCGGCCGCCGCCAGAAGTCCGGTGTACGCGGCGACCTCGGCCGCGCTCGGCGCGACCTGCGCCGTCGCGGGCGTCGCCCAGGCGAAGACGGCGAGCGCGGCAGCGCCGCCAAGCGCGAACGCGGCGCGGCGGACCACCATCCTCAGGCGATCGCGCCCGCCGTTCGCAGCGCGCCGAGCGCGGCGCCGTCGTAGCCCAGCAGGCCGCCGAGCACCTCGTCGGTGTGCTGGCCGGGCGTGGGCACGACGCCGACGCGCGCCGGCGTCTTCGAGAGCTTCACCGTCGCGCCGGGCAGGTACATCTCGCCCGCCACGGCGTCTTCCTTCTTGACGAGCATCTCGCGCGCCCAGAGGTGCGGGTCCTTCGCGACCTCGGGGATCGTGCGCACGGGCGCCACCGGGATGCCGGCGTCCATCAGCGCCTTGCAGATCTCGTCCACGCTGTGCGCCGCGCACCACGCGTCGATCGTGGCGCGGCGGGCGGCGTTCGGCGAGCTGCCGGCCAGCGGCGTGTCGTCGTCGGGGCCGCCGACGATCTTCATCAACCGCGAGGCCATGTCGCGGCCGGCGGCGGCGATCACGACCCAGCCGTCCCGGGCCTTGTACGGCGGCCGGCCGCCCTCGCCGCCTTCGGCGCCGGTGGCGAGGTAGTACGACGTCGGGATCTCGACCATCGTGAGCGCGGAGTCGAGCAGGCACACGTCCACGAGCTGGCCTTCGCCCGTACGCTCGCGATGGCGGAGCGCGGCGAGGGTGCCGATCGTCGCGTGCAAGGCGGTGTAGCGATCGACCACGGACGACGCGGTGCCGACCGGGTGGCCATCGACCTGGCCGGTGAGCGACATCAGGCCGCCCATCGCCTGGCCGAGCGAGTCGAAGGCCGGGCGGTCGCGATACGGACCGTACTGGCCGAAGCCCGAGACGGAGGTCAGGATGATGGACGGGTTCAGCGCGCACAGCCGCTCGTAGTCGAAGCCCATCGCGGCCATCACGCCGGGCCGGAAATTCTCCAGCACGACGTCGGCTTTCGGCACCAGTGCGGCGAAGACCTCCTTGCCCTTCGGGTGGCGGAGGTCGAGGCACACGCTCTTCTTGCCGCGGTTGTAGACGGAGAAGTAGACGGACTGGCCGCGCACCATCGGCGGGTGGCGGCGCGTCTCCTCGCCGCCGGGCGGCTCGACCTTGATGACGTCGGCGCCGAGGTCGCCGAGCAGCATGCCGCCGCGCGGTCCCGCCTGGAAGCGCGCCAGCTCGAGCACGCGGATGCCGTCGAGGGCGCCGCTCATCGCGTGGCCCGGACCTTCACGCCGGCCGCTTCCTCCTGCAGCATCCAGGGCGAGAGCGAGTCCTTGTCGCCCCAGCCGCGCACGAGCGCCTCGACCAGGGTCTGCTCGGCGATCGTGGCCATGGGCATCGGCACGTCGAACTCGCGCGCCAGCTCGGTGGCCAGGCCGATGTCCTTCCGCGCCAGCTTGAGCGCGAAGCGGACGGTGTCGAAGTCGCCCTTGAAGATCACATCGGGCAACATGTGCGAGAGCATGTAGCCCTGGCCGTACGAGGCGCCGCGGATCGCCTCCAGCAGCGCCTCCGGCTTGACGCCGGCCTTCACGCCGAGCGTGAAGCCCTCGGCGATGAGACCGCGGGTGGCGATCGAGATCATGTTGTGGACGAGCTTGGCGATCGTCCCGGCGCCGATCGGCCCCATGTAGCCGACCTTGCCGATGCCCGTGAGCGCCTCCTTGACCTCGTTGTAGATGGCCTCCTCGCCCCCGACCATCACCTGCAGCGTGCCGCGCTGGGCGCCGATCACGCCGCCCGAGACCGGCGCGTCGAGCACGTGCACGCTCTTGCCCTTGAAGGCCGCGTGCAGCCTTCGTATCATCGTGGGCGAGCCGGTCGAGAGGTCCGCATAGACCGTCCCGGCCACCGCGCCGTGGATGATGCCGCCGTCGCCGAGCGCGACGGCCTCGACGTCCTTGGGCCCGGGCAGCGAGGTGAGCACCAGCTCGCTCTCGCGGGCGAGCGCCTGCGGGCTGTCGGCCCACTTGGCGCCCTGCGCGAGATGCCGCGCCGCCGCCTCGCGGCGCACGTCGTGGACGATGAGCGTGTGCCCGGCCTTGATGAGGTTGAGGGCCATCGGCCCTCCCATGTTGCCGAGCCCGATGAATCCGATGCGCATGGCGGGTCTCCTTGGACGCTTCGCTATGGGGACGCTTCGCTATGAGAGTCTCGACGTGGCGGGGATGATCTTGGCGCCCATGAGCTCGATCGAGCGCATCGTGGTCGCGTGATCCATGCGCGATTCCTGCGCCTCGAGCAGCAGGTGGCCGACGCCGAGCTCGCGGTGGACCGTCGCGAAGCCGTCGGCCACCTCGTCCGGCGTGCCGGCGATGATGAAGCGCTCGGCCAGCAATTCCTCGTAGCTCATGTTCGCCAGCGAGCGCGGGCGCGCCTTGAGCGCGAACTGATTGCCGGCACGCGAGCGCATGCCCACCGGCGAGAACCACTCGACGGGGCCGCGCAGCGTCGGCCCCATCCGCCAGACGAAGTGACGCCCGGCCTCCCTCGCCTTCTCCTTCGTGTCCGCGGTGACGGCGCAGATCAGGAAGCCGAGGTTGTCGGGCGTGACGGTGCGGCCCGCTTCCGCCGCGCCCTGGCGGTAGAAGTCGAACAGCTCGCGCGCGATGTCGAACGGCACCAGGAACGGCACGTACGTGTAGCCGCGCCGGCCGGCCCAGACCGCGGTCTCGGGGCTGGCGGTGCCGGGAATCCAGATCGGCGGGTGCGGCCGCTGCAGCGGCAGGCACCACGGGTTCACGTGGCGGAAGTGGTAGTGGCGGCCCTCCCAGCGGAACGGCCCAGGCTCCGTCCAGCACTTGAGGATGAGGTCGTGGCACTCCTCGAAGCGCTCGCGGTTATGCACCGGGTTGGCGTTGGCCCACCACTGCTCCACGCCCACGCCCCGCACGAAGCCCGAGAGCACGCGGCCGCCCGAGATCAGGTCGGCCATGGCGATCTGCTCGGCCATCCGCACGGGGTTGTCCTCGATGGGCAGGATGTTGCCGAGCAACAGCAGCTTGGCGCGGCTGGTGGTGCGCGCGAGCACGGCCGCCGTCATGTTGGCCCCGACGTTCACGCACGACGGCGTCGAGTGGTGCTCGTTGATCATGAGCCCCTCGAAGCCCACCTGGTCGGCCAGCTCGTACTCGGTGAGATAGCGCCGGTAGTTGGCGGCCGCCTTCTCGCGATCGAAGAAGCGATTGGGGAAGGCCAGACGCAGCGAGGGAAACTTGGCGCCCTCCTCGTCCGGGTACTCGTGGTGCGGCATCTCGCTGAAGTAGTAGAGCTTCATCGCGCGGCCTCGAATTCCGTCAGCTGCGCCCTCTCGAGAATTAACCCCGTCCGGCCCGCGGCCGTCTCGGCGCGGTATCGAATGACGGTCCTCACCGCCGGCGCATACCAGTACGTTGCCTTCTGGGACAGCGAGGGGGACGTGACGATCGACTCGATGCGGAATGCATCGAGCTCGCCGGCCGGCACGCGGATGCGTTCGTACGCCGCGACCTTTGCCTCGACACTCACGTGCTCCTCCTTGGAACTTGCCCCGCCTTGGCTCACTGTGCGGACGAACTGGTGACGCCACGAGCGGCCCACCGCCAGCGGAAAGCGCAGCTCGCCGTCGTCGGGGCGGTTCTCGACCCGGGCCTCCTTCACGTGCGAGAGCTCGGCACTGTACAGCGTCTCACCGCGCACGGGCGTTCCGCTGGTCGGCTGGAACACGACTTGAAAGACGAGGGTGTCGCCCCGCCGGCCCTGGTAGGTCATCTCCGAGCGGCCGCTCGGGCCGGTGAAGACCCACCGGTCGCCGACGGCGAACGCCGGCCGCTCCAGCGGCGGCGGCACGGGGAGCGTGACCGTGTCCGCCGTCGCGCAGGCCACGAGGCTCGTCGTGAGTGCGGCAAGGACGAGGCTTCGACGTGTTGCGTCAGCGTGGATCATGGCGTGGCCGGCCCCGCGAGGAATTCGATAACGAGGCGCGCGAAAGCATCGGGCTGCTCGATGGGCGGCAGGTGGCCGCAGCGGTCCAGCACGCTCAGCCGCGCGTTCGGCAGCGCGCGGCGGTACTGCTCGCCGCACTCCACCGGGACGATGCGATCCTCGCGGCCCCACACGATCAGCGCGGGATTGGCCACCCGGGGCAGAAAATGGGCGAGCCGGGGATTGTGCATGTAGGGCTTCCAGGTCAGCCGCGCGGTCATCTCGCGATTGCGCTCGGCCATCTCGAGCTCGGCCGGCGTCGGCGGCGTGCCGAACAGCTCGTCCCACTCCGGCACGCTCTTGGGATCGTGCACGTTCAGATCACGCAGCTGCTGCGGCGTATGGAAGAAGATGTCGAGGATCTCGCTGTTCGACGGCTTGAGGCCCGTCGGCGCCACCAGGATCAGCCGCTCGATCGCGCCCGGGCTCATCGCCGCCATCTCGGCCGCCGTCCAGCCGCCGATCGACTGGCCCAGCAGGTGCGGCCGCCCGAGTCCGGCGGCGTCGATGAGCCAGAGGTGGAAGCGCGCGAGATCGTCGATGCCGTCCATCCACTCGGCGTCGCCGGAGGCGCCGAAGCCGGGATGCGTCGGCGCCCACACGGTGTAGCGCTCGGACACCAGGTCCATCCAGCGGCGCCAGCCGCGGTTGCCGCCGGCGCCGTGCAGCACCAGCAGGGGCGCGCCGCGGCCGCCGACCCAGGCCTGGACGCGGGTACCACCGACCGAGATCGTCTCCTCACGTGGTCGCATGCGGCGTATTATGCCTATCCATCCGACCCTCAGCGAGGACACGGCGATGGCCAAGTCAGATCTCTTCGTCGGCGCGGGCAAGTTCACGGGCGGCACCATCAGCGGGCTCTTCCGTCAGCGGGCGGGGGAGGATCGCTGGGAGACGATCACCAAGGGGCTGCCGGAGCCGGCGTCCATCCAGGCGCTGACCGTGCTGCCGAGCAACCGCGACGTGATGTTCGCCGGCACGCAGCACGGCGTCTACCGCAGTCTCGACGGCGGCAACTCGTGGTCCCGGCCGGACTTCCCGGCCGGCCTCGAGGTGTGGTCGATCACCGTGCACCCGAAGAATCCGCGCGTGATCTACGCCGGCACCTCCCCGGTGGGCGTGGTGCGCAGCGAGGACGGCGGCGAGACGTGGACGCGGCTGCCCAATGCCAAGCAGCAGACCGAGCGCATCAAGATGGCGTTCGCCTGCCGCGTGATGCGCATCGACGTGGTGCCGGGCTCGCCCGACCAGATCTACGCCGCGCTCGAGGTGGCCGGTGTCATGCGCAGCCTGGACGGCGGCGGGCACTGGAACGATTGCAGCGGGGATCTCGTCACGCTCGCGGAGAAGCCGAATCTCAAGTCGAAGATCCAGAGCGACAGCGAGGCCGAGGGCATGCTGGACGCCCACGCGCTCGCCGTCAGCCCCGCCGCGCCCAACAGCGTGTTCCTGGCCGTGCGCATGGGCGTCTTCCAGAGCGACGACCAGGCCGGCCACTGGCGCGACGTGGAGGTCGGCCGCTTCTCGCCGCTGACCTACGCGCGCGACATCCGCGTGTCCCCGCACGACCCGCGGACACTCTACGCGTGCCTCAGCCCGGCCGCGCGCAGCGAGGACGGCTCCCTCTACAAGAGCGCGGACCTCGGCCGGACCTGGACGCGCCAGGACCACGGCGTGAAGGCGCGCGCCACGATGATGGCGCTGGCGCTCGATCCGCGCGACGCCGACCACGTCGCGTGCGTCTCCCGCTGCGCCCAGGTCTTCAGCACGACCGACGGCGGAAAGAGCTGGCGCGAGTCGCTCCTGCCGGACGGCGTCAAGGATGTCTACGCCCTCACCGCTCGATGACGGCTGCCGCGCGCGGCTCGGCTGATCAGCCGCGCGCGTAGGGATCGTCGATCGCGAACTTCCAGGTGCCGTCGGCCTGGCGGCGCACGACCTCCAGCGCGCGGCCCGCGCGCTGGATCGTCCCGCCGTCGGCGCCTTTCGCGGTGAGGCTCCAGTCGTTGTAGACGATCGCCAGGGCGTCGCCGGTCCGTACGACCTTCGTGACCTCGGTGCGAATGGCGGGCCTCGTCGCGAGCATTCGCGCCAGCACGTCGCGGATCGCGGCATGCCCGGTGGCCACGCTGCCGTCGGATTTGACGAACGCGCAGTCCGACTCGTAGAGCGCCAGCAGCGCCTCCAGGTCTCCCGCGTTGACGTGCTCGGCGAACAGGCGATCGCAGTCCTCCGGGGTGCGCGCGGACATGGCTATTCTCCTCGCAGCGTGGGATCGAGCATGTCGCGCAGCCAGTCGCCGGTGCGGCTGACCGCGAGCGACGTCACCATCAGGACCAGGCCCGGGAAGGTCGAGATCCACCAGGCGGAGTCGAGGTACTCGCGGCCCTCCTGGACCATCACGCCCCACGAGGGCGTGGGCGGCTGGATGCCGAGGCCCAGGAACGAGAGCGTGGCCTCCAGGATGATCGCGCGGGCCAGCTCCAGCGTGGCCACCACCACCAGCGACGACAGCAGGTTGGGCACGATGTGGCGCAGGATCACGCGGGCCGCCGAGCCGCCGAGGGCCTGGATGGCGTCCACGAATTCGCGCGAGCGCAGCACCATCACCTGCGAGCGGAGCACGCGCGCGTAGCTGACCCAGCCCGAGAGCCCGATGACCACGACGAGCGTGGGGAACGAGGGGCCCAGCACGGCGATGATGCCGATGGCCAGCAGGATGAGCGGGAAGGCGAGCTGGGCGTCGGCGACCGTCATGATCGCGCTGTCGACGAGGCCGCCCCGGTAGCCGGCCGCGATCCCGAGCGCGGCGCCCAGCAGGCCGCCGACGAGGACCGCCGCGAAGCCGACCGACAGCGAGACGCGAGCGCCCCAGATGACGCGCGAGAGGACGTCGCGGCCGAGATGGTCGGTGCCGAACAGATGGGCCTTTCCGTCAGCGGCGGCCAGCGTGGGCTTCCCGAGCCGCCCGCGCAGCGTCTGCCGCAGCGGGTCCTGCGGGGCGAGCCACGGCGCCGCGATCGCCATCAGCACCAGGGCCAGGACGAACAGGGCCCCGGCAAGGACGAGCCGGCGCGTGCGCCGGGCGCCGGCGCCGCCGCGGGCGGCGGGCGCCTCGGCCGCCAGCGTGTCAGCGGGGACGGACGCGGGGATCGAGGACGCCATAGAGGAGGTCGATCGCGAAGTTGAGGACGATGAAGAGGATCGCCGAGAGGAAGACCGTGCACTGCACGATCGGATAGTCGCGGTTGTAGATCGACTGGATGGCCAGCCGGCCGATGCCGGGCCAGGCGAAGACCGTCTCCGTCACCACGGCGCCGCCGAGCAGCGTGCCGAAGTGCAGTCCGGTGATCGTCACCACCGGCAGCGCCGCGTTCTTGAACGTGTGCTTCATCACCACGGTCAGCTCCGGCAGGCCCTTGGCGCGCGCGGTGCGCACGAAGTCCTGGCGGAGCACGTCGAGCACGGCGGAGCGCGTGAGCCGCGCGATGGACGCCATCGAGAAGGCGCCCAGCGTGATCGCCGGCAGCATCAGGTGCTGCCAGCTTCCACGGCCGGACGTCGGAAACCAGCCGGCCCACAGCGACAGCGTCAGGATGAAGAAGATGCCGAGGAAGAAGGTCGGCGCCGACTGGCCGACGAGCGCCACGCCCATGGCCGCCTGGTCGATCGGCGAGTTGCGCTTGATCGCCGAGAGCATGCCGATCGGCACCGCCACCACCAGCGCCAGGCCGAACGACGTGAGCCCCAGCTCCAGCGTGGCCGGCAGGTAGCGGACGACCACGCTCCAGGCCGGCTCCCGGAAGTGGATGGATCGGCCGAAATCCCCGCGCAGCGCATTGCCGACGAACGTCAGGTACTGCACGGGCAGCGGACGGTCGAGCCCCAGCTCGCGTCGGACGCGCTCCATCTCGCTGGTCGGCGCGTCGGGCGGCAGGAGCAGCGGGACCGGATCGCCCGACAGGCGCATGACGACGAAGACCACCGTGGTCACGAGCCAGACCGCGACGAGCGCCCGGAGGAGCTTGGGAGCGAGGAAGCCGAGGACGCCGCGCATCGGTTACGAGCGGCCGGGGCCCCGGTGCCTGGGACCCCGGCCGTTCATCACGCTAGGCGCGCTTGAACTTGAGGTTGAACTTCCGGACCTCGAACTGCTGGTTCGGATTGGGCCCGAACTCGACGTACTTCTGAAGCCCGTAGTCCTCGTACGGCTGGATGACCGGCAGCCAGGGGAAGTGCTCGAAGAAGATCGTGGTCATCTCCTTGTAGGCCTGCGCCCGGAACTTCTCGTCCACCGAGAAGCGCGCGGCGTTGCCCAGCTCGTCCCACTTCGGGTGGCGCCAGTAGTCCTGGGGACCGCCGGGACCGAGCAGCCGCCACATCATCCCGTCGGGATCGCCCAGCGTGGAGGTCGGATCCGACCAGAACACGCCCTTGAACGACTTCTCGCGATTCTTCTGGGCGCGCACGGAGTACTCGATGACCTCGACCTTGGCGTTGATGCCGGCGTCCTTCCACATGCCCTGGATCGCTTCCGACATCTGCTTGTCGTTGGACAGATAGGCGACCGTCGTCTCGATGATGATCTCTTCGTTCTTGTAGCCGGCCTTCTTCAGCAGATCGCGCGCCGCGCCCGGCTTGTAGGGCAGCGCCGGCAGCGAAGCGTCCCAGTGGTTGTCGCCCTTGGCGATCGGCTGGCTGGGCACGATCCCGCGCCCGCGCCACAGCTCCTTCACGATGGCCTCGCGGTCGATGGCCAGCGAGAGCGCCTGCTTGATGAGCGGATTGTCGAGCGGCGGCCGCTTGCTGTTGACGGCCAGCACGTAGAGACCCGCGTACAGGGCGCCGACCACCCGCGTGGTGGCGTTGCCGGCCACGCGCTCGCCCTGGTCGGCCGGCAGCTGCGTGATGATGTCCACCTCGCCCTTGAGCAGGGATGCGATGCGCGGCGCCGTCTCCGGGATCGGCCGCATGGTCCACCGGTCGAAGTCCGGCTTGCCGCCCCAGTAGGCGTCGTTGGCCTCGAGCACGAGCTTGTCGTCCTTGGTCCACGACCCGAGCTTCACGGGCCCGGTCCCGACCGGCTTGGCGTTGAAGCCGTCGTTGCCCACCGACTCCACGTACTTCTTCGGCACGATCTGGCCGCCGTAGAAGGCCAGCCGCGCGGGCAGGAGCGGATCGGGCTTCTTGGTGTGGATGATCAGCGTTCCGGCGTCGGGCGCCTCGATCCGGTCGATCGTGGCCAGGGCGGTCGCCACCATCGTCTTGGCGTTGGGGTCGTACGTGCGCTCGATGCTGAACTTGGCGTCGGCCGAGCTGAACGGATCCCCGTTGTGGAACTTCACGCCCGAGCGCAGCTTGAACGTCCACGTGGTGGGCGCCGTCAGCTTCCACTCGGTGGCGAGGGCGGGATTCAGCTTGCCGTCCGGATGGCGGGCGGTGAGGTTGTCGTAGATGTTGAAGGAGACGCGGATGTCGTTGGACGACGTGCTGTAGTGCGGGTCGAGCTTGGAGATATCGCCGCCCTGGGCGGTGATCAGCTCCTTCTTCTGGGTCGTTTGCGCGGCAGCGGTGCCGCCCAGCGCCGGTGACAGCGCGGCGGCCGCTCCCAGCGCGGCGGAGGATTTCAGCAGGTCTCGTCTCGTCAGTTGGCTCATAAGCTCCTCTTTTCGGGCATGACCGGGCCCGGGGGTCTTCTGCAGTGAAGGTGCGGCTTATTCTCGACAGTGCGGGCGTCCTGTCAAGGGTGGCGCGTCTGCTAGAATCCCGGCCGTCATGACCCGCACGGCGGACGTCGTCGTCATCGGCGGGGGCGCCAACGGCACCAGCACGGCCTTCCACCTGGCTCTCCTGGGCGTCCGCAACGTCGTCCTGCTCGAGCGCCGGGAGCTGGCGGCGGGCGCCACCGGCAAGTCGGGTGCGCTCGTGCGCATGCACTACACGAACGAGCCGGAGTCCCGCCTGGCCTTCGAGAGCCTGAAGGTCTTCCGCAACTTCGCGAGATCGTCGGCGGCGAGTGCGGCTTCGACGGCGTGGGATTCGTGCAGCTCGTCGGCCACGGCCACGAGCCGGCGCTGCGCCGCAACGTGGAGCGGCAGCGCGCCCTCGGCATCGACACGCGCCTGGTGAGCCTGGCCGAGCTCGGCGAGATCCTGCCCGGCGTGGAGACGCGCGACGTCGGCGGCGCGGCGTGGGAGCCGGCCTCGGGCTTCGCCGATCCCTCGGCCACGGCCTTCGCGTTCGCCGAGGGCGCGCGCCGTCGCGGCGCCACCATCGAGACCGGCGTCGAGGTCCGGCGCGTGCTCACGGAGGATGGCCGGGTGACGGGCGTGGAGACGAGTGCCGGGCGCATCGCGACGCCGAAGGTCGTGATCGCCGCCGGCGCGTGGTCGACGCCGCTGCTGGCCGCGGTCGGTCTCGACTATCCGCTGACGCCGCGCCGCATCCAGGTGGCGATCTTCCGCTGGCCGGCGGGCTTCACGCGCCGCCATCCGGCGGTGATCGACACCGTGCACGCCGCCTGGTGGCGGCCCGAGGGCGCGGCCTCCACGCTGATCGGCGTCGAGCTGGGCTCGGGCCACGCCGATCCCGAGACGTTCGACGAGAGCGTGGATCCCGCCTACGTCCGCACCTGCCACGCCGCGCTCGGCGGGCGCTGGCCGGTCATGAAGCACGCGCTCATGCGGGGCGGCTGGGCGGGAATGATCATGATGAGCGCCGACGGCCGGCCCATCATCGATCGCCTGGGGCACGAGGGACTCTGGGGCATGCTCGGCGACTCGGGGACGTCGTTCAAGACGTCGCCGGCCATCGGGCGCTGCCTGGCCGAGTGGATCGTGAGCGGGCGCGCGTCCACCGTGGATCTCCATCCGTTCCGCGCCTCCCGCTTCGCCGAGGGGCGGCCCTGGCAGGACGCCGACCACTACGGCGGCCAGAGCCTGACGATCTCGCGCTGACCCCGTGCACACGCTGGCCGTGCAGTGGCTCTATCTCGAGCGCTGGCA
>Ga0134122_10002839_pt1 | contig 12771 bp, 11 predicted proteins | sample KB302_FD_96461 | JGI IMG/M metagenome (GOLD analysis project Ga0134122, IMG submission 96461) | Terrestrial soil microbial communities without Nitrogen fertilizer from Kellogg Biological Station, Michigan, USA - KB3-0-2 | ecosystem: Environmental > Terrestrial > Soil > Unclassified ...
ATTGCCACACTGTTCTGTTTCGCGGTGATGACATTTGCACAAGGCCGGGGAGGTCGGGCAGGCGGCGCGCCGGATACTGTAATGCCGGCCCGGCAACTCAAGCCCGGTCTCTTTCTTGTGACAGGAGCCGGAGCAAACACGCTGATCCGCGTCACCTCAGAGGGCCTGATTGTTGTCGACACCAAGAATCCCGGAGACGACCAATACAACGGTCTTCTGGAACAAATCAAAGCGGTGAGTCCACTTCCCGTCAAGATCGTATTGAACACGCAACATCATCCGGATCATGTCGGCAACAACCAGAAGTTTATCGAGATGGGAGCCCAGGTAATTGCTGCCGAACCGCTGAAAACATTCATGGCCAGCGATACCAGAACGTCCACAATTCCGGGCAGGCCGACTCAAACCTTCGCGAAGGACTATGTCGTAAAGCTGGGCGGAGCGCAGGTAGACATGCACTTTTACGCGGGCGGACACTCCGGCGGCGATACGATGGTGTACTTCCCTGATGCCAAGGTCGTCATGGTCAGCGATGAAATTACGGATACGAATCCCGTCATCGATTGGGCCAACGGTGGAAGCTGGTTGGGCTGGCAGAAAACCCTGGCCGGGGTTCTTACTCTGGATTTTGAGAGCGCAATTCCAGGCCGCGGCGAACCCAAGAGCAAAGCCGACATTCAGGCGTTTAAAGCCAAAGTCGATCTGGTCATTTCCCGGGCGAACGAAGCCATCAAGGCAGGTGCAACGAAAGAAATGCTGGCCTCAAAGGTTAAGACCGACGATCTTGCGCCATGGACCTTGAACGCGCAGTTTTTTGGAAATCTCTACGACGAACTGACGAAGAAGTAATGGCCGGCAAGCTCAGCGCATCCCTCAGATGGAAAATGAAGACGAGTCTTGTACGAATGCTAGTCGCTGTGCTTGCGTTCGCAGGCACAGCGATGGCTCAGAATGCCGATGATTATCGTGGAGGCTGGAGAACCGACAGCGGCGAAGCCCACACCTACGAGTTCTCGATTCGCGGCACGGCAGTCCGGGGCATTTACTGCACCTATTGCGCTGACGCAACGACCCTGGCGTTCGTCGATGGAACATTCGGGTCCGATGGGATTACGTTCGAAGTGACTCATGTGAATGCGGACGGCAGCACTGCATTCAAGGACAAGGCAACCGCAACGTTCAATCAGGGCCGCATGATCGTGACGGGCACGAGCGGCAGGGCCGGCGGCGGCCGATTCGAACGTGTTCTGATCAAGGATCCGCGAGGGCCGGATCCGATACCGGCGATGGTGTCCGTTCTACCGAAAGGTCCTCCGGTGCCGGCAAACCCGCTTCGTCGAAATCCGGACGGCGCAGACGGACTGCCTTACATCCAGCCCGGTCCGTGGAAATCCAGGCTGACTGAGAAAGATGTCGTCGGTGTCTGGCTGGGATTTGGGGTTGGGGCGCCGAAACAGTTCTTCATCATCAGGAAAGTCGGCGACAAGTTGCGCGGCATGGTGTGCGGCACGTGCGACAACCCATATACGATGGCGGCCCTCGATGACTTCGTCATCGAGGGCGACACGCTGCGGTTCAACATTCTTCACGAGGACTGGGCCGACGGCGAACTCCCGACGTTCTACAAACACGTCACCGCGCATGTGGGTTGGAACGAAATGCGATGCACGACGGCTGCGGACCACCAACCAGCGCCGCCTCCGCCGCCAGCGGGCCGGGTTCCGGGATTCTCGCTGCAGGGGCCCGTTGCGATTGAGGCCACGTCGGGCAATGTCTGGCCCGAGTGGCCTCCGAAGAACACGTCTTCTCCCCGCTAGCCGCTGAGGCGGTCGGGTCTAGTTTTGAGTGGCGCCACGTCCGCCACCACCGGCGCCGCCCTGGCCACCGCGCCCTCCGGCGCCACGTCCGCCACCACCGCCGCCAAAGCCCGCATACGGTGTCGGTTTGACGATCAGCCGATCGAGGAACAGATCGACCGAGTGCGCCATAACCTCGACGGCGTCGAGCGCGGCGTTATCGAATGCGTGAGCCGCACCCTGGATCAGCGTCAGAGCGGATGGCACGCCCGCAGCATTGAGCTTGGTGTAGAAATCGATGCTCGACGCCGTCGGCACGGTCGTGTCGGCAGTGCCGTGGATGAAGATGGTCGGCGCGAAGCTCTTGCCGATATATTTCGCCGGCGATGCGGCGTCCATGGCTTTCGTACGTTCTTCGGCGGACAGGGTGGTCGGGAACAGGCTACCTGCGGGGCTCGCGAGCGGATAGACGCCGATGCTGGCCTGCACGTTCGAACTGACGCCGGCGTTGCCGCCGCTGCCTTCGAACTCGGCCATGCCGTTCGTTGCGGCCGCAAGCAGCGAGAGCAGACCTCCCGCGGAGTAACCGGCAATCGCGATCTTGTCGGCGTCGATTCCGATTTTTGCAGCGTTCGCGCGCACCCAGCGAATTGCAGCTTTCGTGTCATGAATCTGCGCCGGCCACAGGCCCTGGCCCGTCAGGCGATAGTTCGCAGAGACGTTCGTGTAGCCGAGACGCCCGAGCGCCCGCACGTCGTTGACGATGTAGCCCGCGTTTTTATTGCCGCTGGAAAAGCCGCCGCCGAAGAGATGAATGATGGCCATCCGCTTCGGCGTCACGCCCTGCGGCGGCTGATAGACATCGAGCAGCATGTCCATATCGCCGCCCTTGCCAAAGACAATGTCTTTTTCCACGCGCAAGTCGCTGTTGTTCTGGGCCTGGGCCATCGCGGCCGGAAGACCTGCCAACGCAGGAACCGCTACGAGCGCCCCAGTCGCTTTTACAAAACTACGTCTGTTGATCTTCTTCATCTTGTCGTCTCCTCGAGGCTGTGATGCGGCACATTCTATACCAAAGCGGCGAATATCTTCCGCCGACCTTCAATTGTCTTCGTTTGTCTTCTTTCTATTCCGATTATCCGTTGTAGCTTACGCCCAGCGTAATGATCTTCTGCAGCAACTGCGGATAGCTGAGACCGCAGTGGGCTGCGGAGTCCGCGAAGTCTTCGTTCAGGGCGATTTGGGGATTCGGATTCGCTTCCAACAGATAAAAGACTCCGTCGTTCGAAAGCCGGTAGTCGAGACGGGCGTAGCCGCTCAGACTCAGATGCCGGTAAATACGCTTTGAAAGCCGTTCGACCTGGCGTTGCTGCTCCGGAGGAAGTTCGGCCGATCTGGTAACCAGCCCAACCTTTTTTTGATACGCCGTATTCCACTTGAGCCTGCCTGTCGCGATATTCACCGCGCCCTCCGGGAGGTTCTGGATCACGAGTTCCCACGGGGAGTAGGTTTGAAGTTTTCGATTGCCGATGACACTCATATAAATTTCGCGGCCTTCGATATATTGCTCGACGATGGCATGGCTATTGGTTTGCCGATGAATGAACTCGACGCGTTCGGCAAGTTTCGCATCATCGTTGACGAGCGAGGCCTGAGAAATTCCGACGGAGCCTTCCTCCACCACGGATTTCACCAGTAACGGAAATTTCAACTTCCGCGGCCGAACCACCTTTTGACCGATCGGAAAAACAGCGAATCCCGGCACCGCGATTCGATGGTACGAGAGGATCTTTTTAGTCAGCGCCTTATCGTGGGCGAGAGTCAGGCCGCGCGGATTGCAGCCCGTATATGGCTGCTTGATGAGCTCGAGATAGCTGACGACGTGCTGATCGTAGAGCGCCTGTCCGTCGAATTCTTCGAGAAGATTGAATGCAATTTGCGGCTTGTGGTCCTCACGGGCTTTGTTGATAACGCTGAGATCGCTGTACAGGCCGACGGGGTGAACCTCATGCCCCATGGACCTCAAAGTCGAAATGACGTCGTACTCGGTTCTCCACGGCTGTTTTTCGATTTCGACGCCTTCCTCGAGTTTATCCGGCGGCATCAAGGTCTGATTCAACAGCACGAGTATGCGAAGCTTGGTCTTCGGTTTGAACTTCACAACGGAATCCTGTGATAGCCACTGCGAAGGACCTGCATCACCTGCATCGTCAGCAGAATGATGGTGAGCTCCCAGGCTTCTTCTTCAGGCATCGTCAAATGGAGGTTCAGCTCACGGCATCTCACGATCATGTGTCTCACAATATGATCGATCGTATAGTGGTGGACACCTGTACCCCTAGCAACGATTGCAACGAGCTCGGGCCGGACGTGCCGCAGGAACTGCGCCGCGCTGAGGAAGGAATGGTGGCGGGATTCCGGAGAAAAGATACGGTAAAGATTGCGTTCGTACGATGCGGGCCATTGAATTGTGTAATAGGCGCGCTTCTTGCGGTAGTGTTCCCGCAGTGTCTTTTTCAGCTTCGACAGCGGCTCAACTTGACGTCTGGAGTGCCGGGCCGGTTTCTTGCCTTTGAGCCTCTGCATCAAACGATCGACATATTCCAGCTTCCGGACAGCTCCCCAATTTTCGTATTGCCGGCGCCAGCGCGTTCCCGATTTCAGCCAAACGGCAAATGTTTCGGCGAAATCCTCTGCCGGGTGCGCCTGGGCATACCAGGCATCCAGATTGAGAACATAGTCGCGGCTGCCCGGCTGCGGCTGATACCACTGCGGATAGGGCACGCCATAAGAGCCAAACATATCCTTCCACGCCTTGTTCGAATGTAGACGGTATGCATTGTCGAGGGCGTGCGCCGCTTCGTGCCGCAGGATCCGCATGCATTCGCCTTCGCTTGCGCCTTCCACTTCGAGCATCTGAGTGCGTTCAAGATTCATCAATCTTGGATGAGCCAGATAGAACGGAATGGCAAAGCCGGCAACGCCGTCCGGCGTGAACCATTCTTCCGAAAGCCAGACGTGCGGCCGGAACGACAGCGACCGGTTATCCAATTCCCGATAAAGATTCGCGACCCGCTGTTCCAAAGGTGTTCCTTTGATTCGCAGCGGAAGATCGCAAAGGCGCAAATCAAGCAACTGCCGGTCGGTCAGACGATCCAGTCGGAGTCCCACGCGGCTATTGTATCTGACACAAGAATAGCTTGGCTGTAACCTAGGTTCAGATCCCCCACCCCTTAGTGATATTCTCACGCCTATGATGAGGCTCGGGTTCGCTCTTTGTCTGCTGCTGACACCCGTTTTGGTTGCCTTCACGCAAAACCAATCCGGCACAGAGGGCACTCTGGATTTTGAAACGCCGGACTTCACGCTGAAACTGGTCAAATCGTCTCAGACGGTCGCGGCCCTTCAACCCAAAGGAGCCGGCGGCTTTGACTTCACGCCTGCCGATCGTCTTGCAAATCGCGCGGCGGATCGATTCAATTCTCTCGGCGATCTGACGTTCCGCGCAAGAGAAGGTACCTCCGGACCGTGGCAGGACTATTCGACCAGCGCAGCAAAACGTCCTGTCCAGCCTCTTCCAGCGGCAGTTCCCGTTCTCGCGGCCGCCAATCTCTCCGCGACGCTTCCGCCCGGCAGCCCAATTGTAGTGATTCGCCGCTGGCTGCTGGACGATGGGAAACTCGTTCTGCAATTCGATCTGAAGAACGTCACCGCCAATCCCGTACAAATTGGCGCGCTCGGCCTGCCGATGGTATTCAACAATATGCTCACGGGCCGCCCGCTGTCGCAGATGCAGGAACTGAATTCCTTTTACGATCCCGCCATCAATGAAGATGCCGGCTACGTTCAAGTCACACGCCTCAATGGTCACGGTCCAGCCCTTGTGGTGACGCCTTACGGCAAGACGCCGCTCGAAGCGTGGCGGATACTGAACGAACCCAACGGGCCGAACAATATTTTCTCCCGCGGCAACCCGTACGAAGGTTCGTTCGAGTGGATGGTCCATTCGCAGGCATATGCCGAAAACGAATGGAAAGGCATAGACGAATGGAATCCCGCAACAGCGGCGACACTGGCGCCGAATGAGACTCGAAGTTACGGCGTGAAGTTTCTTGTCTCGCCCGAGATTCGGGATATTGAACGGACGTTGGCGGAAAACAATCGTCCGGTCGCGGTCGGCATACCGGGCTTCATCGTGCCAATGGACATCAACGCCCAACTGTTCCTGAACTACCCGCGTAAAGTCACTTCCTTCAAGAGTGAACCCGCCGGAGCGATCGTGATGTCGGAGAACTCCCCGGCGAAGGACGGCTGGAAATCGTACACGCTGCGCGGCAAAACCTGGGGCCGGGTGCGGCTGGTAGTCACCTATGACGATGGCCTCACCCAGGCTATCAGCTATGCCGTGATCAAGCCGGCATCGGCCGCAGTCGCCGACCTCGGAAATTTCCTGTTCACCAGACAATGGTATGTGGATCCCAGCGATCCGTTTCATCGCAGCCCTTCGGTGATGACCTACGATCGCGCCAATAATCGAATCGTCACTCAGGACGCGCGCGCCTGGATCGCCGGGCTCGGCGATGAAGGCGGTTCCGGCTCATGGCTCGCCGCGGCCATGAAAGAGTTCGGCCAGCCGGACAAAGACGAAATCGCGAAGTTCGAACAGTTCATCGATGGGGTTCTCTGGGGAGGATTGCAGTACAGCGACGGCCCTCGGCAGTACGGCGTCCGGAAGAGCCTGTTCTATCACGATCCGGCGGCACTGCCCGCCTTTGCATATGATCCCAAAATCAATTGGGGATCCTGGACGAGTTGGAACAAGACGGCATCTGAAGCCGTCAATCGCGCTTACAACTATCCCCATGTGGTTGCCGCCTACTGGGCAATGTATCGGATTGCACGAAATCATCCGGGACTGGTGACACACCACGACTGGGGCTGGTACTTGAATCACGCCTTCGAGACGGCGAACTACCTTGGCACTCACAACAATATCGGCAACAGCCGCGACGGCCTTATGGATGGAACCATTTTCCTGCTCCTGCTCGACGACCTGAAACGCGAAAACTGGGAACCGCAGTCCACGGCGCTGGAATCGCAGTTGAAAACGCACGCCGACGAGTGGAGCAGGCGCGCGCTTCCCTTTGGCAGCGAGATGGCGTGGGACTCCACCGGACAGGAAGAGATCTACGGAGTGACAAAGTATTTTGGAGCCGTTGACAAGGCGCAGATCACGCTCGATTCCGTGCTTGGCTACATGCCATCGATTCCGCACTGGGGCTACAACGGCAGCGCCCGCCGCTTCTGGGATTTTTTCTACGGCGCGGCGCCGGGAGGAACCAGCGAGCGGCAGCTGCATCATTACGGTTCTGGTCTCAATGCGATCCCCGTGCTCTCGGCATTTCGGAGCAGTCCCGATGACGCGCACCTGCTTCGGGTCGGCTACGGAGGCGCGATGGGCGGATTAAGCAATATCGACCGGGAAGGTTTTGCCGGCACCGCATTTCATTCGTTTCCCCAAAACATGCGCTGGGACACGTATTCCGGCGATTACGGCCCGAACTTTTTCGGAGTCGCGGTGAATGCCGGAACGTATGTCGTCAACCTTCCGCGTTTTGGATGGCAGGCCTTCGGCGGCAACGTGAAGGTTGACGGAGATTGGGTGAAAGTGGCGACGCTCGATGCTTTCCGGCAACGGGTGTACGTGGCGCCGCGCGGCCTCTGGCTCACGCTCGATTCCGGGACATTCGAAAGCGTGGAAATCAACACGAAGACTCACGCCGTGCGAGCAGGCCTTTCGCCCCAAAGTCCGTCGACTCCGCTAGCTCGACTGCGCATCGAGCAGCCTGCGAAAGTAAACGGAGTGGGCGCATATCATCTTACCGAGGCATTTACCAACGAACGCGACTGCTTTACGGTTCCACTCCAGGGCAAGACCCGCTGGATTGTACTGACCGACTGAAATGAAGCTGTGGTTGTCCAAGACCAGCGAGATACCGCTTCCGGAACAACTGACCACGCAAGTGATTCTCGGCATCATCAGTTCCGACCTCGCACCCGGCGAACGACTCCCGAGTTCCAGTCAACTTGCACGCCGTTTTCACATCCATGCCAACACTGTCCGGACTGCCTATCGTGACCTGGCGCGCCGCGGCTGGGTCGAGTGCCGGAGAGGCAGCGGATTCTTTGTTCAAGCGTCCGGCGCGGAGCGTTCGTCCGATCCGAACCTGGATCTGGACCGCCTGATCTCCGGTCTTTTCGAAATTGCGCGCAATCACGGGCATTCGATGAGCGAAGTGCAGTCGAGAATCTCGCGATGGCTTGCCCGGCAACCTCCCGATCACGTGCTCGTCATTGAGTCCGACGCGGATCTAAGTGCAATACTGATCGCCGAAATACAGGACCGAATGCCGATACACGTCGCGGGCGTAAGTCTGGAGGAGTGTTCGAATCCGGAAATACTTTCGGGAGCGCTTTGTGTTGCGCTCTCACATCGAGCGCAGGAAGTTCAATCCAGGTTGCCGCCCGAAGTACCCTGCCTGATCCTGCAAGCGCAATCCGTACCGAAGGCGTTGATGGGTCAACCTATGCCCGCGCCGGACACTCCCATCATCGTGGTATCGCGCTGGCCCACTTTCCTGGAGCGTGCGCGGACCATACTGATTTCGGTTGGCATCGATCCGTTGGCTCTGAGTTTACAAGATACTCGCCGGAAGGGATGGAAGCGCGCTCTAGGGAAGACCAGTTTCATCATCAGCGATAGTCTCAGCTCCCGCCAACTTCCACACGGCTGCAGGCCGCGCATATTCCGAATAATTTCCGATGATTCCATTGCAGAAATTGGCAACCGTTTATCGTGCTGAGTGGCAAATTCATCACCTGTGCCCGATTTTTACATTGGTGCGCATGCCGAATTGGCCGGCCTTGTTCTGGTGATACGCGATGCTGCGCGTTATCGCAGCCCCGCGGTTAAGACAGGTAATGATCGGACAGATTGCGCAGAAGGTCACGCACCTCGAGCGCTTTCTGCTCGATGGTGCGGGTACGGACCGAAGCTTTTGGAGAGAGCTGCTCCAACTGGAGCAGCTCTGAAGTAGTGAGGATCACTGCGACGCGGTTATTAAGATCGTGTATCCACTTGCGCAGCGGTTGCAGATCGATTTCGTCAGGCATCATCCGCAACTCTAGCATGACCTATTGTTTAATATTCAGAGTCTCTTGCAGAATCTGGTCTGCTGTGGTGATCATGCGGGCGTTAGCCTGATAGCCGCGCTGGTACGTGATGATTTTCGTCAGCTCCGTCGCCAGATCCACGTTTGAAAGTTCGAGCGCGCCGCCGATCAACTTTCCCTGGCCGCTGTCGCCGGGAGGTCCCAGACGGGCTTCGCCCGAAACGGCCGACTGTGTGTACAGTCCGCCTCCCTGCGCGGTCAGGCCTTCCACATTGCTGAACTGTGCCAGAACAAGCTGGGCAATATTGACGGTTTTCCCGTTGTTGAAGACCGCATTCAGAGTGCCGTCGGACAAGATGGAAAGGCTCAGCAGGGTTCCGGACGCCGCACCATTCTGTCTGCTCGCGCTGACTTCGCTCGCGCTGGCATACCCGGTCACGTTCGGACTTCCAGCATCGGTAATCAATTGCCATGTCATCGGTGTAAGCGATGCGCCATTGGACAATGCGGGCAATGTCACCGTGCTGGGAGGAACCGTGATATCCGCAAGGGCCGGGTTCGTCGCGGGGTCCGAGCCCAGATAGGCCGACGTCATTACACCATTCCCATCGAAAACCAGTGCGCCGGCCGCTGGCGGAGTCGTGGCCGTCAATCCAGTCAGCAAACTGATCGAGGTGGTGTCGGTGGGACTCGAATTTGCGGTCTGATTGGTGGGTATTGTCAGATCGAAGCGCCATCGTGTAACCGGTACGGTATCCGTGCTGATATCCTTCACCATGGACAACGTGGCCATGTGCGATGTCCCCTGCGTATCAAATAACTGCACATTCGATGAGAAGGTCGAGCCCGTCGGAGCTGCCGAATCCAGATTCATTCCGATTTCGAATAGCGACGTCGGCGTCGGTGCGACCAGGGTGTTAGGCACCTGGATGTCTTTAAGTCCAAGACTCTTGTCGATCAAGCCTGTCGCCAGATTTTGGGCGTAACCCTGAACGTTGGCGCCGCCTCCCGAGACAAGGTTTCCGGTCGAATCCAAATGCATGCTGCCGGCGCGCGAGTACAGGCGGGTGCCCTTATCGCTCAGAACAATCATGCCCTGGCCTTGAATCGCCACGTCCAGCGGATTGGTCGAGGTTTGAATACCACCCTGACTGAACTCCGCGCGGACCGACTGCACCTGGCTGCCCAGACCGATGTGGCCCACGTTCCCACCCGGAGTGCTGAAATGCTGACCGAGCACTTCGCTGAAGGAAACGTTGGATTGCTTGAATCCTACGGTGTTCAAATTGGCGAGATTATTGCCCACGACATTCAGACCCATCGAGCTGGAATCCAGTCCGCTTAGAGCGGTAGAAAAAGTATTCAGACCCATTGCATGTACTCCTTAATTCTTTACGTTTGTATGACTGTCATCCGTCTGGCCGGCAATTGCGGCCGACTGGGCCAGCATCTGTTTAATCGAATCCATTGAAGTGCTGATTTTCGTGAGCTCTTCAAGACTGCTGAACGTGGCAAGCTGGGAGACGAACTCGGTGCCGTCTGCAGGGTCCAGCGGGTTCTGGCCTTTCAGCTGGGCAACCAGCAGCATCAAGAACTGATTCTGAGTCTCCTTGGCCTTATCTTTTGGCTGGGCTGTCGAACTGAATTGTGTGGCGTCGAACGGCAACGCGGATGTAATTGGTGCCATCGTTTAGTTCCTCCGATAAGCTCTAGTGCAAGATCCGTGCCGAAGTGAATACTCTGAAATCACAGTGACTTGACGTTCGACGACGCCATTGACTGGTGGGCGGTTTCGGCCACCTCGGCAAATTCTGCATCGGACTTTAGAGGTTTTTTTGCCTGGGATTGTGAACGAGGCTGACGGCCGGCATCGGTGGCGCTGCCAAAATTGCTGAAGTCGAGAGTCACCGGCATCGGGTTATTGCGTTGAAGCTCGCGCATTAACAAAGACCCGGAGCTCTGCAGGTCCAGCCGCAGGCGCTCATTGCCAGATCCGAACTGTACGTTCAGGTATCCGTTCCGCTCTCGGATCACCACGCGCACCTGAGACTCCGGATCGCCAATGTTCATAGAGACGCTTCGAACGACCGGTGGCGGCGGTGGCGGTTCAATCACCACGCGAACATGTTGAACAGCCTCGGGACTGCGGATGGTGGCCGGTGAATCCAGGTACTCGGACTGGGAACCCGCGTGATTGAGAGAATTGAAATCCGATCCCATCGGCTTCAGCGGCTTGACCTCTCGAACCGGCGTAGACGCCTGAACTATCTGGAACATTTGTGCCGATTGCATTTCCGGAAGCACACCCGCCTCGATTTCGGACTTGTATTCAAAACGCGTCACAGCGAAATCCGCGAGATTCAGCCTCTCGGCAACCTGCCCTTCCGCAGAAGGGACGCTGGTCAGGCTGACCACAGTGGCGCTCGCCACGGTTGCCACAGTGGCTTCGGCTCGAGGCTGAACCATTGGGGTGGACTGCGCCGGAATCGCTATGAGTTGCCCGATACCATTGGCCTGGTAGTCCTGCCCGTCAGTGAGAGAAATCGAAGCCGGCGGCGCAGCATTCTTCGCAGCGGCGGCTGGTCTCGAATTCACGGGTCCAACGCCAGGCCGGATCGTCGGGAGTGGCTCAATGGCCGGCCCGGCCTGTTGGACCGTCCCGGGACTCTTCATCGTTGGGAGTGGATCGAGAAGTTGCGGCTGGGGCTTCGGCTCGGGAGCGGCCGAATCGTTATCGCAACCGTTTGGCGCGGCGCCCTGCACCGGTTCCGCACTGATTTGTCTTATGATTTGTTCAAGAATATCGGCTGCGACAGATTGGACGTCACTGTGTTGTTCCGGGTTTTGTTCCGGCACGATCGTCCCAGCGCTCTTTGCAGGTGCTGTTGACTTTGCGATTCCGCCGTTTTGAATCGCGGCGGACGGAAGCGGCTGGCCGCCTATCGATTCCGGTGCTACAGGTGTGGCATTTGGCGCGGTGCCGGGAGAAGGGCAGCTCCCACTTCCTGTTTCGAGTCCGAGGAGGCCTTCCAGCAGGCTGGTGAAGCTATCCTGGTTTTTCGGTTGTTGTGGTGGTGTCTGCGGTATCGGACCCGCGTGATTGGCGATTGGTTTGATTTCGTGCATAGCGTACTAAAGTCATCTCATCGACGTTCTTTTGGTCCGCAACATCGACGCTGTGCTTCCACTCTAGCAATCGTCGTTCCTGCACCTTTTCAATCACCTTATGCTCCCGCTTGGTCTCCCGCCATTCCTGTCTTCGTACTTCCAGTATTCTCCGTGCCTTTTCAAGAGCTTCGCGCGCCTGATGGGCTCGAACATGAAGACTGAAAATATATCTTTCCCGGTTCTGAATCGCGGCGCCAGTGGAGTGATCCAGGTAGGCAATTTCAGACCGCACCTGCCGGATTTGCCGATCCTTTTCTTCCGCGGTCTCCAGGCAAAGGCGCACCTGCTGTTCCGCTTCGTGAACACGTCCTTCGGCGGCCGTCACGTAAGATTGACGAACCTCGACGAGGCGATCGATGCGATGCAGTTTTTGTTGCTGTTCGGTCACTGGATCAGGGAAAGAAGGCTCGTGCGAGTGGAATCCAGAGTTGAAGATTCCTCCGCGCGTTGTTTAAGGAAATTATTGATGCTATCGATTTTTTCGATGGCGCGGTCGATGCGGGGATTGGAGCCTCGCTTATATGCACCGATGTTGATCAGGTCTTCCGAGTCCTTGTGAACCGCAATTAGATCTCGTATGCCGTAGGCCGCGGTTCTCACTTCATCGTCAACAAGCTGTGTCATCAGTCGGCTGA
>Ga0134122_10002840_pt1 | contig 12769 bp, 12 predicted proteins | sample KB302_FD_96461 | JGI IMG/M metagenome (GOLD analysis project Ga0134122, IMG submission 96461) | Terrestrial soil microbial communities without Nitrogen fertilizer from Kellogg Biological Station, Michigan, USA - KB3-0-2 | ecosystem: Environmental > Terrestrial > Soil > Unclassified ...
CGGGTGATCCGGCTCGACGCTGTCATCCTCTCCTTTCCTCTCGAGTAGCGCGAGCCTCTTCGTCCCTCCGTCTCGCGTGGCCGTCCTCGGGATCGACGTCGGCTACTCCCGGAACCGCCCCAGCACCGGTCTCTGCGTCATCGTCCCCGGCGATCCCGAGCCCGTGCGCTGCGCGCACGTGCGCGCCGGGGAGGCCCTCGCCACGGCGCGCGCGCTCCTGCGGGGAAGCGCCCTCGCCGCCGTCGGTCTCGACGGCCCCGTGCGTCCCGACCTCCAGCTCACGCGGCTCGGGCGCGAGTGCGAGCGGCGGCTCGGGCGCGCGCCCTTCCATCTGCGCTGCAAACCGGGGTCCACGAAGGCGCCCGTCGGGCAGCGGCTCCACGCGGAGGCGACCCGGCTCGCGCGGGCGCTCGTCGCCTCGCAGCCCGGGGTGCGGGTGTTCGAGGCCTTTCCCAACGCGTTCCTGCGCACCATGCTCGGCGCGGACGCCTTCGGTCGGGTCGCGCGCGGGGCGAAGAGCCAGGTGTACTGGGAGCGGTGCGCGTCCGACGGCATCCTCCGCCGAGTGATCGCCGCCCTCTACGGCACGGCTTCGGCGCCGATCGCCGCGCGCCTGACTGCCCTCACGCAGCGCGACGAGCGGGCGGCCGCCGTCTGCGCGCTCACCGCCGCGGCGGGGGCGCTGGGGCTGGCCACGCGCGTCGGCGATCCCGACGACGGCTGGATCTCGCTGGCGCCCCGCCGCTTCCTTGCCGACTGGGCGCGGGAAGCCCTATAGTCACGGCATGAGCGCGCTCAAGAAGATACTGGCCAAGATCGACGCGGATGAGCTGGTGGAGCTCACCCGCGAATTGATCCGCATTCCCAGTGTCTATCGGCCCGATGATCCCGCCGCCACCGAGGCGAAGGTGGCCGCGCATGTCGAGGCGTGGCTGCGGCGGGAAGGCTTCGCCGTCGAGATCCAGGCGGTCGCGCCCGGCCGGCCCAATGTCATCGGCACGCTCGGCGAGAAGCGGCCCGGGACCCGCAGCCTGCTCCTCGAAGGCCATACCGACGTGGTCACCGAGGGCGATCCGCAGGCCTGGAGCCGCCCGCCGTTCGGCGCCGAGCTCGTGGACGGACGCATCTACGGGCGCGGCGCCGCGGACATGAAGGGCGGGCTCGCCGCCGCCATGGTGGCCGCGGCCGCCTTCCGGCGCGCCGGCGTGGAGCCCAGGGGCAAGCTCGTGGTGGGGGCGCTCGTGGATGAGGAGGACCGGATGCTCGGGGTGCGTCACCTCGTCACCACCGCGGTGGGGCGCGAGCTGGACGCCGCCATCATCTGCGAGCCGGAAGAGAACGAGCTCTGCCTCGTGCAGCGCGGCGTGGTCTGGGCGCGCTTCCGCGTGCGCGGGAAGATGGCGCACGGGGCGATCCGCGAGGCCGGGCTCAATCCCATCACCGTGCTCGGGGCCATCCTCCGCGAGGTGCCGGCGCTCGAGCGCCGGCTGCGCCGCCGCTGCGAGAAGAGCCCCTATCTTCAGCCGCCCACGGTGACGCCCACCATCGTCCAGGCGCCGCCTCGCGGGGTAGGGGTGCCGCAGTCGAACGTCATCCCGGCGCTGGGCGAGATGACGCTGGACGTCCGGGTCACACCCGGCGTGGGCGCGGACGAGCTGCATGCCGAGCTCGAGGCGCTGTGCCGCGCCGGTGAGGCCGCGGTGGAAGGCGTCAAGGTGGAGTGGGAGCCGGTGAACTCCTTCCGGCTCGCGACCAAGGTGGACAAGGGCGAGCCGCTCGTGCAGGCGATGGTGAAGGGGGTCCGCCAGGCCACGAGGCATGGCCCGCGCTGGGGCGGCGTGCCGGGCTCCACCGACGGCACCATCCTGCGCATGGAGCTGGGGTTGCCCATCGTGACGTGCGGGCCCGGGAATCGGCAGATTCCGCACCAGGTGGATGAGTATGTGGACGTCGCAGAATTGGTTGAGTCGGCAAATATTTACGCGGCATCGACTCTCAATTACCTCGAAGGGTAGTGGCTCTCCCCCAGCGGCCCCGCCTCCGCTCGCTCGAGGCGTTTCCCATCGAGCAGGACGGGCGGCGCATGGTCGGTCTCCGCGATCCGGCCGGATTCACCGAGCAGGTGGCGATGCTGCCCATCCCGCTCCTGGACGTGGTCTCGCTGTTCGACGGGGACCACGCGATCGACGAGATCCGGGACATCGTCGCCGCCCGCCATGGCGGGGGCCTCTCCGCTGCCGACGTGGTCGCGGTCGCGGAGCGGCTGGACGAGGCGGGCTTCCTCGACAGCCCTCGCTTCGCGGAGCGGCGCCGGCGGATCGAGGCCGAGTTCGCCGCCCGACCCGATCGGCCCGCGGCGCATGCGGGCGGCGCGTATGCAGGGGAGGCGGACGCGCTGCGGGAGCAGATCGCGGGGTTTTTCTCGGATGCCGACGGGCCCGGTACGGCACCCGATAGCTTGGCGGCGACTCGGGGATCTGATCCCGACTCGTCGTCGGGAAAGTTGGCGGCGGCTCGGGGATCTGATCCGGACTCGTCGTCGGGAAAGTTGGCGGCGGCTCGGCATTTTGATCCACGGTCGCCCCAAGGGGCGACCTCTGTAGGGAGGCTTCGCGACTCTGGAATTCGCGGGCTGCTCGCACCTCATATTGACTTTCACCGGGGCGGGCCGGTCTACGCGTGGGCGTACAAGGAGATCCTGGAGCGCTGCGACGCCGATCTGTTCGTGGTGCTGGGCACCTGCCACGCGGGCATGGCGGAGCCGTTCGCCGCCACGCTCAAGGCCTTCGAGACCCCGCTGGGCCCCGTCCCGGCGGACCGCGACTTCCTCGACGCGCTGGGCCGTCGGTACGGCCACGATCTCTTCGCGTCGGAGGGGGCGCATCGTATCGAGCACTCCATCGAGTTCCAGGCCGTGATGCTGCGCTGGGCGCTCGCCGATCGGCCCTTCACCATGGTGCCCCTGCTCGCCTCGTTCCTGCACGAGGCGGTGTGGACAGGGCAGGAGGCCGAGGCCGATCCGCGCGTGCCCCGATTCCTTGGCGCGCTCGCCGAGACGCTCTCCGCCTCGGGGCGGCGCGTCTGCGTGGTGGGCGGCGTGGATCTGGCGCACGTGGGCCCGCGCTTCGGCGATGCCGAGCCCAACACTCCCGTCTTCCTCGCCGAGGTCGAGCGTGCCGATCGCGCCATGCTGGAGACCATCACCGCCGGGGACGCCTTCGCCTTCTTCGCCTCGGTGACGGCCGACCGCGACGCGCGGCGCATCTGCGGGCTCTCGCCGATCTACTCGTTTCTTCGCGTGCTCCCGGGCGCGCAGGGCCGCCTCATCCGTTACCGCCAGTGGCCCGACCCCGAGGGGACGGTGAGCTTCTGCGCGGCGGCATTCTCCTGAGGGCGACGCTTCCATGGCCTCCGATCCCTCCACCTGGAAGCTCCCCCGGCTTCGCATCGACCGCGACGGGCTCTGGTATCACGAGGACCAGGAGGTCACCCACGAGGGCATTCTCGCCACGCTCCGAGCGGGCCTGCTCCACGACGCCGACGGCCACTATCTCCAGATCGGCCCGGTGCGCGTGCCGGTGGCGGTGGACGACGCGCCGCTGGTGGTGATTCGCGCCGAGGACGATGGCGATGGGCTGGCAGTGATCCTCAACGACGGCAGCCGTGAGCCGCTCCGGCCCGAGACGGTGCGGCTGGGGCCGGGCGAGGTCCCGTACGCGACGGTGAAGGACGGGCGCTTCCAGGCGCGCTTCAATCGCGCCGCCGCGTATCAGCTCCTGCAGCGCCTCGTGGACGATCCGGAGACCGGGGGCGCGGCGCTGGTCCTGGGCGCGCGGCGCTGGGTCATTCCCCGCGTCGCGGGCGGCTGAGCGGGTGGGCCTGGCTCACCGGGCGCGGACTTCCTGGAGGACGGCGATCATCTCGGAATGGATGTGGCCGTTCGAGGCGACCAGGGCGGGGGCCTCGCGGTCGAGCGGGCCGCCGTCGAGCGCGGTGACGCGCCCCCCCGCTTCCTCGACGAGCAGCGCGCCGGCCGCCGCGTCCCAGGGCCCCAGCACCAGCTCCCAGTAGCCGTCGAGGCGGCCGGCGGCGACGGCGGCGAGCGTGATGGCGGCGGAGCCCAGCTCCCGCACGCTCCGATTGCGACGGGTGAAGGCGGCATACTCGGCCAGGTTATTGTCCGCGGTATCCCGCACGTCGTAGGGGAAGCCGGTGGCGAGGAGGCTCGCGCCGAGGCCGGCGGTGAGGGAGACCGCGAGGCGCCGGTCCTCGAGGAAGGCGCCTCCGCCGCGCTCGGCCACGAAGCACTCGTCGAGGTTCGGATCGTAGACCACACCCACCACGGGGCGGCCGTCCACCTCGAGCGCGATGGAGACCGAATAGAGCGGGAGCCCGTGAACGAAATTGGTGGTCCCGTCCAGCGGATCGATCACCCAGCGGTGCGTGGCCGAGCGGCGCTGGGCGCCGCCTTCCTCGCCCAGGATCGAGTGATCGGGGAAGCGCGCGTGAATGGTCTCCACCACCAGCGCCTCCGCGCCGCGATCGATCTCGGTGACCAGGTTGATGGGGCTGGTCTTGGTGGACACGTCGCGGGCCCCGCCGCGGTGGGCCCGGAGGAAGGCCCCCGCGCGCCGCGCCGCCGCCACCGCGACCTCCCGGAATGCGCCGCTCATGGCCATCGAGCGTAGCACGGCGCCGCGCGCCGGCTCGTCGCGCGCCTTGACAACCATCGGCGTCCCTCGGCACAGTGGGCGCGGACCCTCATGGAGACCAAGACTCAGCCCGGTGTCGTGAACTGCGTGGCCTACGCGGCCGGCTGCCGCGTGGCCGACGTGGCCATCGAGGACATCAGCGAGGTCCTCAAGCTCTCCGATCAGTTCGTGTGGATCGGGCTCTACGAGCCGGGGCCCGAGCTCCTGCAGAAGGTGAAGGAGGAGTTCGGGCTGCACGAGCTGGCCATCGAGGATGCGCTCCTTGCTCATCAGCGGCCGAAGCTGGAGCGCTACGGGGACTCGTTCTTCATGGCGCTGCGCACCGCGCAGATGAACCGCGAGAAGAAGGCGGCCGAGTTCGGCGAGACCCATCTCTTCGTGGGGTCGCACTATATCGTGTCGGTGCGCCACGGAGCCTCGCTGTCCTACGCGCCCGTCCGCGCGCGCTGCGAGGCGAATCCGCGGCTGCTCAGCATGGGACCGGGCTTCGTGCTCTACGCGATCATGGACTTCATCGTGGACCAGTACTTCCCCGTGGTGGACGAGCTGGAGGCGGAGCTCGAGCGGCTGGAAGAGGCCATCTTCGGGGATCAGTTCAGCCGGGACACCACCGAGTCCATCTACAACCTCAAGCGCAGCCTGCTGGAGCTGAAGCGCGCCGTCTCGCCCCTGGTGGACATCTGCAACCGCCTGGTACGCTTCGACGTCGATCTGGTGCCCGAGGAAGTGCGCCCCTATATCCGGGACGTCTACGATCACTCGATCCGGATCAACGAGACGGTGGACACGCTCCGCGAGCTCCTGACCTCCGCGCTGGAGGCCAACCTCTCGCTGATCGCGGTGGCGCAGAACGACTCCATGAAGCAGCTGGCGGCCTGGGCCGCCATCATCGCGGTGCCCACCATGATCGCGGGAGTCTACGGGATGAACTTCCGGCACATGCCCGAGCTGGACTGGTGGCTCGGCTACCCCTTCGCCATCGGCCTGATGGTGACGGTGTGCGGCGCGCTCTACTGGCGCTTCAAGCGCGCGGACTGGCTCTGATGCGCATCGTGATCATGGGGAGCGGGGGTACGGGAGGATTCTTCGGAGCCAAGCTCGCCCGCGCGGGAGAGGACGTGACCTTCGTGGCGCGGGGCGAGCATCTCCGGGCCATCCAGGCGAACGGGCTCCGCGTCAAGTCCGCGCTGGAGGGGGAGTTCGAGGTTCGCGCGCCCGCGGTGGAGCGGCTGGACGGGTTGCCGCCGGCCGACCTCGTGTTCTTCTGCGTGAAGTCGTTCGACACCGAGCCGGCCGCGGAGGCTGTCCGCCCCGTGGTGGGGCCGCAAACCGGCGTGCTCTCCATCCAGAACGGCGTGGACAACGAGGACAAGCTGGGGGCCATCCTGGGCGCGGGCCACGTGATCGCCGGCATCGCGGAGGTGTTCGCCACCATCGAGGCGCCGGGCGTGATCAGCCACGGGCTGCTGGGGCGCATACGCTTCGGCGAGATGGACGGCAAGGAGTCGGAGCGCGTCCGCGCCTTCCTTGCCGCCTGCGGGCGCGCCGGGATCCCCGCGGAGCTCGCCCCCGATCCCCTCCGGATGCTGTGGGAGAAGTACGTGTTTCTCGTCGCCCAGTCCGGCATGAGCGCCTTGACCCGCTGTCCGGTCGGCGTGCTGCGCGCGCTGCCGGAGACGCGCGCCATGTACCGCCGCCTCTTCGAGGAGCTGGTGCGGCTGGGTCGCGCCGAGGGCGCCGCGATCGACGAGACGCTGACGGAAGGGCTCCTCGGCCGCCTGGACACGCTGGGACCCGGCGCCTTCTCCTCGCTCCACTTCGATCTCGTCAAGGGCAAGCGCCTCGAGCTGGAGGCGCTGCAGGGGCATGCGGTGCGCCTGGGCGAGCGGCACGGCATCCCCACGCCGGCGCTGGCCGCGCTCTACGCGGGCCTCCGTCCGTTCCGCGACGGTCGTCCCCGCGAAGCCGTCGGCTGAAGCGGCCCCGCCCCCTGGGGGCGGCGTCTATACTGGGTCGATGTCGCCGGCTCGGCGGTTCCTCGGCTACCTTCGCCCCTATCTCACCCGCTATCTGGCGGGAGTGGCGTGCCTCGTCTTCGCGACCACGTTCTCGCTGGCCATTCCGTGGACGGTGAAGCGCGCGGTGGACGCCCTCAGCGCGGGCACGAACGGGCACACGCTGGGCGGGTTCGCGCTCCTCATCCTGGCGCTGGCCGTCCTGCACGGCCTGGCCCGGCTCGGCTCGCGCTTCGCGATGATCGGCGCCGGGCAGTGGGTCGAGCACGACGTGCGCCGGGACCTCTACGCGTCCTTTCTCCGCCGCCCGCCCGCCTTCTACCACACGCATCGCACCGGCGATCTCATGTCCCGCGCCACCAGCGACGTGAGCAATGTCCGCGCCCTGGCGGGCTTCGGCGGCACCATGCTGGTGGCGACCACGCTGGCCTTCGCGGGCACGCTCGCCGCCATGTGGAGCATCGACCCCTGGCTCACGCTCTGGGCGCTGTCGCCGTCACCGCTCCTCGTGCTCGCCACCAAGCGGTTCAGCCACGCGGTGGACGAGCAGTCGGTGGCGGTCCAGGAGCAGCTCGGAGCGCTCTCTGCCAAGGTGCAGGAGAACCTCACCGGGATGCCGGTGGTGCGCGCCTACACCATGGAGGCGCGCGAGATAGAGAGCTTCGGCCGGCTGAATGCCGAGTATCTCGTGCGCAGCCTCCGGCTGGCCCGCACCCAGTCCGGCTTCTGGCCCCTGATGGGTCTGGTCGCGGGGCTGGGCAGCCTGATCGTGCTCTGGCTGGGCGGGCGCGCCGTGGTCGAGGGCCGCATCACGCTGGGCTCTTTCGTGGCCTTCAACGGCTATCTGGCCTACCTGGCGTGGCCCACGGTGGCGCTGGGCTGGACGCTCGCCATCGTGCGCCGCGGGATGACGTCCATGGAGCGGATCGCCGAGGTGCTGGACTCGCCGCCCGCGGCGTCCGACCGGCCGGACCATGCTCCCGGCGCGGCGGCCCCGCGCGCGCTCGCTCCCCCCGGCGCGATCGAGTTCCGCGGCCTGACGTTCGCCTATCCGGGCCGCGAGCCCACGCTGCGTGACGTCTCCTTCACGGTCCCGATGGGGAGCGTGGTGGCGGTGGTGGGGCCGACGGGCAGCGGCAAGTCCACCCTGGGCGCGCTGATCTGCCGGCTGTACGAGCCGCCGCGCGGCACCGTGCTCGTGGGCGGAGTGGACGTGCGCGATCTGCCCGCGTCCGCGCTGCGCCGGAGCATCGGCTACGTCCCGCAGGAGGCGTTTCTCTTCTCCCGATCGCTGCGGGACAATATCCGCCTCGCGGACGACGGCGCGTCCGACGAGCGGGTGCGCGCGGCGGCGCTCACCGCCGGCCTGACCGAGGAGGTGGACGCGCTGGCCGGAGGCTGGGACACCGTGGTGGGCGAGCGCGGTCTCACGCTGTCCGGCGGTCAGCGCCAGCGGGCGGCGCTCGCGCGGGCCCTCCTGGGTGACCCCGCCTATCTGATCCTCGACGACGTGTTCGCCTCGGTGGATCCGGGCAAGGAAGCGGAGATACTCCGGGGCCTGAGCGGCGCGCTCCGCGGGCGCACCACCTTGGTGGTCACCCACCGGCTCCGGGTCGCGGAATCCGCCGACCGCGTGGTGGTGCTGGAGGAGGGCCGGGTGGTGGAGGCGGGTACGCACGACGAGCTCGTCGGCGCCGGCGGCCTCTATACCCGGCTCTGGCGCACCCAGCAGATCGAGGCCGAGCTTGACCAGGCCTGAAGACCACGACGAGATTCTGGGGAAGGCCTATGACGCCCGCCTGATGTCGCGGCTGTGGGCGGTGACACGCCCGCACAAGCGACTCGTCCTCGTCTCCCTCGCCCTCTTTCCGCTCACCGCCGCCGCCGAGCTCCTGCAGCCCTATCTCGTCAAGGTCGCCATCGACCACCATATCCTCGCCGGGGACTGGGAGGGCCTCGCGCGCATCGCCGTGCTCTTCCTGGTCACCCTGGTGGCGCTCTATGCGCTCCGGGCGGTGCAGGCCTACGTCACCCAGCTCACCGGGCAGCGGGTGATGCACGACCTGCGGCAGGCGCTGTTCGCCCACCTCCAGCGCCAGGACTCGGCCTTCTTCGACCGCAATCCCGTGGGCCGGCTCATGACCCGGGTGCTGAACGACGTGGAGGCCATCAACGAGCTGTTCACCAGCGGGGTCGTGGCCATCGTGGGCGACGTGGTCACCCTCACCGGGGTGGTGATCATTCTCCTCGTCCTCAACTGGAAGCTCGCCCTGGTGACCTTCGCGCTGGTGCCCGTGCTCGCGCTGGGCGTCGCGTATTTCCGGCTCCGCGCTCGCGAGAGCTACCGCGCGGTGCGCCTGGAGCTGGCCCGCCTCAACGCGTTCCTCCAGGAGTCGCTCCAGGGGATGACGGTGATCCAGCTCTTCGCGCGCGAGCCCCAGGAGGCGGCCGCCTTCGCGCGGCTCAACGGCGGCCTCCGGGGGGCTCAGTTCCGCTCCACGGTGTACGAGGCCTCGCTCTACGCGGCGGTGGAGGCCATCGGCTCGGCGGCGGTGGCCCTGCTCCTCTGGTACGGAGGGGGCGAGGTCCTCGCGGGGGCGCTGACCTTCGGCGGCCTGGTGGCGTTCATCGAGTACACCAGCCGCTTCTTCCTGCCCATTCGCGACCTCGGCGCCAAGTACACCGTGATGCAGGCGGCCATGGTCTCGTCCGAGCGCGTCTTCGGGCTCCTCGACACGCCCCCCAGCATCCTGTCGCCGTCGCCGTCTGCACCCGGGCCTTCGCCCGCATCGCGCGGTGGCGCCGTGGCGCCCGCGGTGGAATTCCGGGACGTATCCTTCGCCTACCCGGGTGGCGACTGGGTGCTGCGCCACTGCTCGTTCACCATCGGCGCGGATGAGCGGGTGGCGCTGGTGGGTCCCACCGGCGAGGGCAAGACCACCATCGCGCGCCTCATGATCCGCGCCTACGACGCCACGGAAGGGCAGGTGCTGGTGGGAGGCGTGGACGTGCGCGAGTGGGATCTTCGCGCGCTGCGCCGTCAGGTGGGGCTGGTGCCGCAGGAGGCGTTTCTCTTCGCGGGCAGCATCCGGGAGAACCTCGTCCTGGCCGGCGACGGCGCGGTGTCGGGAGCGGAGCTGGCGCGGGCGCTCGAGCGCTCGCAGGCCGCGCGGCTCGTGGCCTCCCTGCCCGAGGGCCTCGACGCGGAGGTGCGGGAGCGCGGCGTCAATCTGTCCCACGGGCAGCGACAGCTGCTGGCCATCGCCCGCGCCCTCATCTATAATCCCCGGGTCCTCGCCCTCGATGAAGCGACCTCCAGCGTCGACCCGGAATCGGAGGCGCTCATTCGCGCGGCGATGCTGGAGCTGCTCGAAGGACGGGCGAGCCTGATCATCGCGCACCGGCTGTCCACGATCCAGAACGCGGACCGGATCCTGGTGCTGCACAAGGGGCGGATGCGCGAGTCGGGGAAGCATGCGGCGCTGCTCGCGGCCGGCGGCATCTACGCGCGGCTATACGAGCTGCAGTTCGGGCGGGAGACGGCGTGAATCGGTTCCGGGGGGCGGTGTACCGCTTCGTGCGGACCATCCCGCGGGGCCGGGTGGTGACCTATGGACAGATCGCGGCGCTGCTCGGGGCCCCGCGGGCGGCGCGCGCGGTGGGCATGGCCATGCGGCATTGCCCGGCGGGGCTGCCGTGGCACCGGGTGGTGAATGCGCGGGGCGGCATCAGCCTGCGGGGAAACGTGGGGAGCATGCTGACGCAGCGGATTCTCCTGGAACAGGAAGGGGTCAGGGTCCGGCGCGGCCGGCTCGACCTGGATCGGTACCGGTGGACGGGCGCGCGCGAGGTGCGCCGGCTCCGCCTGGCCGCGCTCGATCGGCTCTGAGAAGGGGAGACAACATGCGACTGGGACTCAACCTGGGATATTCCGGCTCGGCCATGGGCATGGACCTCACGCTGGTCCAGGAAGCGGACCGGCTCGGCTTTCACTCGGTATGGTCGGCCGAGGCCTATGGCTCCGACGCGGTGACTCCGCTGACCTGGGTGGCCGCGCGCACGGAGCGCATCCGCGTGGGGACCGCGATCATGCAGATCGCCGGCCGCACCCCCGTGCTCACCGCCACCACCGCGCTCACCCTCGATCAGCTCTCCGGCGGGCGCTTCCTGCTGGGGCTCGGCGTCTCCGGCCCGCAGGTGGTGGAGGGCTGGCACGGCGTGCCGTTCGGCAAGCCGCTGGCTCGCACGCGGGAGTATGTCGAGATCGTCCGTTCCGTCTGGCGCCGGGAGCGGCCGGTGGAGTTCAAGGGCGAGTACTACCAGATTCCCTATCGCGGCGCCGACGCCACCGGCCTGGGCAAGCCGCTCAAGTCCATCCTCCACGGACGTCCCGACATCCCCATCTATCTCGCCGCCATCGGCCCGAAGAACGTCGCCCTCGCGGCCGAGATCGCGGACGGCCTCTTGCCCATCTTCTTCTCCGCCCAGCGCATGAAGGTCTTTCGCGAGTACCTGGACGCGGGCTTCCGGGCGGCGGGCGGCGGGAAGTCGCTGGCGAGCTTCGACGTGGCGCCCACGGTGGCCATCGTGCCGGGCGACGACGTGGACCACTGCCGCGCCGAGATCAAGCCGCGGCTGGCGCTCTACGTGGGCGGCATGGGCGCGCGGGGGAAGAACTTCTACAACGACCTCGTGACGCGCTATGGCTACGAGGGCGAGGCCCGGCGCATCCAGGACCTCTACCTTGCGGGGAAGAAGGAGGAGGCGGCCGCCGCAGTGCCGGACTCCCTGGTGGACGAGATCGCGCTCTGCGGCCCCAAGGAGCGCATCCGGGAGCGCCTCGCGGACTGGAAGAGCTCCGGCATCACCACCCTCATCTGCGGGGCCAAGTCGCCGGAGGCGCTGCGCCTGATGGCGGAGCTGGCGCTCTGAGCCAACCGTGAAAGCCGCCGCCGAGCGCGTGCAGGCCGCCATCGCCGAGCGGGGACTCGATCGCCGGGTGATCGAGCTGGAGAAGACCGCGCGCACGTCCCAGGAAGCCGCGGCGGCGCTGGGGGTGGAGGTCGCGCAGATCGCGAAGTCGCTGGTGTTCACCGTGAACGGCGCGCCCATCATGGTGGTGGCTTCGGGAGTGAACCGGGTGGACGAGGGCAAGGTCGGGCGGCTCGCCGGTGGAATCGTCCGCAGAGCGGACCCGGACGTGGTGCGGCAGGCCACGGGGTACGCCATCGGGGGCATCCCGCCCTTCGGGCATGCCTCGAAGCTGCCGATCTGGATCGATGCGGACCTGGGCCGGCATGCGCTGATCTATGCGGCGGCGGGCGTGCCGGAATGCGTGTTCCCACTCACGCTGGACGAGCTCGTGCGGGGGACGGGCGGCACCGTGGCCGACGTCAAGCAGGACCCGCCGGGCCAGGGAGGCCGGTCATGAAGCTCAAGGACAAGGTGGCGCTGATCACGGGCGCGGGCTCGGGCATCGGCCAGGCGACGGCCCTGCTCTTCGCGCGCGAAGGCGCGCGGGTGGCGGTGGTGGACGTGCGGGAGGAGGCGGCGAAGGCCACCGCGCAGGAGATCGAGCGCGCGGGCGGCCAGGCCCTGGCGCTCCGCGCCGACGTGAGCCGGGCCGCCGACAATCAGGCGGCGGTGGAGCAGACGGTGGCGCGCTGGGGCCGTCTCGACATCTTCTACGCCAATGCGGGAGTCCCCGAGCGGCCCACCCCCGTGGAGGACGTGGACGAGGCCACCTTCGACCGCATCATGGCGGTGAACGTGAAGGGGCCGTTCCTGGGAGTCAAGTACGCGGCGCCGATCATGAAGCGGCAGCGGAACGGCGTGATTCTCATCACCGGCTCCACCTCGGCGGTGCGGCCGCGGCCCGGCGTGCAGTGCTATTCCGCCTCCAAGGGGGCGGTGCACGTCATGGCCAAGAGCCTGGCGCTGGAGCTGGCCCCTTTCGGAATCCGCTTGGTTACGATAGCGCCCGTGGCCACCGAGACCCCGATGCTCCCGGCCTTCATGGGCAAGGACAAGGTGGACGACGAA
>Ga0134122_10002841_pt1 | contig 12765 bp, 10 predicted proteins | sample KB302_FD_96461 | JGI IMG/M metagenome (GOLD analysis project Ga0134122, IMG submission 96461) | Terrestrial soil microbial communities without Nitrogen fertilizer from Kellogg Biological Station, Michigan, USA - KB3-0-2 | ecosystem: Environmental > Terrestrial > Soil > Unclassified ...
CCCAACGTGTCCAGTTCGGCGAACTGCGCCTCATCGTTCGCATCTGCTATGGACCCGGGGCGCAATCCGTCACCCAAACTGAATGACACGTCGTAGGCCTTCATGATCTCGCAGATTTCTTCGAAGTGCGTATAGGCGAAGTTTTCTTCATGGTGCGCCAGGCACCATTTTGCATGGATCGCTCCGCCACGGGACACGATCCCGGTCATGCGTGTGGCGGTCATGGGCACATAGGCGAGGCGGACACCGGCATGGATGGTAAAGTAGTCCACGCCTTGCTCTGCCTGTTCGATCAGCGTGTCCCGAAATAGTTCCCAGGTCAGCTCCTCAGCCTTTCCTCCGACTTTTTCCAGAGCCTGATAGATCGGTACGGTACCGATTGGCACCGGTGAGTTACGGATGATCCATTCGCGGGTTTCATGGATGTTCTTGCCGGTGGAAAGGTCCATTACGGTGTCGGCGCCCCATCGAATGGACCAGATCATCTTTTCGACTTCTTCTTCGATGGAGGAGGCGACAGCGGAGTTGCCGATATTGGAGTTGATCTTGACCAAGAAGTTGCGGCCGATGATCATCGGCTCGCTTTCCGGATGGTTGATGTTAGCAGGAATGATCGCGCGGCCACGGGCAACTTCATCGCGGACAAATTCCGGCGTGATCACAGCGGGAATGCTGGCGCCCCACGACTGGCCAGGATGCTGTGTGACCCCGCCACCGTGTCCGTTTCTCGCGGCCAATTCACGTGCAACCTCGCGGGATTGGTTTTCCCGGATCGCAATGAACTCCATTTCGGGAGTGATGAGGCCTTTTCTGGCATAGTGGATCTGTGTCACGTTCATGCCTGGTTTGGCTCGCAGCGGCTTGCGGATGTGTTGAAAGCGAAGCTCATTTAATTTCAAATCGGCCGCTCGTAGCCGTCCGTACTGTGACGAAATATCTGAAAGTTCGACCACATCGCTTCGACCGATCACCCAGGTCCGGCGGTAGGGTGCCAATCCGGCCTGTGGATCGATCTTGACGTCCGGGTCTGTATAAGGGCCTGAGGTATCGTAAACCGTGATCGGTTCATTTGCGGTGGACATACCTCCATTCATCGACTTTGTGGCGGTCAAGCCGATCTCTCTCATTGGGACTCGCACACCTGCCTGTGTCCCCTGCACGTAGACTTTGCGCGAAGCGGGGAATGGTGTGGTAGTCAAGCTTGATCTGGTAGACCCATGTCCGTTCCCAGCTGCAGATCCATTGCCGATCATATGGTCGCTCATGGGGAGATCCTTTCTCCAGATCGTGAACTATACTCGATAATCAAAAATAAAAAAGCCGCACCTGATGCTCAGGGGGTGCGGCAGAGAGACCAACGGCGCTCAGTTGTTCTCGCTTCCCTACGCTGGTATTACCCAGGTCAGGTTCTGAGGGTCATCCGTTTGGGCGGACTCTCAGCCATGTGGCTCCCCTAGCTTCGACGGTGGATCGTATCGCCGGCCCACCGCGTTGTCAACGGGGTATTGGACCTATCGTGGGTGAACCGACCGGACTATGGAGGGGTAGGACTTCCTTTCAGGGCGGCTTCATTGATTGTCAGGGTACCCTAACGTAGAATGGTCTCGACGCCATTTTGCAGAGGAAACGATGCAGTCACTCTCAACGTTACCGAAGCCGATCACCGATTATCAGCAATTGTCTGCGGAGGAACTATTCCGCCGGACGGCTGAGGCGAAACGCCTGCTGGGTGATCGGGTGATGATTCTCGGTCATAATTATCAACGGGATGAAGTCATCGAACATGCTGATTTTCGCGGGGATTCTCTCCTCCTCTCAAAGCTGGCAGCCGAGCGGTCAGAGCGGCCCTACATCGTTTTTTGCGGCGTGCATTTCATGGCCGAGACGGCAGATATCCTGAGCCGCTCCAAACAGACGGTCATCCTTCCGGACATGGCCGCAGGCTGTTCTATGGCAGACATGGCGGCCATCGAGCAGGTCGATCACTGTTGGGAAACCCTGGGACGGATTCTCCCGGTGGAAGAGACAGTCATGCCGGCGGTCTATGTCAACTCTGCCGCGGTACTGAAAGCTTTTTGCGGCGAACACGGAGGGATTACCTGTACGTCATCAAATGCCAAGGCGGTGATTGACTGGTCTTGGGCAAGGAGGGAGAAGATCCTCTTTTTCCCGGACGAGCATCTGGGCCGCAATACGGCGAACAAGATGGGTCTGCCTAAAGAAGAGATGATTGTCTGGGACCCCTTTCAACCCAATGGGGGCAATTCGCGCGGAGCGATCCAGCGGGCCAAGCTGATTCTCTGGAAAGGTCACTGCAGTGTGCACCAGATGTTCCAGCCGGTTCACGTGGACAACTTCCGGAAGCAATATCCGGAGGGGAAAGTCATCGTTCACCCTGAATGTCATGAAGATGTTGTCAACAAGGCGGATCTATCCGGTTCGACGGAGTTCATCATCAAGACTGTGACAGCGGCTCCAGCCGGTACAGCCTGGGCGGTTGGGACAGAACTCAATCTCGTCAATCGTCTCAAGCGCGACATGACCGATAAGAAAGTCTTTTTCCTTTCCTCTACCGTCTGCCAATGCGCGACGATGTTCCGGATCGATGGAGCCCATCTCTGCTGGGCAATGGAGAACCTTGCCGAGGGCCATGTCGTGAACCACATCGTCGTTCCGGACGATGAGAAACATTGGGCGAAGGTCGCGCTGGACCGCATGATGTCCGTCAGTTAACCCCAGGATGTGAAAAAGCTTTCGGGCTTCGTTCTCACTTCACTCAAACCCTCAACGTAGCAAAATATTTTCTGAGTTCAGAAGGCCTGAAAGGGGTTTCCGTTCGCGGAGACTATAAGAGAGGCGAACGGCCCACACGAAGTGCATTTTGTACCTTCTCGGGCTTTTGCTCGCTGCGGCCTTGCCGGATAGCTTTTTGGCCATTCTGCCATTCAGTAAGTGGTAGTTTAGACTGGTGCCATAACCCGTCATTCCGGTATAGTCGTTGGTCAATTCGTTTCAGTTAGGAAGGCATTACAAGCCCATGGATTATAAGGCAACGCTCAATCTTCCTAAGACCGATTTCCCCATGAAGGCGAACCTTCCGCAACGGGAGCCTGAATTGCTTGCCTGGTGGGATCAGCAGCAACTCTACGAGAAAGTCCAAGCAGCGGGAAAGGGGCGTCCTCGCTATATGCTGCATGACGGGCCTCCCTATGCCAACGGACACATTCACATCGGCCATGCTTTGAACTACATCCTGAAGGACATTATCGTCAAATCGAAAACGATGTCCGGTTATCAGGCACCTTTTGTCCCAGGCTGGGATTGTCATGGCCTACCGATTGAGCATCAAGTGCTCAAGGATCTTGGCGAGAAGAAGAAGGATCTGGATGCCATCGCGATTCGCAAGCTCTGTAAGGAGTACGCGGAGAAATATGTCGCGATTCAACGCCAAGAATTTCAACGTCTCGGTGTGTTAGGTGACTGGCAGCAGCCCTACCTCACAATGAATCCAGGCTATGAGGCCACGATCATTCGTGAATTTGGAAAATTTGTGGAGCGAGGGGGCGTCTATAAAGGATTGAAGCCGGTGCTCTGGTGCACGGCGGACCAAACAGCTCTTGCTGAGGCGGAAGTGGAATACGACGATCACACCTCCCCATCGATCTATGTGAAGTTTCCGTTGGTCACGTCGCCCATGGTGCTCAGCAAGACCTTCCCTGCCATTTCGTTCCCTGACGGCATCAAGTCGGTCTCCGTCGTGATTTGGACGACGACGCCTTGGACCCTCCCGGCCAATCAAGCGGTCTGCCTCCATGGCGAGATCGATTATGCATTCGTCCAGGTCGGTGACGAAGTATTGATCGTTGCGGAAAAGCTTCTGGAGCGCGTCACGAAGGCCTGCAAGCTCGATGGGGCCCGCTTGTTCGGAGTGAAGAAGGGAAAAGAGGGGTTTGAGGGAATGGAGACGCAACGACCCCTGACCACCGGTTTATCGCCTATTCTGCTTGGGGATTTTGTGACCCTCGAGCAGGGTACCGGCTGTGTGCACATTGCTCCTGGTCACGGCATGGAAGACTATATCCTCGTTCTTGAGCACAATGCCAAGGCTACGCCAGGGGAACGGTTAGAAATTCTGGCGCCAGTCGACAACGCCGGGCGGTTTACTGACGTGGTGAAAGAGTTTGCCGGTCAGCATGTGTTGAAGGCGAACCCAAAGATTGTGGAGTTCCTACAGGCCAACGGACGATTGTTAGGTCAAGGCTCGTTGAATCACTCCTATCCGCACTGTTGGCGCTGTAAGAATCCTGTCATCTTCCGCGCGACCGAACAGTGGTTCGTGTCGATGGAGACGAATGAGCTTCGGAAAGAGGCGCTGGGGGAGATTGAACGGGTCCGATGGATTCCTGCTTACGGACGCGATCGGATCAACGGGATGATCGAAAACCGACCCGATTGGTGTCTGTCGCGTCAGCGTGTCTGGGGTGTCCCGATCCCAGGATTCACCTGCACCGGGTGCCGATCTGTACTAGCCGATCCGACCGTAATCGAGCACATTGCGATATTGATGGAATCCGAGGGAGCCGGGGTGTGGTTCGAGCGCTCAGCTGCCGACCTGTTACCCAAGGGCACGACCTGTCCGAAGTGTGGAGGGACGGATTTTGAGAAGGAACGGGATATTCTCGATGTTTGGTTTGAGTCCGGTGTCAGTTATGCTGCAGTCTTGAAAGGACGAAAGTGGTGGCCGGCCGATCTCTATCTGGAAGGATCGGATCAACACCGAGGCTGGTTTCATAGCGCCCTGCTGGCCGGCGTTGTCACCGATCATCGCGCACCCTACAAGGCCGTCGTCACCCACGGATTTGTCGTCGATGACCAGGGCAAGAAGATGTCGAAGTCTGCCTGGAACGGCGTCGCACCCCACGAAATCATCAAACAGTATGGTGCCGAGATCTTGCGCCTATGGGTATCCGCTCAGAATTATCAGGATGACGTACGCATCTCTCCGACAATCTTGTCGCAACTGGTCGAAGCCTATCGGAAGATCCGCAATACCTGTCGTTTCTTGTTGAGTAACCTGTATGACTTCGATCCCGTGAATCACCGCGTAGCATATGAGCAGTTGCCCGAGTTGGATCGCTGGGCGTTACTTCGTCTTGGTGAACTGATTCCTCGCGTGAGGCAGGCCTATGAAGATTTTGAATTTCACACGCTCTTTCATGCGCTCAACAACTTTTGCTCGGTGGATCTGAGCGCTGTTTATCTTGATATTCTGAAGGATCGTCTCTACACCTTCCGGGCCGATTCGCCTTTACGGAGAGGATCCCAGACTGTGCTCTTTGAGATCCTCGTCACCATGACGAAGCTGATGGCGCCGGTATTGAGCTTTACTGCGGAAGAGATCTGGCGGACCTTGTCCGCACATCCAGGAGTGCGTCTCGGAGTGAGCAGTGTGCATCTGAGCGCGTTTCCGGAGGTCCAGCCTCACTGGCAGAATGTCGATCTGGCTCAGCGATGGGAGCAGTTGTTGGAAGTGAGAGTAGCGGTGCAAGCCGCCTTAGAGGATCAGCGTCGCGAGAAGGTCATTGGCTCCTCACTTGAGGCAGATGTGCAGATACAGGCAAATCCCGAGAGGTATAAGCTTCTTGAGGGGTATGTAAACGATCTATCCACTGTGTTTATTGTGTCACGAGTCGAGTTAAAAGAAGTCAATTACCTTCCGCATAAACCGGACTTTGCCGTGATAGTCTCCAAGGCTAAAAGCAAAAAGTGTGAACGCTGCTGGAACTATAGAGAGGCGGTTGGAAATGACGCGATGCATCCAACACTATGCGATCGCTGCGTGGAGGCAGTGCGGTGATGGGACGGCCTCTTCGCTATTCGTTTCTGGCGCTGCTCAGTGGCGTGATTGTCGCGATCGATCAGGCCACGAAGCTGTCCATCATGCAGTCGATGCGACTGAATGAATCCATTCCGATTATCCCCAATCTCTTCAGCCTGACCTATATCCGCAATCCCGGTGCCGCGTTTGGATTGCTGGCCGGCAGCAGCGATGCCTTTCGCATGGTGTTCTTTGGAATCACGTCGATTTTTGCTCTGGCCTTACTGGGAACGATCCTCTTCCGGCTACCGCAGAAAGATTGGAAGGGGCAGCTCAGTATTGCCGGGATCCTTGGAGGGGCGATCGGGAATCTGATCGATCGATTACGATATGGCGAGGTGATCGATTTTCTCGATGTCTATGTGGATACGTACCATTGGCCGGCTTTCAACGTTGCCGATTCTGCAATCAGCGTGGGGGTGGTCTTCTTGATCATCCACTTTGCCTTTGAAAAGAAGGATGTTCCGCTCCTGCCGCACGAGTCCCCGCCGGCTTCCTAGCAGGATGCCTCGACCTTCACGCGTCCCGCGCTCAGGTCGAGAGGGTGATGATGAACCCGCCCTGCTCACGGAACTGTCGTTGCTGTTCGGAGGAAAACATCACAAGCGGTTCGGTGTGGCAGAACTGACATTCCTTGACCGTCACCGGTACGTTGCCTTCCCCAATACTCGCCAGGTGTTTTTTGGCGAGGGTCAGTGCCGTCGCCTCATCTGTCGTCATCACGTCAAAATGCAACAGCCCCTTCGTTCCTCTGACCCATGTGTCGAAGACATGTACTGTGTCGGATTGAGATTGCGCCATCGTGAGAAATCCTCCTAAAAGCCAAAGATGTAGAAGACAGCGATGCCCATCAGAATTCGGTAATAGGCAAAGGGTCTGAGCGTATGCTTTTTCACAAACGAGAGAAAGGCTGCAATCACGATCCACGCGACGACAAACGACACGACCATTCCAATCCCGAGTGCGAGATAGTCGTCTTGTTGAAACACGTCCCTCGATTTCCACATCTGATAGCACGTCGCCGTGATCAGAGTCGGGAGCGCGAGAAAAAAAGAGTACTCTGTTGCGACTTTCCGGTCAAGTCCTACGAAGAGCCCTCCGATGATCGTGGAACCGGACCGGGACATACCGGGGACTAGTGAGGCACACTGAGCGATGCCGATCCAGAATGCCGACGCCAGGGTCACCTGTTCGAGTTGATGGATTCGCGCATGGTCTCGGCGCGCTTCGACGGCGAGAATAATCAGCCCCCCGACGATTGAGGAGACGGCCACGGTTTGGGGTGTAAAAAGATGGCTTTTGATCCAGCTGTGTGTGAGGAATCCGATCGCGGCTGCCGGTAAAAATGCGAGTCCAAGACCGATGAGAAACCATAGGTTCCGATGAGTCGACCAGGATGTCCGTAGGATTGTCAACCAGGAGGTCGTCCCACGTGCTCGGATCATCATAGAGACGTTCTGCTGCTCCCGGGCAGCGAGCCCGATCATGGACAGAAGTTTGTGTCGTTCATAGGCAATGACGGCCAGGATGGCGCCAAGTTGGATCGAAATGTCAGCGCTGGCCGCGAGGTCGCCTTCGAACCCCAGAAAGTGACCGACGAGGATTAAGTGGCCAGTGGACGAGACTGGTAGGAATTCTGTCAGCCCTTCCACGATTCCCAAGATCGTGGCGAGACCAGGACCCCATTCGTTCATGCGATGTCTTTCTGGGCCATATTGTGTCCAGCCAGCAAGTTCAGGGCATATTCACAAAGTGGGGACAGTCCGTCAAGCGGACAGATGATTCGCCGCACCTCTGCACGACGATCGGTGATCCGCGAAGGACCTCCAAATCTATTGACAAAAGGCGAGGCATGGCATACACCCAACATTATACGTATGGGCATCGTATCGCCAGTTCGTACCGGCTGCCCTGTCGGTCAAGAGCGGTGGCCTACGTGTGAGCAGATACCACGTTCCGGGGAGGGAGGTTCGCATGAAGTCAGGATGGATAATGATGGTGGTGGTGATCGGTGCCGTTTCATTAGTCGGCTGTGTCAGTCAAAAGAAGTATGAAGAGGCCATGGTCGATGTCGATTCAGCGAAGTTTGAGTTGGAGCGGACACGCGCGCAAAAGAATGCTCTGGAACAGCAAGTCAAGACGCTCAAAGACCTCAATGTGAAATTCGTGAACGAAGCCCAGGTTTCTCATGACGAGCTGGAGCGCATTCAGCATGGCCGTGACAAGGAACGTGGCACGGTCGAGGGGCGAACCAGGGAACTCGAAGACCGTGTGAAACAGCTCTCATTCCAGAACCGGGCTCTGCGTCAGGAATACGAGGATGTGAAGAGGCACAACGAAACGCTTAAGTCTCTGGTTGCTCGTTATCAGAAAGAGCTGAAAGATCAGTCGCGCTCCGTTGCGGGATCTCCGGCGCCGTCCGGGTCGTCTGTGAATCCCGTTCCTGCAGGAGAGTCTGCTTCCTCGGTGCCGAATACTTCTCAACCCATGTCTTCGTCGATGAATATTAACAAGGCGTCCGCAGCTGATATGGTGCTGGTACTCGGTCTTTCCAAAGACGTGGCAGACCGCATTGTGACGAATCGTCCGTACCGCCTGAAGGGCGAACTGGTGGCAAAGAATGTGGTACCCAAAGATGTTTTTGACGGGATCAAGGAGCGGATCAGCGTCAGTCCCTAAGCGGCTATCGCCCGGCAAGCCTGACAGGCCGTCCGCCGACCGGCGGACGGCCTGTTCGTTTTTCTAACAGGATGCTGAAAAAGTCCGTCGGCTTCGTTCTCGCATCGTTCAGACCCTCAACGTCCCTCCAGAGGGTACGCCTCGGGCCTTCACTCGTTGTGGCCTTGCTGGCCGGCCTTTTTGAGCATTCTGGAGGGGTGGGTTCAGAGGTGCTGAAACTGAAGCTCTATTCTGTCGAGAATGTTTTCCGCAGTATGCTAGTGCCGTAGGGAGGCTGTTTCAGTCAGATGATTCGCCTCAGGCTTGTTGATACAATACTGTCCAAATAGGCAAGAGAATTGGAGAATGGGTCGATGCGGCGAGCGATTCTGATCATGAGTGTTCTGGCTATTGGATTAGCGATTGGAGGCTACGTCGTTTTCAATGGAGAACGGAAAGCCCCGGTTCGATATCGAAGCGCCGCAGTCGAGCGAGGGCCGGTCATTTCACTCGTGACGGCGACTGGCACGATCAATCCTGTCGTCTCGGTGCAGGTTGGGACGCAGGTCTCCGGCATGATCAAGAGCCTGCATGCCGATTTCAATTCGGTGGTCAAGGCCGGCGATATCGTAGCCTTGATCGACCCCGAACCATTCAAAGCCCGCCGTGATCAAGCTGCCAGCAATCTTGAAATGTCGAAAGCGAATGTCGCACGAACCAGAGCCGATCTGGCTCAACGCAAGCGCGAACTGGATCGGGTGAAATCGCTGGTAGCGCAGCAGTTTGTTTCGCAAAACGACGTCGACGTCGCCGCGACGAATTTTCAGGCGGCTGAGGCACAGATGAATGTGGCAGGGGCGCAAGTAAAACAGGCTGAAGCGGCGCTGAATGCCGCGGAGTTGGATTTGAAGTACACCGTCATTCGCTCGCCGGTGAACGGGATTGTGGTTGCCAGAAACGTGGAGGTCGGTCAAACGATTGCAGCCAGTTTTGCCACACCCAACCTCTTTTTAATTGCGCTTGATCTGACAAAGATGCAAGTCGACACCAACGTCAGCGAGTCGGATATCGGGGGAATCGTCGAAGGGAAGGAGACAACCTTCACAGTCGATGCCTATCCAGGCCATCAATTTGCAGGCACGATTCGTCAGGTTCGTCTGGCCCCGATCAATGTGCAAAATGTGGTGACCTATAATGTGGTAGTCGGCGTCGACAATCAGGACCTCCGTCTGAAGCCGGGGATGACAGCGAATGTTTCCATCGTTGTCGCTCAAAGAGATGCAGTGTTGAAAGTGCCGAATGCCGCATTGCGCTTCACCCCCCCGACTGCGGGTCCCCCCGATCGTATGGCCGGCGGTAAGCCGGTTCAAGGAAAGGGTGCAGAACGGCCAGCAGAAGCCGGTAAAGGGACACTGGGGCCAAGCCGCACCATTTGGAAATTAGGACCGTCCGGGGAACTCGACCCCCTTCATATCCAAACGGGTATTTCTGATGGATTGGCAACGGAGATTGTGTCCGAGGGGTTGTCTGAAGGGGCATTGGTGGTTGTGGGAATCGAACGAACGAAAGGCGATCGGGGTGGAGGCGACTTGCCCCCGGGATTTGGGAGCGGCGGACAGCGAGGCCCCTCGCGCAATAAAGGAATGTAAGGGGCGTGGGCAGGGTGCGAGCGCTTTCTATGCTCGGTGAACGGGCGCAGGGGAAAATTCGCAGACCCTGCCAGGGTTTTTTCAGATTGTGAAGAAAAAGCTAGTCTGGAACGAGGCACGCCGATGGCTGGGCTGATCGAATGCGAAGATGTGTGGAAGGTCTACCGGGTCGGCGACATGGAAGTCCAAGCTTTGCGAGGCCTAAGCCTCGTGATTGAGCAGGGTGAATTTGTTGCCATTATGGGATCTTCCGGATCAGGTAAGTCCACCCTTATGAATATCCTTGGCTGCCTTGACCAACCGACGAGGGGCCACTATCGGCTGAACGGGATCGAGGTGGATAACCTGAAGCCCGATCAGTTGGCCGGAATCCGTAATCAGCAGATCGGGTTCGTCTTTCAGAGCTTCAATCTCATTCCCAGAACCAGCGCACTCGAAAATGCGCAGCTTCCGCTGTTTTACCGGGGGCTCTCGCTTAAGGAGCAACGGACGCAGGCTGCGTCGGCATTAGGCCGGGTAGGGCTGCAGGGTAGAGAGCACCATTATCCCACCCAGTTGTCCGGAGGGCAGCAACAGCGGGTGGCGATTGCGCGCGCGTTGGTCACGTCACCCTCGTTGCTTCTTGCCGATGAACCGACCGGAAACCTGGATACCCAGTCGAGCCAGGAAATCATGAAGATCCTGGAAACACTGAATCGCGACGAAGGGATTACGATCATCTTGGTAACGCACGAAGTGGATGTTGCGGCCTATGCCGCGCGCGAAATCGTGATCAAAGATGGACAAGTGTTAAGCGACCGTGTGACCAAAGAGCGGCCTGCGCCCAGCCCTGTTGAGGTGTAGTTCAATGTCGGCGTTTGTATGGCTCACCATTCTGACCGCGTTGCGGATCTTGGCCCGGAATCGGATGCGTGCCGGCCTCACGATGCTCGGGATCGTCATCGGCGTGGGCGCAGTCATTGCCATGGTGAGTATCGGCGAGGGTGCCAAGCGTGCTGTGCAGGCACAGATCGCGACAATGGGCACGAATGTCATCATCGTCTTTCCCGGGGTGACCTCTGCGAGCGGCGTACGGGGAAGTCAGGGGAGTGCTGTAACGCTCACCGTATCGGACGCATTAGACCTCAAGAAGCGTATCCCGTTGCTGGTTGACACTGGATGGAACAGGCGCGATGTCATGCAGATCGTCTATGGGAACCGAAACTGGAACGGACCGATTAACGGCATCTCGCCGAGTTATCTCACTATTCGGGATTGGTCCTTTACGAGTGGAGGCCCCTTCACTCAGACGGATTTAGAGAGCGCTGCCCGAGTCGCGCTCATCGGTCAAACGATCGTGGCGAACCTATTTGAGCCTGGCGAGGAGCCGGTGGGAGCAGTTATTCGCATCAAGAATGTGCCGTTCCGTGTCATCGGAGTCCTTGCGCCTAAAGGCCAGTCTGCGCAAGGGTCCGACCAGGACGATGTGGTGTTCATTCCCTTCAGCACGGCGGAACGGAAAGTGTTCGGGACGTCATTTATCGGGTCCGTCGGGGCCTTGTTCGGCTCGACCGATCAGGTCGAGGATTTGCCGATGGCTGCTGAGCAGATTCGAGAGGTGCTGCGGGGGCGGCATCGTCTTCAAACGGAGCAGGACGACGATTTCACAATTCGGACGCAGGTCGATATCGGGAAGATCCAAGAAGGCACCAGCGAGACCTTGACGATGATGTTGTTTGCCATCGCGTCTGTGTCCCTGTTGGTCGGCGGGATCGGCATCATGAATATTTTGCTCGTGTCCGTGACGGAGCGGACGAGAGAGATCGGGGTCCGCATGGCGGTGGGTGCCAAACGTCGGCATATCGTCATGCAGTTTCTGATCGAGGCCATGACCTTGAGCCTGGTGGGAGGCGTGTTGGGTATCGTTCTGGGGGTTGCCGGGGCGAAGTTGACGACGCTGATTGCCGGCTGGCCGACTATCATCTCCGGCAATGTCATCTTGCTCGCGTTTTTCTTCTCACTCGCAGTCGGCCTGTTTTTCGGGCTATATCCTGCCAGCAAGGCCTCTCGGCTGAATCCTATCGAAGCCCTCCGGTATGAATAGGTCAGGGTTTCCTCCGCATTTTTGATCGAACTGCTGTACAGCGTGTGGGCTAGGATCTGGACATCGGTGTGAGGTGCACTTCGATGCGAGGGTTGTCTTTGTCAATGTACTTGTAGAGATGGGTTTCAACGATGCGGTTATCGTTGATGCCGAGTCCCTCACAGAGAGCATCCTGTGCGATCTTGAGTCCGCCATCGACATCCCGTCGTAGGGCCGAGGTAAAATAGAATCGAATGGACAGAGCGAGCCACTCTGACTGAAGCCTTGTAAGAAGGGTAGCCCGATGAGTGGACTGCGCCAGCTTCAACCACACGAGTTGCCCCACCTGAATCTTATAGGCGCGACCGGCCGAAGAGATCAATCGCCGGCCGTTCACTGTCGCATATTGATGGTTCACGCTGGGAGGCACCGGGAGCGTCAAGATTACCGCGTGGTTCCCGATTGGTGGATGTAAAGACGGGGGCGCAGGCATGCCGGAACTCGGCGTCGTTCTGAGG